>Ga0268287_100011_pt1 | contig 356102 bp, 360 predicted proteins | sample MetcocultureR3M_FD_191348 | JGI IMG/M metagenome (GOLD analysis project Ga0268287, IMG submission 191348) | Soil microbial communities from Anza Borrego Desert, Southern California, United States - Methanotrophic co-culture R3-M | ecosystem: Environmental > Terrestrial > Soil > Desert | place...
CTTCATCACGCCGATGGCGGCAGTTGCCGGCAGCGTGGCGGAGGAGATTCTGGCCGCAATGCTGCGTGCTGCGACGCTTGATCGCGCCTATGTCAACAATGGCGGCGACATCGCGCTTCATCTCGGTGGCGGTGAGTCTTTTTCGGTCGGCTTGATGGATCGGCCTGATCGCGATGGCGTGATGCGGACGATGCGGATCGAGGCGGATGATCCGGTGCGCGGCATCGCGACCAGCGGACGCCGGGGCCGCAGCTTTTCGCTCGGGATCGCCGACGCGGTGACGGTGCTGGCGGCGACGGCGTCGCGGGCCGATGCGGCTGCGACGGTGATCGCCAATGCCGTTGACCTACCCGGGCATCCCGCCGTCATCCGCAGGCCTGCGAACGAGCTTCAGCCCGACAGCGATCTGGGCCCGCGCCTCGTCACCCGCGACGTTGGTGAGTTGTCGCACGATGACGTCGCCGTCGCGCTCGAATCTGGCGCGGAATGTGCACGACAATTGTTCGATCGCGGACTGATCGAGGGTGCCGTGCTGCAGCTTTGTGGTGATATGCTTGTCATCGGACCGAAAGACATTGAACGGCAGGGATCGCTCCCGCGTCAGCCGGAGAATGCGGTTCATGTCTGAACAGGGAAGAGCTCAAGGAAGCAAAACATGAGCGCGATCATCCGCAAGATCGTCACCGTCGTCGAAGAGACGCAGATGGAGATGGGCCGGCAAGTCTCGCCGCCGACGCGGCGTGCGGCTGCGATCGCCGTGATCGAGAATCCATTTGCCGGAAAATACGTCGAGGATCTCTCGCCGCTGATCGCCATCGGCGAGGAGCTCGGAGAGCTCCTGTCGAAGCGCGCGATGGCCGCGCTCGGTATCGACGGCGCCAAGGCACAGAGCTACGGCAAGGCGGCTGCCGTCGGCGAGAATGGCGAGCTGGAGCATGCCGCCGCGATCCTCCACCCCAAGATGGGCGCGCCGGTACGCAAAGTGCTGGGCAAGGGTGCGGCGCTGATTCCCTCCTCGAAGAAGCGCAGCGGCCCGGGTACGACGCTGGACATCCCGCTGGGGCACAAGGACGCAGCCTTCGTCCGCAGCCATTTCGACGGCATGGAGGTACAGATCAACGATGCGCCGCGCGCCAACGAGATCATGGTCGCGGTTGCGGTCACCGACAGCGGCCGTCCGCTGCCGCGCGTCGGCGGGCTGACGGTCGCGGAGATCAAGGGCGAAGACGGTCTGAGATAGGATACGTAAAGAAGTTCAAACTGGAGGTTGGGATGCGAGCAAGAAATATCATCGTCGGCGCGGCTTTCGCGTTTCTGGCGGGCGGCATGGCTCATTCGGCCCTGGCGCAGGACATCAAGATCGGCGAGATCAACAGCTATTCGCTGCTGCCGGCGTTCACCGAGCCCTATCGCAAGGGTTGGCAGCTCGCGGTCGAGGAAGTCAACGCGGCCGGCGGGATCAACGGCAAGAAGCTCGTCGTCATCTCCAAGGATGACGGCGGCAAGCCGGCCGATGCGCAGACCGCGGCCAACGAGCTCGTCTCGAGCGAAGGTGTCGCGATGCTCGCCGGAACGTTCCTGTCGAATATCGGCCTCGCCGTCAGCGACTTCGCCAACCAGAAGAAAGTGTTCTTCCTCGCGGCCGAGCCGCTGACGGACGCGATCACCTGGTCCAAGGGCAACAAGTACACCTTCCGCCTGCGTCCATCCAACTACATGCAGGCGGCGATGCTGGTGGAGGCGGCTGCGAAGTTGCCGGCCAAACGCTGGGCCACGATCGCGCCGAACTACGAATACGGCCAGTCGGCGGTCGCGGTGTTCAAGAAGCTGATGTCGGAGAAGCGCCCGGACATTCAGTGGGTCGACGAGCAATGGCCGCCGCAGGGCAAGATCGACGCCGGCCCGGTGGTGCAGGCGGTTGCCGCCGCCAATCCCGAAGCGATCCTCAACGTCACCTTCGGCGCGGATCTCGTCAAGTTCGTGCGCGAAGGCAACACCCGCGGCCTCTTCAAGGGGCGCGAGGTCGTCTCCTTCCTGACCGGGGAGCCCGAATATCTCGACCCGCTCAAGGACGAGACGCCCGAGGGTTGGATCGTCACCGGCTATCCCTGGTACTCGATCAAGACGCCGGAGCATGATGCGTTCCTGAAGGCGTACCAGGCCAAGTACAACGACTATCCGCGCCTCGGCTCGATCGTCGGCTATCAGACGATCAAGGCGGCAGCGGCGATCCTCGCCAAGGCGGGCTCGACCGATCCGGAGAAGATGATCGCCGCGGCGGAGGGGCTGTCGATGCCCTCGCCGTTCGGCGAGATCACGTTCCGCAAGATCGATCATCAGTCGACCCTCGGCGCCTTTGTCGGCAAGACGGCGCTGAAGGACGGCAAGGGCGTGATGGTGGATTCGTCCTACAAGAAGGGTGCGGACTATCTGCCCAGCGATGCCGAAGTCGCGAAGCTGCGTCCGAAGGATTGATGCAAGAGAGGCCGGGGCCTTCATGGATCGAGGCGCGCGGCGTCGCCGCGCTCCTCACCATGAGGGTCCTGGACCTCATCCTGAGCAGGCGCGGAGCGCCGTCTCGAATGATGAAGCCCAGCACTGAGATCCAACCAACCCGGACCGCCGATGGCCTTTTATGTCGTACAGTTTCTGACCGGTCTCGCCAGCGCAGCGTCGCTGTTCCTGGTGGCCTCGGGCCTGTCGATCATCTTCGGCGTGACGCGCATCGTGAACTTCGCGCATGGCGCCTTCTATATGATCGGCGCCTACATCGCCTTCTCGCTCACTGAACGGCTTTCCGGCGCGTTCGGCTTCTGGGGCGGGATCCTCCTCGCGGCGCTCGCGGTGGCGGTGATCGGCGTCATCGTCGAGATGGTGCTGCTCCGCCGCATCTACCATGCGCCGGAGCTGTTTCAGCTGCTCGCGACATTCGGCCTGACTCTGATGGTGGAGGATCTCGTCGTCCTGATCTGGGGACCTGACGATCTCGTCGGCCGCCGCGCGCCCGGCTTCAGAGGCGCGATCGATTTCTTCGGACAGAACGTCCCGACCTACGACCTGTTCCTGATCGTGCTCGGACCGGTCGTGCTCGGCATTCTCTGGCTTCTGTTCCAGCGCACGCGCTGGGGTGTGCTGGTGCGGGCGGCAACGCAGGACCGCGACATGGTCGCCGCGCTCGGCGTCAACCAAAAATGGCTGTTCACGTCGGTGTTTGCCGTCGGCGTTTTCCTCGCAGCCCTCGGCGGCGCGCTCCAGATCCCGCGCGATGCCGTGCATCACGCCATGGACCTGCGCATCATCGTCGAGGTGTTCGTCGTGGTCGTGATCGGCGGGCTCGGCAGCATCGTCGGCGCCTTCGTCGCGGCGGTGCTGGTCTCCGAGCTCAATGCCTTCGGCATCCTGATCTTTCCGAAGATATCGATCATTCTCGTCTTCCTGGTCATGGCGGTGGTGCTGATCGTTCGCCCCTGGGGCCTGTTCGGCAAGCCGGAGGCGGCCGCGCGCAAGACGCCGGGCCTCACCGTCAATCCCTGGCGGCCGCTGACGTCGAACGAGAGGTTGATGGCGCTTGCTGCGCTCGTGGTTGCGGCAACGCTGCCTCTGTTCGCCGGCAATTATCTGCTGACGGTCGGCTCGGAGATCGCGATCTTCGTGATCTTCGCCGTCAGCCTGCACTTCCTGATGTCGGTCGGCGGCCTCGCGTCCTTCGGCCACGCCGCCTATTTCGGGCTCGGCGCCTACGGCATCGCGTTCCTGGCCAAAATGGCGGGACTGCCGATGGTCGTGTGTCTGTTGCTCGGCCCGCTGCTCGGCTGCATGGGCGCGGCCGTATTCGGCTTCTTCGCCGTGCAGCTCTCCGGCGTCTATTTCGCGATGCTGACGCTCGCTTTCGCTCAGATCGTGTGGTCGATCGCATTCCAGTGGGTGGACGTGACCGGCGGCGACAACGGCATTCTGGGCCTCTGGCCCTCGAGCTGGGCGGCGAGCCCGTCGCACTTCTACTGGCTGGCGCTCGGTGTTGCAGCGCTGGTGACGGTCGCGCTGCGGGCCATGGTGTTCTCGCCGTTCGGCTATGCGCTTCGTGCCACGCGTGACTCGCTGCTGCGCAGTGAGGCCATAGGCATAGATGCCAAGCGCATCCAGTGGACCGCCTTCGTGATCGCAGGCACGACGGCCGGAATCGGCGGCGCATTGTTCGCCTACCTCAAAGGGAGCGTCTTCCCGGACAATCTCGGCATCTCGCTGTCGGTCGATGCGCTGGTCATGGTGCTGCTCGGCGGCGTCGAGACGGTGTCGGGCGCGGTGATCGGCGCCATCGTCTACAAGGCCTTGAACATCTGGCTGGTGAGCCAGACCGATCTGTCGAAGCTCGTGCTCGGCGGCTTCATCGTGCTGATCGTCGTCGTCTTCCCCAAGGGCATCGTCGGCATGCTGGAGATGCTGGCGCAGCGCCGCAGGAAAGCATCGCCGCCGGGGTCTCCCTTGCTCGCCAAGCCGATCGAGTCTGCCGAATGAACGTTGCACCCCCACTTCTCGCCGTCGAGGGCCTCACCAAGTCCTACGGAGGCATCCATGCCGTGCGCGGCGTCTCGTTCTCGCTGCGTGCCGGCGAGATCCTGGCTCTGATCGGGCCGAACGGTGCGGGCAAGAGCACCTGTTTCGATATGCTCAACGGCCAGAACATCCCGGATAGCGGCCATGTCCGCCTGTTCGGCGAGGAGATCACGGGACGGAAGCCGCGCGAGGTCTGGCGGCTCGGCGTCGGGCGCACCTTTCAGATCACTGCGACTTTCGCCACCATGACCGTGCGCGAGAACGTGCAGGTCGCACTGATCTCGCACGGGAAGCAGCTGTTCAATCTGTTCGGCTCGGCGCCGAAGTTCGACCGCGGCGAGGCCGGCCGTCTGCTCGAGCTGGTCGGCATGGGCGGCTATGCGGACCGACCCTGCGGCGAGCTTGCCTATGGCGACCTCAAGCGGCTCGAACTCGCGGTGGCGCTCGCCAACCAGCCGAAGCTGCTGCTGATGGACGAACCCACGGCCGGCATGGCGCCGCGCGAGCGCGTCGATCTGATGCGGCTGACCGCGAGCATCGCGCGGGAAAAATCGATCGGCGTGCTCTTCACCGAGCATGACATGGACGTGGTGTTCGAGCATGCCGACCGCATCATCGTGCTCAATCGGGGTACGTTGATTGCCGAAGGCACGCCGGCGGAGGTGCGCGGCAATCCCCAGGTGCAGGCCGTGTATCTCGGCGAGGGGCTCGTCTACGACGCCCGCCACCGCGAGGGAGCTTCGGCATGAAGCTGACGGTGCAAGACCTCAACAGTCATTACGGTCCGGCCCATATTCTGTTCGACGTCGGCTTCGAGGTCGGCGAGGGGGAGGTGGTGGCGCTGCTGGGTCGTAACGGCGCCGGCAAGTCGACGACGTTCCGTTCGATCGTTGGCCTCGTCGCGCAGCGCTCCGGCCGCATCACGTTCGAAGGCAAGGATGTCTCGGCGAAGCCGACACATGAGATCGTGCGCGAGGGCCTCGGCTATGTTCCGGAGGAGCGGCGGATCTTCACGGACCTGACCGTCGAGGAGAATCTCGAGGTCGGCCGCCAGCCGAGGCGGCCCAACGCGCCGCATTGGACCCGCGAGAAGCTGTTCGCGCTGTTTCCGAATCTCGGTGAGATGAAGAACCGTCCGGGTGGTCGCATGAGCGGCGGCGAGCAGCAGATGCTCACCATCGCGCGGACCCTGATGGGCAATCCCTCGCTGGTGCTGCTGGACGAGCCCTCGGAGGGCCTGTCGCCGAAGATCGTGGAGCAGATGGTCGATGCCATCCTGACCATGAAGAAGGAGGGCGTCAGCATCGTCGTCTCCGAGCAGAACCTGCATTTCGCGCGGCTGATTTCCGATCGCGCCTACATCATCGAGCGCGGCCGCATCTGCTTCGGCGGCACCATGGCCGAGCTCGACGCGCGTCCGGATATCCGCGACGCGCATCTGTCGTTGTGAAGGCGGGGAACGGATGGCGAGAAGCGTCACGGCGAAGAAGAGTGTCAAGCCGGCAAGACCGCCTTACGTGCTGGACGAACAGGTCGGCTTCATCCTGCGCCAGGTCTGGCAGCGCCACAGCTCGATCTTCGCCCGCGACATCGGCACCAACCTCACGCCAACGCAATGGGCGGCGTTGTCGAAACTGGCAGAGACCGGGCCGTGCTCGCAGAACCAGCTCGGCCGTCTCACGGCGATGGATGTCGCGACCATCAAGGGTGTGATCGATCGCCTGACGGCACGTGGTCTCACCGAGACCAGCCAGGATCCGGACGACGGGCGGCGCTTGCTCGTGAGCCTGACCCGCGCCGGTCAGCAGCTTGCCGAAAAGTTGGCCCCGAATGCCCTCGCGATCAGCCGCGAGACCCTGGCGCCGCTCGAGCCCAAGGAACGCGAAACGCTGATGGCGCTCTTGAACAAGCTGCGCTGAAGCGCGACTAACCTCGGTAAGGGCGCGACCGAGGTTTTGCGGACATGAGAGCGGCGAATTGGCTTGCGATGGCCTTGTGTCTCGGTGCGTCTCTGGCAGGCGCATGCGGTCCTGTCCTTGCAGCTCAAGCCTATGAAGGGTTCTGGGCATCGACCAAGAAGGACTGCCGTGACGACGACAGCCCGAACCGCATGAGCATCGAAGGCGGCAACCGCCTCTATTGGTACGAGACGCGATGCCGCGCCAGTCGGATCACGGCCGACGGAAAGCTGAGCTGGAAGATGCGGCTCGCCTGTGAAGGCGAGGGCGAGAAGTTTCGCTCCAGTCCCCGGGTCTCGATCGCGGCGGATGGCAGATTGGTGATGGACAATGGACCGGTCGGGCGCGCCAAGCGCCAGACCTATGTGCGTTGCGAGTTGCCCAAACGGCGCTGATCCTCAGCGCCCCGAGTCTTTCCCGGTTCATCCGGATCGGGCAGAGAGAACAGCAGCGGAGGCGGGAGCCGTGAACTGCAATGGCCGCGTTACTTCGCGACCACCTCAGGCACCTTGCCGGCCGGCGGCGTGTTGCGGCTGCGCTGGGTGCGCACGATGCCGTCGATAATGGTCATGCCGATGCCGGGGAGGTCGCCGAGCTGCACGCTCTCCAGGATGTTCTTGCCGGGCGAGTGCTGCGCCTTGTCCATGATGACGAAGTCGGCGGAGCGGCCGACTTCAATGAGGCCGCAATCGAGCTGCCGCATCCGCGCGGTGTTGCCGGTGGCAAGGCAGAACGCGATCTCGGCCGGCAGTTCGCCCAGCGAGGACAGCATCGAGACCATGCGCAAGATGCCGAGCGGCTGCACGCCCGAGCCGGCGGGCGCGTCGGTGCCGAGGATGACGCGGTGCAGGTCGCCCATCTCGCGCGCGGTGCGCAGCGTGAACAGCGCCGAGCGCTCGTTGCCGTTGTGCACGAGCTCGAGTCCGCGCTTGCAGCCCTCGCAGATGCAGCGGATCTGGTCGTCGGGCAGGGCGGTGTGACCGCCATTGATGTGCCCGACCACGTCGGTGTCGGCCTCCAGGACCACGTCCTTATCGATCAGGCCGGAGCCGGGGATCGATGGGCCGCCGGTGTGAATGGTGCTCTGGATGCCGTATTTGCGCGCCCAGCCGACCATCTTGCGTGCCGTCGGGCCGTCCTTGACGCCGCCCAGGCCGACCTCGCCGAGCAGCTTGACGCCGTTGGCGGCCATCTCCTTGAAATCTTCCTCAACCATCTCGCATTCGATCACCGGCGCGCCGGCGTGCACCTTCACGCCGCCAGGACGCAGGGTCCAGAACGCGCGCTGGGCGAACACGGCCATCGCTTTGAGGCCGACGACGTCGCGGGGACGGCCGGGCATATGCACTTCGCCGGCGGAGATCATGGTGGTGACGCCGCCATGGAGGTAGCTGTCGATCCAGTTGATCTGGTTCTGCCGCGGCGTCCAGTCGCCCGCCACAGGGTGGACGTGGCTGTCGATCAGGCCCGGCGCGACCGTGGTGCCCTGGGCATCGACGATGGTGGTGGCGCCTTCCGTATTGACGTCCTTGTAGCGGCCGATGGCGGTGATCTTGCCGTTCTCGGCCACGATGGTGTCGCCGTCCAGGATCGGCTTTTCCAAAGCGCCGGACAGGATCAGGCCGATATTTCGGATCACGAGCTTCGAGGGTCCGGTGGCCTGGGGGGCGTCATGCGCCATGGAAGGGCTCCTTATTCCTAACTGCAACGCTTCCGATCTTGGGCAGCCTTGACCGCCGGATCAAGCCGGATTATTCATTAGTATACGAATGATCGTGTACAAACGACGCATAGCTGACCGCCTTGGGACCGCAAGCAAGCGACACGGAAGGGTGAGATGAGCAATTTCAACCAGGAAAGCGTTTTGAGCGTCCACCACTGGACCGACACGCTGTTCTCCTTCAAGACCACCCGCAGCCCGACCTTCCGCTTCCGCAACGGCGAATTCACCATGATCGGGCTCAAGGTCGGCGAGAAGCCGCTGCTGCGGGCCTACAGCGTCGCCAGCGCCAATTACGAGGAGACGCTGGAGTTCTTCTCGATCAAGGTCCCGGACGGACCGCTGACCTCACGGCTCCAGCATCTGAAGGAAGGGGACGAGATCATCGTCAGCCGCAAGGCGACGGGCACGCTGGTGATCGACAATCTGGAGGAGGGGCGGAACCTCTACCTGATCGGCACCGGCACCGGCCTTGCCCCCTTCCTGAGCGTGATCAAGGACCCCGAGACCTACGAGCGGTTCGAGAAGGTCGTGCTGCTGCACGGCTGCCGGCACGTCAAGGAGCTCGCCTATGGCGAGATGATCACCGAGACGCTGCCGAAGGACGAATTGATCGGCGAGTACATCCGTAACCAGCTGATCTACTATCCGACCGTGACCCGCGATCCGTTCCGCAACCGCGGCCGCATCACCGACCTCATCACGTCAGGCAAGCTGTTCGACGATATCGGCCTGCCGGTGCTGGAAGCAGCCCGGGATCGCGTCATGATCTGCGGCAGCCCGGCACTGGTGGCGGACACGCGCGTGCTCCTCGGCGAACGCGGTTTCGTCGAGGGCAATCACGGTGAACCGGCCCAGTTCGTGGTCGAGAAGGCTTTCGCCGAGCGCTGACCTGGGACCATCTGCGCAATAAGGCCGTATTTTTGCCGCGTCCAGCCCGTTGCAGCGTCGATTCGGCGCTTGATACACTGTGGCAGCGAATCAGCGGAGTTCCCACATGGTTGCGGACAGCGACAGCAACATCGCCTGGCACCGGGTCCAGTTGAAGAAGAATCGCGCCGAGTTGAAGGCGCTGGAAACCGCGCGCTTCACGATGGGCGAGATCGCCTCGTCGAAGCGCAATGGCCAGACCCAGAAGTCGATCGCAGAACTCAAGCGCAAGATCGCGCAGTCCGAGCGCGTGGTCGCAGATCACGACAAGCGCACGCGCCGTCCGCTGGCGACCGACCTGCAAAGCCTCAGCAACGGCAGCTGGAGCCATTGGGACGCCTACACGCAGCAGCAGCGCAAGACGGGCCAGCGCTCTCCGGGGCGCGGCTAGACGCCTCTCTCCGCGTGTCCTGAGGCGCGCGCTTCACCCCTTGCGTCGGCGGTGCCGCTTGCCATCTGGGTGAGACGCCAGCAATCGGTCCGGTGCTCCCATGACAGTGCGCATCGATTTCACCAGCGAGGCCTACCTTCGCGAGCCGCCCAAGGCGATTGCGAAGCTGCGCATGTCCGGCCCCGTGGTCGCGACACGATTTCCTCTCATCGGCGACGTCTGGATCACCACGACCCACGACGCCACGGCGCAAATCCTGAAGGACAGCGCGACCTTCACGTTGAGAAGGGAAGATGGCGACGTCGCGGGCCTGCGCTGGTGGATGCCGAGATACGTCAGGACCATCGCCAACAACATGCTGACGATGGACGAGCCGGATCACAAGCGGCTGCGCAGCATCGTGGACGAGGCCTTTCGCCGGCGCGCGATCGTCGCCATGGAGCCGCGCATTCGCGCCATCGCCGACACGCTCGCGGACGAGCTGTTCGCAGCCGGAAGCCCGGCCGATCTCGTGCAGCGCTACGCACGCATCCTGCCGCTCGCGGTGATCTCGGAGCTGCTGGGCCTGCCTCTGGCCGACCGTCCGAAGTTCATCGCCTGGGCCAACGCGATGTCCTCGCTGACGAACGTCTTCGGCTTCTTCCGCCTGTTGTTCGCGTTCCGCAAGATGCGGGCCTATCTCGAACGCCAATTGCAGATCGCGCGCGCGGAGGGTGGCGAGGGCCTGATCGCCGAGCTGATTCAGGTGGAGCGCGAAGGCGGCCAGATCTCGCCGGACGAAATGGTCTCGATGGTGTTTCTGTTGCTCGCGGCGGGATCGGAAACCACGACGCATCTTATCAGCGGTTCCGCTTACGAACTGCTGAGGAATTCCGGGCTGCGCGACTGGCTGGAGCAGGACTGGAGCCGCATCGGGCTCGCCGTGGAGGAGTTCCTGCGCTTCGTCTCGCCGGTGCAATTCTCGAAGCCGCGCTATGTGCGACGAGACGTCGAGATTGAGGGCGTGCGGCTGAAGAGGGGCGATCGCGTCATGGTGATGCTCGGTGCTGCGAACATGGATCCGGCCATGCATGAGCGCCCGGAGAGGCTGGATCTCGAACGCAAGCCGAACCGTCACATCTCGTTCGGAACTGGAATCCATTTCTGCCTCGGCCATCAGCTCGCGCGCATAGAGACCGCCTGCGCGCTGGAAGCTCTGTTCGTGCGCTGGCCGAAACTTGGTCTGGCCGTCGATCCCGCCGAGGTCCGCTGGCGCAAGCGGCCGGGCTTGCGCGCCGTTGCGACGCTTCCCGTCACGGCCGAGAGCCGCGGAACAAGGTAACTGCTCGCAGCGAAGCGAGCGCCGACCGTTCCCCGACCTCGGCGAGCTGAAGACAAGCTCCCTTCGGAAAATCTTTGTCGCGCGCGATCCATCAGGAACGCCGCGCCGCTCGTCCTGTTGTCATCTCGACATAGGGCGCCGCGACGAGTTCCTCGGTCGTTCATGTCGAGGTCGACGTCTTAACGGGAGACAAGATCATGGCCAGCAAGATGCCACCTGTTCCGCCGGACAATCAGAGCCGAAAGGGAACTGGCGACAGCAAGCAGATGTCCGCCGATCAGCTGCCGCAGGGTCAGCAACGCGCTCAAAATCCGGACCAGCAAGGACAACAGGGCAACATCCAGCAGAACACGACCAATCAAGGCTATCAGCAAGATCGCTGAGGAGGGGACATCCATGTCGACATCCACCAAGACACCGAACAGCATTCGTCAGGGCGGCCCCGGCGCCTCGCACGAGAACGCAAAGGCGCCGCTGGAAGTGAAGAAGCCGCCCGCCGATGACTTGCGGCGGAATCACAGCAGGGTTTCCGGCGGCGGCGGGGAGCAGGATTCGCACCACACGCACGAAGAGGCTCGAAAGGGAGGAGGCAGATAAGCCATGACCAACAAGCAACCCAAGCTGTATGCGCCGAGCGAGAAGGATCTGCGCGAGAATCCCATGATCGGGGGATCGAAGGGCGCCACGATGGCAGGCGCCTCGGCCGAGGACCTCGAGGACGCCCTTGGCGCCAACACGATCGAAGGGGACGTCGAGAACGACGTCAACGCCGCCGGCGGCATCGACAAGGACGTCGCGCGCAGCGGCTCCCATCGACGCCGACGCTGAAATAGGAGTCATCCGATGCAAGGCAACAAGACGCACGAACAGCAATTGCGCATTCTTGAACGGAAGAGCGATGTGCCCGATCAGCGCGAGCTTGACCAGGCCATCGGCCGCAATCCCCGGGATGACTCCGTTCATCATGCCAACCGGCAGGCACGGCAAAGCGAGTTTCCCGTGAGTCGCGGCGGTCTCAACCAGGAAAGCGACCACAACAAGCACAATGATCCCGGTCAAAGCGGCCACAAGCCGCCAAGACCGACGACGGCGCAAGAGAAGCACTGACGTCCCGAAAATCACCGCAAGAGGAGAGACTGATGCCAGGTGGGCACGGCAGCAAGACGCACTTCAGATCGGGCATGCACGGCAAGGGCGACGGCACGGGCGCGCTGACCGACGTGCCGAAGGAGATGATCGGCGACAATATGGTCCTGTCCAACCGCGACAAGAAGCAGCATTCGGACATTCGCGGCATGGACGGCAAGTCCATCCAGACCGACCAATATCAGGACCACGCGGCCAACCGGCTCGAGGATGAGCCGGGGACCGACCAGACCTGAGGGGCGTTCCTCCCGCCGACTTGCGGACCGGTTCTCAGCCGGTCCGCTTTTTCGTGGGCCCAAGATCGCGCTCCCAGCCGAACACCGAACGGCCGTCGAGATCCGGGGAGGCCGCGCGTTCGCCGGCGATGAAAGCCTCGACCGAGGGGCCCTGCGCGGTGCGCTCCAGCCGTCGCGCCTGGTCGTCCAGGCGCTTGATCGCCTGGATCTCCTCCTCGCGCCCGAGCCTCCCGTTCTGGATCGCGCCCTTCAGCACCCGGATGGTCTCGTCATAGACCTTGATCGGGACGGGGTAGGGATGCCGGTCCTTGCCGCCATGGGCGAGCGAGAAACGCGCCGGATCCTCGAAGCGATAGGGCGCGCCATGCACGACCTCGGCGACCATCGCGAGCGAACGCACGGTGCGCGCACCCACGCCGGGCGTCAGCAGCAGTTCCGGAAAATCGACCGGGCCGCGCTCGGCGGCTGCCGCGAGCGTGCCGTGCAGGCGGCGCGCGAACACGTCCTTGGGCCGGACGTCGTGATGCGCAGGCATGATCAGATGCGGCAGCGTGGCCTGTGCCGGCTTCGGCTCGGTCCCGATGAGCCGCTCGAATTCGGAGACGATGCGATCGGGGCCGAGACCACCCAAGAGATCGAGCTGCGCGGCGCGCGAGATGTCGGCGCGGTGGTCGGTGAGATTGACGATCTCACCTTGCTCCGGACCGTCGATCGCGCTGTGCGGCGTATCGACAAAGCTCTTCAGCGCCTCGGAATGCCAGTGATACCGGCGCGCCTGCCGCTTGTCGCCGTTCATGCCCTGCTGCACCACGGTCCATTTGCCGTCGGCGGTCACGAAGAAGCCGTGCAGGTAAAGGTCAAAGCCGTCCTGCACCGCGGCGCTGTCGACCTTTGCCACCAGGCGGCTGGCGCGGGTCAGCTTCGCGCCGTCGAATCCGACGCGATTGCCGAGTTGCATCAGTTCGTCCGGTGTCTTGCGCGAATGCTGGCCCCGGCCGCCGCAGACATAAATCCCGAGTTCGTCCTGAAGTGGCCCGAGGCCACGCTTCAGTGCGCCGATCACGGAGGTCGTGATGCCCGAGGAATGCCAGTCCATGCCCATCACAGCTCCGAACGACTGGAACCAGAACGGATGCGACAGCCGCTGCAGAAACGCATCGCGGCCATAATGATGAACGAGCGCCTGCGTGACGATCGCCCCCAGCGAGGACATGCGACTTGCCAGCCACGGCGGAACCCGCCCGGTGTGGAGAGGAAGATCGGCGCTGCCGGTACGTCGAGTCATGGACGGCTCAAACTAGCGCCTCGGCGACGGTTGCACCAGTGGAATGCTGCGTTGCACGAGACAGGGGAGCGAAGCCAGCCGCTAGGCGTTGAACGCTGAGGGATTGCAGCGACGGGGACACTCATGGATTGGCAGAGTCTCGTGGCCGACATCGACACGATGTTCGGCTGGATACCGTCATGGTTCGTCGGTCTCAGCCTGGTTGTCGGCGCAGTTTTGCTCGCCCTGGTCGCCTATCGGGTGGCCAGATGGCTGCTCAAGCGCGCCTTCGGAACCCGTCTTCCGATCCTGAGCGTATTCATCGATCGTACGGCCGGACCGGCGCAAATGGCGCTCTGCTTGGCCGCCGTCGCACTGGTGCTGCCGCTTGCGCCGCTTGACGATGCGATCCGCACCCCGCTGACGCGCCTGTTCGTTGTGGCCTTCATCGCGCTGATCGGCTGGATTTCGATCCGGATCGTGGACATGAGCGCGGCGCGCTATCTGCAGAACTTTCGCGTTGTCACCGAGAACTTCATCGCACGCAAGCATGTGACGCAGGTTCGCGTGTTCAAGCGTGTCACCGACACCATCATTGTCGTGATCACCGTGTCCACTGCGCTGATGACGTTCGACTCGGTAAGGCAGTATGGCGTCAGCCTGTTCGCTTCCGCCGGCGCCGCCGGTATCATCGTCGGTCTTGCCGCGCGGCCGCTGCTGAGCAATCTGATCGCAGGCTTGCAGATCGCAATCACCCAGCCGATCCGTATCGAAGACGCCGTGATCATCGAGAACGAGTGGGGATGGGTCGAGGACATCGCCTCGACCTACGTCGTGATCCGGCTGTGGGACTGGCGCCGTATGGTGGTGCCGCTGTCCTATTTCATCGAGAAGCCGTTCCAGAACTGGACCCGCGACACTGCCTCCCTGATCGGCGTCATCGCGCTCCATGTCGATTACCGTGCCGACGTGGCGCGCATCCGGCAGTGGCTGGAAGAGGTGGTAAAGGAATCCAGGCTGTGGGACGGCGAGGTGGTCAATCTCCAGGTCGTCGACGCAGACGCGCGGACCATCGAGCTTCGCGCGCTGGTCAGCGCGCGCAACGCGCCGCAATCGTGGGACCTGCGCTGCGAGATCAGGGAAAAGCTCGTGGCCTTCATCCGCGACGAGATGCCGGAAGCGCTGCCGCGCGAGCGTGCGATCCTGATCCCGTCAGGCGATGATGATGCCGACTATCTGCGGCGCCCCGCGCCTCCGGAGACCATGCGGGCGAGGCCGGATAATTAACGGTCGGCGCCGCTTGCGGGCCGCTTACGCGCGCTGCTTTGGTCGCGGCCAGCCGCTGGCCGGCCTGCTGCCGGATCGTGTCCCAGCGCGTCAGTCCCGGGCCCGAAGGTAGTTCTTGTTGACGAGACCTGATCTTTTGTACGATAGTACAAATGCATGATGCGCAAGCCCACCAGCAAGGAAACGTCCCGCAAGCCGAACATGCGCGAGGCGATCCTCGTTGCGGCGGAGGAGCTGTTCGCCACCAACGGATTCAATGCCGTGTCCGTGCGCGACATCGCGCAAGCCGCCGGCGCCAATCCCGGCAGCGTCACCTATCATTTCAAGACCAAGGACGGCCTGCTGCTGGAGATCTACCGACGCCATTGCGCGCCGATGAATCTGCGCCGTTCCGAACTGCTTGCCGCCGCGAAGCGCGTGCGCGATCTCCAGGACCGGCTGGAGGCGATCGTGCGCGCCTATGTGGTGCCGGCCTTCACCTCGGGCAGCGATCTCGCCGGCGGAGGGGCGCGGTTCACACGGCTGCGCGCTGTGATGTCGGCGGAAGGCAACGAGGTCGCGCGAAAGATCATCGCGCAGACCTTTGACGACACGAGTCATGCCTTCATCGACGCAGTCCACGAGAGCCTGCCGCACATTCCGCGCACCGACATCGTCTGGCGCAGCCATTTCCTGCTCGGCGCGCTCTATTATTCGCTGGTGACGCCGGAGCGCGTCTCGCGCCTGTCGCGCGGCGAGGCTGACGGGAGTGATGCCGCGAGTGCCATCGAGCAATTGGTGCAGGCCAGCGTTGCGGCGTTTCAGGCGCCGGCCCTGGATCAAGCTGCTCCGACGCGGCGGCGGCCGGCCGTCGCCAACAAGACCTGAGCGGTCTCGCCTCGGCGGTTCACTGATGACGATGATGTCCACGCCGACCATTCCGCCGCCCGATCCGAACACGCGCACGCCGAAATTCAGACTGCCGAAGCTGTCCTGCGACGCGCATTGCCACATCTTCGGACCCGGCACCAAATATCCTTACGCGCCGGACCGCTCCTACACGCCGCCGGACGCGCCACTGGAGGATTTCCGAGCGCTGCACGCCAAGCTCGGCGTCGAGCGTGCTGTCATCGTCAATGCCAGCGTGCATGGGACCGACAACAGGGTCGCGCTCGACGCCGTCGCACGGAGCGACGGCGCCTACCGCGCGGTCGCCAATATCGACGACACCATTACGGAACGCGGGCTCCGCGAGCTGCACGAGGGCGGCTTCCGCGGCTGCCGCTTCAATTTCGTCCGTCATCTCGGCAGCGTCCCCGAGAGGGGCGTGTTCGATCGCGTCATCGCCATGGCCGCACCGCTCGGCTGGCACGTCGACCTGCATTTCGATGCGATCGACCTGCCGGAATATGCCGACATGCTGGCAAGGCTGCCGCTCCGTTACACCATCGACCATATGGGCCGGGTGCAGGCATCCGAGGGGCTCGGCCAAGTTCCGTTCAGGATCTTGATCGAGCTGATGCAGCGCGACGAGAAATGCTGGATCAAGATCTGCGGCGCGGAGCGGGTGTCCTCGGCCGGTCCGCCGTTCGCCGATGCGGTGCCGTTCGCGCGCAAGATCATCGAGACCGCGCCTGATCGCGTCATCTGGGGCACGGACTGGCCGCATCCCAACGTCAAGGCCATGCCGAATGATGGCGACCTCGTCGATCTGATTCCGATGTTTGCGCCGGAGCCGGAGCTTCAGCAGAAGATCCTCGTCGACAATCCAGCGCGCTTGTTCGAGTTCAAGGCGTGACGGCATTCCCGCGATCGACAAGCGGCGCGGCATCCTTGCGGGGCGCTGGAGTGGGACACGAGCCAATGCATGCGAACGAAAGGAGTAATCCATGAAGACAGGACTCGTGATCACGGCCCATCCCGGCGATTTCGTCTGGCGCGCCGGCGGCGCCATCGCGCTGCATGCGAAGAAGGGCTATCGCATGAAGATCGTGTGCCTGTCCTTCGGTGAACGCGGCGAGAGCCAGTTCGCGTGGAAGGAGAAGGGTGCGACGCTGGACTCGGTCAAGGCGGGCCGCAAGGACGAGGCGGAGCGTGCCGCAAAGCTGCTGGGTGCCGAGATCGAGTTCTTCGACTGCGGCGACTATCCGCTCAGGCTGACGGAAGCGCATTTCGACCGCATGGTCGACATCTACCGCGAGCTCAATCCCAGCTTCGTGCTGACGCACGCGCTGGAGGACCCCTACAACTTCGATCATCCGAACGCAGCGCATTTCGCGCAGGAAACGCGCGTGGTCGCGCAGGCCATGGGCCACAAGCCCGGTGCGCAATACAAATATTCGGCGCCGCCGGTGTTCCTGTTCGAGCCGCACCAGCCGGAGCAATGCAATTACAAGCCGGATCTGCTCCTCAAGATCGACGAGGTCTGGAAGGAGAAATATGAAGCGTTCCAGATTCTCGCCGCGCAAAAGCATCTCTGGGGCTATTACGAGCGCGTCGCGCTCAATCGCGGCATTCAGGGCAGCCGCAACACCGGTGTGCCCATGACGTACGGCGAGGCCTATCAGCGGCTGTTTCCGACGGTGGCGGAGGAGCTCGCATGAAGCCTGTCGTCGTTCGCAACATCAAACGGGCCGATCCCGCCGGCATGGCGGAATACGGCGTCTCGACGGTGCATGAGGCCTATGAGCGTCTCGGCCTGATGAAGCCGTATTTGCGCCCCGTCTGGCCGGGCGCGGCGGTCGCGGGGCCCGCCGTCACGGTGCTGGCGCAGCCCGGCGACAACTGGATGATCCATGTTGCCGTCGAGCAGTGCAGAAAAGGCGACATCCTCGTCGTCGGCTGCACCACCGACAACACCGACGGAATGTTCGGCGAGCTGCTGGCGAACTCGCTCAGGGCGCGGGGCGTGCAGGGGCTGATCATCGATGCCGGCTGCCGCGATGTCAGAGCATTGCACGAGATGCGCTTTCCCGTGTGGTCGCGCGCAGTCTCGGCCAAGGGGACGGTGAAGGCGACGCTCGGCTCGGTCAACGTCCCCGTGGTTTGCGCCGGTGTGAGCGTCGACCCCGGCGACATCGTCGTGGCCGATGACGATGGCGTGGTGGTGGTCCCGAAGCGCTATGCGGCCGAAGTCGCCGAGAAGGCCGGGAAGCGCAACGCGGAGGAGGGAGGCAAGCGCAAGCGGCTCGCCTCGGGCGAACTCGGCCTCGACATGTACAACATGCGCGAAGCACTGGAGAAAGCCGGGCTCGTCTATGTCGACAATCCCGGGGACGTCTGAAGCGGGAGCAGGAGGATGGATCGTCTCAAGCTGAAGGCCGTGCTCGGCGGTCATGCCCACGTCAAGGCGGCGAAAAGGGGCGCGCTTCGTTCCGACCTGTTCGATCTCGAGTTCATCGAGTACACGCCGACCAACACGGCGTTCAAGCCGATGGTGCGCGAGCAGGCCTTCGACGTCTGCGAGATGGCGATCGTCACCTATCTGATGGCGAAGGCGCACGGCAAGGCGCTGGTGCTGTTGCCGGCGACCATGCTGGGCCGCTTTCAGCATTCCTACGCGCTCTATAATCCGGCGCAGGGGACGCTCGGGCCGTCTGCCCTCGAAGGCAAGCGCGTCGGAATCCGCTCGTTCACGACCACGACGGGCGCCTGGATCAGGGGCATCCTCGCCAACGATTACGGCGTCAAACTCGACAAGATCCGCTGGGTGACCTTTGAGGATCCGCATGTCGCTGAATATGTCGACACCGCCGAGCGCGCGCCGAAGGACAAGAAGATCCTGCAGATGCTGCTCGATGGCGAGCTCGACGCCGTGCTCGGCGAAACCTCTGATGATCCGAGGTTGAAGCCGTTGTTCCCTGATCCAGCTGCGGAGGCGGCGAAATGGTACGCCCGCCGCGGAGTCGTGCCGGTCAACCATCTCGTGGTCGTGACCGAAGGGCTGGCGAAATCGCGCCCGGACGTCGTTGCCGGCGTCTATGACCTGCTCAAGCGGAGCAAGGAACAGACGGGGCCTGCCGCGACTCCGGACCTCATTCCGTTCGGGATCGAGGCGAACAGACAGCCATTGGAGCTGATCATCGACTATGCATTCCAGCAGGCGCTGATCCCGCGCCGCTATGCGGTCGAGGAGCTCTTCGACGAGACGATTCGAGGAATGAACTGATGGCTTACCGAGGCGGACCGGATCCTCGCGAGGATCAATCGCAAAAGTGATCAGCTCAAGATCGCGCGGGCCTGAAAGCTGACGACCTCGTCGCGAGCGCGCTCGATCAGGTCGATCAGGTTGCGGGACTTGCGGACGAGTTGCTCGGTGGAGGGCTGCGTGCGGAATTCCGCCAGCACGGCGCGAACGCATTTGCTGGCGGCATCGAGCGTCCAGAGCGCACGGTTCACGTCGTCCTGCGTCTTGATTGCCGCGATGTCGAGATCCGAGAGAACATGGCCGATGCCGTCGAGCCGCTTCTCCGCCGCATCGGTGGGCGTTCGAATCTGGGCGGAATGATCGATGCTGCGGAATGCGCTGAACATACTCGTACTACCCACCGACCGCAGATGGTCAGTCGAAGGTGTAGTATGGTCGGCGACGCCGGCCCCGCAATGCGTTGGGCTACGATCCGGGATTCTACCGAATTCGAGCGGCGGCGCTCAAATCCAGGTCAGGACTTTCGGTCGGTTTCCGGGATCATCTTACCGGCGAACCGGCGTTTTTCATCGTGGCCGGAAGGTTTCGGCGGCGCGCAAAGCTGCGCTTTGGCATGTTCACTCGGCTCTTCGATGACGAGCGAACCAGGGTCAGTTCTTCGGGCTCAAGAGGGTGGGCCGCTGCCGCGCAAATGTCTGCCGGCCGCTCTTGAAGCCCATCAGGACATCGGGCAGCTCGGCGATGGCGAAGCGGCCGTCCCTTGTGTCGAGCACGATGAGATCGGCGGGATTGCCGACCTCGATACCGTAATCACGGAGGTTCATCAGTCGCGCCGGCAGCTCGGTCACGAGATCAAGGCAGATGTCGAAATCGCTTACGGAGGCGTGTGCAACGTTGGCGTAGAAGTTTGCCATCCGCAGCAGCGAGGCATCTCCGAACGGCGTGAAGGGATTGAGCACGTTGTTGGTCGCGACCGAGCACACGACGCCGTCGGCTGCGAGCTTGTGAGCGAGCGTCAATCCGCGTGGCGCGTTGTGGGTGGCCTCGCGCCCCATCAGATAGAGATCGGTCGCGGGCAGCACGGTGACAGCCACACCGGCCCTCGCCAGTTGCACGGCGGCAGCCTTCATGCGCTCGGGCGGCAGTGCGGAGAGCTTTGTCGCATGACCGATCGCCACGCGTCCGCCATAGTTACGCCGCTCGGTCTGGCGGCAGACCTCGTCGAGATGCCACCAGGAGGGGTCGAGATCGAAGTCGAGATGGAGATCGACGTCAACGTCGAATTCCTCAGCCAGATCGAAGATGCGCGCGAGATGCGCATGCGGCTCGGTGTCCATGTAGGGACAGCCGCCGATGGCCTCGCCGCCGTTGCGCAGCGCCTGGATCAGCAGCTCCTCGGCTCCGGGATCGTTGGTCAGGCCCTCCTGCGGAAAGACGCAGAGTTCCAGGTCGATCGCCCAGGCGTAGGCGTCCTTGAGCGCCTTGACCGCCTCGAAGCCGCGCAAGCCGATGCGCGGGTCGATCTCGACATGCGTGCGCATGCGCGTCGTACCGTGCACGATGGCGCGTTCGAGCACCTTTGCGCCCCGCGCGTAGACGTCGTCGACCGTGAAATTCTTCTTCATCCCGGCAACGGCACGGATCGCTTCCGAGACGCTGCCGTGATCGTGCCCGCAGCGGCCGAGCAGGCAGGCTTTGTCGAGATGGATATGGGTGTCCACGAAACCGGGCAGCGTGAGGTGCCCGCCGAAGTCGACCTCGACCGCTTCGCAGGCAAGCCTTGGCGCGATTGCGGCAATGCGTCCGCTCTTCACCCCGATGTCGGCGGGGGCGGCGGATGATCGCAACAGCGCGTTGCGAAAGATCAGGTCGAAGGGGGCTTGGGCGGTCATGACGTCGGATTCAGCTGAGGGAGCCTAACCCAAGGCTTGGGGGTGGGCAGCTCCAGATTGTGTGCAGTCGAGCCGCCAGGTTGTCCAAAAAATGTGCATGCACTTCAGGGCCTGAATCGTAGAATACGGACAGTCTGGAGAAGCCGCCATGTCCGTTGCCGCGAACACCGAACACCCGATGACCGATGCCGAGATCGTCGAAGCCTATCTCACGGCGTCGATGATCCCGGATCCCGACGCCGCCGCGGCCTACATGAAACCCGGCACGTTGATCACGTTCACCGGCGGACGCGAGTTCGATCATCCGCGCGGGCCGACCGGCTTCAATGCGAAGCGCTACCGCTGGGTCAAGAAGAAGATGGAGCGCTTCGACGTCTGCCCGGGCGCGAACGAGACCGTCGTCTACAGCATCGGCACGCTCTATGGCGAGTGGATGGACGGCACGCCGTTCGAGGGCAACCGCTACGTCGATCGCTTCGTCGTCCGGGGCGGGCAGATCGTCAAGATGGACGTCTGGAACGACAGCGCCGAGCGCATCCTCGTTCAGCGCGGGATCGAGGCTTAGCCCCTTCGCGCGATTTTCGGCAGATTGACGACGCGATCGCTCGTCACCTCGTCGGCATAGGGCGCCAGGATATCGAGCAGATCACGGCCCCGCTGAGGAGTGGGAGCAACCAGCGCGCGATTGGCCACGGAATCGAGGTGGTGATGCATCAATTCCATCACCTTGGCTTCGTCGCCCTTGGCCAGCGCCGCGATGATAGCGCGATGCTCGTTGATGGCGCATTCGGTCGAATGCGGCCGGCTGTAGAGCGACAGCGTCAGGCAGCAGCGATAGGCGACCTCGCTGACATAGCGCACCAGGATCGGGCTGTTCGTCATGTGCGCGAGCAGGATGTGGAATTCGGTGGCGAGCCGGATCGACACTGCATCCGTGCCGCCGCGCGCGCGATCCTCGGCGTCGACATGGGCGTTCAGCTCAGCGATCTGCGCCTTGGTCAGCTTGCCCGCGAGCTGACGCACGACGAGCCGCTCGAGCTCGATGCGGATGTCGAAGGCATCGCGCGCCTCCTGCCAGCTCGGCGTCGCCACCACCGCGATCCGGTTGCGGCGCAGCTCGACGAGACCTTCCGCGGCGAGCTGGCCCAGCGCATGGCGGGCGATGGTGCGGCTGACGCCGAAGCGCTCGCCGAGTGCATCCTCGGGCAGCTTTGCGCCGGGCTCCAGCGCCTGCTCGATGATCGCGCGCCTGAGCGCGCGGCAGATCACGCTGACCTTGTCCGACGCTTCGGAAGTCTTGCTGCTCGCGCGCGCGGGCATCGGCGAATCCCTGGGATGGTTCGAGGCCTCTCATTAGCATAGCCCAGCGGCGATCCAGCGCCCGAATTGCATGCAGTTTGATGTCCAGATTGCCTAAACTGGCTCCGTCGGGTCGTCCGGAGCGTCTGGCAAATGCTTGATATCGCGGACATCGGGGGATTGGCACCCAGCTTGCATACACTTTGCCTGTGATGCGCATGCAACCCAACGCTCAGTTTGACGGCCAACCCGTTCCCGAAGGCGCCGCCGCCACAGCTATCGAGTTGTCGGAGGCGTCCGTGACCTTCGGGCGCGGTGACCGCGCCGTGCCCGCCCTGTCGAAGACCACGTTGAAGATCGCCGACGGCGAGTTTGTCGCACTGGTTGGCCCCTCAGGATGCGGCAAATCGACCATTCTCCGTCTCGTCAGCGGCCTGGTGCAGCCGAGCAGCGGCGTCGTCATCGTTGGCGGTCGCGAAGTCGCGGCGCGTGCGGTGCGGGTCGGCATGGCCTTTCAGAACCCGACCATGCTGCCGTGGATGACGATCGAGCGGAACATCATGCTGCCGCTGAAGATCGTCGAGCCGTTCCGCTCGAACTTCCGCAGGCTTCGCAAGACCGAGTTCCGCGACAAGGCCAACGCGCTGCTGGAGCAGGTCGGCCTCAAGGGCTTCGGCGGCCGTTATCCCTGGCAGCTTTCCGGCGGCATGCTCCAGCGCGCCAATCTCTGCCGCGCGCTGATCCATGAGCCGCGCATGCTGCTGCTGGACGAGCCCTTCGGCGCGCTCGACCAGTTCACCCGCGAAGAGCTGTGGGCAATCCTTCAGAACCTCTGGATGACGCACAAGCCGACCGTGCTTCTGGTGACGCACGACCTGCGCGAGGCGGGCTTTCTTGCCAGCCGCATCTGCGTGATGAGCGCGCGTCCCGGCCGCATCCTCGACGACAGCCGCGTCGATTTCGCGCGGCCGCGTACGGTCGCGATGACGTTCGAACCGGATTTCGTCGCACTGAACCAGAAGCTGCGTGCCTTCATCGAGGATGCGCGCAGCGCGGCCCAGCAGGGAGCAGGCTGATGTTCGGGATCGATGTCAGGCAGAAGGCGTGGTCGGCTGGGCTGATCGTGCTGTTCTTCGTCGCCTGGGAGCTGTTTTGCCTGATGACCGGCATGTCCGATCTCGTGCTGCCGCGCCCCTCGCAGGTGTTCACGACGTTGATCGATCGTTTCCCCGTGCTGTGGCCGCACATCGTGCAGACGCTCGCCACGACGATGTTCGGCTTCGTCCTCGGCGTCGCGCTCGGCGTCGCCCTCGGCGCGATCATCGGCGTCTCGAAGACCGCCTACGACACCTGCTATCCGCTACTGATCGGCTTCTCGTCGATCCCCAAGGTCGCCGTTGTTCCGATCTTCGTGCTCTGGTTCGGCTCCGGCACGGTCCCGGCGGTGCTGACCGCGCTGTCGATCTGCTTCTTCCCGATCGTCGTCAACATCGCGACCGGCCTTGCCACGACCGAGCCCGAGCTCGAGGACGTGTTGAAGGCACTCGGCGCCAGCAAGTTCGACATTCTCTGGAATGTCGGCCTGCCCAGGACCATGCCGTTTTTCTTCGCGTCGCTGAAGGTCGCGATCTCCTATGCCTTCGTGGGCGCCGTGCTGTCGGAGACGGTCGCCTCCAACCGCGGCATCGGCAACGTCATGATGACCGCGTCCTCCAATTTCAACGTGCCGCTGGTGTTCGCGGGCCTGTTCGTGCTCGCCGGGCTCGGCGTCGCCCTCTACGTCGTGTTCTCCCTGATCGAAGGGCAGGTCACCGGCTGGGCCACGCGCAAGAACGACGTGATTGCCACGTGATTTCAAACCACACGCAACGAAGCTTGAGGAGGTCTCGATGTTGAGAAAAGCAACTGCCGCGCTGCTGGGATTGGCGCTGTCCACGGGGGCGGCGATGGCCCAGGAGACCACGATCAAGTTCACGCTGGGCTGGAAGACCCAGGGCAGCGACGCCGCCTTCTTCTACGCCAAGGACAACGGCTTTTTCAAAGAGGAAGGCCTCAATGTCGTCATCGACCAGGGCGAAGGCTCTGGCGCCACCGTGACGCGCATCATGTCCGGCGCCTATGACGCCGGCTTCGGCGACGTCAACGCCATCATCCAGAACGCCTCCACCAAGCCGCAGGAGGCGCCCGTCATGGTTTACATGATGTGGAATCAGCCGCCGTTCGCGATCGTTGCCAAGAAGAGCAGCGGCATCAACACCATCAAGGATTTCGAAGGCCGCACGCTCGGCGGCGCGCAGGGCACGCCGACCACGCGCCTGCTGCCGGTATTCACGCGCAAGAACGGCCTCGACGGCGAGAAGATCAAGATCTCCAACATGGCGCCGAACCTGCAGGAGCCGATGCTGATCAAGGGCGACATCGACGCGGCCCTGGTCTTTAACATCACCAGCTATTTCAACCTGGTGCTCAACCGCCAGGATCCGGACAAGGACTTCAAATGGTTCTCGTTCGGCGAGTATGGCCTCGATCTCTATTCCAACGGCGTGATGGTGTCCCGGAAGCTGATCGCCTCGAACCCGAAGGCCGTCGCGGGCCTCGTGCGCGCCATCAACAAGGGTGCGATCGCGATCGCCAAGGACCAGAATGCCGGGATGAAGGCGGCGCTGAACTACGACAACCTCATCAACGCCGACGTCGAGAAACGCCGGCTGCAATATTCGTTCGAAAAACTGATTGTCTCGCCGGAGATGAAGGAGATCGGCATCGGCGACATCAAGGACGATCGCATGACGCGCGCCATCGGCATCGTGGTCGAGGGTTACCAGCTGGCCCGCGCCCCGACGCCAGCGGAAGTATTCTCGCGCGAGTTCCTGCCGCCGCGCGCCGAGCGGGAGCTGGTATATACGGCCAACTGATCCCGGAGAGATGCGCATGGCCACGGAGATTTCGGCAACGAGCCTGTTCCGTGGCCAGGATCGCGACATCGGCGAGAACGCCGTGCTGCGGCACGATGGCGGCGTCATCACCGAGATCGTCGAAGGCGCAGGGCGGGATCCTCGATCTTTCCTCATCCCTGCCTTCGTCAACGCCCATGATCATGCCCGTGCCACCGCGTCGTCCTTCGGTGCGGTCGGCATGCCTCTGGAAAGCTGGATCCTGCGTGCCGCGCTGGGCACGCCCGTCGATCCCTATCTCACTGCAGCTTCCGCTCTGGCCCGCTCCGCAAAGGCCGGCTGCGCGGCCATGATGGTGCATTACACCCGCCCGAGTGGGACGATGCCGTTGGTCGACGAGGCCAAGGCCATCGCGAAGGCCGCGTCCGATGTCGGCATCCGCATCGCGTTTGCGCTGGCCGTGCGTGACCAGAACCCGATCGTCTATGGCGATGCCGAGCCAGTGCTCTCGGGTCTGACGCGCGACGACTGCAAGACCATCGACGATCTGTTCGTCCGCCCGCCGGTCTCGCCGAAAGCATATATCGAGCTGACCGACGCCATTGCCGCAGCCATCGGCAGCCCGATGGTGGACGTTCAGCTCGGTCCTGCCGGCGTGCAATGGTGCTCGAAACCGCTGCTGGAAGCGGTGGCCGAGAATTCGGCGCGCAACGGCCGCCGCATCCACATGCACCTGCTGGAAACCGTGTACCAGCGCGCCTGGGCCGACCAACACTTTCCGGACATGGTGCGCTGGCTACGCGACATTGGCTTCCTCTCGGAGCGGCTGACGCTCGCGCACTGCATCCACGCCCGGCCGGACGAGCTGGAGATGATCGCGTCCTCCGGAGCGCGCATCGTCACCAATTTCAGCTCGAACATGCATCTGCGCTCGGGGCTCGCGCCGATTGCGGCTGCGCATGAATGCGGTTGCGCCATCGCAGTGGGCGTCGACGGGCTGGCGCTCGACGAAGACGACGACATCTTGCGGGAGATGCGGCTGGTGCAGATGGTCCATGGCGGACTGGGCTTCAAGGCGACGTGGACACCCGCCGAGCTGTTCTCGATCGCGATCCGCAATGGACGTCGCGCGACTGGCGCCCCCGGCAATGGCGAGCTCGTCGTCGGCAACCCTGCCGATTATGTCGTGATCGATCTCGATCGGCTGGATCGAGACCAGATCATGCCCGTCGATCCGATGGCGCTGCTGTTCGCAAGAGGCAACGCGTCCCTGGTGAAGGAGGTCGTCGTCGCGAGCAAGACCATCGTTAGGGAAGGGACCTGCACCGGCGTCGATCTGCCGGCCATCGAGCGGGAGTTGCGGGACCTGTACCGCGCCAATGTCGGCAAGCTCACGAACTTTCAGCGGATGTGGCCGCGCCTGTCCGAGCGGCTGGGCGGCTGGTTCGAACAGCAGCTGACGTGCCAGTGATGCGGCTTCCGTTCGGGCGATAGCTGGTAGTCGCTGCCATCGCCGCGCTCTCGCGAGCGCAGCTTTCAGGCGTTCGAGTATTTCTTCAGCTCGAGCCGTGCGATCTGATTCCGGTGGACCTCGTCGGGACCGTCGGCAAGCCGCAGCAACCGCGCGGTGGCATAGGCCTGCGTCAGGCCGAAGTCGTTCGAGGTGCCGCCGCCGCCATGCGCCTGGATCGCCCAGTCGATGATCTGGCAGGCCATGTTGGGCACGGCGACCTTGATCATCGCGATCTCGGCCTTCGCCACCTTGTTGCCGACCGTGTCCATCGCATGGGCTGCATTCAGTGTCAGCAGCCGCGCCTGCTCGATCATGATGCGGGCCTCCGCGATGCGCTCCTGCGTCACCGTCTGCTCGGAGACCGGCTTGCCGAAGGCGACACGGCTGCGCACGCGGCGGCACATCTTCTCCAGCGTGCGTTCGGCAAGGCCGATCAGCCGCATGCAATGATGGATCCGGCCGGGCCCGAGGCGGCCCTGCGCGATCTCGAAGCCGCGGCCTTCGCCGAGCAGCATGTTCTCCTTGGGCACGCGCACATTGGTGAAGACGACTTCGGAGGCGCGGTCGGGCACGCCGTAGAAGCCGAACACCGGGAGGGGGCGCTTCACCTCGATTCCGGGCGTGTCCATCGGCACCAGGATCATGGATTGCTGCTTGTGCCGGTCCGGATTGTCGGGATCGGTCTTGCCCATGAAGATGCAGATCTTGCAGCGCGGGTCGGTCGCGTTGGTCGTGTACCATTTGCGCCCGTTGATGACGTAATGGTCGCCGTCGCGCACGATCGAGCTCTCGATATTGGTCGCGTCGGATGAGGCGACCGCAGGCTCGGTCATGGCGAAGCAGGAGCGGATCTCGCCAGCGAGCAGCGGCTTCAGCCAGCGTTCCTTGTCCTTCTCTGTACCGTAGCGCTCCAGCACCTCCATGTTGCCGGTGTCCGGCGCCGAGCAGTTGAAGACTTCGGGCGCGAGGTGCGAGCGGCCCATGACCTCGCAGAGCGGGGCATATTCGAGATTGGTGAGGCCCGCGCCATGGCTCGACTCCGGCAGGAACAGGTTCCAGAGCCCCTCGGCGCGCGCCAGCGGCTTCAGCTCCTCGACCACGGGATAGACCTTCCACGGTCCCAGCTCTTCCGCCTCGCGATAGAAGCGTTCCTCGTTCGGATAGATGTGCCGGTCCATGAAGCTCTCGAGCTTGCGCTTGAGCTCGACGACTTTGGGCGACATCGGGTAGAGCATCTCTGGTCTCCTTGATCGATGGACGGCATCTAGCCGATTTCGAGATAGTCCGGATCTGGCAGCCTGGGAAATGGTGCGGTCGGCAGCGTCTGATACCAGAATGCGACGGAGGCAATGTCGTCCTGCAGCGGAAGATACTTTGCTTCCTTGACGCCCGGCAGCCAGCCCAGCGCCTGGACCGTCACGCGCAGACCGGACCGGAAGCGCACGGGATCCGGGATGTGCCAGCGGTAGAGGCCGAATCGCTGCTGGGACTTGTAGACACCGTCAGGCCGGATCACCTGCGGCAGTCCGGCATAGGGCGTGGTGAATTCCTGGTAGCGCGATTGCTGGGCAGGCCCGTGGCCCGAATGTGCGACATAGGGGTCGAAATTGTAGGCACCGCAGAAATAGTCCTCCGTGCCGGTGCCGCAGATCGTCGGGAATGCACCGTCCCCGTCGATGTAGAACTTGACCTCGCCTTCGCCCCACCAGCCGTTGTTGTTGACACCCCAGGCCATGTAGGTGCCGACATATTGGCCGGCGCCGCCGATGCCATCGAGGATGGTGTAGACCTCCTTGTAAGGCAGCGGATTGGTCCGCCGGAATTGCGCATGGAAATAGGCGCAGTCCTCGGAGACGTCGGTCAACACATAGTTGATCTGGTAGTAGACCGTGATCTGCTCGTCGCTGCGGTTCTCCAGCGTGAAGCGGGCACGCTTGCGGAACGGCATCTCCCAGTAGCAGTTGAAGGCGCGACCGGGATTGACGCAGACCGCGAGCGAAGACACTTGCGCGTATTCTTCCCAACCGCAGGCGAAGAAGTCTCCGGCCGGGCATTCCACGCTCGGCTGTTCCTGGTCGTCCCAGTAGATGCGCAGGATCGAATGGCGCAGCCGCCCGCGCGCCAGCGTCATCCAGATCTGCTGGATTGCGCCCTGGCCCTGGATGTCGGCGAGCGTGAAGGTCGCGCCGGGCTCGATCAAGACGTAAGGCGAAATCTTCCATCCCTGGCCGAGATCGCGCGCCTGACGCGCGGCGGGGCCGTCCAAGGACATCCCGCCTTTGCCCCTCTCGCCGGTGAAGTTCTCCGGGCTGATCGATCGCGTCTGCGCATTCGACAGCCGCGACAGATTGCCGAGATGCATGCCCAATCCGGAAAACGTCATGGTGTCCTCGATCCAAGGTGAGCGAGGCTTGGCTATATCGCTCCCGAATCTACCAAAAGATGAAGACAGCGCGCGGAATTGTCTGCACGCGGTCAGGTGCCATCATGTGACGCGATATTCCTTGAATCTCTCGCGCAGAGCGGATTTCAGCACCTTGCCGGTGCCGGTCATCGGAAATTCGTCGAGGAATTCGACCGCATCCGGCATCCACCAGCTCGCGATCTTCGGGCGCATGTGGTCGAGCAGCGTCTTGCCGTCGACGGTCGCGCCCTTCTTGCGAACGACGAGGAGCAGAGGGCGCTCCTGCCATTTCTCGTGGCTGATCGCGACGACGGCCGCCTGCAGGACGTCTGGATGGGACAGCGCGATGTCCTCGAGCTGGATCGAGGAGATCCACTCGCCGCCGGACTTGATCACGTCCTTGGAGCGGTCGGTCAGCGTGACGTGACCCTGCGGGTCGATCACCGCCATGTCGCCGGTGATCAGCCAGCCGTCGCGGTCGAGGCCTTCGTTGAGCTTCATGTAGCCGGATGCCACCCAGGGCCCGCGGGCGCGCAAATGGCCGACGGTCTTGCCGTCGCGCGGCAGCTCGTTGCCGGCATCGTCGACGATGCGCAAAGCGGTGCCAAAACAGGCGCGTCCCGAGACCTGACGGCGGTCGAACTTCTCCTTCTCGCTAAGATGCTCCGAGCCGGGCCGCAGGCCCGGCATCGAGCAGCCGAGCGCCTCGGTCATGCCCCACGCCTGGATGTAGTCGATATTGTACTCGCGCTTGAGCTTCTCGACCATCGCCCGCGGCGGGGCCGAGCCGGACGACAGCGTCGCGCGCAGCGTCGTGAACTTGTTGCCGGTGCGGCCCAGCCAGTCGAGCAGGATCAGCCAGAAGCTCGGCACGCCCGCCGACAGCGTCACCTTCTCGCCTTCGAGCAGTTCATAGAGCTTGTCGGGCTCGTAGTTGCGGCCGGGCAGCACCAGCTTGGACCCGGTGTAGGGAGCCGTGAACGGCATGTTCCAGCCGTTGCCGTGGAAGAGCGGCGCCATCGGCATCATCACCTCGCGCACGCCTTCGACATGGCCCGGCAGGAAGTCGAAGTTGCAGCAGGTCATGGTCTGCAGGATCGCGGCGCGATGCGAGTAGATCACGCCCTTGGGATTGCCCGTCGTGCCCGAGGTGTAGCAGATGGTCGAGGCGGACTTCTCGTCGAACAAGGGCCAGGCGAAACCGGAATCGTCCTCTCGCTCCAGCAATTCTTCGTAGCAATGCACGTTCGCGAGCTTCGTCTCCGGCATCCGCTCTCGCGAGGACATCACGACATAGCTCTCGATCGTCTTGAGCTGCGGCGCGATCGCCTCGACGAGCGGCAGCGTGGCGCGGTCGATGAACAGGAGGCGATCTTCGGCGTGGTTGATGATGTAGACGAGCTGCTCCGGAAACAGGCGCGGATTGACGGTGTGCAGCACGTAGCCCATGCCGGGCGCGGCATAGAACATCTCGAAATGGCGGTGAGTGTTCCAGGCCAGCGTCCCGACCCGGTCGCCGGGCTTCATGCCGAGCCGCTTCAAGGCCAGCGCCATGCGCTTGATGCGTGGATGCGCATCCGCATAGGTATAGCGGTGAATGTCGCCTTCGATCTCGCGCGCGACGATCTCGGCTTCGCCGTGATAATCGGCCGCATACTGGATCAGGCCGCTGATCAAAAGCGGCATGTCCATCATCAATCCTTGCATGGTCTCCTCCAGATGCCGCGTCGTTGCGTCGGCTAAGGCTCATGATTTACCTGCGAGGTTAGCGGAACGTCACGCAGCGTTCACGCAAAAAACAGCGGGCGTGATTGCACGCGGCACTTTTTCGGGGCTAACGTGCGGTGAGCTGCCGACGAAGCAGCACGCGTGGTGGAGGAAATGGATGTCAGCGGAAAGACGCAAGACCGGTACAAGCGGCGCATCTACGGTCGATGTTTCCGCGCTCCGCGCCCGCTATCGCGATGAGCGCGATCGTCGTCTGCGCGCCGAGGGCAAGGCGCAATATATCGAGGTCACAGGCGAGTTCGGCCGCTACCTCGACGACCCCTGGGCAGATCCCGGATTTGCGCGCGCCGCCGTCAGCGAAGCGACTGAAGTTCTCATCGTCGGTGGCGGCTTCGGGGGTCTGTTGTGCGGCGCGCGATTGCGCGAGGCCGGCATCGACGATTTTCGTATCGTGGAAAAGGCGGCCGACTTCGGCGGCACCTGGTACTGGAATCGTTATCCCGGTGCCGCCTGCGATACCGAGAGCTACATCTATCTGCCGCTTCTGGAAGAGACGGGCTACATGCCGGTGCGCAAGTACGCGCGGGCGCCGGAGATCTACGAGCACTCGCGCCGCATCGGCCGTCATTTCGGGCTTTACCAGCGCGCGCTGTTTCAAACCGTCATCTCGAGGATGACATGGCAGGAGCAGGAGGCGCGCTGGCTGGTCGAGACCGATCGCGGCGATCGCATCCGCGCGCGCTTCGTCGTTTTGGCCGGCGGTCCGCTGAGCCGTCCGAAGCTGCCGGGCATTCCCGGGATCGAAACGTTCAAAGGCCACAGCTTTCATACCAGTCGCTGGGATTACGGCTACACCGGCGGCAGTGCGGATGGTGATCTGACAGGTCTTGCGGACAAGCGCGTCGGCATCATCGGCACCGGCGCCACCGCCGTGCAATGCGTGCCGCACCTCGGCCGTTCGGCGAAGGAGCTCTATGTCTTTCAGCGCACACCGTCCGCCATCGGCGTACGTGACGACCGTCCGACGGATCAGGCCTGGGCGCAGAGCCTCAAGCCAGGCTGGCAGCGCGAGCGCATGGACAATTTTACGGCCGTGATTTCAGGCGAGCCGTTCGAACGGGACCTGGTGCAGGACGGCTGGACCGGCCTGCTCGGAGAGATCCTGCTGGCGCCGCGCCGGCAGCAGCAGCCGGTGACCTCGATGGAGGAGGCGCTGAAGGTGATCGAGCAGGCCGATTACCGCAAGATGGAGGAGATCCGCGCTCGCGTGGATGCGGTGGTCAAGGACGAGGCGACTGCGGCTGCGCTCAAGCCCTGGTACAAGGCATTCTGCAAGCGGCCGTGCTTCCACGACGAATATCTCGACACATTCAACCGCTCCAACGTGCATCTCGTCGATACCGGAGGGCAGGGCGTCGAACGCATCACCGAGAACGCCGTCGTCGCCGGTGGCAAGTCCCATGAGCTCGACTGCCTGATCTATGCCAGCGGTTTCGAGGTCGGCACCGATTATGCCCGCCGCATGGGGTTCGAGGTCTATGGCCGCGACGGCATGAGCCTGTCCGAGCGCTGGCAGGACGGCGTCAAGACGCTGCACGGCTTCTACAGCCGCGGCTTCCCGAATTGCTTCCTGATCGTCACGGTGCAGGCCGGACAGAGCGCCAATTTCCCGCACATCATCGACGAGCAATCGCAGCACATCGCCTATGTCATCAAGCAGGCCCGCGAGCGCAAGGTCCGCACCCTGGAGCCGACGCTCGCCGCCGAGAACGCCTGGGTCGAGGAGGTGGTCAAGGCCGCACTCGGCCGGCAGACTTATCTCGCCGAATGCACGCCCGGCTACTACAACAACGAAGGCGTGTTCGATCCGATCGCGGCAAGAAACAGCCAATATTGGCGCGGGCCGGTGGCTTTCCTGCGACTGCTCGACAAATGGCGCAAGGAGGGCAATCTGGAAGGACTGGAATTGTCCCATGATCAGGTCATGGAGTCGCCGCCTTCCACCGGCTAAGATTGCGCCGCCGAGCGGTGCAGGACAGGAGTCGGGTATGATCAGGGGCAGGGTTGTTGCGGGAGCGGTTCTTGGCGCGATGACGCTGCTCGGGTTCCTGGCATCGGTCGCCGAGGCCGCGCAATGCGGCAGCTCGCCGGCGGGTTTTGAGACCTGGAAGCGCGAATTCGGCGCGGAGGCGCAAGCCAAGGGCATCGGCCCCACGGCGCTTTCGGCGCTGATGCAGACGAACTATGCCAGCGCCACGATCGCGGCCGACCGCGGCCAGCGCAGCTTTTCGCTGACGCTCGACCAGTTCCTTGCCAAGCGCGGCGCCGCCACCATCGTTGCCAAGGGACGGCAGCTCAAGCAGTCGCAGGCTGCCTTGTTCGCCTCGATCCAGCAGCGCTATGGCGTCCCGCCCGGACCCTTGCTCGCGATATGGGGCATGGAGACCGGTTTCGGCAGCCAGCGCGGCAACCAGAACATGCTGTCGTCGATTGCGACCCTTGCCTATGATTGCCGGCGGCCCGAATTCTTCACCGACCAGCTTTATGCCGCCCTGAAGCTGATCGACCGCGGCACGCTATCGGCATCGACCCGCGGCTCGATGCATGGTGAGGTCGGCCAGACCCAATTCATGCCCAAGAGCATCCTGGCCTACGGCACCGGCAATCTCGAGGTTGCTGCCAATGCGCTGAACTCGACGGCGAATTTCCTCAAGGCCCATGGCTGGAAAGCAGGAGCTGGCTACCAGCCGGGCGAGCCGAATTTCGCCGCGATCGAGGCCTGGAATGCGGCCGGCGTGTATCAGAAGGCGATCGCGCTGATGGGCCGGCAGATCGACGAGGGCGGCGGGGCGGCCGCGTTGCGCTAGGCCGCTCAGCAAGGCGTGATGCGTCAGCAAGAGAAAGTTGTTGCCATCAGGAACCGAGGGCATGAGGTTTGCTTGATCAAGTTCAGGGCTGGGCATGAGGAGACTCAACATGGCTACCCAGATCGTGATGGACCAGACAGGCGACACGCGCCACGAGTTTGATCCCGGCAATGCCGAAGCGCTGGCGCGCGCCGAACGCCGCTTTCGTGAGCTGACCGGAGCCGGCTTCACCGCCGCTCTTCGAACCGGGCCCGGCGAAGTCACGCGGATCCGATCGTTCGATCCGACCGCCCAGGAAACGCTGTTCTATCCCCGCCTGGTCGGCGGTTGATCTGAGCCGCACATGATCCTGGCAGTCTGGCTCCGCGCGCCGGCGCGTGCACGCCTGCACGCGCTGCGTGAGCTCTATCGCCGCTTCTTCGGCGAGAACACGCCTGACGCCCGCGGCCGGCGGCTGCTTGCTGAATGGCTGTCGCCGAAGCAGCGCGCTCAATTCGAGGAGCACCGGTATTTCGACGTCGTTGGGTGCGACACCGGCAGAACCTATCGCATCCACTACGGCACAGCCGCCAATGTCCACGAGATCGACTGCGACGGGCGTCCGACGACGGGGTGGTGCTTCGTCCCATCAGGCTTCCTGGTGCCCGGCGACGTCATGCTGGCGCAGAAGATTGCGCTCGAGACTGACGAGAGGAATGCCTTGGCGCTCGCGAACCGGTTTCCGCCGGCGACGCACTCGGAGCACTTTTACCGGCGGCCTTTTTAAGCCCGGTCAGTGGGTCGAGTGGGTCGTGCGGTAGGCGTCCAGCGCATGGGCCGCGAAGACACCAGCGCTGCAAAGGGCGAGCAGGGCTGAAATCAGCTCGATCATAGCTCGTCCTCCCGTAGCGGCTGGGCAACGAGGTTCTGGCAGCACGAATATTCGTAGATCAGGTCGAGGATGAATTGCATGGTGGCCGTCCCTGTACTTGTTTTGACAACCACTTAACCGGCCATCTGTTTCAGGCGTGTTTCGTCGCATCGGAAAAGGGGTTTCGCGCGGAACTCTGCGCTGGCTCGGGCGCTGCGGCCTCGCTATATCCGCAACAATTGAGGCCATGTGAGCTGCCAAATCGGGAGCGGTGCATCATATTGCGAGGCAAGATCATGACGCAGGTCGAATGGTTCGATGATCTCACCGTCGGAATGCGCTTCAAGTCCCCCGAATGTCTCGTCACAGAGGCCGACATCAAGCGCTTCGCGATAGAGTTCGATCCCCAACCCATGCATCTCGATCACGAGGCCGCCAAGGCGACGCTGTTCAAGGGGCTTGCCGCCTCGGGATGGCACACCGCTGCGATCGCGATGAACCTCGCAATTCAGGCCCGGCCGTTCGGCCCGCACCCGCTGATCGGTGCCGGTGTGGACGGCCTGCGCTGGACGATGCCGGTACGGCCGAATGACCGCCTGCATCTGGTCGGCGAGGTCATGAGCCTGACGCCGTCCAAGTCGAAGCCGCAGGGCATCGCGCTGGTGAAATGGACCATGTTCAACCAGAACGGCGAGGAGGTTTACACCTTCACGCCGATCGCGATCGTGCCGCGGCGAGACTCTCGCTGAATCATTCGGCAAGGCCCTGGACCGGCGCCGCGCTGGTCTGGCTCCCATGATGCGTCAGCGGCTTCATGCCGGTGACGGTCCGCAGCAGCACATAGAACACCGGCGTCAGGAACAGGCCGAACACGGTCACGCCGATCATGCCGGAGAACACGGCGACGCCCATTGCGCGCCGCATTTCCGAGCCGGCGCCGGTCGAGAGCACCAGCGGCAACACGCCCATAATGAAGGCCATCGACGTCATCAGGATCGGCCGCAACCGCAAGCGACTCGCCTCGATGGCGGCCCGGATCGGCGTGCGCCCGGCGAATTCGAGCTCGCGCGCGAATTCGACGATCAGGATCGCATTCTTGGCCGAGAGGCCGACCAACACGATCAGGCCGATCTGGGTGAAGACGTTGTTGTCGCCCTTGGAGATCCAGACGCCGAACATTGCAGCGAGCAAGCCCATCGGCACGATCATGATGATCGACAGCGGCAGGGTCAGGCTCTCATAGAGCGCGGCCAGCACCAGGAATACCAGCAGGATTGCCAGCGGGAACACCCAGATGCCGGAATTGCCGGCGATGAACTCCTGATAGGTGAGGTCGGTCCATTCGAAGGCAAAGCCCGGCGGCAGCACCTCTGCTGCGATCCGTGTTGCCGCCTCCTGTGCCTGGCCCGATGAGAAGCCGGGCGCAGCCGCCGCGTTGATGTCGGAAGACAGGAAGCCGTTGTAGCGGATCGCGCGCTCCGGTCCCGCGCTCTGGCGGATCGTGAGCAGCGCCGATAGCGGCACCATGTCGCCGGAGGACGACCGCACCTTCAACTGTCTGATGTCGTCGGCCCTTGCGCGGAACGGTGCGTCGGCCTGGACGCGGACGGAGTAGGTGCGGCCAAACTTGTTGAAGTCGTTGACGTAATAGGAGCCGAGGTAAATCTGCAGCGTGTTGAACACCTCGGTGACCGGGACACCCAGCTGCAGCGCCTTGGTGCGGTCGATGTCGGCGAACAGCTGCGGCACGTTGACCTGGAAGCTCGAGAACACGCCGGCGATCTCCGGCGCCTTCTGCATCGCCGCCATGAAGGCGTTCGTCGCCTCGTTCAGGGCGTCGTAGCCGAGCCCTGCACGGTCCTCGATCTGCAGTTTGAAGCCGCCGATCGTGCCGAGGCCATTGACCGGCGGCGGCGGGAACATGGCGATGAAGGCTTCCTGGATGCCGGCATATTTCTTGTTCAGCTCGGCTGCGATGGCGGGGCCGCTGAGCGAGGGGTCCTTGCGTTCATCGAAGGGCTTCAGCGTCGAGAACACGATGCCGGCATTGGACGAGTTGGTGAAGCCGGAGATCGACAGGCCGGGGAAGGCGACCGAGCTTTCGACGCCGGGCTGGGTCAGCGCGATGTCGCTCATCTTGCGGATCACCTCTTCGCTGCGGTCGAGCGAGGCGCCATCGGGCAGGCGGGCGAAGCCGACCAGGTATTGCTTGTCCTGGCCCGGCACGAAGCCGCCCGGCACCTGCTGGAACAGAAACGCAGTGAGTCCGACCAGCACCACATAGAGGCCCATCACGGCGGACTTGCGCGAGATTACCTTGCCGACGCTGCCGCTGTAATTCTCCGAAGACCGTGTGAAGGCTTTGTTGAAGCCCCGGAAGAACCAGCCGAGGCTCTTTTCCATGATGAGCGTCAGCCGGTCCTTCGGATCGTTGTGGCCCTTCAGCAGCAGTGCCGACAGGGCCGGCGACAGGGTCAGTGAATTGATCGCCGAAATCACGGTCGAAATCGCGATCGTCAGTGCGAACTGCTTGTAAAACTGCCCGGTGAGACCGGAAATGAAGGCGAGCGGCACGAAGACCGCGATCAGCACCATGGCGATTGCGATGATCGGGCCCGAGACCTCACGCATGGCCTGGTAGGTCGCATCGCGCGGCGACAGGCCGGACTCGATGTTGCGCTCGACGTTCTCGACCACGACGATCGCGTCATCGACCACGATGCCGATCGCGAGCACCAGGCCGAACAGGCTGAGTGCGTTGATGGAGAAGCCGAACACGTGCATCACCGCGAACGTGCCGACGATCGAAACGGGCACCGCGAGCAGCGGAATGATCGAAGCGCGCCAGGTCTGCAGGAACAGGATCACGACGAGCACCACCAGGGCGATCGCCTCCAGCAGCGTGTGGATGACCGCCTCGATCGACGAGCGCACGAACTGGGTGGGATCGTAGACGATCTGGAACGACACGCCCTCCGGCATGTTCTTCTTGATCTCGGCCATGGTGGCGCGAACATTGTCCGAAATCTGCAGCGCGTTGGAGCCGGGCGCCTGGAAGATCGGAAGCGCCACCGCCTGCTTGTTGTCGAGCAGCGAACGCAGGCCGTATTCGGACGCCCCCAGCTCGATGCGCGCGACGTCGCGCAGGCGCACGACTTCGCCGCGCGTGCCCGTCTTGACCACGATGTCGCCGAACTGCTCCTCGTTCGAGAGCCGGCCTTCGGCGTTGACGGAGAGCTGCAGGTCGATCCCCTTGACGTTGGGGGAGGAGCCGACCACGCCGGCGGCGGCCTCGACGTTCTGTGCCTGGATCGCCCTCACGATATCGCTGGCGGTCAGGCCGTGCTCGGCGGCCTTCTGCGGATCGACCCATACCCGCATCGAATAATCGCCCGCGCCATAGATCTGCACGTCGCCGACGCCGTCGATCCGCGCCAGCCGGTCCTTGACGTTGAGCACGGCGTAATTCCGCAGATACGTCATGTCGTAGCGGCCGTTCGGCGACAGGAGATGCACGACCATGGTGAGGTCGGGCGACGACTTCTTGGTGATGATGCCGAGCTGTCGCACCACGGCAGGCAGGCGCGGCTCGGCCTGCTGCACGCGGTTCTGCACCAATTGGGTCGCCTTGTCGGGATCGGTGCCGAGGCGGAACGTCACCGTCAGCGTCATCGCGCCGTCGGTGGTCGCCTGGCTGGACATGTACAGCATGTTCTCGACGCCGTTGATCTGCTCCTCGATCGGCGTTGCCACCGTCTCGGCGATGACCTTGGGGTTGGCCCCGGGATAGGTCGCGCGCACGACGACCGACGGCGGCACCACGTCGGGATATTCCGAGATCGGCATCGCGAACAGCGAGATGAGCCCCGCCAGGAAAATCAGGACGGAGAGAACGCCCGCAAAAATCGGGCGATCGATGAAGAATTTTGAGAGATTCATGGCTTCGCCCCTGGGCAGTATTCTGCGTGTCGACGCCAACTCCTCGTCATTCCGGGCCGCGCGTAGCGCGAACCCGGAATCCAGAGGTGAAGGGTCGGTGTCTCGTAAGTTCGAGATCCCGGGTGCGCGCTACGCGCGACCGGGGATGACGGAAAGCACTAGCGCTGCACCACGTCCTGCTTGCTGTGGTTGGATGCCTGTTGCCCCCGTGCGCCCATGGCTGCCACCTCCGTCTTGAGGAGGGCGCCGGGGCGCACACGCTGCAGGCCGTTGACGACGATACGCTCGCCGGACTTCAGGCCCGACGTGACGATGCGAAGCCCGTCGACGGAGCCGCCGAGGGTGACCAGCCGGTAGACGGCGCGATTGTCGTCGCCGACCGCCATCACGAACTTCTTGTCCTGGTCGGTGCCGATCGCGCGCTCGTCGATCATCACCAGCGCCTGTTGCTTCGGCTGGCCCATGCGCACGCGGGCGAACTGGCCGGGAATGAGCCGTCCGTCGTCGTTGCGGAATACGGCGCGGACACGGATGGTGCCGCTCTGGCCATTGACCTGATTGTCGATCAGCTGGATGTGGCCCTTCGCGGACAGACCGCCCGAGGTCGTCATCTCGACCGGGATCTGGTCGAGCTTGCCGCGTCGGCCCGACGCATCCGCAATCGAATTCAGCGCGCGCAGCACGACCTCTTCATCTGCGTCGAACGAAGCGTAGATCGGATTGACCGAGACCAGCGACGTCAGCACCGGCGACGCCGTGCCGGCGGCGACGAGATTGCCGACGGTGACCTCGATCTTGCCGACGCGGCCGTCCACGGGCGCGCGCACTTCGGTGTAGTCGAGATTGAGCTTTGCTGTTTGCAGCGTCGCCTCGGCCGCCTTCACATTGGCGATCGCTTCGCGGTTGGCGTTTTCGCGCTGGTCGTAGTCGCGCCGCGTCACCACGGCGTTGCCGACGAGCTGCGCACCGCGCTCGAGCTCGCTCTGTGTGAACACGACGCGCGCTTTCGCGGCTTCGAGCTGGGCCGCAGCCTTGTCGACCTCGGCCGCGTAGGGGGCGGGATCAATCTTGAACAGCACGTCGCCGGCCTTCACCAGCGCGCCCTCGGTGAAGTTCGCCGACATGATCGCGCCCGCAACGCGGGGGCGGAGCTCGACGCGCTGGATCGCCTCAAGCCGGCCGGAGAAGTCGTCCCACAGCACGGTCTGGCGGGGCTCGATCGTCGCGACGGTAACGGAGACGGCTTGTTCGGCGGCGGCGGCCGGCGCGGTCGCTTGCGCCGCATGAAAATAGCGGCCGGTCGCAATCGAGCCGGCCGCGGCGAGGGCACCCACGATGGCAACGCCTGCCAAAAGGCGGCGGAAACGGCCGGTGCGGGAGGGATGTTGGGAGGGGGGCATTTGCGCGCTCCAGATATGTAGTGTTCACTACAGATGTGGAGCTGGATACCGCAGTGCAAGATACTTATGTACCGTTCACTAAGAAAATTGTAGCGGCATACCGCAATAAATGGAAGATCTTAGGAAAGTAGAATTAGAACAAACGGTTAGGATTCGGCGTTGGCCCGGGCAGAACGCGATTCCGAGGAGACAGCACATGGGCATGGGACGCCCCCGCGAATTCGACGCCGAAAAGGCGTTGGATCAGGCGATGGAAGTGTTTTGGCGCCATGGCTATGAGGGCGCGACGATTGCCCAGCTGACAGAGGCCATGGGTATCAACCCGCCCAGTCTCTACGCCTGCTTCGGCAACAAGGAAGGCCTGCTGAAGGCCGCGCTCGACCGCTACACGAAGTTGCGCAACATCTGGATGGATGAGGTGGTGGCAGCACCAACCGCCCGCGCGGTGGCCGAGCGGATGCTGATGGGCATCGCCGAGAAGCAGACTGATCCCGCCAATCCGCCCGGCTGTCTGCTCGTGCAGGGTGGCGTGGCCTGCGGCACCGGTTCGGAGAACGTGCCGTTCGAGCTTGCCGCCCGCCGCGCCCAGAACGAAGAGCAACTGCGCGAGCGCTTCATTCGCGCCAAGGCCGAAGGCGATCTCAAACCGAGTTGCGATCCCGCTGCGCTCGCGCGCTACGTCTCCGCGGTCTCCGTCGGCATGGGCGTGATGGCGTCCTCGGGCGCGGATCGCGAAGCGCTGCGGCAGGTCGCGAGCGTGGCAGTGCAGGCCGTGGAGGCGCAGTCGGAGCGCGCCCGATAACGTTCGAGCTGTTCTGCCCGACGTGTCAATCCAGCATTGCGGGCCCCGCCATATCGAACGAAATTCCTCAATCATTTGTACTGTGCATGGGGTTGTTTTCGCGTTTTCATCGGAGCAACCTCGGGGGATTCCGGCGGTGACGTTTCACCTGACGTTTCTTGGGACATCGGCAAGCGTTCCCTCGGCGGAGCGCAACCATCCGGCGCTTCTCGTGGAGGCCGCAGGCAAGCGCGTCCTGATCGATTGCGGCGAGGGCACGCAGCGTCAGCTGCTGCGCAGCGGTGCCGGCTTTCGACGTCTCGACCGCATCCTGCTGACGCATGCTCATCTCGATCACGTGCTCGGCATCCCCGGCCTGTTCTCGACGCTGGGATTGCGGCAGGCTTCCGACGCGGTGACCATCCATGGCGGGCATGGGACGCTCGACATCGTCATCCGCATGCTCGCGGGACTATGGGGCGTCGGCAGGGCGCCGATCGCGGTCCAGTTCGAAGGGCTCACCGAGGGACAGGTCCTGGCTTGCGGTGAGTTCACCATCGACAGTTTTCCGGTCCGCCACCGCGACACCGACAGTTTCGGCTTTGTCTTCCAAATCCCGCCTCGCCGTCATCTTCGGCCTGACCGCCTCGTCGCGCTTGGCGTGCCCGACGGTCCCTTGCGCGGCGAGTTGGCCGCGGGCCGACCGGTCGTGCTCGGCGGCCGAACGATCGATCCGGGAGACGTCCTCGGCCCGCCGAGCGGCGGCAGGAAGCTCGTCGTGATCGGCGACACCGAGACAACCGAGGGGCTGTCGCAATATGCGGCCAACGCCGACATGCTGGTTATCGAGGCAACGTTCCTCGAACGCGACGCGGGCACCGCGCGAAATTACGGCCATCTCACCGCGGCCGAAGCGGCTTCCTTTGCGGCCGCGAACAACATCGGACAGCTCGTGCTGACGCATATGTCCGGACGCTACCAGGACGAGGAGATTCTCGCCGAGGCGGCAAAGATCTTCCCGAACACCCGGATCGCCGCAGATTTCGATCGCGTCGTCGTCTAGTCCGTCCGAAGCGAGGCAAACGTCGGACTGGCGTTCAGGCGACCGGGTCCTGGAAAGTGCACCTGACGCCGATCGGGGCCTCGAGGTGTTCCTGCCGTAGCGCCGGGCGGGACACAATCACCGTACGATCTGGATTTGCGAACGTCTCGCGCATCTCGATCAGGAGTGCGTTGTCGGCGAGCGTCATCATGCGCCCCGACCCGACCGCTCCATCCGCGGCTCGCGCCACGCAGTAGCTGAAGTCGACGGCACCATAGTCCGGCAGCGGAAACAGGGCGCCGCTTTCCGGGTCCGTCGGCCGCTCCATCACCCATTCCGCCGATGAACCGAGCGGTTCGATCTCTCCGCTTGGTGGCGGGGCGAGAAACGAGCGAAACTCTCCGGTGCGCTGGTTCTTGATGAAGTACAGAATGTCTCCGCTGACCTGGACCGCCAGACCCGCGAGAATCTTGTGACCCGTCTCGATGAGCAGGTTGTCGATCACCGTGATCGCTTGTGGCTTCGCAGGCGCTGCCGACTCGGTGGTCGCCTCGTCGGGCCGCGCGTTGTGCCACCAATCCCACCAGGCAAAGTGGTTGGGCTTGCGGTCGGGCCAGTGACCGGTGCCGATTTGAGGCAGGGAGACGTTCGGCAGCGTGCCATTGCGGCCGTCGAGCCCCACCCAGACCAGCGACTTTGGATCGTCCGCGGGCGTACCCAGGGCCGATACCGATGGCCGGCGCACGTGCGGGACATTCCATGCCCCTGCAGCGAACACGATCTGCTGGGGCCAGGGCGTGGAAATAAGCGCACCCGACCAGTTCAGCATCGACTGCAGCGCTCCTCCCAGCGACGGGGGATGGATGCTGGCGAACGTCGGCTGCTTTGCGGCAAAAGGCGCCGAAACGAGCTCAGTCCAGAACTCGAACAGCTCGGGCTCCGTGATGACATCCGGCTTCTGCGGAATGCCATAGCGATCGAGCTCGGCGGGAGACGCTTTGAGCAGGTCGAATCCGGCAGGCACGACTTCATAGAGGCCGCACCGATCAATCGCGGACATTCTTCTCTCCCACGGAGATGCCGGCTTCCTTCCCTTCATCGAAGACGCCCGTGTGCTGCCACTCGTCCCTGGCGTTGTCGACGAGCTTCGTGAACTTCGGCAGATATGTCCTGTCCAACAGAATCCTCTCGATGATGGCGCCTGCCAGTTTCACGCCGGCCACGGTATCCGAACGATAGTGGAGGCCGGCGATCTCGCGATTGCGTGCGACTCTGTCGGCGAGGGCGCCGAGCGACTTTCCGATCGTGGTTCTGCCCGCGGCTCCTGGCGCGGGGGCCGGAAAGCCGAGAGACGGCGGAATGACTTTCGTCAGCAACGCCGCGAAGACGTGAGCCTGAGTGGCGTGACCGCTTGGGAATGACGCATGTCCGCCGTGCTGGATCGGCGACATGAGGCCGGGGACGACCTGGGTTGGACGCGGACGATTGAAATGAGCCTTGTAGTGCATCGTGATCAACGCCGTGAGCGCGTCGGCGACGATCAGCATGCGTGATGTCGCCGGATGCGTCGTCGGCGTCGCGGACACCAGATGCAGGAACTTGCTGATGAACTCGTCGGCCTCGGATACGATGTCGCCGAGGGCCGCAGCGCGCTCATGAACGGCCATGTTTCTCAGGGCGCTGATATCGTCCTCGATTGCGCCCGCCCAAGGAGTTGGGCCGGCGCCCAGCAGTGCGAATCCGCCGAGCCTGTCGCGCCAATCTGCCCGGTTGGCGAGATCGGACATCACCACCCAGGCATACCAGCGGGTCGACCAAAGCTTCATGCCGAAGCCGCCCGCATCAAATCTGGCGCCGGCGACGTCGCGCTCGGTTATGAACGGACGATCGACGCGATCGCTGAACATGGCACCGCCTGATCCGCCCGCGTTGCCGCCGTAGCCGCCATATCCTCCATAGCCTCCGTAGCCACCATATCCGCCATAGCCGCCGTAACCTCCATATCCTCCGTATCCGCCTGCCATGTGCGCCTCCTCTGTTTAGGATTTGTCGGTATCGCTCTGGCTGTTTCCGTGCCGAAGTGCCGCTGCCAGGCGCGAGAGAGCTGCTTCGACGCGCGCCAGGGTCGGCTTCGGCCATGGCGATGTTGAGATCCACTTCAGATCGAGCTCACCTTCGGGCATGAGCGGCCGTGCGAAGGTTTGTGCCTCGTGGAGGCGTCCGCTCTCCACCAGCGCAGCAACGAGGACGCGCAGGTTCACCTGATTGTTAGGTAATTGCGTCGCGACACGCCGCGCATGTTCGACGGCAGATGCGAGGTCCTGCATGGCAAAGTAGGCCTGAGCCAAGATCATTTCGGCGAACCATGCGTGCCGGTCTCTCGGCGACAGACGCAGATTGACGGTAGCATCGCGGAGCGCGTCGTCGTAGTTCTCGCAGCGGACATGCACCGCGGCCCGGTAAGCGAATGCGAGCGCAAGGTTCGGCGTGATCTCGATCGCGCGGTCGAGCTGCTTGAGGGCCCCGACGTGGTCATGCTTGCACTGCGATAGCGTGTAACCGCCGACGGCGTTGGCGAGCGGGTCTTCGGAGTTGCGCTCAAGCGCTCTTTCGGCGAGAGCACGCGCCGTGTCGCGCTCGTTCAATGCATTCGCAGACCACCCGCGCGCGACGCGCTGCATGTGCCAGATGGCGCTGTAGGAAAGCGGAGGCGCCCAGTTCGGGCTGAGGACATGTGCCCGTTCGAAATTGGTTCGCGCCGTCACGAACGTCGTGTAGTCCGGGCTGAACATCTGATCGTAACCGACAAGTGCCAGCTGATACGCGTCGAGATCGTCTGGTCTCTTCTGCATCGCGCGATGTAGCTCCCGGTCGCGAACTTGGGGCGCCAGCGAGCGTATGACCTCGACGGCGATGCGATCCTGCAAATCGAAGACGTCGGCTGCAGTCCCGCTGAGGCGATCGACGCGGACAACCTCGACGGTTTCGGTTGCGACGAGCTCGGTCGAGATCCGGATCTGGTCGCCAGCGCGCTGAATGCTGCCATGAAGCAGATATTGCGCATTCAGATCGCGGCCGATTGCGCGCAGATCCGGCGTCTGCGAGGCCGGGATCATCGTGGAACCGCGCGAAATGACGAACAGCTCCTTTAAGCCCGACAGAGCCTGGACGACGCTGTCGACGACGCCGATCGTGAATTGAGGCTCGAGAGCGGGGGTAAGCGCGCGAAAGGGCAGCACGGCGATCGACGGTCGGCTGACGTCGGATCGGTTCGAGGCGACAGCGGGGGCTGCCATGGAGAATGGGACCGGGCGTGCCACGGCCTCAGGCTGCTGCTGTCGCACGCCGGCAATCAGGTCCTGCGTGAGCTTGTGCGGTTCGATGTCGTAGGCGTCTTCGAGCTGGCGCCAGAGGCGCGCATAGATCGCGAGGGCAGCGCCGATACTTCCAGAGGCGAGGTGACTCCTGATGAGAACACGAATAGCCCGCTCGTTCTCGGAATCCAGCCGGTGAATCGCCTTCGCGGCAGCTTCAGCCGTTGGCGTCACGACTGCGTCGCTCTCATCGGGCAGCAGCCTCGTCAGCGCGTGGATCAGCCGTTCGTGGATCAGTGGTCGCGTCTCCGCGAGCCATTCCGAGAATGCCGGATCGACGCTTTCCAGGTCGTCAAGGATGTCGTCGGTCAGGCGTTCGCGTGCGAGCAGCAGTGGATGGACCATGCCGCGCTCCGCATCCGAGATGATCTCGACGAGATCACATGTCACGTGCTCGACATCGAGTGCCACGTGAATCTGGTCTGCGTGGAAATGTGAGCAGCCCAGCGCTCTGAGCTCGCGCTGAATCTGGCTCAATGATTGGCGCAGCGACCCCTTTGCGAGCAGGTCGTCCTTCTCGCTCCAGAGCAGTCCGACCAACTTGCTCCTTGGCAGCTGGCGTGAGGAGGAGAGGATCATATAGCCGAGAAGCGCTTGTGCCTTCCGGCCGAGCCCGACCTCTTGCCCGTCCACGGACGCTGAAAATGCTCCGATGATCTTGAGGGTCAGTCGGTGGGCCCCGCCCTTGCCAACCGCCTTGTCGCCGTTGACTCCCGACATCTCGTCCCATCCCTGGTCGATCGTGTCGACGACAGTGTAGGAGGGCCGGGTGCCGGTGGCCAGACTTGGCAGAACGCAAAAGTCAGGTTCGCTTGGTCTGCGAAGCCAATGACCGGTGAGTTCGGGAATGCAGCCCGCCGGGGCTGCTGCAATGCCAAAATCATACATCTTCTTCGGTCGAGAGATGGCCAAGGGTTGCGGAATGATCGAAATGCGACTTGCGAGCGCGAAATGAAATGGCTCCTGCCTTCGAGCCGATGGGCGTGAATCCAGCGTGAATCGCGGCTTGGCCGTCGCGGCGCGGGCAACTCACGCACGAGTTCGATGGACTTGCTCGCCTTCACCGACCGCCTTAACCGATTGCCGTTGGCGGCGGAAGCCGGGCGGCATCGCCGGTATTCGTGCGGCAAGTCCCGGGCGGGCCACCCCGGCGTTCCGTGCGCGCACCGTATTCACGGGCCATTCACGGCCAATTCGCATCGTCCGTCTATGTTTCGTTCGTGACCGAAGGGTCGCGCAACTTGGCAAGGGAGATGCGTATCATGACTGTCCTGCTGAGAAACACCTTCAGGGCCTGGATCGATTGCGTCCCCGGCGCACCGCCCAAGCTGATCATGATCGGCGACGTGCGGGTGCCGGCCAACGGCTGGCAAGCCCGGCTGACCAGGCGCTCACCGCAGGGGATCAATCCAAAGATCCTGATCCTCGACGTAAATGCCCAGGAGCCGAGCGGTGAAGCCCGGCAGGAGATCACCACGATCCCGCTTCGCTACGAGGAAAGTCCGCCGCAGGACGAATACGGCCAGGTGATGATCGCGAACGGCAAAGGCGAGATCGTCGTCCACGTCGGCCGCACGCATTGACTGCGCTCTGGCGCGATGGTCCACAGGCTGGTCGCGCTAAAGCGACGGTCCACATCGCGGGAACATGCGTTCGCTCGGTCGTGAACGCAGCGAGAACACGCGACGATGTTCACAGAAGGGCTGGACCGCGAAGGTCGGCGCGGCTATATGAGCGGCCTGCGAGCCGCTGATTTGCCAAAGCTTTCAGCCAGCCTCGCAATCTTCCGAAGAAGCTGAGAGATTTCAAGCACTTCGGTGGGGAATGGTGTAACGGTAGCACAACAGACTCTGACTCTGTTTGTCTTGGTTCGAATCCAGGTTCCCCAGCCAGTTCCCGGCACGCATCCAATATACCGTTCCAGACCCGGTGCGGATCGACAGGTCCACAGCCGCGCGGCGGTTTGTCTCATCCAACATCGCATTTCCGAGTCGGATCGCGGCGCCCTGTATCGTCCTTGGGCCGTAACTCAAGGAGATCCTAATGCCCTATGTCGATGGCTTCATTCTCGCCGTTCCGAAGGACAAGATCGAGGCCTACAAGGCGCTGGCGACCACCGCCTGCGCGCTCTGGATGGAGCACGGCGCGCTCGATTATGTCGAATGCATCGGTGACGACGTTCCCTATGGTGAGCTCACCTCGTTTCCGCGCGCGGTGATGGCGAAAGACGACGAGGTCGTGGTGTTCGCCTGGATCGTCTATCGCGATAGGGAGAGCCGCGACGCCATCAACAAGAAGGTGATGGAGGACCCTCGGATGAAGTTCGAGGGCATGCCTTTCGACGGCAAGCGCATGATCTATGGCGGCTTCACGACCCTGCTCCGGGCGAATGACATTGTTGGCTGACAGCCATTGTCGCTGCCACGGCGCGGCGCGGAGACCGGATGGAACGCGTGCGAAAATACGACTGCGCCGCGCCGCCGCCTTTACTTGATCTTGTCGTAAGCCGCCGCGAAGTCGACGAGCGGCATCGGGATCGCGATCGTCTCCTTGGCCATGTTCTGGAAGGAGACCTTGAGCTGCTTGCCGGACCGCAAGGCGGCGAGCAGGTCGGGCGCGACCGGCGTCGAGGCGTAGCAGCCGCGGTTTTCGCAGGTCTGGATCTGGAGGTCGAATGTCTTGCCTTCGTCGACCTGCAGCTTGGCGCCGACCGGAAGGTTGAGGCCGAGCGGCAATTGCAGGAGCGCGATCGGCGTGCGCGTGTCCGGCGCAATGCGGATGTTGATCAGGACGACGGTCTGGCCGGTCTTGGTCAGGACCGCGTTCTGCTCCATCGCGCATTCGAGCGGCGCCTCGCGGCTCGCACTGGTGCAGCGGACGATCCAACCAGGCTGTCCGGGAGTGCCCTCCGCCTGTGCTTGCGTCGGGGCAGGTGCGGGCTGCGCGACCGGAGGAGCGGCGTTCTTCTTTGCACCCTGCTGGGCATGTGCGGCGCCCGCCGACAACAGGGCGGCGGCGAGGGCGACAAATCTGAACTGAATGGGCATGGCGGACCACGTTGGCGAGAAACCGGGCGCCTCGCTGTAGCGTCGCGGCATGCGCGGCGCAAGTTTACTCGGCGGCTTCCTTGACGCTGCCGTGCTCGAGGGTCTCGTCGCCTTCGCCGTCGCCCGAGCGGCCCCAGGTCGAGAACCAGTTGTTGAGCTTGTCGAGATAGAGATAGACGACGGGCGTGGTGAACAGCGTCAGCGCCTGGCTGACGATCAGGCCGCCGACCATGGCATAGCCCAGCGGCTGACGGATCTCGGCGCCGGTGCCGTGGCCGAGCATCAAGGGCACGCCGCCCAGAAGCGCGGCCATCGTCGTCATCATGATCGGGCGGAAACGCAGCAGCGCGGCCTGGCGGATCGATTCCTCCGGCGTCTTGTGCTCGTCGCGTTCTGCGGCAATCGCAAAGTCGACCATCATGATGCCGTTCTTCTTCACGATGCCGATCAGCAGGATGATGCCGATCAGCGCGATCAGGCTGAAGTCAAAGCCCGCCGCCATCAGGATCGCGAGCGCACCGACGCCGGCCGAGGGCAGTGTCGAGAGAATCGTGATCGGATGGATGTAGCTCTCGTAGAGAATGCCGAGGATCAGATAGACCACGACGAGCGCGGCGAGGATCAACAGGGGCACGGTGCCGAGCGACTGCTGGAACGCCTGAGCGGTACCCTGGAAGCTCGAGTTCAGCGTCGGCGGCGCGCCGAGCTCGGCCATCGCGCGCTGCACGGCCTCGGTTGCCTGGCCGAGCGCAACGCCCTGGGCGAGATTGAAGCTGATCGTAATCGACGGGAACTGGCCCTGGTGGCTGATCGAGAGCGGGCGGACCGGGTCTGTGGTCCAGGTCGCGAAGGTGGACAGCGGCACCTGATCGCCCGTCAGTGGCGATTTCAGATACAACTTGTTCAGCGTCTCGAGATCACCCTGCAGTTCCGGGAGGACCTCCAGGATCACCTTGTAGGTGTTGAGCTGGGTGAAATACTGCGTGACCTGCCGCTGTCCGAAGGCGTCATAGAGCGTGTCGTCGATCAACTGGGGCTGAATGCCGTATCGGGCGGCGGTGTCGCGGTTGATCTTGAGCTGGACCGTCGTGCCCTGCGTCTGCTGGTCGCTGGCGACATCGCGCAGCTCGGGCAGCGTTTGCATCTTGGCGAGGATCTTCGGCGCCCACTCGTTGAGCTCGGCGAGATCCGCATCCTGCAAGGTGAACTCGAACTGCGTGCGCGTTGGTCGGCCGCCGAGGCGGACGTCCTGGGACGCCTGCATGTAGAGGCGGGCGCCCTCGACCTTGTCGAACTGCGGACGAAGCCGCGCGATGATCTGTTGTGCCGAGGCCTCGCGCTCGTTGCGTGGCTTCAGGGTGATATACAGGGCGCCGTTGTTGCCGGCGCGGCCACTGCCGCCGATCACGCTGGCAACAGCCGCAACATCGGGATCGGACAGGACGATCTGGCCGAGCGCCTCCTGCTTCCTCTGCATCTCCTTGAACGAAATATCCTGCGAGGCCTCGGAGGCCGCGGTGATCAATCCATTATCCTGCTGCGGGAAGAAGCCCTTGGGGATCAGGACGAAGAGATAGATCGACAGCGCGAGTGTCGCAAAGAAGACGGCAAGCGTGGTGCGCCTCCAGCTCAGCGCGATGTCAAGCACGTAAGCGTAACCGCGCAACAGCGCCTCGAATCCGCGTTCGCTCCACTGGAAGATCCGGCCGTGCTTGACTTCGCCATGCGCGCGCAGGAAGCGAGAAGCCATCATGGGGGTTAGCGTGAGGGAGACGAACATCGACACGAATATCGTCATCGCCAGCACGACCGCAAATTCTCGGAACAGTCGCCCGATGATGCCGCCCATCAAGAGCAGCGGGATCAGCACCGCAACCAGCGAGATGCTGATGGATACGATCGTGAAGCCGATTTCCTTCGCGCCCCGGTAGGCTGCGGCCATGGGCGATTCGCCCTGCTCGACGTAGCGCGATATGTTTTCGAGCATGACGATGGCGTCGTCGACGACAAACCCGACCGCGATTGTCAGGGCCATAAGCGAAAGATTGTCGAGCGTGTAGCCCGCAACCCACATCATGGCGCAAGCGCCGAGCAGGGCGAGCGGCACGGTCACTGCCGGGATCACCGTCGCCCAGAAACTGCGCAGGAAGATGAAGATCACCATCACCACGAGGAAGACGGTGAGCAGCAGAGTGAACTGCACGTCATCTACCGAAGCGCGGATCGTTTGCGTACGATCGCTCATCAATTCGACCTTGATGGCGCTCGGAATTGCGGCGACCAGGCGCGGCAGCGTTGCCTTGATGCGGTCGACAGTCTCGATGACGTTGGCGCCTGGCTGCTTGAACACGACGAGGAATACGCCGCGCTTCCCGTTGGCCCAGGCGGCCTGCTTTGCGTCCTCAGGACCTCTGATCGCCTGCCCGATGTCCCGGATCCTCAATGGTCCGCCGTTGCGGTAGGCGACAATGACGTCGTTCCACTCCTTGGCGTCCGTCAACTGGTCATTGGCGTAGATCGTGTAAGCGCGCCGCTCCCCGTCGATGTTGCCCTTCGGACTGTCGACTGTGGTGATCGCGATCTGACTGCGCACGTCCTCCAGCGACAGGCCCTTGGCGACGAGCTTGGCCGGATCGATTTGGATGCGGATCGCCGGCTTCTGCTGACCGCCGATGAAGACCTGTGCGACGCCAGAAATCTGGCTGATCTGCTGAGCAAGCTGGGTATCGGCGGTGTCGCTGACGGTGGTGAGCGGGAGCGTGTCCGACGTCGCGGACAGGATCAGAATCGGCGCGTCCGCCGGGTTGACCTTGCGGTAGGTCGGGGGCGAGGGCAGGTTCTTCGGCAATTGGCCGCCAGCGGCGTTGATTGCACTCTGCACGTCGTTGGCAGCAGCGTCGATGCTACGGTTGAGGTCGAACTGGATGGTGATCGACGCGGTTCCCAGATAGCTCGTCGAGGTCATTTGCGCGATGCCGGGAATCTGCGCGAATTGCCGTTCGAGCGGCTGCGCCACGGACGAAGCCATCGTCTCAGGGCTGCCGCCGGGCAGGTTGGCGGTGACCTGGATGGTCGGAAAGTCCACTTGCGGCAGCGGTGCGACCGGTAGCAGCGGATAGGCGACAAGGCCAACGAACAGAATGCCGGCCATCAGCAGCGAGGTGCCGATGGGATAGCGGATGAAAGGTGCCGAAATCCCGCCGCCCATCATTCCTGTCGTACCTTGCTCTCGGCCCGATCCGAGCTTGCCACCGCCGTCGAGACGAGACTTCCGGGTTGGACCTTGAACTGACCGCCGACGATGACCTGCTGGCCCGGACTCAAGCCTTCCTCGATGACAGACTGGCCAGCCATGGCATAGCTGACCTTGATCTTGTGCAGTTCGGCCTTGTTGTCCTGATTGACGCTGTACGCGTAGAGGCCGTTGGTGGAGCGCTGGACCGCTTCATCCGGAACCACGGTCGCATCCTTCAGCGTTCGCACCAGCAGGCGCGTCGAGACCGACTGGCCGGGCCACAATACGTGGTCCTTATTGTCGAACACCGCCTTGAGCCGGATCGTCCCGCTGGTCGTGTCGACCTGATTGTTGATGACCGCAAGCTTACCCTCGGCCAGCATGTTCTTACCGTCCGTGGTGAAGGCGATCACCTTGAGCGCGCCGGCTTTCTGGCCTTCGCTGATATAGGGGAGCTGGTCTTGCGGCGCCGTGAAGATGACCGAGATCGGCTCGACCTGCGAGATCGTAACGATGCCCGTCTGCGTCGAGGCGTTCACGATATTGCCGATGTCGACCTGACGCAGACCGGCGACACCGGTGATCGGTGCCTTGATTTGAGTGTAATCGAGCTGGGTCTGGGCGTTGGCGATTGCGGCTTCGTCGGCGGCGATTTGAGCCGTGAGCTGGGCGACTGTCGAGCGCTGGGTATCCACGCGCTGTGCGGTCGCAAACTCGCCGAGCCTCATGGCGCGCTGCAGCTCGAGATTGGCGTTGGCGAGGCTAGCCTCGTCCTGTGCCTTCTTGGCCTTCGCCTGGTCAAGCGCGGCTTGATAGGGACGAGGATCGATCGAGACCAGAAGCTCACCCTGCTTGACGATCTGGCCCTCCTTGAACTCGAGCTTGATGATCTGGCCGTCGACCCGGCTGCGGACCTGGACGGTGTTGAAGCCCTGAACCGTGCCCAGACCGGTCAGGTAGACCGGGAAGTCGGTCTTCTGCACCGTTGCGACGCTGACGGGGACAGCGGACGGGCGAGGGGCGCCCTTCTCCGCAGCCTGGGTTTTTCCAGCCTGGGACGAGCCAAACTTCTGCCAAGCATAATAACCCGCGGAGGCCACGGCCGCGATGATCAGAAGCCAGAGGATCGGCCGGGACTTTTTCATCGCGTCTCGTGTCGGCTCGTGCCCTCAGCTATGAATTAATGGGGCAATCGTGGAGTTCCATGGTGATGTATAATACACGCCAAGTTTCAGTGTAAACAGCACTATCGCTTGAGAAATCCTAAACAATTGGAAAGCTTTGCACCCGTTGGGCAGCGTCTGGCGCGTCGGTGTGCAGTGGGGCATTTCTCCAGGCCACGAGCCGATCGGCGCGCCACGTTTTGCACAGCGCCGCAGCGGCGTGCTCGGCGGACTACTCCACGCTGAGCTATGGTTCGGATTACCCAGCAAGAACGGTTCTAAGTCGGATAGGGGCCGCTGCGGTTGTCAGGGATTTCGGCATCGTCCATATCGGCGCCGCGATGAATGGAGCGCAGGATGGACGAGCTGAACGGCAAGCTGATCGCGTGCCAGATTCTGATCACGGGGTTGATCGCGCGTGTCGCAAACGAGCAGCGCGATCCCTTGCGCTTCCTCACCGATTTTCGTGATGAGATCAAAGCCGTCGTGAACGGCGTCCACATCGCCGGCATGGACAGCACCGATCGCGTGCGCGCCGTCGCGCAGAAGACCGTCGACGAATTGTTCTCGCTGATGAAGCCGCCGAGCAGCGACTGAGAGCGCAACGATTGGTTTGCGTTGCCTCTCTAGAGCGAATCCAATGTTCGTTTAGAACGATTTCAAACTGCAGATTAGAATCGTTTTGATCTGGATTGATTCAAGGGTTCTCGCGAACGGCTCGCATTGACCCGCTATTTTGTGGCCGATACCAACAGCCCATCGTTCGTTCGAAGTGAATGAGCGAACAGGAATATGGGGCGTTTGGTAATGGGGCAGGTGGTCGCACCGAAATCGTTGCGTTCGGTCGCAGCATTCGATTCGTTGGATGAGAGGTTCGTAGGCGTTTCCGGCAAAAAGGTATCGGCAGTCGCGAGCTTGATCGCGGTGGCGTCGGTTTCAAGCGGCGCGCAGGCGCAGCAATCGAACCTGCCGCCGGTGACGGTCGATGCTCCGGTCGAGCGCCCGCGTCCGACGGCCTCGAGGCCCTCGCCTGAGCAGATCCGTGCCCGCAACGCGCTTCGCCGCGCCGCGCAGCGCCAGCAGGCGCAGCAGACGGCTCCCGCCACGCCCTCGGGCGCGCCCGACGGCAATCCCTATGCCGATCCGGCGGCGCCCTACAAGGTCGACCACGTCCAGGCCTCGGGCAAGTTTCCCGAGAAGATGCTGAACACGCCCAAGAGCATCACCGTGCTCAGCAAGGAAGTGCTCGAGGACAAGAACGCGACGACGCTGAAGGAGATCGGACGCTCGACCGCCGGCGTGACGCTCGGCTCGGGCGAGGGCGGCAACGCGTTCGGCGATCGCTTCTTCATCCGCGGCTTCGATGCACGCAACGACGTCTTCATCGACGGCATCCGCGATCCCGCCGTGTCCATCCGCGAGAACTTCTTCACCGAGCAGATCGAGATTCTGCGCGGACCGGCATCTTCCTATGCGGGCCGCGGCACCGCCGGCGGCGCCATCAACATCGTCACCAAGCAGGCCGGCGACGTCAATTTCAAGCGCATGGACACCGAGTTCGGCACCGATCAGACCAAGCGCGTCACCCTGGACGTGAACCAGGTGATCGATCCCACCTTCTCGGTGCGCACCGGCGGCCTGTTCCAGGACGCCAACGTCGCCGGACGCAACTACGTCACCGACAATCGCTGGGGCAGCTTCATCTCGACCAAGTACACCCCGACCAGCGACATCAAGATCACGACGAACTACGTCCATACCGATCTCAGCGGTTATCCCGATTTCGGCGTGCCCTATTACAAGCAGGGCAACGTCCCGGTGACCTCGGCGGGCATTCCGCGCGAGAACTGGTATGGCTTTCTTAATCGCGATTTCCAGACGGCGCGGCAGGATTTCGGCACCGGAACGATTGAGTACAAGGTCAACGAAGCCATCACGCTGACCAGCAAGGTGCGCGGCGAGCACTCGCTGCTCAACTACATCGGCACGCTGCCGCAGAACCCGAATACCACCAATCCCAATCCGCTGCTCTGGACGACCACGGCGAGCGCGCAGAGCCGCTATCAGACCGTGGACGTATGGGCCAACCAGAACGAGGCCACGTTCAAGCTCGACACCGGCGGGGTCAAGCACACCGCCGTGTTCGGCGTCGAGTATTCGAACGAGAACGTCTCAATCGACCGCTACGCGGGCTTGGCGTCGGAACTGTCCGGCTCCGCTTTCACCAGCAACGGTGCTGTCCAGAACGTCAATCTCTATTCACCCCAGTATACCAACATTCCTTTCGGCACGCCGTCGCTGACCGGAAATCCGACGCGCTATGGCGTCAACACCACCAGCGTCTATGTCATGGACACTGCGAACTGGCAGGACACAATCATCGTCAATGGCGGCGTGCGTTACGACGGCTACAGCCAGAGTTCGTCCACCAACGCGGCTTATCTGAAGCAGAATGCCGATCTGGTGAATTACAACGTCGGTGCCGTCTACAAGCCGATGCCGATCGGCAGCCTTTATGCGGCCTATGCGACCTCGGCGAATCCGTTCGGATCGGAGCTTGATGCGACCGGTACCGACTACGGCGGCGTTCCGCCCAACACGGCCGTCCTGCTCGGGCCCGAGCGCAACAAGGCGATCGAACTCGGCACCAAATGGGAGCTCGCTGACCGCCACCTGCTCGTGACCGGTGCATTGTTCCAGACCACCAAGGACAATGCGCGCGAGACCGTCAACGGCTTGTTGACGTCGGGCGCTGCCTACAGGATCCAGGGCATCGACATCGAAGCCGAGGGCAAGATCACCGATCGCTGGAGCATCTTCGGCGGCCTGGTGCTGATGCAGTCCAAGGTCACGCAGAGCGGCGTCGCTTCGAATATCGGCTTGCAACTTGCCAACATCGCTCACCAGTCGTTCAGCATGCTGACCAAGTACAAGTTCGACGGGGGGTGGGAGCTCGGCGGGCAGGCGGTCTACCGCTCAAAAGTCTATGGCGGCACGTTCGCGGCCAACACCAACGAGCTGCCGAGCTACTGGCGCTTCGACGCGTTCGTCGAGAAGAAGATCGACCAGAACTGGACGATGAAGTTGTACGCGCAGAACCTCACCAACAAGCTCTATTACGACTCGTTCTATCGCAGCAACGTGCCGTTTGTGGCGGTTGCGCCGGGACGGGCATTCTACGTCGTGACGACAGCGAAGTTCTGATCATGTTGACCTGCCTACCTGGCGTTCTCAGCAAGGATGATGTGGCGGATTTCCGCCGCATCATGGACGCCAGCGAATGGGAGGACGGCCGCTCCACCGCCGGCGCGCAGTCGGCGATGGTCAAGCGCAACGAGCAATTGCCTGCGGACGGCGAGGTCGCGCGCAAGCTGGGCAACCGCATCATCTCGGCACTGACCTCGAACCCGCGCTTCATTGCGGCGGCGATCCCGCTCCAGATCTTTCCGCCGCTGTTCAATCGCTATGCGGCGAGTAGCGGCCATCATTTCGGCCTGCACGTCGACAATGCTATTCGCGGCGACCGTCTGACCGGCCTTCGCATCCGCACAGACCTGTCGGTTACGCTGTTCCTCGCCGAGCCGGAAGAGTACGACGGTGGCGAACTTGTGATCGAGGACACTTACGGCTCGCACGAGGTCAAGTTGCCAGCCGGGGATTGCGTGCTCTATCCCTCGACCAGCCTTCATCTCGTCACTCCCGTGACGAGGGGAACGCGGGTTGCGTCTTTCTTCTGGCTGCAGAGCATGATACGGGACGATCAAGCCCGGAGCATGATCTTCGACCTCGACACCGCGATACAGGCGCTGGTGGAACGGCTCGGGCGTGACGATCCCGAAACGGTCAAATTGACGGGTATCTATCACAACCTCATTCGCTACTGGGCCGAAGTATGAAGACCATGACCTCAAGAGCAAGCCTACCAGCCGCTGCGATGCTGGCGGCCGCCTGGCTCGCATCCCCTGTTTCTGCCCAGACACAGACCCCGCCGTCGCCGGCGACGCAGCAAACGGCTGCGCCGCCTGCGGCCAGCCCGGCTCCGGCAGCTGCCCCCTCGGAAACTGCGCCCGCGGCCTCGGCCGCACCGCCCGTGGTCACAACGCCGGCGCCGGCAAAGTCCGAGTCCGCGGCCGGCGTTGCGCCTGCCATGAAGGAATTGTCGCCCTGGATGATGTTCATGTCGGCGGACATCATCGTGAAGGCGGTGATGATCGGGCTCGCCTTCGCGTCGCTCATGACCTGGACCGTCTTCATCGCAAAGTCGATCGAGCTGTCGGTCGCTTCCACCAAACTTCGTTCGGCCCTGAAGAAGATTGGGGAGGCGCGCTCCCTCGCCGAAGCGCAGATGGCGCTCGGTGCCAAGGAGGGCATCCTGCCGTCCTTCCTGGCGGCGGCCCTGCGTGAGGCGCGGATGTCGGCCGGCCTGTCCAGCGATGCCGGCATCAAGGAGCGCGCTGCATCCAGCTTTTCCGAGATCGTGCGTGCGGAACAGCGTCGCATCCGGATCGGCATGGGCGTGCTCGCCACGATCGGCTCCACGTCGCCCTTCGTCGGCCTCTTCGGCACGGTCTGGGGCATCATGAACAGCTTCATCGGCATCTCGAAGTCGCAGACCACGAACCTTGCCGTCGTCGCGCCCGGCATCGCCGAGGCGCTGCTCGCCACCGCGATCGGCCTCGTCGCTGCGATTCCCGCAGTCATCATCTACAATCACTTTTCGCGCGTGACGAAGGGCTACCTCGAGCTCGTCAGCCGCGCCTCGGGCGCGGCGGGGCGGCTGCTCTCGCGCGATCTCGACCGCAGCCACGGCAGCGTGCATTCGCGCGCGGCGGAGTGAGCCATGGGTGTTTCGCTCGCGGACAACGACGGCGAAGACGACGATTTCTCGGAAACGCATGACATCAACGTCACGCCGTTCATCGACGTCATGCTGGTGCTGCTGATCATTTTCATGGTCGCAGCGCCGCTCTCGACCGTCGACTTGCCGATCGATCTGCCGACATCGAGCGCGACGCCGCAGAAGAAGCCGGACAAGCCGACCTATCTCAGCATCAAGCCCGATCTGACGCTCGCGATCGGAGAGAACCCGGTTCACCGGGCCGAGTTGATCGGGACGCTCGACGGCCTGTCAGACATGAGCAAGGACAAGTATGTCTTCCTGCGCGCCGATCGTTCGGTGCCGTACGGTGAGTTGATGGGAGTCATGGAGCTCTTGCGCTCGGGCGGCTATACGCGGGTGAAGCTGGTCGCGCTGGAAGGTGCTCCAGGGGCGCCCGCGGCAGGCCCCGCTCAGCCTTAAGGGCCAGTCATGTCGGACGAACTCAGACCATCCCGGAAGCTATGGATCTTGGCGGCCATGGCGGCGCTCGCGCTGCATCTGGGTGGGGCAGCGCTCGCGCTGGCTCACTTGCGCGCCGATGACGACGGCGACGGCCTTGGTGCGGTCGGCGCCGAGTTCGCCGTGGAGATGGCGTCGCCAAAGGCGCCCGAAACCGACCTTCCACCCGGGCCAGACAGCGAGGCCATGCAGGAGCAGCAGGCGCTTCCCGAGCAGAAGGCCGAGACCAAGGAAACGGAGCTTCCGAAGGATCAGGCACAGGAGGTCGAGGATCCCGACCGCGTCGTGACCGAGAACGACGCGAAGAAGCCGAGCGAAGACGATCCGAAGATTCAGGCGGTCGAGACTCCGGCCGCTGAAGCGTCGCCGAAATCGGTGGCGACCGCTCGTCAGACGCTGGAGGAGGACGCGCGCGAGGCCGAGAAGGCGATGGCGCCTGTCATCGGTATCGGCAAGGACATCCTGAAGCTGACGGCCGACTGGAACCGCAAGATCAGCGCGCATCTCACGCTGCACAAGGTCAATCCTGAAGGCAAGGTGCCCAACAACCAGAAGGTCAAGGTGAGCTTCGCCATCAACCGGAAGGGCAACGTGCTTTCGGTGGATGTCGTGGAATCGTCGGGGGACGCGGCCTACGATGCGGCAGCGATATCGATCGTCCGCAAGTCGGACCCCGTTCCGCAGCCGCCTGCCGGACTGACCGACGACCGGTTCGAACGTACCGTCGACATCATCTTCACCCCGCCGGACGCGAAGAAGAAAAGGAGGACTCAGCGCCAGTAGAGCCGAATTCCGACGTAGACCACCACCAGACAGGCGAAGATCAGCGCCACCGGAAGGGGCCGTTTCTGGGGGCCGGCGAATGCCGATGCTACGAAGGAGGCGGACTTCTTCTGCTTCGGCGCCGGGCGGCGGAATGCGGTAACGTTGTCCGCCGCCGTTTCGGGGGGGCGTGGGCGGACGTCCGGTGGGGTTCCTGCGCCGCCCATTTCGGCATAATAGGCCTTGTAGATCGCTCCGATGGTGGCCTCGGTGGCTTCGCCCTCGCTCATTTGCGCCAGCAGGTTCTTGTAGCTGGCGAGGAACTCCTGGGCCTCCGGCGGCAGTGCGGACGACCCGTTGAGCTTCGCCATCATCTTCCAGGTGGCAAAATCGGCACGGGCGCGGGTGTCGGCGCGTCGCGCGATGAGCATATCGGCAGCTTTGACCAAGTCGGCCTCTGGCCCTTCGGCTGGTGTTCGGATGTCGCTGTTCAACTACGCATTGCCGGTCAGGAAGAGAACAGCCTGAATCACATAACCGGTCAACGTCCGCAGTATTGCGGAAATAACATCAAGATTTAGACCGAACTGGGAACCTGCAAGCGGCAGCAGGATCAACAGGCTGATCAGGATCAGCATTCCGAACGGCTCGAGCCGGGCCAGCGGCACGGCGAGGGGGCGGGGCAGTAGCCCGACCGCGACCCGCCCGCCATCGAGCGGTGGGATCGGCATCATGTTGAAGACGGCCAGCACCGCGTTGATGATGAGCGCATTCTTGAGGTTGTCGGCAACCCATTTCGCCGCGCTCGCGGGCACCAGGGGCAAGGCATGGAAGGCGAGAGCGGTGGCGAGCGCCAGCAGGATGTTGGTCGCCGGCCCGGCGAGCGCCACCCAGACCATGTCCAGCCTTGGATTGTTCAGCTTACGGAAGTTCACCGGCACCGGCTTGGCGTAGCCGAACAGGAACGGTGAATGCGCGAACAGCAGCATGGCCGGCAGGATCACGGTGCCGAACGGGTCGATATGCTTGATCGGGTTGAAGCTGACGCGGCCGAGCTGCGAGGCCGTGTTGTCGCCCAGCCGGTCCGCGACGAAGGCGTGCGCGGCCTCGTGGAAGGTGATGGCGAGCACGAGCGGAAGCACCCATACCGACAAGTCATAAAAGGATATATTCACAGCTCATCCGTTCCGGTTCGGCGCGCGCGCTTTGCAAAGCAGGCCGTATAGGGCCGCAACCCTTTACGATCTACCTTATATGGCGCCGAATTCCGAAATTGCCCGCTGCAAATGGTCCGCCAGCAGTGCGGCCGGTCGCGACAGATTACGCGCGCGATGGAGGCGGATGTCCGCGGTCGGCAGCGGCGGCAGGCTGTCGCGCAGGACGCGCAGGCGAGGGGGCAGGGTGCCCACCTTCACGACCGTGATTGCGAGGCCCTGTGCCGCGATCGCTTCCACCGCCGCAAGTGTCCGGCTGACGAAGGCAAGGCGCCACGGCCGGGCGGCCGCATCGAGGGCCTCAATAGCCCATTGTCGGAACAGGCAGCCCGGCGGATAGAGCGCGACGGGCAGGATGTCGTGCGGTGCGGCGACCGGGTATGACGCGCCTGCGGCCCAGACCGGCCGCTCGCGCCGCAGCAGTTCGCCGTCGCCGTGTCCTTCCGGATGCATGGCAATGACGAGATCATAAGCTTCGCCGAGCCGGGCCGGCATCGTGGCGGTTAGCCCGGTATCTATTTCGACCCGGATCTCCGGATGGCTTCTGGCAAAGTGCGCAAGCAAAGGTGGAATGACGATTGTACCGTAGTCATCCATTGCCCCGAGGCGGACGACGGCTTCGCGCCTGCGCGCGCGGAGCGCATCGACTGCCTCTGCATTGAGGTCGAGAAGCCGCTTGGCATAGACAAGCAGCTCCTGACCCGCTGCGCTCAGTGCCACGCCCGACCTCGTGCGATGGAACAGCCTGACGTCCAGCCCGTCTTCGAGACGTTTGATCTGGACACTCACCGCCGATTGCGTGCGGTTGAGGATCGTGGCGGCGCGCGTGAACGACCGATGCTCCGCAACGGCGAGGAAGGCCTTCAGAAGGTCGGGGTCGAGGTCGGCCGCGGTCATGACGAAAACTTATCCTGGAATTACGGAAATTCCATTCCCCGTTTCGGCGCGTCTCCTATGCTGTCCGCAAAGCCGATGGGGAGGAGTCGTGGCCGAGATCCTTGGCGTTTTTGCTGCGGTGTTGTCGAGCGCGCTGGGTGGGACCTCCATCGGTGCCACGCGTTATCTCGTCGGGAGCATCGATCCGCTCGCGATCGGCTCGTTCCGCTTCGGCATCGGCTTCCTCCTGCTGTTGCCTCTCGCGCTGCTGCGCGCCGATCACTGGCCCAAGCGAGAGGACTGGGCCGCCGCCGTCGGCCTCGGAATTCTATTCTTCGCCCTGTTTCCGATCCTGTTCAACGCCTCGCTGATCTTCACGACCGCCGCGCGTGGCGCGCTTGCGTTGTCGACGCTTCCCTTGTTGTCGCTCGTGATCGGGGCCGCTCTCGGCGCCGAAGCCCTGACCTGGCGCAAGTCGGTGGGTGTCGTGATCGCGACGTTTGGCGTTGCGGTGGCGCTTCTCTCCGATCTGACCTCGGCCCCGTCGGGAGCCTGGCGCGGAGATCTCCTGATGACAGCGGCTGCGCTGTGCATGGCGCTCTATGGCATCTGGTCGAAACCGCTGATCCGCCGCTCCAGCCCGATCGCCTTCACGACGATCAGCATGGCGGCGGGTGCTGCCTGCTTGATTCTGCTCTCCTGCGTCCGCGGCAGTTTTGCCCCGGTCGCGAACTTCGGTGCGCCGCAATGGCTGGCGGCGCTCTATCTCGGCGGCTTCGGTGCGGCGCTGACCTTCCATCTCTGGGCCTTCGCCCTGGAGCGGACGACGCCGACGCGCGTCGCGATCTCAGTGACGGTCAATCCGATCACGGCATCGCTGGTCGGAGCCTGGCTGCTGAACGAACCGCTGCGCTGGAATCTCGCGGCGGGCATCGTTGCGGTCTTTGCCGGGATCTGGATATCGACGACGACCGGACGGCGCGATCGGCCGGGAGGCGCGTCCGCCTCACACCAGACCTGACGTTATGTCGGGATCGTTCCCGGATACTGCACCAATCCGTCATCGACCTTCACCCAGGTGAGCTTCTCGCTCACCCAGATGTGCTCGGTCGGGGCGAAAGCATTGCGATCATCGAAAGTGGCGAGGGCGACCCCCGCCAGCGTTCCGTTGCGCCGCCATGCGAACAGGCGCGTGCCGCAGTGCTTGCAGAACACGCGGTCGATGTTCTCGGAGGAGGCGTAGCGTGCGGTCTCACCCTCGACGCTGAGCGCGCGCTGATCGAACTGCGCGCGGGCGAAGTAGGGCGAGCCCATCGCCTTCTGGCAGATGCGGCAATGACAGATGCGGACGTTGAGCGGCTCGCCTTCCGCCTTGAACCGCACCGCGCCGCACAGGCATCCGCCTTCCCGGATCATGATGACCTTAATAGGTTGCGCGCCCACCCGAAATGTCGAACACCGCGCCGGTCGAGAATGCGCAGTCCTCGGATGCGAGCCAGGCGACCATCGCGGCGAGCTCTTCCACGAGCACGAAGCGGCCTTTCGGGATCTTCGACAGCATGAAATCGATGTGTTGCTGAGTCATCTGGTCGAAGATTGCGGTCTTTGCCGCCGCCGGCGTCACCGCATTGACGAGAATGTCGTGTGCCGCCAGTTCCTTGCCGAGCGATTTCGTCAGCGCGATCAGGCCGGCCTTGGAGGCCGAATAGTGTGCGGCGTTGGGGTTACCTTCCTTGCCGGCGATCGAGGCGATGTTCACGATGCGCCCGTATTTCTGCTTGAGCATCACGGGCACGATCGCCTTGCTTACGATGAACGGGCCGTCGAGGTTGATTCGCAACACCTTGCGCCATTCCTCCAGGTCGGTCTCCCAGACCGGCTTGTTGACACCGGCGATGCCGGCATTGTTGACGAGAATGTCGATCTTCCCGAAGGCGGCCAGAGTTGCATCGCGGGCCTGATCGACTGCCTGGGTGTCGGTGACGTCGACCTTGAAGACTTTCGTCTCGCCACCGACTTCTCTTGCCGTCTTCTCCGCCAGCGTCGAGTCGAAGTCCCAGATCGCGACCTTCGCGCCCGAGGCGACGAAGCGCTCGGTGATGGCGCGGCCAAAGCCCTGCGCACCGCCGGTGACAATGGCGACGCGGCCGTCGAGATCGATCTTGTTCATGCCGGGTGCCCCTGGGGTCAGAGCATGTAGCCGCCGTCGACCACGAGGTCGACGCCGGTGGTGAAGGCGCTCTCGTCGCTGCCGAGATAGACCGCCATGGCGGCGATCTCCTCGGCGGTGCCGAGCCGCCCCATCTTCTGGCGGGAGATGAACATCTCCTTGCCCTGCGGCCCTTGTGCTGCGGCGCGGTCGAGCATCGAGGGCGTCTCGACGGTGCCGGGACAGATCGAGTTGCAGCGGATGCCCTTGGTGATGAAGTCGAGCGCGACCGCACGCGTCAGCAGCGACACCGCCGCTTTTGATGCGCTGTAGACGTAGCGATTGGCGGGCGGCCTCAAGGCCGCGCAGGACGAGATGTTGACGATGCTGCCGCCGCCCCCCGCAAGCATCTCCGGCAGGAACGCCTTGATGGTCCGGTGCATCGACTTGACATTAAGGTCGAACGAGAAGTCGAAATCCTCTTCGGAGCAGTCCAGGATGGTGCCGTGGTGCACGAAGCCGGCCGCGTTGAGCAGGATGTCGATCCTGCCGACGCGCTTGGCGAACGCATTGACCTCGGCGGTGTTGCGGACGTCGAGCTTGGCGACTTCAGTGATGCCTTCCTTGGTCAGGGTCGCGATCCCGGCCTCGTTGATGTCGGTGGCGATGACGTTTGCGCCCTCGCGCGCGAACGCGATGGCGCAGGCGCGCCCGATTCCAGCCGCAGCAGCCGTGACGACGGCGCGCTTGCCCTTGAGGCGGTCTGCCATTTTGTTGTTCTCCTCACCCTGAATCTGATGGCTGTGTCGTCATTGCGAGCGAAGCGAAGCAATCCAGAATCTTGCCGCGGAGGGCGCTCTGGATTGCTTCGTCGCTTCGCTCCTCGCAATGACGGTGTGGCTTCTAGTGATTGTCCCGCGCCACGCCAAACGTACCGGCGACGTTCTGATAGCGGGTGGCGAGCTCCATGCAGGCGCCGGTCGATTGCTGGCCGACGGTGTTGCGGTAGATCTCCTGCCACGGCGTCTGGTTCGGCGGGTGCTTGAAGCCGCCACTGGCCTTGAGCTCGGCATGCCGCTTCTTCAGCTCCTCGTCCGAGATCAGGATGTTGGCACTGCCCTTGTTGAGATCGATCCGCACCTTGTCGCCGGTCTTGAGGATCGCGAGACCGCCATTGGCGGCGGCTTCCGGCGAAGCATTGAGGATCGAGGGCGAGCCCGAGGTGCCGGACTGGCGGCCGTCACCGATGCAGGGCAGGGACAGGATGCCGCGTTTGATCAATGCTGCCGGCGGCTGCATGTTCACGACCTCGGCGCCGCCGGGGTAGCCGATCGGACCGGTGCCGCGGATGAACAGCACGCAATTCTCGTCGATGTCGAGCGCGGGGTCATCGATCCGCTCGTGATAGTCCTCAGGTCCTTCGAACACGATGGCGCGGCCTTCGAAGGCGTTCGGGTCCTTCGGATTGCTGAGGTAGCGGTCGCGGAACTCCTTGGAGATTACGCTGGTCTTCATGATCGCGGAATCGAACAGATTGCCCTTCAGCACCAGGAAGCCGGCGTCCTTCACAAGCGGCTTGTCGTAAGCCCAGATCACGTCGTTATCAGGCGCGGGCGCATTCCTGCAATTCTCGCCAATGCCGCGGCCGTTGACCGTGACTGCATCCTCGTGGATCCGCTTGTGCTTCATCAGCTCGCGCACCACGGCCGGCACGCCACCGGCGCGGTGGAATTCCTCGCCGAGATAGAAGCCTGCCGGCTGCATGTTGACGAGCAGCGGCACGTCATGGCCGACCTTCTGCCAGTCCTCGATCGAAAGCTCGACGCCGATATGGCGGGCCAGCGCATTGATGTGGATCGGCGCATTGGTCGAGCCGCCGATCGCGGAATTGATCACGATGCAATTCTCGAACGCCTTGCGGGTCAGGATGTCCGAGGGCTTCAGATCCTCCCAGACCATCTCGACGATGCGCTTGCCCGTCTCGTAGGCGATCTGGCCGCGCTCGCGATAGGGTGCGGGGATTGCCGCACAGCCGGGCAGGGAGAAGCCGAGCGCTTCGGCAAGCCCGTTCATGGTCGAGGCCGTGCCCATCGTGTTGCAATGGCCGACCGAGGGCGCCGAGGAAGCCACGATCTCCATGAACTCTTCATAGTCGATCTCGCCGGCGGCAAGCCGCTCGCGCGACTTCCAGACGATGGTGCCGGAGCCGGTACGCTCGCCGGCATGCCAGCCGTTCAGCATCGGGCCGCCCGACAGCACGATCGCGGGCAGGTTCACGGTGGCCGCCGCCATCATGCAGGCCGGGGTGGTCTTGTCGCAGCCGGTGGTCAGCACCACGCCGTCGAGCGGATAGCCGTAGAGGATTTCGACGAGGCCGAGATAGGCGAGGTTTCGGTCGAGCGCCGCGGTCGGGCGCTTGCCGGTCTCCTGGATCGGATGGGTGGGGAATTCCATCGCAATGCCGCCGGCTTCGCGGATGCCCTCACGGACGCGATGGGCAAGCTCGATGTGGTGGCGGTTGCAGGGAGAGAGGTCGTTGCCGGTCTGGGCGATGCCGATGATCGGCTTGCCGGACTGCAGCTCGGCGCGGGTGAGGCCGTAGTTCAGGTAACGCTCCATATAGAGCGCCGTCATGCCCGGATTGTGCGGGTTGTTGAACCATTCTTGCGAGCGAAGATGGCGGCGGGAGCCGTTGCTGCCGGCGGCATGCCCATTGGTTGGCTTCTTTGTCATTGGTTTCTCCTGCAATGCAAACGCACCGGCGTCCGTCTCACGGTAGCGGCATGTGCGATGCCCAACGGCGCGAGCGATGATCTGCCGTCCCGCTGGCGGGGTCGTTTCCTCATAAGTGCAATACTAGTCGTGGCTACTTGGTAACGCTATCATTTTGTTCGCTGCGCCCGCGGCGGAAGTGGCCGGCCTGCTGTCCGCACGTCGTGCCGACGAGCTTTGCCGCTCGATCACCTTGAAGCCGAGATCGAGCACCGCCTGCTCCGGGCGCCGCCCTTCGATGGCGTTGATCAGCATGGTGGCGGCCGTCTTCCCCATCTCGTAGCGGTTGGTGCGGACGCTGGTGAGAGTGGGGACGGCGGAGGCCATGAATTCGAGGTCGTTGAAGCCGACGATGGCGATCTGCTCGGGGACCTCGATCTCCCGGCGCCGGCATTCGAACAGGACGCCGAGCGCGAGGTCATCGTTGGCGCAGAACACCGCGTCTATGTCGGGCTCGCGCGCCAGAAGATCGGTGAACAGCGCGCCGCCGAGCGTCACGGAGGTTGGCGTCGCCGTCGTGACCACGAGACGCTGATCGAACAGTCCGGCGTCCTTCATCGCCGAGACATATCCGTCGAGGCGCCGCTGCACTCTCGGATCCATGCGCGCGCCGACGAAGCCGATCTTGCGGTGGCCTTGTTCGAACAGGTGCGCTATCGCGGCGCGGGCCGCATCGTAGTGTGAAAAGCCGATCATCATGTCGACCGGATCCGGACCGATCTCCATGATCTGCACGATCGGGCAGTCTGCGGCCTCCAGCATCGCGCGGGACTCGGCTGTCTGGTCGATGCCGGTGACGATCAGCCCGGCGGGTTTCTGCGCCAGAAACAGGCGCAGCAGCTTCTCTTCCTGGAGAATGCTGTAGCGTGTGTTGGACAACTGGATCGAGTAACGGCTGCCTTCGGATGCATCATAGATGCCGCGCAGCACATCCGAGAACACGTTATTCGTGAGGGAGGGGATCAATACACCGATGACTTCGGTGCGTTGCGAGGCCAGCGCGCGGGCCGCAAGGTTGGGCACATAGCCGAGCTCCTTGGCGGCACTCTCAACCCGTGTCCGCTTGGCGACTGACAGAGCCTCCGGATTGCGGAAGAAGCGGGACGCGGTAATCGGGCTGACGCCGGCGAGCTCGGCCACTTCGGCCAGCCGGATTTTGCCTGACTTGGTGCGTTTTCGACCCATTTGCTGCTCTTAACACAGTCAGTCCTGCAAACAAAGGAACGTTGACAGCGCTACCAGCAACGACTAACCAAAGACAAATTGCCAAAACCGCACAAACTACCGACAATGTCGCCCGCTAAGATCGGGCTTCGTTCGGTGAAGTCTGAAAAAAACAAGACGGTCGCGGCGCTTGGAGGCGTCGTGGACTTTCGAGGAGGGAGCTAGATGTCGTCTGTGCAAATCCGCGACGTGCGGAAATCGTTCGGCAATTTCGAAGTCCTGCACGGCGTGACGATACCGATCGAGGACGGCCAATTCGTCGTCCTGGTTGGTCCCTCCGGCTGCGGCAAGTCGACGCTTCTGCGCATGCTCGCCGGTCTCGAGAACATCACCTCCGGCACGATCTCGATCGGCGATCGCGTCGTCAACAATGTCCAGCCCAAGGAGCGGGACATCGCGATGGTGTTCCAGAACTACGCGCTTTATCCGCACATGACGGTCGCCGACAACATGGGCTTCTCGCTGAAGCTGCGGAATGCCAGCGCCGACGAGATCAACAAGCGCGTCAAGCGCGCGGCCGAGATCCTGGCGCTGTCGCCGCTGCTGGACCGCTACCCGCGCCAGCTCTCCGGCGGCCAGCGCCAGCGCGTCGCGATGGGGCGCGCCATCGTGCGCGATCCGCAGGTGTTCCTGTTCGACGAGCCTTTGTCGAACCTGGATGCCAAGCTGCGGGTCGCCATGCGCACCGAAATCAAGGAACTGCACCAGCGGCTGAAGACGACGACCGTCTACGTCACCCACGACCAGATCGAGGCCATGACCATGGCCGACAAGATCGTCGTCATGCATGACGGCATCGTCGAGCAGATGGGCACGCCGCTCGAGCTCTACGACAAGCCCGACAACCAGTTCGTCGCCGGCTTCATCGGCTCGCCCGCAATGAACTTCCTCAAGGGGCATGTGCGCGTCAATGGCGTTGCCACCTTCGAGGGACCGAACGGCGTCAAGCTGCCGCTCAAGACGGCGCCGACGGCGTCCGACGGCCGTCCCGCGGTCTACGGCGTGCGGCCGGAGCATTTCACCATCGCCGACGATGGCGCCGAGGCCGAGATCATCGTGGTCGAGCCGACCGGCTCGGAGACGCAGGTGTTCGCCAAGGTCGGTGGCGAGCAGGTGGTCGCGGTCTTCCGCGAGCGTCACCAGTTCAACCCGGGTGACAAGATACGGCTGAAGCCCGACCCGGCGCTGGTGCACTTGTTTGACGACGCGACGGGGAAACGCCTCAACGCGTAGCGCATAAAGCAACAAAGCATAAGACGACAAAAAACATCACAGGGAGGACGACATGCAAGACTTTACCCGCCGAACATTGCTTCAAGGCGGAACGGCACTGGCTGCGACCGGCATGCTGACCGGGCCGGCACTGTTCGACTTCGCCAAGGCCTGGGCGCAGAGCGCGCCCTGGAAAGCCGAGCCCGGCGCCAAGCTGACCGTGATGCGCTGGAAGCGCTTCGTGCCGGCGGAGGACGATGCGTTCAACGCAATGGTTGCGGCCTTCAAGGCTGCGACCGGCACCGAGATGAACGTGTTCAGCGAATCCTTCGAGGACGTGCAGCCGAAGGCCTCGGTTGCAGCCAACACCGGTTCGGGGCTCGATCTCGCCTGGGGCCTGCACACGCTGCCGCAGCTGTTCCCGACCAAAGTGCTGAAGATGAACGACGTCGCCGATTATCTCGGCAAGAAATACGGCGGCTGGACCGACGCGGCCGCCAAGACCTGCAAGCAGGGAAATGACTGGCTCGGCATCCCCGTCGCGACCAACGGCGGTTACATGACGTACCGCAAGTCGGCGCTCGACAAGGCCGGCTTCAAGGAATTCCCGAAGGACTTCCCCGGCTTCCTCGAGATGTGCAAGGCGCTGAAGGCGAACAACACGCCGGCCGGCTTCGCGCTCGGCCACGCATCGGGCGACGGCAATTCGTGGCTGCACTGGGTGCTGTGGGGGCATGGCGCGTACACGGTCGACCAGAACGACAAGATCGTGATCAATTCGCCGGAGACGGCGAAGGCGCTGGAATACTGCAAGGCGCTGTACGAGAGCTTCATCCCGGGCACTGCGTCCTGGAACGACTCCTCCAACAACAAGGCGTTCCTCGCTGGCGAACTCTATTGCACAGCGAACGGAATCTCGATCTACGTCGCCGCCAAGACGGATGCGAGCAAGAAGGAGCTCGCTGCGGACACCTATCACGCGCTCTGGCCGGTCGGTCCGGTCGGCAAGCCGACTGAGCTGCAGCTCGCGCTGCCGATCCTCGCGTTCAACTTCACCAAGTATCCGAACGCGGCGAAGGCATTCGTCGCCTTCATGCTGGAGAAGGAGAACTACGAGAAGTGGCTGGATGGCGCGCAGGGCTATCTGACGCAGACCTTGAACGCCTATGAGTCCGCGCCGATCTGGACAGCGGATCCCAAGAACGCCGTGTTCGCACAGGCTTCAAAGCGCACGCTGCCCGCGTCCGGCATCGGCACGGTCGGCGAGAAGGCGGCAACCGCGATCGCCGACTTCATCGTCGTCGACATGTTCGCCAATTACTGCACCGGCACCAAGGATGCGAAGGGTGCGATGGCGGAAGCCGAGCGCCAGCTGAAACGCATCTATCGCTGACGGTCACCGGGCGGGCGGCCCTTCGGCCGCCCGCCCGTCAATATTCTTGATCAGGGATATCGGGCATGGCTGATGTCGCAATTCCCCGGGCCAAGCCTCAGTTGAGCGAGGACAGCGCCTGGATCCAGCTCAAACACAATCGCAACTGGCTCGGCTTCTGGTTCATGGTGCCGGCCATGGCGTTCCTGATCTTCTTCCTGGCTTATCCGCTGGGGCTCGGCATTTGGCTGTCCTTCACGGACACCCGCATCGGCAGGGTCGGGCAATTCGTCGCCACCGAGAACTATGAGTGGCTCTGGGACGACTCCATCTTCTGGTTGTCGGTATTCAACACGCTGCTCTACACGTTCGTCGCCAGTGCCTTCAAATTCGGCATCGGGCTCTATCTTGCGCTGCTGCTCAACGAGCATATGCCGTTCAAGGCGATGCTGCGCGCCATGGTGCTCATCCCCTTCATCGTTCCGACGGTGCTGTCGGCTCTCGCCTTCTGGTGGATCTTCGACTCGCAATTCTCGATCATTTCCTGGTCGCTGAAGCAGCTCGGACTGATCAGCCAGAACATCAATTTCCTGGGGGACACCACCTGGGCGCGGATCTGTGTGATCTTCGCCAATGTCTGGCGCGGCGTTCCCTTCGTGGCGATCACGCTGCTTGCGGGATTGCAGACCGTCTCGCCATCGCTCTATGAGGCCGCAACGCTCGACGGCGCGTCGCGCTGGCAGATGTTCCGGCACATCACCTATCCGTTGCTGACGCCGATCATCGCGGTCGTGATGACGTTCTCGGTGCTGTTCACCTTCACCGACTTCCAGCTGATCTGGGCGATGACGCGTGGCGGCCCGGTCAACGCCACCCATTTGATGGCCACGCTGTCTTACCAGCGCGCGATCATTGCCGGGCAGCTGGGCGAGGGAGCCGCGATCTCCAGCGCGATGATCCCCTTCCTGCTCGCAGCCATCATGGTCTCGTGGTTCGGCCTGCAGCGCAGGAAATGGCAGCAGGGAGAGAACAATGACTGATCTGCCGACCAGATCGATTGATCTCAAGGCCACCCTGTCGGCGTCCTCTCCGACGGCGGCGAAGGACGACCATAGCGAGGGCATGAGCTATCTGCAGTCGGTGCCGCGCAGGATGGTGACGCTGTATCTGCCGCTCACGATCATCGTGGTCGTCCTGCTGTTCCCGTTCTACTGGATGGCGCTGACGTCGGTGAAGCCCGACGAGCAGTTGCTCGACCTCGACAAGTACAATCCGTTCTGGACCTGGAATCCGACGTTCAAGCACTTTCACAAGCTTCTGTTCGAGAGCTATTACCCGCACTGGCTCTGGAATACGATGTACGTGGCCGTGTGCGCGACGGTGCTGTCGATCTTTGCGAGCGTGCTGGCCGCCTACGCGATCGTGCGGTTGCGCTACAAGGGCGCCAACCTCGTTGGCGGGCTGATCTTCCTCGCCTATCTGGTGCCGCCGTCGATCCTGTTCATTCCGCTCGCCACCGTCGTGTTTCAGTACGGCCTGTTCGACTCGCCGCTTGCGCTGATCCTGACCTATCCGACCATCCTGATTCCGTTCTCGACATGGCTGCTGATGGGTTATTTCAAGACCATCCCGTTCGAGCTGGAGGAGTGCGCGCTGATCGACGGGGCAAGCCGATGGCAGATCCTGGTCAAGATCGTGCTGCCGCTCGCGATCCCCGGCCTGATCTCGGCCTTCATCTTCTGCTTCACTTTGTGCTGGAACGAGTTCATCTACGCCCTGACGTTCCTGCAATCGACCAGCAACAAGACGGTCCCGGTCGCGATCGTCAACGAGTTCGTCGACGGCGACATCTACCGCTGGGGCTCGCTGATGGCCGGAGCGCTGGCCGGCTCGCTGCCGCTCGTGATCCTTTACGCCTTCTTCGTGGAGCATTATGTGTCGGCGATGACCGGCGCCGTGAAGGAGTGATCGCGGTGCTTGCCGAAGCGGCATCCGAACGGGTGCGCTTCGGCCAATAAGAAGGAGTTAGGCTCTTGCACATTCTGGTTCTGGGCGCTGCCGGCATGGTCGGCCGCAAACTCTGCGAACGGCTGCTGCGCGACGGCCGGCTGGGCAAGAGCGACATCACCAAGCTCACCATGCATGACGTGGTCGAACCGAAGAAGCCGGAGAACGCCGGCTTCCCGGTCGAGACCGTCTCGGGCGATTTCGCGGTACCGGGCGCGGCCGAAAAGCTGGTCGCCGGCCGCCCCGACGTGATCTTCCATCTCGCCGCCATCGTCTCGGGCGAGGCAGAGCTCGACTTCGAAAAGGGGTATCGTATCAACCTCGACGGCACGCGGATGCTGCTCGACGCGATCAGGCTCGCGGGCGGCGGTTACAAGCCACGCGTGGTCTTTACGTCCTCGATCGCGGTGTTCGGTGCGCCGTTCCCGGATGCGATCGGCGACGAGTTCTTCCACACCCCGCTGCTCAGCTACGGGACCCAGAAGGCGATCGGCGAATTGCTGCTCGCCGACTATTCCCGTCGCGGCTTCCTCGACGGCATCGGCATTCGCCTGCCGACGATCTGTATCCGGCCCGGCCTGCCAAACAAGGCGGCCTCGGGTTTCTTCTCCAACATCCTGCGCGAGCCGCTGGCCGGCAAGGAGGCGATCCTCCCGGTGTCCGAGGACGTCCGCCACTGGCACGCCACGCCGCGCTCGGCCGTCGGCTTCCTTCTGCACGCCGGCACCATGGACCTCGCCGCCGTCGGCCCGCGCCGCAACCTGACCATGCCGGGCCTGTCGGCCACGGTCGGCGAGCAGATCGCCGCCTTGAAGCGGGTTGCCGGCGAGAAGGTCGCCGCGCGCATCAAGCGCGAGCCGGATCCCTTCATCGTCGGCATCGTCGGCGGCTGGCCACGCAATTTCGATCCGAAGCGCGCACGCGAGCTCGGCTTCACCACCGCCGAGAAGAACTTCGACGATATCATTCGCATTCACATCGAAGACGAGCTCGGCGGCAATTTCGTTCCCTGATCTCCGACTGGGCGGGCCCTGGTGATGGCGAGCGTTGCTTGCATCGGCGAATGCATGGTCGAGCTGAGGCAGGCGCAAGGAGGCGCATCTGCCGGGCAGGGCGGCGGCCTGTACTCACGGGGCTTCGGCGGCGACACCCTCAACACGGCCGTCTATCTGGCGCGGCTCGACATCAAGGTCGATTATTTCACCGCACTCGGCGATGACGGTCTCAGCGACGAGATGGTCGCGGCCTGGAATGCGGAAGGCGTCGGCACGCGGCGTGTCGTGCGGCTGGCAGGCAAGCTGCCCGGCCTCTACATGATCCAGACGGATGCGAAGGGCGAGCGCCAGTTCTTCCACTGGCGCGACAGCGCGGCTGCGCGGCAGCTGATGAGCCTGCCGGAGACCGACGAGATCCTCAACTCGCTGATGAGCTATGACGTCGTCTATCTCTCCGCGATCACGCTCTCGATCTACGACGCACCCGGACGCGAGCGGCTGCTCGCCGCGATCAAGCGCGCGCGCCTGCTCGGCACCCGCTTCGTGTTCGACACCAATTTTCGCGCACGCGGGTGGCCCGATCGCGACGTTGCGCGCGAGGTGTTTGCCGCGGCGCTTGCGACTGCCGACATCGTGCTGACCTCGACCGAGGATCTGTTCGCACTCTATCCGGGCGAGAGCGACGATCAACTGATGGCGCGCATTCCCAGCCCCGAGCTGGTGTTCCGCCTGGCCGAGCCGGTGAGCCTGCTGCGCTTTCCCGGCGGGACCAGCGAGGTTCGGGCCGAGCCGATGACCAAGCCCGTGGTGGACACGACCGCTGCCGGTGACAGCTTTGCGGCCGCCTATATTGCGGCCCGCCTCGGCGGTTCCGATCCGGTCGAGGCGGCCCAGGCCGGGCATCGCCTCGCCGGCGTCGTGATTTGCTATCCCGGTGCCATCATTCCGGGCTATGCCATGCCGCCGAAGAAACGGCACCGGCCGGCGCCCTCTCGCCAAGCCACCAAGTGAATCGAGACCTAATGACCACGAGTGCCCAACAGAATCACCTCGTCGCCCTGTTCAAGGCCGCGACGGTCATTCCCGTCCTGACCATCGAGCGAATCCAGGATGCGGTGCCGCTGGCGCGTGCGCTGGTCGCCGGCGGCGTTCGCACGCTGGAGGTGACCCTGCGCACCCCCGTTGCGATCGAGGCGGCACGTGCGATGATGGCGGAGGTGCCCGAGGCGGTCGTCGGCATTGGCACGATCCTCAACCCGGCCGACTTCACCCGTGTCGAGAAGCTCGGCGTGGCGTTCGGCATCAGTCCGGGCCTGACCCCCGATCTCCTGAAGGCGGCGACCGACAGCTCCTTGCCCTTCGCGCCGGGCATTGCCACGGCCTCCGAGCTGATGATGGCGCTGTCCTACGGTTTCGACGTCGCCAAATTCTTTCCGGCCGAGCAGGCCGGCGGCATCAAGGGCCTGCGCGCCCTCGGCGGGCCGTTCCCGAACCTACGCTTCTGTCCGACCGGCGGGATCGGTGAGGCCAATGCGGCGACCTGGCTGGCCGAGCCCAACGTGGTCGCGGTCGGCGGGTCCTGGCTTTGCCCGCCGGCGGAGATCCGGGCTGGGAACTGGGCCGGCATAACTGCCATCTGCGAGCGGACAGTCAAGGCGCTGAAAGCCGCGTGAAGTCTTGCCAATGCTAGGCTAAGACTTAGCTCAGGAAGAGACCTCCAGGGAGAATAGACCATGACCGCTAGCATCGTCGGATGGGCGCATACACCGTTCGGCAAGTTCGACACGGAGACCGTGGAAAGCCTCGTCGTGCGGGTCGCCAATGAGGCGCTGGCCGACGCCGGCGTTTCGGCTGGTGATGTCGACGAGATCGTGCTCGGTCATTTCAATGCCGGCTTCTCTCCGCAGGACTTCACCGCCTCGCTGGTGCTTCAGGCCGACCCCAAGCTGCGCTTCAAGCCGGCGACCCGCGTCGAGAATGCCTGCGCGACCGGCTCCGCCGCCGTCCATCAGGGCCTGCGCGCGATTGCCGCAGGGGCCGCCAAGATCGTCCTGGTCGTCGGCGTCGAGCAGATGACGCGCACGCCCGGTCCGGAGATCGGCAAGAACCTGCTCAAGGCCTCCTATCTGCCCGAGGACGGCGACACGGTCGGCGGCTTCGCCGGCGTGTTCGGCAAGATCGCCAGCTCCTATTTCCAGAAGTATGGCGATCAGTCAGATGCGCTGGCGCTGATCGCAGCCAAGAACCACAAGAACGGCGTCGCCAATCCCTTCGCCCAGATGCGCAAGGATTTCGGCTTCGACTTCTGCCGCGCCGAGAGCGAGAAGAACCCTTACGTCGCCGGTCCCCTGAAGCGCACGGACTGCTCGTTGGTCTCGGACGGTGCCGCTGCGCTGGTGCTGGCCGACCCTGAGACAGCCAAAACCATGAACAAGTCGATCGGTTTCCGCGCCACCGCGCACGCCCAGGACTTCCTGCCGATGAGCAAGCGTGACATCCTCCAGTTCGAGGGCTGCACGGTCGCCTGGCAGCGCGCGCTGGAAAAAGCCGGTGTGACGCTCTCCGATCTCTCCTTCGTCGAGACCCATGACTGCTTCACGGTTGCCGAGCTGATCGAATACGAAGCGATGGGCCTGACGCCGAAGGGGCAGGGCGCCCGCGCCATCAAGGAAGGCTGGACGCTCAAGGACGGCAAGCTCCCGGTCAATCCCTCCGGGGGCCTCAAGGCCAAGGGGCACCCGATCGGCGCCACCGGCGTTTCCATGCACGTGATGACCGCGATGCAGCTCGCGGGGCAAGCGCCCGAGGGCATGCAGCTCAAGAATGCCAAGCTCGGCGGCATCTTCAACATGGGCGGTGCTGCCGTCGCCAACTACGTCTCGGTGCTGGAGCCGCTGAAGTAGGTCGCTCTGTGGGCTGGGCACGGGCGCCACGCGCCGTGCCCACCTCTTTGCGCTAAATCATGGTGGGCCTGCCTCGGCCAGCCTTAATGCTCCTGATTGATTTGCAGGGAATGCATCATGAGCACTGACTACGAAGACTCGCTGTCGATGGACGCACTCAACGATCGTATTGCGATCCTCGAGGATAATATTCGCCAGCTCATCGAGCAGGCCGCGGCGGCCTCGGGCGAGCAGAGCGAGTCGCGCATCGCCGACCGGATCACCCAGCAGAACGACGAGCTCGATCGGCTCCTCAAGATCCGCGAATCCCGCCAGAAGAAATAGCGGGCGACATCGCCGCACCGCGCATGCCGCCATACGCCGCCCGCCCTTGCGCGTGCGGCGGCGCTGCCGTTAGCTGGACCGAAATCGCGAGGGCACCTGGGTCCCGCGCAATCGGGAGCGAACGATGGGGCCACTGAAGGGCGTCAAGGTCATCGATATGACCACCGTGCTGATGGGGCCCTATGCGACCCAGATGCTCGGCGACTACGGCGCCGACGTCGTCAAGGTGGAATCCCTGGAGGGTGACGTCACACGCCTGATCGGCCCGATGCGTCACGCCGGCATGGGTCCGGTGTTTCTCAACACCAACCGCAGCAAGCGCTCGATCTGCCTCGATTTGAAGAAGCCCGCCGGGCGCGAGGCCGTGCTGAGATTGCTGAAGGACGCCGACGTCCTCGTCTACAACGTCCGTCCGCAGGCCATGGCACGGCTGCAGCTCGGCTACGACGTCGTCTCTGCCATCAATCCCCGCCTGGTCTACGCCGGCGTGTTCGGTTTCGGCCAGGACGGGCCCTATGCCGCAAAACCCGCCTATGACGATCTGATCCAGGGCGCCACCGCGCTGCCGGCGCTGATGGCGCAGACCGGCGACGGCGTGCCGCGCTACGTGCCGAACGCGCTGGTCGACCGCATCGTCGGCCTCACTGCCGTCGGCGCGATCTGCGCCAGCCTCGTCCACCGCGACCGCACCGGCCGCGGCCAGCGTCTGGACATCCCGATGTTCGAGACCATGGCCGGCTTCGTCATGGGCGATCACATGGGCGGGCTCACCTTCGAGCCGCCGCTCGACAAAGGCGGCTATGCCCGCCACCTCTCGCGCGACCGCAGGCCATACAAGACCTCGGACGGCTATCTCAGCGTCATCGTCTACAACGACAAGCAATGGGAGAACTTCTTCAAGGCCACGAAGCGCGACGATCTTCGCGCCGATCCCAAATTCGCAACCTTCGCCGGCCGCGCCGCCAATATCGACGTGGTCTACGCCGAGCTCGCTCGCATCTTCGAGACACGCACGACGGCGGAATGGATCGAGCTGCTCACCAAGGCCGACGTCCCGGTGATGCCGATGCACGACCTTGCCTCGATGTTGCACGACGAGCATCTTGAGGCGACGAACTTTTTCCCGGTGGTGAACCATCCAACAGAAGGCCAAATCCGCAGCATGAAGGTGACGGCGACGTGGTCAGAGACCGAAGCCGAGCCATCGCGCCTGGCGCCGCGGCTCAACGAGCATGGCGCCGAGATCCTGCGCCAGATCGGTTACTCCGCCGACGAGATCGCAGCCATGGTCCGCGACGGCGTCACGCGCTCGGCGCCGGAGGAGGAGAGGTAGGGATGACCACAGCTCTCTCATCCGTCATTCCGCGGCGCGACAATGTCGCGGGTCCGGAATCCATTCATGCTCGGCCCATGCTGCGCGATGGATTCCGGACTCGGCCCTTCGGACCGCCCCGGAATGACAGGAGGGCACCATGAGCTTCATCACCGGCGTCGGCCTCACACCGTTCGGCAAGCACGAAGGCTCGTCCTCGCTCGATCTGATGAGCAAGGCGGCGCAAGCCGCGCTGGACGATGCCGGGCTGAAGCGTTCGGATATCGACGGCATCCTCTGCGGCTATTCCACCGTCTCGCCTCACATCATGCTGGCGACCGTCTTCGCCGAGCACTTTGGCATCCGTCCTGCTTATGCCCACGCCGTGCAGGTCGGCGGCGCGACGGGGCTCGCGATGACGATGCTCGCGCATCACCTCGTCGAATCCGGCATCGTCCGCCACGTGCTCGTCGTCGCGGGCGAGAACCGCCTCACCGGGCAGAGCCGCGATGCCTCGATCCAGGCGCTGGCGCAGGTCGGAGATCCCGATTACGAGGTGCCGCTAGGGCCGACTATTCCTGCCTATTATGGCCTCGTTGCCAACCGCTATATGCACGAATACGGCGTGACCGAAGAGGACCTTGCCCAGTTCGCGGTGCTGATGCGCAGCCACGCCTGCACCCATCCCGGCGCGCAATTCCACGATCCCATTACGGTCGCCGACGTCATGGCCTCGAAGCCGGTGGCGATGCCGCTCAAGCTGCTCGACTGCTGCCCGGTCTCCGATGGCGGCGCGGCCTTCGTCATCAGTCGCGAACGGACCGGGCAAGCGGGCGTGCGCATCCGCGGCTGCGCCCAGGCCCACACCCATCAGCATGTCACCGCAGCTCCCGCCCTCAGCGAGCTCGGCGCCGAGATCTCGATCGCGCGTGCGAAGGACGCCGCGGGCCTGGCGATCTCCGACGTGCGCTACGCCGCCATCTACGACAGTTTTACGATCACGCTTGCGATGCTGCTGGAGGACCTCGGCCTTGCCGGGCGCGGTGAGGCTGCCGCCCGCGTTCGATCAGGCCATTTCGGCCGCGACGGCGCGATGCCGCTGAACACCCACGGCGGCCTGCTCAGCTACGGCCATTGCGGGGTCGGCGGCGCCATGGCGCATCTGGTCGAAGCGCATTTGCAGATGACGGGCCGGGCGGCTGACCGACAGGTGCGGGATGCGTCCATTGCGCTGTTGCACGGCGACGGCGGCGTGCTGTCCTCTCACGTGAGCATGTTCCTGGAGCGGGTGCGATGAGCGAGCGTCTGACGGACTGGACCAAGGGCGAAGAGGCGATCACCTACCAGACCTGCATCTCATGCGGTCACGTGCAGTATTTCCATCGCGCCTTCTGCGCGGCCTGCGGTGCATCCGGCCCGCGCGCGCAGCGCGCCAGCGGCAAGGGCAGGGTGTACGCGACCTCGCTGGTCTGCCGGGCCGCCACATCAGAGACGCGGGCGCACGTACCCTACAACATCCTGCTGGTCGATTGTGCAGAGGGTTTTCGCATGATGGGGCATGGCGACGACGATCTCGCCATCGGCGATTCGGTCACCGCAAGCTTCAAGCCCTTTGCCGGCCGGCTCGTGCCGTTCTTCACGAGATCGTAGAGGGATTCGTCATTCGGGGGCGGTCATGCGACCGAGCCTGGAACGGGTATTCTGGGCCTGGCTTGTGCGAGAGCCACCCCGGAATGACGAAAGCACTAAAACTCCAACTAGCGCCCGTAGAACAAGATGCTGGCGATGACGAGCATCGCCGTCACCGCCAGCATATGCGCGAGCGCTCCCGAGGCCGCCCCCTTGGTGGCTTCCTTCATGCCTTCTTCTCCCTAGACTTGGGCGTGACTCACCGTTGTGCGGCTAGCGCACCCGATGGCCAATTGTTTTACTCGGAACACCCCATTTGCGAGTACTCGCCGCGCTTTGTCCCCACACGGCGAATATCGACTGTCTCAGGGTTGATCAGCAATGCGGCGGCAATTTGACTCCCTGATGTTGCTCCTGCGTCCACGCGCGCATAGAGTCATCGGGAAATTGTGCCCACGACGACAAGAAGCATCAAAAGCCCAGGGAAAACTTCAGCAAAATGGCCCGTATCGACTACAGCGACCCGTCCAAGGCATCCGACCGCACCCGCGAGCTCCTCGGCAAGAACCGCAATGCCAATATCTTCCGCATGATGGCGCACTCGCCGAGCTATCTCGAGCAGTACTGCCGCCTTGGCGGCGCCATACGCCACAAGGGCGAGCTCGACCCGATCGTGCGTGAGCTTGCGATCACCCGCACCGGAATTCTGTGCGAGGCTCCGTACGAGGTCGTCGCGCACAAGCGCATCGGCAAGAATGTCGGCGTCACCGACGAGCAGAACGAGGCGCTCGAGAACTGGCAGGGGGCGTCTTGCTTCGATGAGGTGCAGCGCGCCGCGCTCGCCTTCACCGACGAGATCGTGAAGCTGCGCAAGCCGACCGATGCGACGTTCAAGGCCATCGCATCGAAGCTGACGCCCGCTGCATTGGTCGAATTGCAGCTCTCGGTGGGCTTCTACATCATGACCTCGAAATTCCTGGAGACCTTCGAGATCGATCTCCAGCCCGTCACCGAAGTGGTGGGCTGAATCGACGCAAGCGGCGGGGAATGCCGATGACGATCGATGAATATGTGGCCTGGGCCGCGAGCATTGCGAAAGTCGACGAGCATCCGTCCAACGAGCGGCTGTCCTATCTCGGTCTTGGCCTTGCCGGCGAGGCCGGCGAGGTGGCCGACCACGTCAAGAAGCTCTTGCGAGACGGCTGGCTGGACCAGGCGGGCCTCGTCAATGAGCTCGGCGACGTCATCTATTATTGGGCCTGCTTGTGTGCGGCCACCGGGCAGCAGCCGTCCGAAGTGCTGAAGGCAAGCGCGGCGCGGATTAATCGCCGGCTGAGCGAGGCCGCGAGTCGTTGAGACCTTTTCCTGACGAGGCGGAGGAGCGTCGTTCTACGTCGACGTCAATATGTCGACCTTGGCGTTGGCGACGATCAGGCGGTCGGCCAGCAGCTGGGCCAGATTGCGCATGATGCATTCGCTGGCGCGCGGGTGCTGCTTGCGGAAGCGCTGGAAATCCTTCAGCGGCACTTCGTACGTCGTTGCTGCCAGGTCGGCGAACACATCGGCTGACCTTGTCGGCTCCAGCAGCGCCATTTCGCCGAACGCCATGCCGGCGGTGAGTGTCGCCAGCCGGATGCCGTCGGGCAAGGTGACGTGCACTGCGCCGCTGCGCAGGAAGCAGAGGGTATCGGCGGGGTCGCCGGCCGCGAGAATCTTCGCGCCGGATGGATAGGCCCTGATGGTGCAGAGCGAGGCCAGATCGGTCAGTTCTTCCTCGCTCAACCCTGCGAGCAGCGGTTGCTCGGCGAGCTCGGTGGTCTCGTGAAAATCGATCGAGCCGCCGTAGCGATACACGATCTGGTCTTCGGCCCATTCGATGGCGGTGTCGAGCAGGTAGAAGTCCCGGACGTTCTTCAGCTCCGCCGTCCATTCCCGCAAAGTGTCCCATTCCTTGGAGGCGCGCCTGACGCCTGACAGCACGACGGTCACGTTCAAGGCCGCAAGCTCCTCGAACGCTTCGGCGATCAGCCGCGCCCCGGCGCGCGTGGTCGAGGTGACGCGATGGAGATCGAAGATCACGAATTGCGGCCGCGGTCGCCCGGCGAGCCGCCGCGAGACGTAGTCGACCGCGGAGAGCGAGAGCGTGCCGACCAGCTCGATGATCCGCACTTCCTGCTCATGCGCCGCCAGGATTTCGCGCTCCTGAGGCCGGCGCACGCGGCGGGACGGGCTCTTGCCGATGTCGTAGTCCGCTATGACGGCGTTGCGGGCGTCATCGCTGCGGTTGAGCATGTGCAGGCCGTAATGCGAGGACAGCGCCTCGCAGACCTTGATGCCGCGCACGCTGTTGCCGTGCTTGTCGAGCTTCGGCGAATAGCTGCCGAGGCCGAGCCGGGCCGGGAGCGCTGCGAGAATGCCGCCGCCGACGCCGCTCTTGGCGGGAATGCCGATCCGGTAGATCCATTCGCCGGCATAATCGTACATGCCCGACGACGTCATCACCGAGAGCGTGCGCGAGATCGCGTAAGGCGTGAGCACCTGCTCGCCGGTCACGGGGTTAATGCCGCGGTTCGCGAGCGTCGCGGCCATCACCGCGATGTCCCGCGCGGTGACCAGCACTGCGCATTGTCGGAAATAGACGTCGAGGACGCCAGCGACGCTGTCCGAGATGACCGCATTGGTCTTCAAGAGATAGCCGATGGCGCGGTTGCGGTCGCCGGTCTGGCTCTCGGAAGCATAGACCGCCTCGTCAACGGCAAGGTCGCGGCCGGCAAAGCGGCTGAGGGCGGCACGGATCTGCTCGAAGGCCTCCGTGCCCCTGCTGTCGTAGATCAGCCCGGTGCAGGCGATCGCGCCGGCATTGACCATCGGATTGAACGGATGGTTCTCGGAGTTGAGCCGGATCGAGTTGAAGGGGTCCCCCGAGGGCTCGACCCCGATCGCGCTCTCGACCCTGCCGGCGCCAAGCAGGTCCAGCGCCAGCGCGAACACGAAAGGCTTCGACATCGATTGGATGGTGAAGGGCACCCGGCTGTCGCCGACCTCATAGACATGGCCATCCAGCGTCGCCAGGCTGATGCCGAAACAGGCAGGGTCCGCCTTGCTCAGCTCGGGAATGTAATCGGCAACGCTGCCTGAGGTCTCGGCCGAGAATTCACTGAGGCAATGGTCCAGAAACCGCAGCAGTGGCGGCTTCGAGCGGGTCCAGGCGGCGGCGAGAGGCGATTGCGGCTTCATCGCCCTCTGTTGTGCAACGCAATCAGGGTGCGCGCAACCCGTCCGGCACCTCGGGCTGGCGTCGGACCAGAAGAAGCGCGATCAAGATCGTCGGCAGCAGGATCCCGAGGCCGAGCAGCGTCACCTGCATCTGCGACAGCGGCATGATTCCGCCGCCGGGGGTCGCGACCACGAAGCCGCCGATCACCAGCAGCACGCGGATCGGCCATTCCAGCGCCCCTGCGGCGCGCAAATTGCCGACGAAGGGCTGGTAGCCCTGGATGCCACCGCAGATGAACAGCGTGCCGAAGGCGGCAAGGCCCATCAGGCCAAGAGCTGCGAGATATGGGCTCGGCCCTTGCAGCACCAGGGCCGGATTCAAGACGAAGAAGAACGGCAGGAAATAGATGATGCTGCCGACCCACATCGACTCCCAGCCGGTCTTCATCGCCGGCGAACCGGCGATGCCTGCGGCTGCGAAAGAAGCGATCGCGACCGGCGGCGTGATGGAAGACAGCATGCCCCAGTAGAAGATGAACATGTGCACAGCCATGCGGTTGAGCCCGAGCTTCTCCAGCGCCGGCGCGACCAGGATGGCGAGGAAGATGTAGCAGGCCGTCGTTGTCAGCCCGAGGCCGAGGATGAGGCTGGTCAGTGCGCACATCGCCAGCAGCAGGAAGGCGTTGTCGCCGGCAATATGCAGCAGGTCGTTGGCAAGGCTCGAGACCACGCCGGTCATCGAGAATGCGCCGATGAGGAGGCCGCAGCCGGCGAGGATACCAGCGAGCTCCACGAAGGTGCGCCCGTTCACCTCCAGGAATCTGCCGATCGTGGCAAATGTCCAGCGCGTGTCCTTGGAAAAGAACTGGTTGAGAACGAGCAGCAACGCGGTCGCATAGAATGGCGCGTGGCTCTCGCGCTTGAAGTAGAGCAGCATGACGATCAGGAGCGCGATGACGAAGACGTAGTACCAGCCGTCCTTGATCGTATCCATGATCCGCGGCAGCTCGGAGCGCGGAATGCCCTTCAGATTGTGGCGTGCGGCATAGGCATCGACCTGCATGAACAGGCCGATGTAGTACAGCACGGCCGGAATGACCGCGGCGAGCGCGACTTCGGCGTAACTGACATTGAGAAACTGCGCGATCACGAAGGCGGTGGCGCCCATCACGGGTGGTGCCAGCACCGCGCCGGTCGAGGCGCAGGCTTCGATCGCGGCGGCATAGGAGGCGCGGAAGCCGCTCTTCTTCATCACGGGGATGGTCATCGTGCCGGCGGTGAGCACGTTGGAGATGATCGAGCCCGACATCATGCCGAGCAGGCCGCTGGCAAAGATACAGACTTTCGCCGCGCCGCCGCGGAACGTGCCGCACAGCGCGAACGAGAGGTTGATGAAGAATTTGCCGGCTCCCGTCATCATCAGCGCGGTGCCGAACACAAGGAAGCCGATCACGGTATCGGCGAAGGCCTGGATGGGGATGCCAAGCAGGCTTTCGCCGGACAGCACGTGATAGGCGGTCGCCTGCTCCAGCGTCGACTGCGTGCCGCGGAACGGTCCGAGCCAGCCGGCCTCGGCGAACAAGGGATAGACCGTGAAGGGAAAGACGCTCAGCAGCAGGCTCCAGCCCCCGGTGCGGCGCAGCGCCTCCATCAGCATCGCCCACATCACGAGGCCGGCGGCGATTACGCTGGTCGGCGCGCCGCCGAATTCCCAGCCGGCCTCCGCGGCCTTGCGCACATTGGTCATCAGCATGAGCGCCGCCGCGAAGGTCGCGACGAACAGGACGAGGTCATACCAGGGAATGCGATCGAGCGGCGCTCGTTCGGCCCCTGGGAAGATCAGGAACGTGAACGGCAGCATCAACGCGATCAGGAGGTAGAAATACTCCGTGTTGAGCTGGGTGTATCCGATGAAGAAGCGCAGCGAGAACTGCTGGTTGATGCACAGCAGGATGGTCGCCGCTGTCGCGCCGACCAGCGCCCATCGCCAGAGGCCGCGAAGCGTGCGGACGCGCGTGACCTCTGCCTCCTGCATGTTGCCGGCGGCACCGTGCGGATCGTCGAAGACGACCCGCTTGGCCTCGTCTTGCGGGGCGGTGGAGATTGAAACAGACATGATCGACCCCGCACGTGGGCTGATTGATATATTTTGGTGGCCGGCCGTTGGTTGAATCGATCGATCCGCGGGCTCCTCAACCTCTCCCGCTCGCGGGAGAGGTCGCGCCGAAGGCGCGGGTGAGGGCCGTCTCCTCTGGGAGGGTGTCCCATTGCGGAAACCCCCTCTCCCGCAAGCGGGAGAGGGGGCGCACCTCGCGCGCGGCGACGAGCGAGCTCATGTGCCGCTCTACTCCTCGAACCCATTCGGCATGCCGGCCTTGGCAAGCGCGGCGGCGCGCGCCTTCATCCAACCATCGAGGAAGGGCTTGTCGTCCGACGGCGGACTGGATTTGCCGTAATCGGCCCACGCGGCGGCGAGCACCTCCTGGCGCTTGATCAGCTTGTTGTTGTGCGCTTCCTGCGCATCGCTCCATTGCCCGGCTTCCTTCAGCGCCTTCACCGCGCCGGGATGCACCGGCACCACCCAGTTCTTGGTCTGCCGGTCGGCCGCGAGCCCGCCGGCGCCTGGTGCGGAGTCCTTGTAGGCGTCGTAGTTCACGATCATTGCCTTCGTCATCGCATAGACCTGATCGGCCGGTTGCGAGGCGTAGGCGACGAAGATCGGGTAGGGATAGTTGCCGAGCTCGACCGGCTTCTCCGGCGAGATGCCGGCGCCGCAGGTCGCAAGCTGCGGGAAGAAGAACGAGCCGACCTTCTGCATCCGCGCCCAGCCTTCCTTGTCCTTGGCGGGCAGCGGCGGCCAGATCAGGCCGCGCGGCGAGGTCTCGGCTTCCTTGGCGGGGCCGGTGATGGTGGTGCCGAAGGCGGCATCGACGTCATTGTTGATAAGGCCCTTCCACATCGCGCCGTAGCTGGCGAACTCGACCACCTTGACGTCCTTCTGCGTCAACCCGGCGAAGGCGAGCACTGCGAGCGAATTCTGGTTCAGCGCAGGCGAGCCGACCACGAAGCCGACCCGCTTGCCCTTGAGATCTTTCAGCTCCTTCACGCCGGTGTCGGCGGCCACGCCGAGCGATCCGCAATTGCAGTCGACGCTCGAGAGCAGGATCTGAAGCGGCTGCGGGCCCCATTCCTTGGAGCCGAACTCGAACACGCCTTCCTGCGCGAAATAGGTGCCTGATCCCATCGCGGCCGATGCCGCGCGCTTGGCGCGCAACGGCGCGAGGCGGGCAACGTCGTTGCCCGCGGGAAGTACGCGCACGTCGGTGCCGTACTTGTCCTTCATCATCTTGCCGACGCCGACCGCGATGTTGAAGCCGGCCGTACCGGTGTCATAGGCCGTGAAGGTCAGTGTCGCCGGCAGCTTGATGTCCTCGGCGAACGAACAGCGTGTAGACGCAAAAGAAATGCCTGCCACCAAGGCAGGTGCGAGCATGAACAATCCACGAAGCATGTTTCCCTCCATCATCTTCGCTTAAGCGCGAAGATTTTCTTTCTTTGTTTGAAACAACGTTTTGTTTGCAACAGATCATGTCACCGCGATCAAGCGATGGCAACGCCGTACCGCGAATACAGCAATGCGGCTGACAGATTGTCGCGGAAAACGCCGGACAATGCCGTCACCGCGTGACGATCGCGATCGCTTGTCCTTCGGCAACGACGTCGTCGAGCTTCACCAGAAGAGATGTGATGGTCCCGCTCGCGGGCGAGGGCACCGGAATTTCCATCTTCATCGCTTCGACAATTACAACGTCATCTCCATCTGCAACGGTTCCTCCAACTTGCACGGGAGTTGCGCAGACGCGTCCCGCTACTTCTGTGACGATCTTAATTTCTGGCATGCCATCGCCTTTTTGTTGTCGTCGCAAAATGCCTGAGGTAGCGTCGTCTGCAAGTGGAATTTAATTCCGCAGAGCGGAACAATTGGTAGGGAACATGGGACGACGATCGGAGCGGTTGAGTAGGCAAGGCGTGCTCGCTGGCGACGCTGGCGAGGGAGATGTCATCCAAGTGGTGTCGCGCGCGTTCGACGTGTTGCGATGCTTCGAGGGCCACGATAGCAGGCTCGGCAATCTAGAGATCTCAAACCGCTGCGGTCTGCCGCGTTCGACGGTATCGCGGCTCACGCACACGCTGACCCGCATGGGCCAGCTGGTCTATTTGCCGCGCGATCAAAAATATCGCATCGGCCCGAGCGCGGTGGCGATGAGCGCCTCGATGATGAAAGGCGCGCAGCTGCGCAGCATGATTCGCCAGCGGCTTCAGGAAGTGGCCGAGCAATTGCCTGGCACCGTCGGCTTCGTCGTCCCCGATCGCTTCCATCTCGTCTATCTCCAGTTCGCGCGCTCGCCCTCCGCACTCGGCTTGCACGAGGGCACCGGCAGCCGCATCGCGATGGCCTCGACCGCAGCAGGCGCGGCCTACACGGCGGCCTTGTCGCCGGAAATCGGCGATGCCTTCATCGCCGAGATGGAGCGCGAAGCGCCCGAGGCTGCAAAGATTCTCAGGCCTCGCATCGAGGCCAACCGGCAGTCGTTGCGCGAGCGCGGCTATGTCGTTGCCTGCGGCCTCTGGAGCCCGCACATCAACGGCCTCGCGGTGCCGATCTGGTCACCGCAGTACCAGACCTTCGTCGTCATCACGATCGGCCTCTTGGCTGCCATGTATGACGAGCAGCGTCTGCATGCCGAAGTCGCCCCGCTGATGCTGGAGCTTGGCCGTTCGCTCGGCAGCCTGATGGAAGGCGCAGAAGGCGACGCCTTCAACAACCGCATCTCGCGCAAACCGGTCGCCATGGCCGTGCACAACAATAACAAGCCGATCAACTCGGAGGGAATGAATGAACTGGAAGCCGGAACTCGACGAGCTCGCCCGGCGCGAAGCCTTCGCGCGGGAGATGGGCGGCGTTGACAAGGTCAAGCGACAGCACGACCAGGGCCGGCTGACTGTTCGGGAACGTATCGACAAGCTGATCGACAAAGGCAGCTTTCACGAGATCGGTGCTGTTTCCGGCATCGGTGAGTACGATTCCAGCGGCGAGCTGCAGAAGTTGACGCCGGCGAACTGCGTGTTCGGTCGCGCCCGCGTCGACGGCCGCACCGTGGTCGTGGTCGGCGACGATTTCACGGTGCGCGGTGGCTCGGCCGATGCGTCGATCTCGGCAAAGCCGTTGATGGCGGAGGAGATGGCGCACGATTTTCGTCTGCCCATCGTCCGCATCATCGAGGGCTCCGGCGGCGGCGGCTCGGTCAAGACCATCGAGACCAAGGGCGCGGCGAACCTGCCGGGCGGGATCGGCGGCACGCGCTGGTATCGCTTCACGACGGAAAATCTGTCGCGCGTGCCGGTGGTCGCACTCGGCCTCGGCTCGGTAGCGGGCCTGGGTGCGGCGCGTCTTGCCGCCAGCCACTATTCCATCATGACCCGGAAGTCCGCGATGTTCGTCGCAGGGCCGCCGGTGGTGAAGGCGCTAGGGCAGGATCTTACCAAGGAAGAGCTCGGCGGCGCCGACATCCAGACCCGCGCCGGCGCGGTCGATCATGCCGTCGACACCGAGGAGGAAGCCTTCGCCTGTGCGCGACGATTCCTTTCTTATCTACCATCATCGGTCTACGAGCTGCCGCCCACCTTGCCCTGCACCGATAATCCGGAGCGGGGCGACGAAGCGCTGATGAACGCGGTGCCGCGTAACCGCAAGCAGGTCTACAAGGTGCGACCTATCATCGAGTCGGTCGTCGACAAGGGCTCGTTCTTCGAGGTCGCCAAGAATTTTGGCAAGCCCATCATCGTCGGCCTCGCGCGGCTCGAGGGCAGGGCGGTCATGGTGCTTGCCAGCGACAGCTTCCACTATGGCGGCTCCTGGACCGCGGATGCCTGCCAGAAGGTGGTGCGCTGGGTCGACTTCGCCGAGACCTTCCATCTCCCCATCGTCTATCTCATGGATTGCCCCGGCTTCATGATCGGCCTCGATGCCGAGAAGGCGGCCACCATCCGCCATGGGGTCCGCGCCATGGCTGCGGTCAACCAGACCACGGTGCCCTGGTGCACCGTCATCCTGCGCAACGCCTTCGGCGTTGCCGGCGTGGTGCATCAGCCGGCTGACCGCTTCTCGATTCGCTACGCCTGGCCCTCGGCCTATTGGGGCTCGCTGCCGCTGGAGGGCGGCATCGAGGCGGCCTACCGCGCCGACATCGACGCGGCGGAAGACAAGGCGGCGAAACTCAAGGAGATCGAGGACCGGCTCAACAAGCTGCGCTCGCCATTCCGCTCCGCCGAAAAGTTCTGGGTCGAGGAGATCATCGATCCCAGGAAGACGCGGTCGCTGCTGTGCGAGTTTGCGCGGCTGGCGGAGCCGCTGCGCAAGGCCGGGCCGCCGGAGAACTTCTCGATCAGGCCGTGATGTTCAGCAATCATCGCGGCTGCGACAATCTTGTCATGGCCGCGATGGGCGTGACCTCAAAACAAGAACGCGCTACGTTCCCCGGATAAGAGCAAGAGGAAACGTCAATCGTGTACGACTTCATCATCGTGGGGGGCGGCTCCGCGGGGTCCGTGCTGGCGCACCGGCTCTCGGCAAGGAGCGCCAACAAGGTTCTGCTGTGCGAAGCCGGGCAGGACACGCCGCCCGGCAACGAGCCGGCCGAGATCAGGGACAGCTATCCCGGCACCGCCTATTTCGATCCGCGCTTCCATTGGACTGAACTGAAGGTCACCACGCAGGTCATCAGCCACAACAATCCGAACGAAGCGCGTCCTCCCTTGCGCAAATACGAGCAGGCCAGGGTGCTCGGCGGCGGCTCCTCGATCAACGGTCAGATGGCCAATCGCGGCGCACCGACCGACTACGACGAATGGCAAGCGCGGGGCGCCGAAGGCTGGAGCTGGAATGACGTGCTGCCCTTCTTCAAGAAGGTCGAGCGCGACCTCGATTTCGACGGACCGTATCACGGCAAGGACGGCCGAATCCCGGTGCGCCGCATTCCGCGGGCGCACTGGACGCAGCATTCGGAGGCGTTCGCGCAAGCCTTCCAGCAGGCCGGCCACCAGTTCGTGCCCGACCAGAACGGCGAGTTCGTGGACGGCTTTTTCCCGGTGACGCATTCGAACCAAGCCGAGCAGCGCGTCTCGGCCGCGATGGGCTACCTCGATCGCGACACCCGCAAGCGCACCAACCTCACGATCTCCACCAACACGCAGGTCAGAGAGCTGCTGTTCGAGGGCACGCGCTGCGTCGGTGTGAAGGCGTTGGTGGACGGGCGCGAGCAGGAATTCCGCGGACGCGAGATCATTCTCTCCAGCGGCGCCATCCATTCGCCGGCGCATCTGCTCCGCGCCGGTATCGGCCCGGTTGGTCACCTCAAGGATATGGGCATTCCGGTCTTGATGGGGCTGCCTGGCGTCGGCCAGCGCCTGATGGATCATCCCTCCATCTCGCTGTCGTCCTTTGTCCGACGCGGCGCGCGCATGAACGAGCACACCAGGCGCCACATGCAGCTCGGGCTGCGCTATTCCTCCGGGCTGCCGGGCGTGCCCAAGGGCGACATGTTCGTCGTCGTGCTGAGCAAATCGGCCTGGCACGCCGTAGGCGCGCAGATCGGCTCGCTGCTGACCTTCGTCAACAAGACCTATTCCGAGACCGGACAGGTCAAGCTAGCCTCGCGCGATCCCTCGGCGGAACCGATCGTCGAGTTCAACCTGTTGTCCGACCGGCGCGACCTCGATCGCCTGATGAGCGGCTTCCGCAAGATGGCGGCCGTGCAGATGAGCGAAGTGGTCAGGAAGGTGACGGACAAGCCATTCCCGGCCTCCTACACCGACCGCGTCCGCAAGATCGGCGTGGTCAACACGACGAACAAGATTCTGACCACGATCGCCGCCGCGTTGATGGACGGGCCGGCCGCACTGCGCCACTACATGATCGACAATTTCGTGGTCGAGGGGTTCACCTTTGACCAGGTCATGAACGACGACGAGGCGCTGGAAGCCTTCGTGCGCAAGGCGACGATCGGCGTCTGGCACGCCTCGTGCTCGTGCCGCATGGGACGTGCCGACGATCCGATGGCGGTGGTCGATACCGAGGGCCGCGTGAAGGGCATCCAGGGCCTGCGCGTCGTCGACGCCTCGATCTTCCCGGTGGTACCGTGCGCCAACACCAATTTTCCGGTGCTGATGTCGGCGGAGAAGATCGCCGCCGCGATCATGCAGTAGGAGGGGACAATCTCGCGCTGTCGGCCGGACGCTTTGAACATGATCTAGGTTAACGGCGTAGGTAGAAGCAGTTTTTTGGCCGCGCTTTGGGCCCATTTCGGCCAAATCAGTATTGGTTTCTCCCGACCGGGGCAGGATCTCCCAACTCAGAGACCTGCAATGATCAAACGAGTTCTTTCTGCGTGCATCCTCTTTATCGCTACCTGCGCCGTCTCCGAAGCGCGGCCCTACCGCATTCTTCAAGCCCCTGAGTGCAACGTCACCATGCCCTGCGATTTCTCGTACTCGCAAACGCGCCGCGAGCGGGCTCCCAGGCACCGGTTGCAGGCCTATCGCTCAACGCAAATGACGGTGACCGATGCGGGGAATACCCCCACCTCAACGATTGTCTCGAACGATCGGGTTGTTGGCGGGCGCCCCGCCGGGTGCCCGTCGTCTTTCTGCGGCTGCGGCGCCTCCCTGCGCGTATTTGGTCGCATCATCCCGGAATTGAATCTCGCGTCGAACTGGCTGCGCTTTCCGCGGACGTCGCCGGCGCCGGGAATGGTTGCGGCCCGCCGCGGCCATGTCTTCGTTCTGGAGCAGCACCTCGGCGGCGATATGTGGATGGCATATGATGCCAATTCCGGCGGTCGCGCGACCCGACTGCATGCGCGCTCCTTGCGAGGTTACACAATCGTCAACCCGCGCGCCTGATCCGGGACAGGGTGCCCGGCGTCATCACAGCCGGAGCACCTTGCCGGGATTCATGATGTTTTGCGGATCGAGCGCGCGCTTGATGGCGCGCATGATGTCGAGCTCGGTTTTCGGTCGGTAGCGGCTGAGCTCGTCGAGCTTGTCGATGCCGATGCCGTGCTCCGCCGAGATCGATCCGCCCAGGGAAGTGACGAGATCGTTCACGGCCCGGGTGATGGCGCCCTTGTACTGGTTCAGCGTCTTCTGATCCATGCCGCCAGGCCCCATGAACGAAAAATGCAGATTGCCGTCGCCGATGTGTCCGAGCGGATAGGGCCTGATGGTCGGGAGAATGTCGAGCACGGCTCTGGTACCCTTGTCGATGAACTCCGGTATCCGGGAGATCGCCACCGAAATGTCGTAGCTGAGCCCAGGTCCTTCCGCCCGCGACGCCTCGGCGACACCTTCGCGGATGCGCCACATGTTGCGCGACTGGCCGACCGTATGCGCGATCGCGGCATCGAGCACGCGGCCGGCCCCGAGCTGATCGGCGAGAAACTGCTCCAGCTTCTCGGACATGCCCTCCATCCCATCGCGTCGCGCCCGTGCGGACGACCATTCCAGCAGAAGGTACCATGGCGTCTCCGCCTTCAGCGGATCCTGGGTACCGGGAATATGGCGCAGCACCATGTCGATCGCGCTGCGGCTCATCAGTTCGCAGGAGCCGACATTGTCCTCGGACGCCGCATGCGCCTCGGACAGGATCTCTAGTGCCGCGCGGGGATCGCGGATCGCCAGCCATGAGGTGCAGACGTCCTTCGGCGCCGGCCATAGCTTGAGCACGGCCTTGGTGATGATGCCCAGCGTGCCCTCGGCTCCCATGAACAAGTGCTTGAGGTCGTAGCCGGTGTTGTCCTTCTTGAGCGCGCGCAGTCCGTCCCAGACCTCGCCGTTGGGCAACACGACCTCGAGCCCCAGCACGAGATTGCGGGCATTTCCATACCGCAATACTTGGACGCCGCCGGCATTGGTCGAAAGGTTGCCGCCGATCATGCAGGAGCCCTGGGCGCCGAGGCTGAGCGGCAGGAATCTGTCGTGTTCGGCCGCCGTTTCCTGAAGCGTCTGCAGCACGCAACCGGCCTCGACCGTCATCGAATAGCCGACGGGATCGACGTCCAGCACGCGGTTCATGCGTCCCAGCGACAAGACGATGCCGGTATGCGCAGGCCAGGGCGTCGCCCCGCCCATCAGACCGGTATTGCCTCCCTGCGGCACGATCGCGATGCCATGCTCATGACAGAGTCGCACGACTTTCGAGACTTCCTCGGTGCTGCCCGGACGAACGACGGCGCCGGCACCACCAACCAACAATCCTCGCCAATCGGTCACGAAAGGCTGTTTGCCATGCTCGTCCTCGATCAGACCCTTCTCGCCGACGATCGCGCGCAACGCATCGCGCATCTCGGATGTCAAAGGAGTGGTCGGGATGATGGGATCGGAGGACAGGAAGGCGGCCGGCATTTCGTTTCCCCTGGCGCATCTTGGTGTGCACTGCGCACGTGACGTGCAGAGGCTATTGTCCACGTTTGGGGCGGGGAGTCTAACAGGAATGTGGGCCGAACCTGTGGACCCACACGGGTGCGTCATCAACGCCTCGGCCGGGCAGGACCGGTGCCGCAGCAACGACGGAATCCGACGCGCCGTCGTCGAGGCCGGATCCGCGTGTCTCTTCTTCGCGTGTGTCGCCGCCCTCGGACGCCCGGCCTGCGACCTTTTCCGATCCGGCAATGTTCAGGCAATCTCTGCAACATTTCTAAACATCGTCGCCAACATCCCGTGGCTGTTCGAGCGTAGAACGCGCCCAGACTTTGCGGATCGGGATCGGAAGAATGCTATTGAAGTTTTCGGCGGCGCACATGGGCGTTGGCGCGGCCTGTCTCGTGCTCGTCGGCATCAGCCCGTTGCGCGCAGAGCCGGTGTTCGACGGTTTGGCCGGTGCCTGGTCGGGCGTCGGCACGATGAAGCCATCCGATGGGCCGCGTGAGAAGGTCCGCTGCAAAGTGGCGTACGACGTCACCAGGCCGGGACGGTCCTTGACCCTCAATCTGCGCTGCGCAAGCGATGCGTACAAGATGGTCCTGTCCGCAAACATCGAGCAGAGCGGGACGGAGCTTTCCGGCAACTGGTTCGAGAGCGAATACCGACAAGGCGGCAAGGTCTACGGCACGAACAAGGACGGCCTGATCGAGGCACGAATTGAGGGAAACACGGTGGCCGCGCTGGTGACGATCCAGACCAAGAGCAATCGTCAATCCTTCCTGATGGAGGCGCCGGGGTCCTGGATGTCGGAGGTCGCGATCGAATTGAACAAGGATTCGAAGTGACGCCGATCCTCGCGCCGTAGCAATCATGCATGCACAGCAATCGCTCTGGCGCCTCGGCGCAAACTTGGGCGGCTGCGTCGCACCTGCGTCAGGCCGCATCGTCGGCCCACCGGCTCGAGCGGATCCTGACCGCATCGCGCTTTAGGCCATCACGGGCTGCGGTTTGGGCTGCCGCGCCAGCGCCAGCACGATCAGCGCGGCGAACACGCACAGCGCGCCGGCTATGAAGAAGGCAGGCAGGTAGCTCTCATAGACCGTCCGCGAGAAGCCGGCGCCAAACGCTGCGGTGCCCGCGCCGAGCTGATGCCCGGCAAAGATCCAGCCGAACACCAGATTGGCGCGCTCGGGTCCGAACTTCTGTGCGGTGAGGCGCACGGTCGGCGGCACCGTGGCGATCCAGTCGAGGCCGTAGAACATTGCGAAGACGGACAGGCCGTAGAACGAGAAGTCGCTGAACGGCAGGAAGATCAGCGAGAGCCCGCGCAGGCCGTAGTACCAGAACAGCAGCCAGCGATTGTCGTAGCGATCCGACAGCCAGCCGGACAGGATGGTGCCAATGAAGTCGAAGATGCCCATCGCGGCGAGCAGGCTGGCGGCTTGCACCTGCGGGATGCCGAAATCGAGGCACATCGGGATCAGGTGCACCTGGACGAGGCCATTGGTCGAGGCGCCGCATACGAAGAAGGTGGCGAACAGGATCCAGAACGCCGTCGATCTCGATGCATCGCGCAGCGTGCCCAGCGCAACGCCCGTGATCGAGCCGTGGCTCACCGGCGGCGCGGGCAGGGGTTCTGTGCCCTCGTCGCCGAACGGCCGCAGGCCGACATCGCTGGGACGGTCACACATCGCGAGCAGCACCGCCAGTGCGGAGACGCCGAGCATGACGCAGACGAGGCCGAGCGCGAGCCGCCAGCCGTAGCGCTCGGTGAGGCTTGCGAGCAGCGGCAGGAACACGAGCTGCCCAGTGGCGACGCTCGCGGTCATGATGCCGACCACGAGGCCGCGTCTTGCCGCGAACCAGCGCGTGGCAATCGTCGCGCCGAGCACCAGCGCGGTCATGCCGGTGCCGATGCCGATCACCACGCCCCAGAGGGCGACGAGCTGCCAGACTTCCGTCATGCCGAGAGAGAGCACGAGCGCGCAAACCACGATCAGCTGCGCGATGAGCGTGATGTTGCGCAGACCGTAGCGATTGAGCAGGGCGGCCGCGAACGGCGCCATCAGGCCGAACAGGATGAAGCGGATCGACAGCGCCGAGGAGATTTCCGCCGTGCTCCAGCCGAACTCCTTTTGAAGCGGGACGATGAACACACCGGGCGCGCCGACCGTGCCGGCGCTGATCAGTGCCGCGAGGAAGGTCACGCCGACCATCACCCAGCCATAATGGATGTTGCGGCGGGACAGTTCTGCCGCGAGCCAGTTCGAGATCATTGGGCCTCAATGTGGGTTGGCGAGCCCGGTGGGACCCGCGTCATCGTTGCAGTCTGGCATGAGGGAGGGGAAGTCTAAAATGACAGACTTCCCTCAATTTCGGCCATCGATACTAGCGCGCCAGCCGCTCCACAGCGATGGCGGTTGCCTCGCCGCCGCCGATGCAGAGCGCCGCGATGCCGCGCCTGAGGTTCTGTGCCTCGAGCGCATGCAGCAGCGTCACGATCAGCCGCGCGCCGGTGGCGCCGATGGGATGGCCGAGCGCGCAGGCTCCGCCGTTGATGTTGAGCTTGTCGCGGGGGATCCCGAGATCACGCTGCGCCGCCATCGCCACCACGGCAAACGCCTCGTTGATCTCGAACAGGTCGACGTCGGAGGCAGTCCAGCCCACCTTGTCGAGCAGCTTGCGGATCGCCGGGATTGGCGCGGTGGTGAACCATTGCGGCTCCTGGCTGTGGGTGGCGTGACCCTTGATTTCAGCGAGAGCTGGCAGACCGCTGCGATCGGCGAGCGAACGCTTGGTCAGCACCAGCGCCGCGGCGCCGTCGGCGTTGGCGGAGGAGGCGGCCGGCGTGATGGTTCCGCTGGCACGGAACGCCGGTTTCAACCCGGGAATTTTCGCGGGATCGACCTTCAGCGGATGCTCGTCATTGGCGATCACGCGCGGGCCGGCCTTTTCGGCCAGCGTGATGGGTGCAATCTCCGCCTTGAACGCGCCGCCTTCCACTGCTTTGCGGGCGCGGCCGAGCGTTTCCATCGCGTATGCGTCCTGGTCCTTGCGTGTGAACTGGTAGGCTTCCGCGGTCGCTTCGCCGAAATCGCCCATGGAGCGGCCGGTCTCATAGGCGTCCTCCAGCCCGTCCATCATCATGTGGTCGATGATGCGGTCGTGGCCGACACGATAGCCGCCGCGCGCCTTGGCGAGCAGATACGGCGCGTTGCTCATGCTCTCCATGCCGCCGGAGACGACGATCTCGGCCGAGCCGGCGCGGATGATGTCGTGGGCCAGCATCGTCGCCTTCATGCCGGAGCCGCAGACCTTGTTGACCGTGGTCGCGCCAGTGGCGTCGGGCAGACCGGCGGCGCGTGCCGCTTGCCGCGCGGGCGCCTGGCCCTGTCCGGCCGGCAGCACGCACCCCATGAAGACCTCGTCGACCTTCTCTGGCGCAAGCCTGGCACGCTCCAGCGCCGCGCCGATCACATGCGATCCGAGCTTGTGCGCGGGCAGCGGCGACAATTCGCCCATGAAGCGGCCGAGCGGCGTACGGGCGGCGGAGACGATGACGACGGGATCGGCGGCTTCGGCCATGACGGGATCTCCCTGCGATGACGTTTAAGATTATGATCATCATATGATGCGGCGCAAGAAAAGCAACCGCGGCAGAGATGAGAAAATATCGTGGTTCGGATGAGATTTGGTCGATCAGTCCTCGCCGTCATTGTCCGCCTGGTGCGCAATTGCGCGCAGGGGCGGGCAATCCGGTATTTCCCGAGGCGGCGTGGCTGGATCCGAGAAACCGCGGCGCCTGGATGCCTCGCTTCCGCGGGGCATGACAGCGTCTGTGCAGCGCCTATCGCTTCCGGTTCACGAAAGCGCCCATCAGCCGCGCCGGCTCGTCCGTCAGGAAAGACTCGCCGAACACCTTCACGCTGAGATTCACCGATTCGGTCAGCGGCAATTCCTCCCATCGCCGCAGCAGAGCCTTCTGCGATCGCAGCGCCTCGGGACCGCATTCGAGCAGCGCCTTGACGGTGCGCTCGATCTCCGCATCCAGCTCTCCTGGCGCGGCGACCTTGTCGACCAGGCCCCAGGCCAGCGCCGTGGATGCATCGATGTTCTCCGCCGTCATCACCAGCCAGCGCGCCCGGGCCCAGCCGATCAGGCGCGGCAGGAGCGCCGCGTGGATCACCGAGGGGATGCCGACGCGCACCTCCGGCATGCCGAAATGCGCATCGTGCGCGGCGATGCGGAAGTCGCAGGCCGCCGCCACTTCGAGGCCGCCGCCGAGGCACCAGCCGGGCATGCGTGCGATCACCGGGGCAGGAAACTGACGAACGGCCTCGCAGAGATCGCGCAGGCGGCTGATGAAGGCTTCGGCCGACTTCTGGTCGAGTTTGGCCATCTCCTTGATGTCGGCACCGCCGATCATGCTTTTCTCGCTCTGGCCGCGCAGCACCACGACACGGATGCTGCGGTCGGACGCGAGCTGCTGCAGGCCTTCGCGCACCGCGTCGGTCACCGGCGAACCCAGAATGTTGAGCGGACCGGCGTTGCAGATCGTGACATGGACGATGCCGCGCTCATCGCGCGTCACGCCGCAGTGGTTGTTGAGCATTTCCATCGTGGCATCTCGAAGCTTTCGTGGGCGGGGCGAGGCGCACTGCCGGGGCCCACTTCCGGGCCGAAACGTACCGCTTGTCAAGCTGGCTGACGGGTTGAGTTTGCCAGCGCGAAGTCCGTGATATAGTATGATGTATATCATCTAATGGGGTGGCCATGACCGACATCGATCAATTCGAGCTTTTCTCACCGGCGCAGCGACGCGAGCGGGTGGTGGACTGGCAGGTGCCTGCGCCGGTCGCACGAGCCGCCATGACGCTTTCGGGCATGGACGCCATGCGCGCCATGCGCGCCATTCGCGACGGCCGGCTGCCGCCGCCGCCTTTCGCAAAGCTGATCGGGTTCACCATGGCCGCGGTCGAGCCGGGCCGCATCGTCATGGAACTGGAGCCGCGCGAGGATCTCGAAAATACCATCGGCCTTCTGCACGGGGCGACGGCGGCGGCGCTGCTCGATACCGCGATGGGATGCGCGATCTCGACCCGTCTGGAGGCGGGGCAGAGCTCGGTGACGCTCGACCTGAAGATGACCTTCCTGCGTCCGCTGTCGGTTCGCTCAGGCCTGATCTCGGCCGAGGGGAGGGTCATCAAGCTGGGGCGTCAGACCAGCTACACCGAAGGCTTCGTCCGCGACGGCAAGGAGGCCCTTGCGGTCCATGCAACTGCAACCTTTTCGATGATCGGTGCAGCTTAACGTGAATTAATGCACCCGTTTCGGCGTTCGCGTGTTATGAGATGACCTTCGACATTCAATGAGACCCGCATGCGCTATTCCCCGGAACACAAGCAGGAAACCCACGACCGTATCGTGAGGAAGGCCTCGGTGCGGCTGCGCGAAAAGGGGGCCCATGGCATCGGGGTCGCCGATCTCATGAAGGAGGCGGGCCTCACCCATGGCGGCTTCTACGCGCATTTCGACTCGCGCGAAGCGCTGGTGATCGAGGCCTTCGGCTATGCCATGGACCGCTCGATGGAGCATTGGCGCAAGATCACCGGCGAGGTGTCGCCGGAGAAGCGGCTGGCGCTGATCGCAGAGGCCTATCTTTCGGCGTTGCACCGCGATAATCCCGGCCATGGCTGCTCGATTCCCGCGCTTGGCGCCGAGATCGCCCGGGAGAGCCCGAAAACGCGAAAGGCCTTTGCCGGCAAGCTCGAGGAGATGATCGAGCGGCTGGCCGACTGTGTCCCGAACCAGCCACGCAAGGCTGCTCGCAAGCAGGCCATCGCGACGCTGGCGACAATGGCCGGCACCATGCTGCTGGCGCGCATCGCCGGATCGGGCGAATTGTCCGATGAGGTGCTGAAGGCGGGCCGCGACAGCGTGCTCGAGGGCGCCAAGCGCGAGCCGAAGGTCGGGGCGGCGAAGAAGGCGAAGACTTAGGCGAGATGACGCGGGTAGAGGCGCGCATGCGCCGTGCCCTCCATCCCTCACGAGAGCGGCGCTACCGCCCCGAAAACAACGCCCGCTCGCGCTCCACGATCTCGCCGATGTAATCGGCCACCGCCCGGATCCGCGCCAGATCCTTGCTGTCGGCGTGCATCAGCATCCAGAACGTCCGGGTGATCGAGATCTCCTCCGGCAGCACGGGAACGAGCTGCGCGTAGTCGCTCGCCATGAAGTGCGGCAGCACGGCGATGCCGAACCCGGAGAGGGTGGCATTGAGCTGAGCGATCAGGTTGGCGCTGCGGAAGCGTGCGGAAATCCGCGGCGACACCTGGGGCAGATAATCGAGCTCCGGGGTGAACAAGAGCTCCTCGATGTAGCCGACGAAGCGGTGCTGCGTCAGGTCCTGCCGCGATGTGATCTCAGGGAAGCGATCGAGATAGCCAGGCGCGGCATAGAGCCCGAGACGATAGTCGAGCAGCTTGCGCCCGACGATGCGGCCTTCCTTCGGCATGGTCAGGCTGATCGCGATGTCGGCCTCGCGCTTGGAGAGACTGAACAGCCGCGCAGTAGCTACAAGTTGCAGATCGAGGTCGGGATAACGGTCGGCGAAGGGGGCGAGCCGCGGCGCCAGGAACGCGGTGCCGAACCCGTCGGGCGCACCGATCCGCACCGTGCCGGTGAGCCGCGCCACCGAGCCGCCGACCTGTTCCTGGTTGGCGACGATGGTCGATTCCATCGCTTCCGCACTGTCTGCGACACGCTGGCCGGCCTCGGTGAGGAGATACCCGGTCTTGCGCCGGTCAAACAGTTTTGCAGAAAGGTGCTTTTCCAACCGATCGACGCGGCGAATCACGGTGGCATGGTCGACGCCCAGCTGTTTTGCCGCAGCCGAGACCGAGCCGCCCCGCACGATGGCCAGCACGAAGCGAAAGTCGTCCCAGTCGATAGCGCCTTGATCCAGCATTTTCGCACATCTATGGTGCATTATCTCAGACTTGAATCCTATAAAATGCAGGTCAATAGGATTTGTCAAAGCGACCACGCTCGGCCTGAAGGAGATCATTCCATGCGTTCAATCGGACATTTCATCGGCGGCAAGGAGGTCAAGGGCACCTCGGGCCGCACGGCCGACGTTTTCGAGCCGATGACCGGTGACGTGCAGGCCAAGGTCGCGCTGGCGTCCAAGGCCGAGGTCCGCGCCGCCGTCGAAAACGCGCGCGCTGCACAGCCGGAATGGGCCGCGACCAATCCGCAGCGCCGCGCCCGCGTGATGATGAAATTCCTGGAGCTGATCCAGCGCGATTACGACAAGCTCGCGGAGTTGCTCGCGCGTGAGCACGGCAAGACCGTGCCTGATGCCAAGGGCGACATCCAGCGCGGCCTCGAAGTCGTCGAATTCGCCTGCGGCATCCCGCACCTGATGAAGGGCGAGTACACCGAAGGGGCCGGCCCCGGCATCGACATCTATTCGATGCGCCAGCCGCTCGGCGTCGTCGCCGGCATCACGCCGTTCAACTTCCCGGCGATGATCCCGATGTGGAAGTTCGCGCCCGCGATCGCCTGCGGCAACGCCTTCATCCTCAAGCCGTCGGAGCGCGATCCCGGCGTGCCGATGAAGCTCGCAGAGCTGATGATCGAGGCGGGCCTGCCGGCCGGCATCCTCAACGTCGTCAACGGCGACAAGGAAGCGGTCGACGCCATCCTCGACGATCCCGATATCAAGGCCATTGGCTTCGTCGGCTCGACGCCCATCGCGCAGTACATCTATGAGCGCGCGGCGCAGACCGGGAAGCGCTGCCAGTGCTTCGGCGGCGCCAAGAACCACGCCATCGTCATGCCCGACGCCGACATGGACCAGGCTGTCGACGCGCTGATCGGCGCCGGCTACGGCTCGGCCGGAGAACGCTGCATGGCCGTCTCGGTCGCGGTGCCCGTCGGCAAGTCCACCGCCGACCGCCTGATGGAGAAGCTGATCCCGCGCGTCGAGTCGTTGAAGATCGGCACCTCGATCGACCCATCGGCCGATTACGGTCCGCTGGTGACGCGCGAGGCGGTCGAGAAGGTCAAGAGCTACATTGACATCGGCATCAAGGAAGGCGCGACGCTGGCCGTCGACGGCCGCGGCTTCAAGATGCAGGGCTATGAGAACGGCTTCTATCTCGGAGGCTCGCTGTTCGACAACGTCACCAAGGACATGCGGATCTACAAGGAAGAGATTTTCGGTCCCGTGCTCTCGGTCGTGCGCGCGCATGACTACAAGGAGGCGCTGGCGCTGCCCTCCGAGCATGACTACGGCAACGGCGTTGCGATCTTCACCCGCGACGGCGACGCCGCGCGCGACTTCGCCGCCAAGGTCAACGTCGGCATGGTCGGCATCAACGTGCCGATCCCGGTGCCGATCGCCTATTACACCTTCGGCGGCTGGAAGAAGTCGGGCTTCGGCGACCTCAACCAGCACGGTCCGGACTCGATCCGCTTCTACACCAAGACCAAGACGGTGACCTCGCGCTGGCCGTCCGGCGTCAAGGAGGGCGCAGAGTTCTCGATCCCGCTGATGAAGTAAGGCTGTAGCCCAGCGCGTCATTGCGAGGAGCGTAGCGACGAAGCAATCCAGAGTCTTTCTGAGGGGGCAGCATGGATTGCTTCGCTGTGCTCTCGATGACGCTGGATAAGAGGGTAAGCGGCAACGATGCAGTTCGCTCTGAACGAAGATCAGATCGCGGTTCGCGACATGGCGCTCGCGTTCGCGGCGGAAAAAATCGCGCCGCATGCGCTGCGCTGGGACGAGGAGAAGCATTTCCCCGTCGAGGTCATGCGCGAGGCCGCCACGCTCGGCATGGGCGGCATTTACATCCGCGACGATGTCGGCGGCTCCGGCATGACGCGGTTCGATGCGGCGCTGATCTTCGAGGCGCTCGCGACGGGCTGCCCGACCACCTCGGCTTTCATCTCCATCCACAACATGGCGAGCTGGATGATCGATGCCTTCGGCAGCGACACCCAGCGGCACCAATGGCTGCCGAAGCTCTGCGCCATGGAGCTGATCGCGAGCTACTGCCTCACCGAGCCGGGCGCCGGCTCGGACGCCGCGGCATTGCGCACCCGCGCAGTGCGCGACGGTGACCATTACGTCCTCAACGGCCAGAAGCAGTTCATCTCGGGCGCCGGCGGCACCGACCTCCTGGTTGCGATGGTGCGAACCGGCGGCGACGGCCCCGGTGGCATCTCGACGCTCGTCATCGACGGCAAGACCCCGGGCGTCTCGTTCGGCGCCAACGAGCGCAAGATGGGCTGGAACGCGCAGCCGACCCGCGCGGTGATGTTCGAGAACGCCCGCGTGCCGGTCGCTAACCGGCTGAGCGAAGAGGGTATGGGCTTCAAGATCGCGATGGCCGGCCTCGACGGCGGCCGGCTCAACATCACGGCGTGCTCGCTTGGGGGTGCGCAGACCGCACTCGACAAGGCGCGCAGCTACATGAAGGAGCGCAAGGCGTTCGGAAAGCGGCTGGACGAATTCCAGGCGCTGCAGTTCCGCCTCGCCGACATGGCCATCGAGCTTGAAGCCGCCCGCACTTTCCTGTGGCGCGCAGCTGCGGCACTCGACCGGAAGGACCCCGACGCCACCATGCTCTGCGCGATGGCCAAGCGGTTCGGCACCGATGTGGGCTTCGAGGTTGCCAACCACGCGCTGCAGCTTCACGGCGGTTACGGTTACCTCAGCGAATACGGCATCGAGAAGATCGTGCGCGACCTGCGCGTGCACCAGATCCTCGAAGGCACCAACGAAATCATGCGTCTCATCGTGGCGCGCAAACTGATCGAGGGCGCCCGATGAGCGGAGTGGACGAGGGGGATCTCATCGTTCGCCGTGAGGGCGCAGCGGGGGTGATCCGGCTCAACCGGCCGAAGGCGCTCAATGCCATGACGCTGGAAATGTCCATCGGCATCGACGCGGCGCTCGACCGCTTCGAGAGCGATCCTGAGGTCGCGCTGGTCATCCTGGAAGGCGCTGGCGAGCGGGGCCTCTGCGCCGGTGGCGACATCCGCGGGCTCTGGGAGAGCTCACGCGAAGGCGGCGATCTCGGCGCGCGGTTCTGGCGCCAGGAATACGTCATGAATGCACGGATCGCGAAGTATCCGAAGCCCTATGTGGCGTTCATGGATGGCCTCGTCATGGGTGGCGGTGTCGGTCTTTCCGGCCATGCCAGCCATCGTGTCGTCACGGATCGCACCAAGCTCGCAATGCCCGAAGTCGGGCTCGGCTTCTTCCCGGATGTCGGCGGCACCTGGCTCCTCTCGCGCTCGCCCGGCGAGATCGGCACCTATTTCGGCCTCACCGGCCAGACCATGAACGGGCCCGACGCGATCCACGCAAGGTTCGCGGACGCCGTGGTGCCAGTGGCCAAATGGCCGGAACTGCGCGAGGCGTTGGCCAAAGTTCGCCAAGGCGCGACCGCAGCCGATGTGACCAGGCTGATCGATGGTTTTGCAACGGGCGAGACCGCCGGGCCGGTTGCCGCGAAGCAGGCGACGATCGATGCGCTGTTCGGCTTCGACCGCATGGAGGACATCTTCGCGGCGCTCGCGCGCGACGGCTCCGAATTCGCGATGGCCACGCTCAAGACGCTCAACGAGAAGTCGCCGCGTGGCATGGTGGTGACGCTGAAGCTGTTGCGCCTCGCGCGCGCCGCATCGAGCCTGGAAGACTGCCTGGTTCGCGAATATCGCGCCGCGCTTGAAGTGTTCCGCAGCGACGATTTCCGCGAGGGCGTGCGCGCGGCCGTGATCGACAAGGACCGCAATCCGAGTTGGTCACCGCCGCGGATCGAGGATGTGACGCCGGAGATGCTTGCGCCGTATCTCGCCGAGATCGGCGCCGACGAGCTGAGGTTCAACTAGTGTGAAATCTCGTCAAATCGATGCGGAAGAATTCGGACCACCTCTCCCTGCCGGGGAGAGGTGGTTCCAAAGCTGCCAACTGTGCTGAATTTGAAATAGATCAGCGTCTCAAGCGGGAGGAAACGACAATGGCCACGATCGCATTCATCGGTCTCGGCAACATGGGTGGCCCGATGGCCGCCAATCTGGTCAAGGCCGGCCACAAGGTCGTGGCGTTCGACCTCGTCGAGGCCTCGCGCAATCAGGCCAAGGCCGATGGTGCCAGCGTTGCGGAAAGCGCATCAGGGGCCGTGAAGGGCGCCGAAGTCGTCGTCACCATGCTGCCGGCGGGCAAGCATGTGCTCGGCGTCTGGAACGAGGTCGTCCCCGCCATGACCAAGGGCGCGCTGATCATCGACAGCTCCACCATCGACGTCGAGAGCGCCAGGGCCGCGCATGCACTGGCCGCAAAGCACGGCGTGCTCTCGGTCGACGCGCCCGTCTCCGGGGGGACCGGCGGCGCCAAGGGCGCAACGCTCACCTTCATGTGCGGCGGCGAAGAGAAGGCGTTCGCGGCCGCCAAGCCGGTGCTCGAGAATATGGGCAAGAAGATCGTGCATTGCGGCGGTGCCGGCGCGGGTCAGGCGGCAAAGATCTGCAACAACATGATCCTCGGCATCTCCATGATCGCGGTGAGCGAGGCTTTTGCCCTGGGCGAGAAGCTTGGCCTTTCGCATCAGGCGCTGTTCGATGTCGCCTCAACCTCGTCAGGCCAGTGCTGGTCGCTGACGACCTATTGCCCGGTGCCGGGCCCGGTGCCGACCTCGCCGGCGAACAACGACTACAAGCCGGGCTTTGCCTCAGCGCTGATGGTGAAGGATCTGACCTTGGCGCAGGACGCGGCGAAGGCTGCGGGCGCGGCGACGCCGCTCGGCAAGCATGCGCAGGAGATTTATCAGTCTTTCGACGCAGCCGGCCAGGGCGGGGTGGATTTTTCCGGAATTATCAAGCACGTTAGGAGTCTGGCCGGGAAAGCTTGATGACGACATTTCAGGAAGCGCGCGCGTTTCTGCTAAAGCACCGCACGGATTACGAGGCAGCGGTCAAAGGATTCCGCTGGCCCGATCCGGCTCCTTTCAACTGGGCGCTCGACTGGTTCGACGCCGATCTGGCGGCGAATGCGGACAGCAAGGATCGTGCTGCGCTCTGGATCGTCGACGCCGCGCAGGACAAGCAGACCAAGCTCTCCTTCGCGGCGCTCTCGAAGCGCTCGAACCAGGTCGCGAATTTCCTCCGTGCGCAAGGGCTCAGGCGCGGCGATCACCTCTTGCTGCTGCTCGGCAACGTGGTTCCGCTCTGGGAGACGATGCTGGCGGCGATGAAGCTCGGCGTCGTCGTGATTCCCGCGACCACGCTCCTCACGGCAGACGAACTTCGCGACCGGCTCGATCGGGGCAGGGCGAAAGCGGTGGTGGCGGCCGAGGACCAGGTGGCCAAGTTCGCGAGCCTTGGTACCGAGAATGTCGTCCGCATCGTGGTCGGCGCGGCGCCCGATGGATGGCTGACCTATGACGAGGCAGCGAAAGCCGCGGAGAGTTTCACGCCTGACGGTCCGACCAATGCCGACGACCCGATGCTGCTTTATTTCACTTCAGGCACCACGGCAAAGCCAAAGCTGGTGCGGCACAGCCAGCGCAGCTATCCCGTCGGCCATCTCTCCACCATGTACTGGATCGGATTGAAGCCCGGCGACATCCACCTCAACATCTCCTCGCCCGGCTGGGCCAAGCACGCCTGGAGCTGCTTCTTCGCGCCTTGGAACGCGGGTGCGACCGTGTTCGTGGTCAACCAGCCGCGCTTCGATGCCAAGGCGCTGCTCGCCACCATCGGCCGCTGCGGCGTCACCACGCTGTGCGCGCCACCGACGGTGTGGCGGCTGTTCATCCAGGAGAACCTGGCCTCGTTCAAGGTGGCCCTGCGCGAGGTCTGCGGCGCCGGCGAACCGCTGAACCCGGAGGTGATCGATCAGGTGCGGGCGGCCTGGGGGCTCACCATCCGTGACGGATATGGCCAGACCGAAACCACGGCGCTTGCCGGCAACTCGCCCGGCCAGAAGATCAAGGTCGGCTCGATGGGCCGGCCGCTGCCGGGCTATCGCGTGCAGATCAGCGATGCCGACGGCAATCCGGCGAAGGAAGGCGAGGTCACGCTGATGCTGGGCGCCGATCGTCCCGCCGGCTTGATGCAGGGCTATCAGGGCGACGACGGCAAGCTGTCTGGCGCCGAAGGCGAGCTCTATCGCAGCGGCGACGTGGTCTTCGAAGACGACGAGGGCTATCTCACCTTCGTCGGCCGCGCCGACGACGTGTTCAAATCATCGGATTACCGCATCAGTCCGTTCGAGCTCGAGAGCGTGCTGCTCGAGCATGAGCTGGTCGCGGAAGCGGCGGTGGTGCCGAGCCCCGACCCGATTCGGCTCGCCATCCCAAAGGCCTTCGTGCTGCTGACGTCGGGCACGGAGCGTTCACCCGAGACCGCGCTCTCCATCTTCAAACATCTTCACACGCGCCTTGCGCCATTCAAGCGCATCCGTCGTCTCGAAATCGTCACCGAGCTGCCGAAGACGATCTCGGGAAAGATCCGTCGCGTCCAGCTACGACGGCTGGAGCGCGACAATGATCGCGACGATCCGCTGCGCGGCCGGGAATTCCGCGAGGAGGATTTCCCGGAGCTGTCAAAGATTCGGGGCGAAAGCTAGGTGAACGAAGAGAGCTCGTCATTCCGGGGCGATGCGCAGCATCGAACCCGGAATGACAGTGGTTGGAGTCATGAATGAACGAAGTCTGGAAGAAGCCGCCCATCACGCTCGAGGCCTATCAGGCCATGGTCGGCAAGGAGATCGGCGTGTCGTCGTGGCACCTGATCGACCAACCCCGTATCGACACCTATGCCGACGTGATCGAGGATCACCAGTTCATCCACGTCGATCCGGAACGCGCGAAGAGAGAGACCGCGTTCGGCACTACCATCGCGCACGGCTTTCTCACGATGTCGCTGCTGTCGATCATGTCCTACGAGGTGATGCCGGTGATTGCCGGCACCACGATGGGCGTGAACTACGGCTTCGACAAGCTGCGTTTCATCTCGCCAGTGCGCGCGGGCAAGCGCGTGCGCGGCCGCTTCGTGCTGGCGGAAGCGAAGCTCCGCAAGCCCAACGAATTGCAGTCCCGCACCAACGTCACTGTGGAGATCGAAGGCGAGGACAAGCCGGCGCTCGTCGCCGACTGGCTCGGCCTGATCTATTTCGCGTAAGTCCCGGCCGGGCTTGACCCGGTCCTCCATCGCTGCTCAAAAAGCCGGTCAAATCGCGCTCGGTGCCCCGTCTGCCCTTGTGGGAGAGGGTGGCTTCGCGGAACGCGAAGCCGGGTGAGGGGTATCTCTCCACGAACTCGGCTGCCGAGAGATACCCTCACCCGGCGCCGTAGCCGACGCTACGCGTCGGCGTCCATTTTAGGTACGGCGGCCGTAGGCCGCCGATGGCCACCTTCTCCCACGAGGGGAGAAGGAAGAAAGGAAGCACACTCATGGCAATCAGGTTCGACGGACGCGTCGCCATCGTCACCGGCGCGGGCAATGGTCTCGGCAAGGCGCACGCGCTGGGGTTGGCCAGCCGCGGCGCCAAGGTCGTGGTCAACGATTTCGGCGGCGCGCGTGACGGCACCGGCGGCTCGCTATCGCCGGCGGAGGCGGTGGTCGAGGAGATCCGCAAAGCGGGCGGCACCGCGATGGCCGACGGCGCGGACGTGTCGAATTTCGAGCAGGTCACCGCCATGGTCGAGCGCGCCACCAAGCAATGGGGCAGCGTCGATCTTCTCTGCGCCAATGCCGGCATCCTCCGCGACAAATCGTTCGGCAAGATGGAGGTGGCCGATTTCCAGAAGGTGCTCGACGTGCATCTCGTCGGCACCTTCTATTGCTGCAAGGCGGCCTGGGCCGGCATGCGCGATCGCAATTACGGTCGCATCGTGCTGACGACGTCGTCCTCGGGGCTCTACGGCAATTTCGGCCAGGCCAATTACGGCGCGGCGAAATCCGGCATGGTTGGCCTGATGAACGTGCTTGCAGAGGAAGGCCGCAAGAACAACATCCGCGTCAACATCATCTCGCCCACCGCGGCGACCCGCATGACGGAAGAGCTGTTGCCGCCGCAGGCGCTGCAATTGATGAAGCCGAACGCGATCACGCCGGCGGTCGAGTACATGCTGAGCGAGGACGCGCCGACCCGCACCATCATGGGTGCCGGCGCCGGTTCGTTCGCCGTGATCAAGATACTGGAGAGCGAAGGCATCAACCTGCCGGAATCCGAATGGACCCCGGACGCGGTGGCCGCGCATTTCGCCGAGATCAGCGACATGTCGAAGGCGAGGGCGCTGACGGGTGCCTTCGAGCAGACGCAGAAATATGTGGCGCAAGCCGCGGCCAGGGCGGGCATCAAGCTGTAGTTTTCCGTCATTCCGGGGCGCCCGAAGGGCGAGCCCGGAATCCGTCCTGCCACCGCCTCTGCCGCCCGATGGATTCCTGGCACGCGCGAGGCGCGCCCCGGAATGACGAGCTAGACGCGAGGACCTGGCCTGGACTCCCGCCATGACATCACCTGACAACCACGTCGCCATCATCGGCGCCGGTCCCGCCGGGCTGATGGCTGCGGAGGTGCTGGCGCAGGGCGGCATCCGCGTCACCGTCTATGACGCCATGCCATCGGCAGGCCGCAAACTCCTGATGGCCGGCCGCGGCGGCCTCAATCTCACCCACAGCGAGCCGTTGCCGCAGTTCATGGCGCGCTATCGCGAGGCGGCGCCGAAGCTGCACGCGGCGATCGCCGCGTTCCCTCCGGACGCGCTACGCACCTGGAGCGAGGCGCTGGGCGAGCCGACCTTCATCGGCACCAGCGGCCGCGTGTTTCCGAAGGCGTTCAAGGCCTCCCCCTTGCTGCGCGCCTGGCTGCGGCGGCTCGATGCCGCCGGCGTGCGCTTTGCGTTTCGTCATCGCTGGATCGGGTGGGACGACGAGGGGAGGCTGGCGTTTCAAACGATCGATGGCACGAAGGCTGTCACTGCCGACGCCACCGTGCTGGCGCTCGGTGGTGCAAGCTGGCCGCGGCTGGGCTCGGACGGCGGCTGGGCGAGCATCCTGGCCGACAGAGGCATCGCCATCTCGCCGCTTCGGCCCGCCAATTCCGGCTTCACAGTTAGCTGGTCCGACGTCTTCCGCGCGCGCTTCGAGGGGCAGCCGCTCAAGGGGATCGCGCTGAGCTTCGGTCTGCACAGGCTTCGCGGCGAGGCTGTTGTCACGCAGTCCGGCATCGAGGGCGGCGTGATCTATGCGCTGTCAGCCGAACTGCGCGAGGCGATCGCCGTGAAGCACGAGGCGGTGCTGCACGTCGCCTTGCGCCCGGACATCGATCAGCTCGAGCTTGCCAGACGCCTGTCCGCACCGCGCGGCAAGCAATCGCTCTCCAACTTCCTGCGCAAGGCTGTGCAGCTTTCGCCCGTCGCCGTCGGGCTGTTGCAGGAAGCCACGATCAATGCAGGCCAGTCGTTGTCGACGATGTCGCCGGAACGATTGGCGGAGTTCATCAACGCCGTGCCGATCAAGCTGACCGGGGTGGCGCCGATTGCGCGCGCGATATCGAGTGCCGGCGGCATCTCGTTCGATGAGCTCGATGCTGATTGCATGATCCGCAAGCTGCCCGGCGTGTTCGCCGCCGGCGAGATGCTGGACTGGGAAGCGCCGACCGGCGGCTATCTGCTCCAGGCGTCCTTTGCGACCGGTGCCGCCGCGGGCAGGGGCGCGCTGGAGTGGCTGAAGCGCTAGTTACCGTCATTGCGGGCGAGTTCCTCGCAATGACGGTCGCGAAGCAGAGGGCGCCTACCGCAGCTTCCCCCTTGCTGCCACCGGCAGCGTGCCGATGATCTCTTCGCCGCGCACCATCACCACTTCGTCCATCATGTTGACGACCACGCAGACATGGTTCGGCACGATGCGAACGACATCGCCCACATTGGGGCGGGTGTTGCTGCGGGAGAGGTCGAGGAAGCCGTGCTCCTCGGCGAATTTCGCGATTTTCGCTTCGGGGTGCTCGAGGATCAGGCCGTGACCATCGAGGCCGCCGGTATCTGTCGTCAGCGTCTTCGATCCGGCATCGAGGATGCCGCGCTCGGGCGCGGCGCGGCTCACCACGGTGGAATAGATGTGCAGCGCGCAGTCGTCCCAGCTGGCGACGCCGGCCGCCACCTGCATGCGGTCGTTATAAATATAGGTGCCGAAGCGGTGCTCGGTGCCGCCCTTCAGCTTGCCGAGATTCTTCAGGTTCGGCGTGCCTCCGGTGGAGACGATCTTGGCATCCAGCCCGTGTGCCCGCACGCCGGCCAATGCTTCGTCGTAAAACTTCTGCGCCTCGGCCCAGCCGGTCTCGGTCGGATACAGCATAAAGCCGGCAAACTCGAGCCCCTTCGACCCCGCGATCTCACGCGCCAGCGCGATCGCTTCGGCCGGCGTCTCGACACCTGCACGCTTGCGGCCTGTGTCGCATTCGACCACGACCGAGAGCGTACGCCCTGATGCCGCCGCTGCCTTGGGCAACCCCGCGACGACCGTGGAATTGTCGGCAGCGACCGTCATGTTGGCCTTCGTCTGCAATGCAGCCAGCCGCGCCATCTTCTCCTCGCCGAGGAGATTATAGCTGATCAGGATGTCGTCGATGCCGGCATTGGCCATGATTTCGGCCTCGCCGAGCTTCTGGCAGGTGATGCCCTTGGCTCCGGCCGCGACCTGCATCTTGGCGATGGTCGGGTTCTTGTGCGTCTTGATGTGAGGACGGTTGGCGACTCCTGCATCGTCGCAGGCCTTCTGAATCCGCGCGATGTTGCGCTCGACCCGGTCCAAATCGATGACCGCGCAGGGCGTGCCGTATTCACGGGCGATCTTTGCGGCGAGGGATGTCGTCATGATCTAAGCCTGCTCTATCTCTTCGCGAAGCATTTCAAGTTCGAGCCAGCGCTCCTCGGCGGCGGACAGTTCTTCGTGCGCCTTGGCGATGGCGGCCGATGTATCGTCGAATGTCTTGCGATCCTTGGCATAGAGGTTGGGATCGTCCAGCACGCGCTGCAGCCTTGCAATGTCGGCCTGCAACGTCTCCATCTTCTTCGGCAGCGTTTCCAGCGCGTGCTTCTCGTTGAAGCTCAGCTTCCGTTTGGGAGCGGATGCGGGAGCAGCCGGCCGCTCCTCTTTCTTCTCCGCCACCGGCTGGGTCTTCGCCGTCTCGCGCTTCAGGTCGGCGCCGCGCTGCACCAGCATGTCGCTGTAGCCGCCGGCATATTCGATCCACCTGCCGTTGCCCTCGGGTGCGATCACGGAGGTGACGACGCGGTCGAGGAAGTCGCGATCGTGGCTGATCAGGATGACCGTGCCGTCATAGTCGCCGAGCATCTCCTCGAGCACGTCGAGGGTCTCCAGATCGAGATCGTTGGTCGGCTCGTCGAGCACCAGGAGGTTCGAGGGCTTTGCCAGTGCGCGGGCCAGCATCAGCCGGCCGCGCTCGCCGCCCGAGAGCACTTCGAGCGGCGTGCCGCGTTGCTCCTGCGCGAACAGGAAGTCTTTCATGTAGCCCACCACATGCTTCGGCTTGCCGCCGACCATGATGTGATCGCCGCGACCGCCGGTGAGGGCTTCCGCCAGCGTCGACTTGGGATCGAGGCTTTCACGGTGCTGGTCGAGCGTTGCCATCTCCAGATTGGCTCCCAGCCGCACCGTGCCGGAATCAGGCTGCATCGCGCCGGTCAGCAGATTGACAAGGGTGGTCTTGCCGGCCCCATTCGGGCCGATGATGCCGAGCCGGTCGCCGCGCTGGATCCGGGTCGAGAAATTGTCGACGATCTTGCGCTCGCCATAGGTCTTGCTGATGCCCTTGGCCTCGATCACGAGCTTGCCGGATTGCTCCGCTTCCGCTGCCGCGAGGTTGGCGCTGCCGGCGGTGCCGCGATAGTTGCGGCGCTGGTCGCGTAGCGCATGCAGATTGGCGAGGCGCTTGACGTTGCGCTTGCGGCGGCCGGAAACGCCGTGGCGGAGCCAATGCTCCTCGTCGACGATCTTGCGGTCGAGCTTGTGCTGGTCGCGCTCCTCCTCCGCGAGCACCTCATCGCGCCAGGCCTCGAACGAGGCGAAGCCGCGGTCGATCTGCTTGATCTTGCCGCGGTCGAGCCAGGCGGTGGAGCGGGAGAGATTGGTGAGGAAGCGACGGTCGTGGCTGATGATCACCAGCGCGCTGCGGTGGCTGTCGAGCTCCTGCTCCAGCCACTCGATGGTGGAGAGATCGAGGTGGTTGGTCGGCTCGTCCAGCAGCAGGATGTCGGGCGAGGGCGCCAGCACATAGGCCAGCGCCGCGCGGCGCGCCTCGCCGCCGGAGAGATTGTGCGGGTTCTCCTCGCCGGTGAGTCCGAGCTGCTCGAGGAGATAGCGCGCCTGGTGCTGGTCGTCCCCGGGCGCGAGCCCGGACTCGACATAGGCGAGCGTGGTCTCGTGCTCGCCGAAATCCGGCTCCTGCGGCAGATAGCGAACGGTGGCGCCGGGCTGCACGAAGCGCGTGCCGCCGTCGGGCTCGACGAGGCCGGCAGCGATTTTGAGCAGCGTCGATTTGCCGGAGCCGTTGCGGCCGATCAGGCAGACCCGTTCACTCGGGGCGACGTTGAGCTCGACGCCCGACAGCAGCGGCGTGCCGCCGAAGGTCAGCCTGATGTCTTTCAGCTGGATCAGCGGCGGCGCCATGATCAACCCCGACTCGTGGCCGTCGCATCAGCGCGGCGGCGGGCGATCCGGCGCAGCGTCTGGTCGAGTGCCGAGAGGAAAGCGGAACGGTCGCGCGGCGCGAACGATCGCGGCCCGCCGGTGACTTCGCCGGCCGAGCGCAGATCGGTCATCAGATTGCGAACCGCGAGCGTCATTCCAATCGACTCTTCCGTGAATGGTTTGCCGTTCGGCGCGATCACGTCGGCGCCCGCCTTGACGCAGCGGCTCGCCAGCGGGATGTCCGAGGTCACGACGACGTCGCCGGGTCTGGCGCGCTCGGCGATCCAGTCGTCGGCCGCGTCCATGCCGGCGCCTGCGGCGATGCGCTCGATCAATGGGTCCTGCGGCACCCGAATGAAATTGCCGGCGACGACGCTCACCGGCACACCGTGCCGGAGCGCGACGCGATAGATCTCGTCCTTCACCGGACAGGCGTCGGCGTCGACATAGATGCGGGTGGGGGTGTCGCTCATTCGCCGCGTGGTACCCCATCCGGGCCGCAAAGGCGAGGGGATTGACCGCTGTTCCCGGGGGCTTACGATCCACCCTGAAACAAGAATATGGGGAACGCCAAACCATGCCGAACCGGCTCGAAACCTACCGCGTCGAGGCCTACAACACCGCCAAACAATCCGAAAATAAGATGCACGACGATACCGTGGCCCGCCGCTTCGGCTTTTCCGGCGGGCTGGTCCCGGGCGTCGACGTCTTCGCCTACATGATGCACGTGCCGACCGTTCGCTGGGGGCGGGACTTCCTGTCGCGCGGGCTGATCGAGGCGCGCTTCATCAAGCCCGTCTATGACGGCGAGACCGCCGACGTGGACGCGATGGAGCACAACGACCTGCTCACGATCGAGGTGTTCAGCCGCACCGAGCTGTGCGCCACGGGGACGGCGTCGCTGCCGGCGGCTGCGCCGGCCGTCTCGCTGAGCGACTATGTTGCGGTCCCAGCCGTCGCCGAGCGCACGCCGGTCAGCCCCGCGACGTTCGAAACGGGCAAATGGTTCGGCACAACACCCCGACGCTGGGCCGGGCAGGACGCCGCTGATTATCTTGCGGACATCAGGGAGTCCGATCCGATCTTCGCGCGCGAGGGGCTTGGCCATCCCGGCCTGATCCAGCGGGTGATGAACCGCGTGCTGGTCGACAACACCATCCTGGGCCCGTGGATTCACGTCGGCAGCCGCATGCAGCTGTTGTCGGCGGCGCGCGTCGGTGACGAGATCAGTGCGCGCGCCAAGGTCACTGCGAACTACGAAAAGAAGGGCCACCGCTTCGTCGAGTTCGACGCCCTCGTCGTCGCCAACGGCACGACGCCGCTCGCTCATTGCCAGCACACCGCGATCTACCAGCCGCGCGAGCAGGCGGCAGCGTAGGTGTTGATTGTCATTCCGGGGCGGTCCGCGAGGACCGAACCCGGAATCTCGAGGTTCTCAGGTGCGCAAGGTGCGCACCGTAGTTCGATGCGTCGCATCGCCCCGGAACGACTGGCGAGGTTCAAACGCGGTGTCATTCCCCGCGCAGGCGGGGAATCCAGTACGCCGCGGCGGATGCCAACGCGCGCCCTCTGGAATACTGGATCGTTCGGTCAAGCCGGGCGATGACAGCATCGTTGTGGATGCGGAAGAGCGGCCCTTACGCCGCCTTGGCCTTCGCCTCCTGGATCGCGCGCCACACGCGCTCGGGTGTCAGCGGCATGTCGATGTGCTTGATGCCGTACTCGGACAGCGCATCGATCACGGCGTTCACCACCGTCGACAGGCTGCCGGCGCAGCCGGCTTCGCCGCAGCCCTTGCTGCCGAGCGGATTGGTCGTGGCCGGCACCGGGTGGTCGCCGACGGTCATGTTCGGCACGTCCTCGGCGCGTGGCAGGGCGTAATCCATCAACGAGCCCGTGATCGGCTGGCCGCTCTCGTCGTAGCGGACGTGCTCCATCAGCGCCTGGCCGATGCCTTGGACCACGCCGCCATGGAGCTGGCCCGCGACCAGCATCGGGTTGATCACCGTGCCGAAATCGTTGACCGCGCTGTAGCGCACGATCTGCACCACGCCGGTCTCGGGATCGATCTCGACCTCGGCGACGTGGCAGCCGTTCGGGAATGCGGAGGCGATCGGTTCGCTGGTGTGATCGACGTCGAGCGTATCAGGCACGCCCTCCGGCACCTTGCCGTCATGCAGTTTCTTGGCCAGCTCCATGATGTCGATGCTGCGATCGGTGCCCGCGATCGTGAACCTGCCATCGGCGAATTCGATGTCGGCCTCGGACGCTTCGAGCATATGCGCCGCAGCGCGCTTGCCTTTCTCGATGACCAGCTTTGCCGCGCCAACGATGGCCTGGCCGCTCGCCATGATCGAGCGCGAGCCGCCGGTGCCGTTGCCGGTGTGCACGATGTCGCTGTCGCCCTGCACCAGCTTGATGCTGTCGAAGGGCACGCCCAATTGCGCGCTCAGCACCTGCGCGAACGGCGTGGCATGGCCCTGGCCATAATCGAGCGTGCCGGTGATGAGCTGCACGGTGCCGTCGGCGTCGAACACGATCTTGCCCAGCTCGGGGCTCGGCGGCGCCGTGACCTCGAGATAGGAGCCGACCGCGATGCCGCGCAGCTTGCCGGCCTTCCTGCTCTCCTTCTTGCGCTTGGCGAAATTCTCGTGGTCGGAGATTTCGAGCGCCTTGTTGAATACGGCCTGGAAGTCGCCGCTGTCATAGGTGACACCGGAGGAGGCCGCGAACGGGATCTGGTTCGGCTTGATGAAGTTGCGCTTGCGCAAGGCCAGCCGGTCGATGCCCATCTCGTCGGCGGCGCGGTCGATCAGGCGTTCCATGTAGTAGTTCGCCTCGGGCCGGCCGGCGCCGCGATAGGCGCCCATCAACGTGGTGTTGGTGAGCACCACCTTGATGTCGACGGCCATCAGCGGCGTGCGATAGACGCTGGAAAAATTCTTGCCGGTGTTGAGCGAGAGCGGGCCCGGCGCAACGCCGGTGATGTAGGCGCCGAGATTGCCATAACCGGAAAGCTTCGCCGCGAGGAAATGCCCGTCGGCATCGAGCGCGAGCTCGGCATGGATCTTCTGCGCGCGGCCATGGCTGTCGGAGAGGAAGGCGGTCGAGCGTTCATCGAGCCATTTCACCGGGCGGCCCAGCGTCTTGGCCGCGTACAGGATGCACATGTACTCCGGATAGTTGATGTTCTTCATGCCGAAGGAGCCGCCGACATTGGCGGTGAGGATGCGAACCTTCTCGTTCGGCACTTTCAAGTTCTTGGCGAGATTGGCGCGGTTGCCGGCCACGCCTTGCGTCGGCACCTGAAGCGTGTAGCGCTCGGTCTTCTTGTCATAGGAGGCAAGACCGACGCGCGGCTCCATCGAGACCACGGCGACACGGGTGTTCTCGATGTCGAGCTTGGTCACATGAGCGGCGCTGGCAAAAGCGGCGTTCACCTTCTCCGTGTCGCCATAATGATAGTCGAGCGCCACGTTGTTGGGGATGTGGTCGTAAAGCTGCGGCGCGCCGGGCCTGGAAGCTTCCTCAGGATCAGTCACCGCGGGCAGCGGCTCGATATCGAGCTCGACCGCCTCGGCCGCATCACGCGCCTGTGCCAGCGTCTCTGCGACAACGAAGGCGACAGGATCGCCGACGAAGCGGACCTTGTCGGTCGCGAGCGGCTGGCGGTTGGTCTGGCGCAGGGGCGAGCCGTCACGGCTCTTCAGGGGCAGGCCGCAGGTGAAGGGGCCGTAGCCGGCGGCATCGAGATCTTTCCCGGTCCATACCCCCAGCACGCCCGGCATCGCCTTGGCGGCCTCGATGCCGATCCCACGAATGACGCCATGGGCATGGGTGGAACGGACAACCACGGCATGGGCCTGGCCAGGCAGGTTGAAGTCGTCGGTGTAGCGGCCCTTGCCGCGCACCAGCGTGTCGTCCTCCTTCCGGCGGACCGGTTGTCCGACGCCGTACTTTTGCAGTGCAATAGCGTTCTCGAGCGTGGTCGATTTGGTGTGTTCTTGCATGGAATTGACCTGAAAAACCGGCATTTGCGCATTTTCGCGGCAGCAGGGCACCGGACCTCTCTCAGATAACCCACGCCCCCGTTCACGACAACGCACGAATGGGCATGGTCCCATGTGATGCGTTGTTGCGCAGGCCTGCCGCGCTGCTAATGTTTCAAGCGAAAAATCAATTCCAGACCGGCCAGATTGGCCGCGGAAAGACAGTTTGTATGAATGACCACACGCGGCTCGGTGACGGCCATGGGCCGCACGGCGAGCTGGAGGGGTCGATGGCGGCGGTGGCGTTGGCCACCAAACCTTCCATCCCCGCACAGGCGGCGGGAACCGGCGTCTATGCGGCGCTGGACCTCGGCACCAACAATTGCAGACTGCTGATAGCCTGTCCGACCCAGGACGGTTTTCGCGTGGTCGATTCCTTCTCGCGCATCATCCGGCTCGGCGAAGGCGTCTCGGCGACGGGGTGCATCAGCGAAGCTGCGATCGAGCGCGCCATCGCGGCGCTCAGCATCTGCCGCGACAAGATCAATCTGCGGAAAGCGCGGCGGCTGCGGCTGATCGCGACCGAGGCCTGCCGCGCGGCCTCGAACGCGGAAGGTTTCCGCAGCCGCGTTGCCGCCGAGACCGGCATCGAGCTCGAGGTGATCGACCGCGAGACCGAGGCCGCGCTTGCCGTGCTCGGCTGCTCGCCGCTGATCGATCCCAGAGGACGCGGTGCGATCCTGTTCGACATCGGCGGCGGCTCGACCGAGCTGGTGCGGATCGAGCGCGATCCCGCAGATCCGGAACCGCGCATCAAGGCCTGGATGTCGATTCCCTACGGTGTGGTCACGCTCGCCGAGCAGTTCGGCGGTCGGGACGTGACGCCCGGGATCTATGCCGCGATGGAGCAGGAGGTCGCCAGCCATGTCGCGCCGTTCGCAGAAGAGCACGGTCGCGAGCTCGCCGACATGCATCTGCTCGGCACGTCGGGCACGGTGACGACGCTCGCCGGCATTCACCTCAATCTCGCCCGCTACGACCGGCGCCGCATCGACAGCATCTGGATGAACGACGCCGACATCACCGCGACCATCAGCAAGCTGCTGGGCATGAGCTACGAGGAGCGCGCCGCCAACAGCTGCATCAGCGTCGAGCGCGCCGATCTCGTGCTGGCCGGCTGCGCCATCCTCGATGCCATCCGGCGCGCCTTTCCGCTGCCGCGCCTGCGCGTTGCCGACCGCGGCCTGCGCGAGGGCATGCTGGTCGAGATGATGCGCGAGGACGGCGCGCTCAGGAGCTGGTGACATGGCCAAGGACACCACCGGCCGCTTGCACGTCCAGGTCAAGACCGGCGGCAAGCGCAAACTGTCGTCGAAGCTGTGGCTGGAGCGGCAGCTCAATGATCCCTATGTCGCCAAGGCCAAGGCAGCCGGCTATCGCTCGCGCGCGGCTTTCAAGCTCCTCGAGATCGATGACAAGTATCGGCTGTTGAAACCCGGCATGGCCGTGGTCGATCTCGGCGCCGCGCCGGGGGGCTGGAGTCAGATCGCGGCCAAGCGCGTCGGCTCGACGGAAGGCAAGGGCAAGGTCGTCGCCATCGATCTGTTGGAGATGCCCGAGATTCCCGGCGTCGATTTCGCGCAGCTCGATTTCATGGACAATGATGCCCCCGACAAGCTCACCGCGATGCTCGGCGGCAAGGCCGATGTCGTGATGTCCGACATGGCCGCCAACACGACCGGGCACCGCAAGACCGACCAGCTCCGCATCGTCGGCCTGGTCGAGACCGCGGCTGCGTTTGCCTGCGATGTGCTCAAGCCGGGCGGCACGTTCCTCGCCAAGACGTTCCAGAGCGGCGCCGATGCCGATCTGCTCGCCCAGCTCAAACGCGATTTTGCAGCGGTGCGCCACGTCAAGCCGGCCGCGAGCCGGCAGGATTCCTCGGAACGCTACGTGCTGGCGACGGGGTTTCGGGGCGGGGAAACGGCGTAGCCGCAAGCTACAGGGGCTGCGCTACCCCAGCCGCTGATCCCGCACGTCCTGCGTATCCTCCGACGCCGCCTTGACCGCCGCCTTCTCGGCACCCTTGCCCGCGCCCTTGCGGCTGGCGATCTCGACCGCCTTTCGGCCGGAGATCTCGTGGCCGGCATCGGCGGGCATCTGCCAGAAGAACCAGCTGGACGCCGCCGAGGCCAGCGCGACCACGACGAAAGCCGGCGCGAACACGGTGGCGTTGAGCTCGCTGACATGACTGAACCACATCGTCGTCTCGACGCAGGCCGCACCGAGGGCGACGCCCGCGGAGACCGCCAGCTGCTGGTTGACGCTGACAAGAGTGGTGGCGCGGCTCATCTGCGCGGTCTCGACCTCGGCATAGGCCACCGTGTTGATCGCGGTGAACTCCAGCGAGCGGAAGAAGCCGCCGACCACCAGGATGACCATGATGATGAGCAGCGGCGTCGTCACCGTGAACAGGGCGCAGACGCCGAGGAAGAAGGCGCTGATGATCGCATTCACCGTCATCAGGTTGCGGAAGCCGAAGGTGCGGATGATCCGCGCCGCCAGCGTCTTCATGCCCATGGCTCCTAACGAGGAGGCAAAGGTGACGAGACCCGAATGGAACGGCGAGAGGCCGAAACCGACCTGCATCAGCAGCGGCAGCAGGAAAGGCAGTGCGCCGATACCGAGCCGGAACAGGAAGCCGCCCAACACGGCCGCGCGCAGCGTCGGCAGCCTCAGAAGCGAAAAATCCAGCACGGGCGACCCGGTGCGCCGCGCGTGAATGACGTAGAGCGTCATCGAGATCGCACCACCTGCGATCAACGCGGCAACCGTGCTCCAGGGCAACAGGTTGAGACCGGCAACCGACAGGCCGAAGGCGATACCCGCGAGGCCGATGCCCGCGAGCACCATGCCATAGAGATCGAACGGCTCGCGTTCCTCGCTCTTGATGGGATCGATGTAGCGCAGCGCCATGAAGATGCCGAGCAACCCGATCGGGATGTTGATCAGGAAGATCCAGTGCCAGGATGCGTAGGTCGTGATGAAGCCGCCGAGCGGCGGTCCGATCACGGGGCCGATGAGGGCGGGGACAGTGACCCAGGCCATCGCATTGACCAGCGCGCTCTTGTCGACCGAGCGCAGCAGCACGAGGCGCCCGACCGGTGTCATCATCGCCCCGCCCATGCCCTGCAGGATGCGCGCGAACACGAAGTCGGTGACCGAGGTCGAGAACGCGCAACCGACCGAGCCGACCATGAACACACCGACCGCGATCGCGAACACCATCCGCGCCCCGAACCGATCGGCGGTCCAGCCGCTCGCCGGGATGAACACCGCGAGGGATAGAAGATAGGACGTGATCGCGAGCTTCAGCGTCAGCGGGCTGGTGCCGATGTCCGCCGCGATCGCCGGCAGCGAGGTGGCGATGACGGTGGAATCCATGTTCTCCATGAAGAGAGCAGTGGCCACGATCAGCGGAATGACGCGTTGCTTGTCGACCATGACGGATCGGTAACGAAAATCGGAAAGGACGGGTGCAGTTTGCGGCTTAACACCGCCGCCCGGCGGCGACCATCGCGGATCGGCGCATGGCACCTAAATCCTGCGTGACAACGGTGTGACTCTGCGCCTCCGTCATTCCGGGGCCGCCGCTTCCGCTCTCTCGTCGTTCCCGGGCATGCTCCGGAATGACGGTCACGGTGCTGTCGCGTGGGGCCGAGATCGCCGCTTCCGGCTCAAAAAACCCTGTGCATGGCTGGCCAGCGGCCCGAATTGCTTTGATTCGTCACGCGGCCGTGCTATCGACCCGCGTCAACCCCACCGATGGGCTCCGATTCTCAAGGCGATGCCGCAAGGTTCGCCGTGGGCGGCGCTCATCCATAAGCATTTGCGGCAGGGCCGCAGGAAGGAGTTGGCAAATGGCCACGGTGCAACTTCAGGGCATCCGCGAAGCCTTTACGTTCGACGACGTGCTGTTGAAGCCGGGCCTGTCCGACGTCATGCCGGGCGAGGTCGACATCCGTTCCCGCGTCACCCGCGCCATTCCGCTCAATATTCCGATCATGGCCTCCGCCATGGACACGGTCACCGAGGCCCGCATGGCGATCGCCATGGCGCAGTCCGGCGGCCTTGGCGTCATCCACCGCAATTTCGATCCGGAAGGGCAGGCTGCCCAGGTCCGCCAGGTCAAGCGCTACGAGTCGGGCATGGTGGTGAACCCGCTCACCATCAGCCCCGACGCCACGCTCGAGGACGCGCTGAAGCTGATGAGCGATCACGGCATCTCCGGCATTCCCGTCGTCACCGGCGCCGGCAAGTCCACGCCCGGCAAGCTGGTCGGCATCCTCACCAACCGTGATGTGCGCTTTGCGACCAATCGCCAGCAAAAGATCTCCGAGCTGATGACGCACGAAAATCTCGTCACGGTCCGGGAGAATGTCAGCCAGGACGAGGCGCGGCGGATGCTGCATCAGCATCGCATCGAGAAGCTTCTTGTCGTCGACGACCAATATCGCTGCGTCGGCCTCATCACCGTGAAGGACATGGAGAAGGCGGTCGCCCATCCGCTCGCCTGCAAGGATGCCCAGGGGCGGCTGCGCGTTGCGGCCGCCACCACCGTCGGCGACAGCGGTTTTGAGCGCACCGAGCGACTGATCGATGCCGGCGTCGACCTCGTCGTCGTCGACACCGCGCACGGCCATTCCCGTCATGTGCTGCAGGCGGTGAACCGCATCAAGCGCCTGTCGAACTCCGTCCAGGTCGTCGCCGGCAACGTCGCCACCACGGAAGGCGCGCAGGCGCTGATCGATGCGGGTGCCGATTGCATCAAGGTCGGCATCGGCCCGGGCTCGATCTGCACCACGCGCATCGTCGCCGGCGTGGGCGTTCCCCAGCTCACTGCGATCATGGATGCGGTGGAAGCAGCGAAAAAGGCCGACATTCCCGTCATCGCCGACGGCGGCATCAAATACTCCGGCGACCTTGCCAAAGCGCTCGCCGCCGGCGCCGACATCGCCATGGTCGGCTCGCTGCTTGCCGGCACCGACGAGACGCCGGGCGAAGTGTTCCTGTGGCAGGGCCGTTCCTACAAGGCCTATCGCGGCATGGGCTCGGTCGGCGCGATGGCGCGCGGCTCGGCCGACCGCTACTTCCAGCAAGACATCAAGGACACGCTCAAGCTGGTGCCAGAAGGCATCGAGGGCCAGGTGCCCTACAAGGGCCCGGTCGGCAACGTCATGCACCAGCTCGCCGGTGGCCTCCGTGCCGCGATGGGCTATGTCGGTGCGCGCGACATGAAGGAGCTGCACGACAAGGCCCAGTTCGTCCGCATCACCGGCGCGGGCCTGCGCGAAAGCCACGTCCACGACGTGACGATCACGCGCGAGAGCCCGAACTATCCGGGCGCGGGCTAGTCGCGTTGCTCGCGCGCGGGTTTGGCGCGCGCCAAGATACTGCCGTGCCCCGCTCGACCCGAGCGGGCCGCGAGCAACCGCGTCGTCGCGGTCGCTCAGGTAGGATTGAGATGCAATCCTACTCGGCGAATGGCGCCGCATCCACCAGATCAACCACCGAAGGCGCCCGGTATCCTTCGACAAAGCGCTCGCCGAAATCCCGGACGAAATTGTCGTAGCTTGTTTCAGGCTTGGTGCTTGCGATATGGCAGAAGCAGCGGCGGAACTGCCGCTTGATCTGCATTCGCGGGAATTCGGCGACGATCCGCGTCACTTCCGCGGCAGGAATGACGTCGTATTGCAGCCCGATCACGTCGAAGCAAACGCCGGCTGTGGAGAGCGCAACCTCGCTCTCCTTGTAGAGGCCGATTGACGGGGTCGAGTTCAGCGCGACGCTGTCCCAGATCAGCTGGGTACGGCGCTGGTCGAGGCCGCGCTCGACAGCAAAGTGCCGCGCCAGGTCCGCGCCTTCGATCTCGAAGCGCCGCGGTCCGGCGAAGCTTTCGTTCAGGGTGATGTCGTGCAGCAGGGTGCCGACGGCGAGCACTTCCTCATCGTGTACGACATTCTGCAGTTGTCCGAGCCTTACCGCGAACAGCCACGAGCGGACGACGTGATTGAACAGGTACGCCGCGCAATGCTGCCGCGCGTGTTCGATCGCGGCTCCGACAATCGGGGTGTCGGGAACAACGACGCCCGCGAGGGTGCGGTGGGCAGGTTTGTCCATGCTGCTGTCTTTTCTCGCGGGGGTCTGCAATTCGGGTGAATGAGATCGCTAGCTCTGGATGAATCTCAGGAGCTCGGCATTGACGTGATCCTGGTGGGTGGCGGTCAAGCCGTGCGGGGCGCCTGGATAGTAGACGTCGGTTGCGCCCTTGATGAGCTTGGCCGATTTGCGGGCAGAGTCCTTGACCGGGACGATCTGATCGTCTTCGCCGTGCAGGACAAGGGTCGGCACGTCGAACTTCTTCAGGTCTTCGGTGAAATCGGTCTCGGAAAATGCCTTGACACTCTCATAGGCGTTCTTGGCGCCTGCCTGCATGCTCCACAGCCAGAACTGGTCGAGCGTGCCTTGCGAGACTTTTGCACCCGGCCGGTTCGCGCCATAGAAGGCGATCGCCAAATCCTTGTAATATTGCGAGCGGTCGCCCGAGACGCCGGCGCGAATGGCGTCAAAAACCTCGATGGGAAGTCCCTCAGGGTTGGCGTCGGTCTTCAGCATGATCGGCGGCACCGCTGCGATCAGCACCGCCTTGGCGACGCGGCCGGTACCATGGCGGCCGATGTAGCGTGCGACCTCGCCGCCACCGGTAGAATGGCCGATCAGCGTGACATCACGTAAATCAAGCGCCTCGATCACCGCAGCGAGATCGTCCGCATAGCCATCCATGTCATTGTGCTCTGAGGCTTGACTGGAGCGACCATGGCCGCGCCGGTCGTGTGCGACGACGCGAAAGCCATGCTGGGCAAGGAACAGCATCTGGCCGTCCCAGGCGTCCGCATTCAGCGGCCAACCGTGCGAGAAGGTCACGACGGGGCCTTGGCCCCAGTCCTTGTAATAGATCTCGGTGCCGTCCTTGGTGGTGATCGTGCTCATCGTCTTGCGTCCTTGGGAGTGAGAAGAGAGTTGTGGAGCCAGTCGGCGAGCCGGGTCGGCCCGAGTTGCGGCTCGTCGCCCGGCGTCAGTGACTGATCGTCGAGTGTCAGGCCGAAATAGTCTGCATGGATATCGGGGACCACGCGGCGCGTGTCGCCCTTGGAGGCCAGAACCTGCTGCGCGAAGTCATCGAGACCGCGCCTTTCGGGACCAGCGATCTCGACTATGCTGTTGCGGGGCGGACCGAGCGCCAATTCGATCAGTGTGGCCGCGACGTCGTCGGCGGCGACGGGCTGGAAATGCGCGGGCGACAGCCGGATCACATCGCCGTCGGTACCGCCTGCGATGATCGCGTCGATGAATTCGAAGAACTGCGTCGCGCGCAGGATGGTGTATGGAAGGCCTGATGCTTGGATGAGCTCTTCTTGCACGAGCTTTGCACGAAAATAGCCGCTCGCCTGCAATCGGTCGGTGCCCACCACCGACAGCGCGAGATGATGCTTCACGTTGGCGGCGGTTCCGGCCGCCAGCAGGTTGCGGCCCGAGGTCCGGAAAAAGTCCATCGCGGTCTTGTCATCGAAGGCCGGCGAGTTCGCGACGTCGATCACGACTTGTGCACCGTGGACTGCTTCGGCGAGGCCCTCGCAGGTCAAGGTGTTGACGCCGGAGGAGGGCGAGGCCGCGACCACTTCGTGGCCTTTGGCCTGAATCCCGCGTACCACATTGCGACCGATCAGGCCGCTGCCGCCGATCACCACGATCTTCATTTTGTCCTCGCGCCTTGTTCGCTCCAGAGGCAGGAGGGTGCGCCCAAATCCGGCTCAAGACCTTGCTAGGGACGTGCAGCGCCCTTGGTTTTTGCTTGAAATCTGCTTGCAGTTTCGTCCAAACAGGGCGCAACAGCCTCGATTGGGGCGCGCCGAGAGCGGGATGCGGCTCGGTGTCAAGTAGGGCCTTTGTGGTGCGTTTCACCTTCGAAGCCTATGTCCTCGATGCTGACCGGCGGGAGTTGCGGCGAAACTCCGAGGCGGTCAACCTCACGCCGCAGGCTTTCGATCTGCTGCTCTATCTGGTGCGCAGCCGCGACCGTGTCGTTAGCAAGAACGATTTGTTCGACACGGTGTGGGGCGGGCGGATCGTCTCGGAATCGACATTGGCCAGCCACATCAACGCTGTGCGCAGGGCGCTGGAAGACAGTGGAGAGGGGCAGCGGCTGATTCGAACCGTTCCGCGCAAGGGGTTTCGCTTTGTCGGTGTGGTGCACGAAGCGGCCGATCAGCTCATCGCGATCGTTCCGTCGGCGGAGAAGCCGGTCGCCGCGCTCGACCTACCCGACCGGCCCTCGATCGCTGTGCTGCCGTTTCTGAACCTGAGCGGGGACCCCGCTCGGGACTACTTCGCTGACGGAATAGTCGAAGACATCATCTTCGGTCTGTCTCGAATCCGGTGGCTGTTCGTGATCGCCCGCAATTCGAGCTTCACGTACAAGGGCCGCGCGGTCGATGTGAAGCAGATCGGACGCGAACTCGGCGTGCGCTACGTGCTGGAAGGCAGCGTGCGTCGCTCCGCTGGCCGTGTGCGCATCACGGGACAATTGATCGACGCCTCCACCGGCGCTCATCTGTGGGCTGAGCGATTCGAGAGCACGATGGAGGATATCTTCGAACTGCAGGACCAGATCACCGCCAGCGTCGTGGGCGCGATCGCGCCGCAGCTCGAACTGGCCGAAATCGAACGCGCCAAGCGCAAACCGACCGAAAGCCTCGATGCCTACGACTATTATCTCCGCGGGCTGTCGCAGTTCCACACCGCGACCCGCGACGGAATCGATGCGGCGTTGCCGCTGTTCTACCGGGCGATCGATCGCGATCCGGACTTCGCCGCAGCTTATGGCATGGCGGCGTGGTGCTTTTACTGGCGCAAGATGAATCGCTGGCTCGCGGATCGCGTCGCCGACGGCGCCGAGGCGGCGCGGTTGTGCCAGAGCGCGGTGACGTTGAACAAGAACGACGCGGTTGCGCTGTGCCGCGGCGGTCACGCCTGGCCGCATTTCGGCGGCGACCTGGCCACCTGCGTCGCCCATGTAGACCGCGCGCTGGTGCTCAATCCAAATTCGTCGACGATCTGGTATCTCGGCGGCTATCAGCGAATCTCGATGGGCGAACACGACAGCGCGATCACCCATTTCAGCCGAGCCATGCGGCTCAGCCCGCTCGATCCGGAGATATTCCAGATGCAGACCGGGATCGCGATGGGGCACCTGTATTGCCGCCGCTTCGATGACGCGGTGGCGTCGCTGCAGCAGGCGACGCGGCAAATGCCGAACGTCCTGCGGGTGGCCGCCTTCATGGCGGCGAGCCACGCGCTGGCCGGGCGGATGGACGAAGCCCGCGAGGCGATGGGCCACGTCCGGAGGCTGGATCCGACTTTACGGGTCGGCGTCTTGCATGATTGGCTGCTGGTCCGCCGCCCGCAGGATTTCGCGCTCGCTGCGGAGGGCATGCGGATGGCCGGGCTGCCGGAATGAAGGGACGCCCGTCGGCACGGAATGCTGGAAGCGGCGGCAACGGAGCTGAGGCAGGCGTGATCGGCGATAGCCGTTGATTCGACGGCGACGCCCCCTCGGCGCCGAGGGAGCCGGACGCCCCTCGCTTTTGTATTGACGTAGCTACATCCCTCCGCTTCCGTTCGCGGCGAAAGCCAATCCGGAGGAAGCCATCATGTCCCAAGGCAAACGCATCGTTCTCGCCGCACGTCCCATCGGCGAACCCAAGCCGTCTGATTTTCGCCTGGAGGAATTCGCTGTTCCGACGCCGGGGCCGGGCGAGGTCCTGCTGCGCACGATCTGGCTGTCGCTCGATCCCTACATGCGGGGGCGCATGAGCGAGGGGCCGTCCTACGCAGCTCCGGTGCCGGTCGGCGGGGTGATGGAAGGCGAGGCGGTCAGCGAAGTCGCGGCGTCCAACAATCCCGATTTCGCAGTCGGCGACATCGTGCGCATCCGCTCGGGATGGCAGACCCATGCGATCTCGAACGGGAAGGGCCTGATCAAGGTCGATCCCAAGCTCGGTCCGATCTCGACCTCCATCGGCGTGCTCGGCATGCCCGGCATGACTGCCTATACGGGTCTGCTCGACATCGGCAAGCCGCAACCCGGCGAGACCGTCGTCGTTGCCGGCGCTTCTGGCGCGGTCGGCTCCGCGGTGGGCCAGATCGCCAGGATCAAGGGCGCCCGCGCGGTCGGCATCGCCGGCGGCAAGGACAAATGCGACTACGTCGTGAAGGAACTCGGCTTCGATGCCTGCATCGATCACCGCGATCCCGATCTCGCCGCCAAGCTCAAGGACGCCTGCCCCAAGGGCATCGACGTCTACTTCGAGAATGTCGGCGGCGCCGTGTTCGAGGCGGTCTTCCCGCTGCTCAATCCGTTCGCGCGTGTGCCGGTCTGCGGCCTCATCGCCCATTACAACGACACCGAGGCCAAGCCGCCGAAATGGGCCGCGAGCCTGATGCGCGCGACCCTGACCAAGCGGCTGACGTTCCGCGGCTTCATCGTGTCCGACTTCGCCGCCCGCCATGGCGACTTCCTGCGCGACATGTCGACCTGGGTCCGCGAGGGTAAGGTCAAGTACAAGGAATTCGTCACCGAAGGCCTGGAGAGTGCGCCGGGCGCGTTCATCGGCCTGCTGAAGGGAGCCAATTTTGGCAAGCAGCTGGTGCGCGTCGGACCGGACAAGGCTTAGCGCGACATCGGCCAGGTCTCACGTGCTTCCGTGCCAAGCTGGCTCGTGGGATGGTTAAGAAAGAGTCACCAAATGGTCACACCTGCCCGCAAAAACCGCAGGTGTGACCGCCTGTTCGTTGACGGTTCGACGAAGGCATTGAATCATCGCGCATATTTTAGGTGCTGCGATGTTCGAGATCAGTATTTTCTGCGTAATCCTCCTGGCCGCCGGCTATTGGGCGACCATGTTCATCATGGGCCGTCGCGACGACGTCATCCATGGCAGGTTCGTGCACACGGAGGAGGAGGGCGATTTCACGCCGGCCGCGATGCCCGCGCCACCGCCGTTTCCGAAGCGTCCGGTGAAAGCTGCGCAGTCCGCTGGTATTCAGCCAGTCGGCACCGAGGCCAAGCCCGTGAACAGCGAGGCGCTGCAATCCCTGCTCGCCGCGATCCAGCAGGATCTCAAGAGCGTCGCTTAGTCACTGCTCGCCCATCTGGGCAAGCAATTCCTCGATATCGACATCGCGCTGGCCCGCCGCCCTGACGTGTCGGACCTCGAGACTGTCGGGCTGGAAGCGGTATTCGACGAGGCCGACTTCCTTGACCGCGATGCGGTCCTGCCGCTTATCGTTGATGACGAAGCCCGCTGACGGCGCCCAGACGTGGCGGGTGTGGCGCCAGGTGAAGTCGCGGCGCTGGTGCACGTGGCCGCTGGCGACCAGACGCAAGTCGACCTTCCCGAACATCTCGATCAGCCGCGCTCGCGCCGGCTGCGGCACGTAGCGGATCGACGTCTCCGGCGTCTCGGGGTCGTCGGGCTGGTTGAGAAACAGCGGCTTGTGCAGGAACAGCGCGACCGGCCCGCCGTTCGTGCGCGAAATCTCGGAGGCGAGCCAGTCGAACTGCTGGGCCTCGAAAGGCAGCCCCGAGTTCATCACCAGAGAATTGAGGCCGATGAAGCGCCAGCCACAGGCCTCGAACGACCAATGGTCTTCGCCGATGATCTCGCAAAACTGCCCGCGATGCGCCTCGTTGACCGGAGGCTTCGGCGCCGGACCGATCGCCGTCGGATTGTCGCCGATATCGTGATTGCCGGGGAGATAGCGGCAGGAAACGGGCAGCGCGTCGTGCATGCCCTTCGCGAATTCGACGTCGTCGCGGCTTGTCGGCCCGTCGAACGAGACGTCGCCGGTGTTGACGACCAGGTCGGGCCTGCCGGCGTCGATGTGGTCGCCGATCGCCTCGAAGTTGGCGATCAGGCCGGGAAAGCGCCGGCCGAGATGGGTGTCGGAAATCTGGGTGAGGCGAAATTCGGGCATGCGACCATCCTAGCCGCGGCCGCGCGTCGGAACGATGACGGCGTAGGTGGGATCGCGACGAACAAAGTTTAAAGCACGCGGTAGCGGATCGTGTAGCCGTCCTGCGGTGCGACCGCGCCGGCGAGCGGCGATGCGATGCGGTCGGCCAGATGCCAGGGACCGAACTGCTCGGAGCGATGCGGTTGCGCCGGCAGACGCAGGCGGAATTCGAACGTGCCCTTGCCGGGCAGGTTCACGACCAGGACGCGGTCGGCCGTGCGGTGGTTGAGCGCCACCGCGCCGCGCAGCACCGCCCGCCCGTCGGCAAGATCCCGCACGCCATCGACCAGCGCCAGGGTCTGGTTGCGATCGGTGTGCAGCTCGATCTGACTGTCGGTGACCGCCGCCAGCATCTCCCGCGGCATGCGGATCTCGAACTCGATGGCGGGCTTGGACGGATTGAGGCCGAGATAAGCAAGCGCAGCGTGGCGCATGTCGTAGGCGGCAAAGGCGAACAAGGCGAGTGCGGCGAACGCAGCCAGGCCATGCCGGGCGACATCGCGCCAAGTTCGATAGCTCAGGCGGAAGTACACCGTCATGGCCAGCGCGACCGCCAGCGCCGTCGCGATGCCCGATAGCGCAGACATCAGAATGCCGAGCTGGCCGCTGGCGGATGCGGTGAAGAGGCTGGACAAGGTGTTCATGGCGCCATCTCGCGTCGGGCCCAAGCGGCCGAAATCGCTTCAACTATCGGCGGTTGGTCGCCGAAGCGGGAACGGCGGTTCAAGTCGTTCATTGTCAGCGCCAAGAGTCGCCGCTAATGACGGGCGGCGGCATATCGCCTCCCGGGAAAGTTCCGATGTCCGTTCAAATGGTCCTGCTGCCGGTCTTCGTGCAGGTCGCTCTCACCTTCGCGCTTCTGATCGGGATGGTCATGGCGCGCCGCAAGACGCTGGTCGCGGGGGAGACCAAGATCCGCGACATTGCGCTGGGCGAGCCGAACTGGCCGAAGGGCGCCACACAGATCGCCAATTGCTACCGCAACCAGTTCGAGCTGCCGGTGCTGTTCTACGTCCTGATCGCACTGGCATTGCCGCTCCGCCGCGCCGATCTCTTCATCGTGCTGATGTCCTGGGTGTTCGTGGTGACGCGCTTTGCCCACGCGGGTGTTTTCGTCTCCTCGAACGATCTGGGCCGCCGCTCCACCGTGTGGCTCGCCGGCGTGCTGGTACTGCTGGCGATGTGGGTCTACTTCGCGCTGAAGCTTCTGCTGCTGATCTAGGCGCTCCGCGCCCTTCGAAAGAATTCAAATGACACCCGCTGCACGGCTGTCCGCAGCCATCGAACTGATCGATACCATCGAGAGGGACCGCGTGCCCGCCGCCAAGGCACTGAAGGAGTGGGGCACCGCGCACCGCTTCGCCGGTTCCGGCGACCGCGCCGCGATTGCCGGCCTCGTCTGGGACGTGCTGCGCCGCTACGCCTCGAGCGCATTCCTGATGGATTCCGATACCGCGCGGGCCAGGCTGATCGGCATGCTCCGCCTCGAGCGCAACATGGATACGGCCACCATGGCCGCGCTGTTCGACGGCAGCCGGTTTGCGCCGGCGCCGCTGACCGAGGCCGAGCAGGCCGCGCTCGCCTCGCGCTCCCTCAAGGACGCGCCCTCGGCGATCGCCGGCGACTACCCCGAATGGCTCGACCCGCATCTTGCAAAAGTGTTCGGCGAGACCCGCGCCGAGGAAGCCGCCGCGATGGCCAGTCGGGCCCCGCTCGATTTGCGCGTCAACACGCTAAAATCCAATCGCGACAAGGTGCTGCGCGCGCTTGCTCATCTTCATGCGAAACCGACGCCCTGGTCCGCAACCGGCGTGCGCATCGAGCTTTCGGCCGATGCGCGCAATCCCGGCATCCAGGCGGAAGAGGATTTCATCAAGGGCGCAATTGAAGTGCAGGATGAGGGATCGCAGCTTGCGGCCAAGTTCACCGCGGCAAAACCCGGCGAGCAGGTGATCGATCTCTGCGCCGGCGCCGGCGGCAAGACGCTGGCGCTCGCCGCCCTCATGCAGGGCAAGGGCCGGCTGATCGCGACCGACCGCGACAAGCGCCAGCTCGCGCCGATCCATGAGCGGCTGTCGCGGGCCGGCGTCCACAACGCCGACGTCCGCACGCCCAAGGGCGAGGCGGATCCGCTGGCCGATATCCGAGGCACAGCCGACCTCGTCGTGATCGACGCCCCCTGCACGGGAACCGGCACCTGGCGTCGCAACCCCGACGCCAAATGGCGGATGCGCCCGGGCGCGCTGGAGATCCGCCTGCGCGACCAGGCCGAGGTGCTGGAGCGGGCGGTGCCGCTGGTGAAGGCCGGCGGGCGCATCGCCTACATCACTTGCTCGGTGCTTTCGGAGGAGAACGGGGAGCAGGTAAGGGCGTTCACCGCACGCCATCCCGAGTTCGCGGTCGTCCCCCCCGAGCAGACCGCGAGCGTGCTCTGGGACAAGGCGGAAGCTTTTGGCGAGGCCGCGCTGAAGTCGACGGAAGGCTGGCTGATGACGCCGCGGCGGACGGGGACGGACGGGTTTTTCGTGTCGGTGCTGAGGAAAATCGGCTGAGTGGTCCTCAGTAGTCATTCCGGGGCTCGTCCTGCGGAGCGCTCCGGATTGACGGCGTCAAATACAAAACCCCGCGCACCGGATCCCGGTCGCGGGGCTTTCTGAGTCTAGCGTTCTGCCGGTACGTCCGTGGTCAGAACGATGCGCAGGCGTTAGCCGACGCGGAGATTGTCAGCCGAGGACTTGCCGCTGCGGCGATCGGCGACGATGTCGAACGAGACCTTCTGGCCCTCGTTGAGGGTGGAGAGGCCGGCGCGCTCGACCGCGCTGATGTGGACGAACACGTCCTTCTGGCCGTCGTCCGGCTGGATGAAACCATAACCCTTTTGGGTGTTGAACCACTTCACGGTGCCCATAGCCATGGGAGTTTCCTTTGTTAGAGAGGGTACGCACGCGGACCGGTACGCGTCGCTGCGCCCTTGATCCTGTTCAGTCGATGTTTGGAGAAGTCATCTGAAGCGTGCGCGCCCGTCGGTAACGAAGCGAAGCGGCCCAGTCGTTCGGCCAAGTATCGATGATCACAATATAGCGAGAATTTTGGGCTACTTCAAGGCACCACCCGTGGCTCGGCATGTCGCGCGTATTTGCTATTTTGCGGTGCAAATTAACCGTCGCGGCTTCAATCGACGATGAAGAGCGTGGCGCCCGTCGTGGTCGAGGACCGGTGCGCGGCGTCGCCGAAATCCGACACCTGGTAGCTCATTCCCGCCGTAAGCTTGAACTTGCGCCCGTCGCGCAGCTCGGAGTCGAGCTCGCCCTTCAGCACATAGAGCACGTGGCCGCGGTCGCACCAATGATCGGCGACATAGCCCGGCGAATACTCCACCATCCGCACCCGGAGATCGCCGATAGTGAGCGTGCGCCATTTTGCCTCGCCGCTCTCGCCGGGATGCGTGGTCGCCTCGACCTTGCTCCAGTCGGTGACGGTGAAGGGGGAGGTGGGGAGCTTCATGGGGAGTCCTGAATGGGGGCGATGCTTGGCGTAATGACATAGCAACAAACTCCGTCATTGCGGGGAGCCTCCAACGAAGCAATCCAGGACTGTATCCGGGGACAGATACTGGATTTGCTTCGCTACGCTGGCAACGACGGACAGGCTAGTGCACCAAATGGTTCGCCGAGCCCTGCACGATCAGCCCTGCATCGTTCACCCGCAGATACTCGCAGATCTTCTTCCCGCGCTCGTTCGCATAGAACACCACGACGCTGTCGGGGCTGACGAACAGATCGATCAGCGAGAAATGCAGCTCCGGCAGCAGCCCGAGTGCCTTGCCCCAATAGGCGCGCAAAGCCTCCTTGCCCCGCACCGTGCCGCTGGCGTCGAACCCCATCGCGGGGATGCGGTCCGAGGTCATCACGGCGGCCTCGTCATAGAGCGCGAGCACGCGCTCGAGGTCGCGGGCGTTCCAGGCCTCGACCCAGGTGCGGCCGAGCGCGGCCAGCATTGACGGTGGATGATGCTGTGGCATGACGTTCTCCCTGATGGCCCTCTCGGGGGGGGGGGGGGGGGTTTAAAAGGTCAATATTACTGACCTTTATCGCCCTGTCCATGCCCAAAGAAGCATGTGGGCGCGCGCAGCCGCGCGGTTGCGGCCCGGGCCGCGCCAGCGTATCTGCTGGCCATGACAGCAGCACAGAACGACCGCTCCGCGTCGACGCCCTCGGTGGCCTCGGCGCACGACAAGATTCTCATCGTCGACTTCGGCAGCCAGGTGACGCAGCTGATCGCGCGTCGCGTCCGCGAGGACGGCGTCTATTGCGAGATCGTCCCGTTCAACAAGGCCGAAGCCGCCTTCGACGAGATGAAGCCGAAGGCGGTGATCCTCTCCGGCGGCCCCGAGTCCGTGCATGAGGCCGGCTCGCCCCGCGCGCCGCAATCGATCTTCGATTCCGGCGTGCCCGTGATGGGTATCTGTTACGGTCAGATGACCATGGCGGCACAGCTCGGCGGGGAGGTCGAGGGCGGGCATCACCGCGAGTTCGGCCGCGCCGATGTCGAGGTGAAAGCCGACAGCCAGCTGTTCGCGGACGTCTGGTCGTCGGGCAGCAAGAACCAGGTCTGGATGAGCCATGGCGACCGCATCACCAAGATGCCGCCGGGCTTCTCCGTCGCCGGCACCTCGCCGAATGCGCCCTTCGCGATCATCCAGGACGAGAGGCGCAAATATTATGGCCTGATGTTTCATCCCGAAGTGGTGCATACGCCCGACGGCGCAAAACTCATTCGCAACTTCGTCCGCAAGATCGCCGGTCTCACCGGCGACTGGACCATGCGCGCCTTCCGCGAGGAGGAGATCGCCAAGATCCGCGCGCAGGTCGGCAGGGGCAGGGTGATCTGCGGCCTCTCCGGCGGCGTCGATTCAGCGGTCGCGGCCGTCCTGATCCACGAGGCCATCGGCGACCAGCTCACCTGCGTCTTCGTCGATCACGGCCTGATGCGCCTCAACGAGGCCGAGCAGGTCGTCGACCTCTTCCGCCACCACTACAACATCCCGCTCGTGCACGTGGACGCCTCGAAACAGTTTTTGGGCGAACTCGAGGGCGTCACCGACCCGGAAGCGAAGCGCAAGACCATCGGCCGCCTCTTCATCGAGGTGTTCGAGGCCGAGGCCAAGAAGATCGGCGGCGCCGATTTCCTGGCGCAAGGCACGCTCTACCCCGACGTGATCGAGAGCGTCTCCTTCACCGGCGGACCGTCAGTCACCATCAAGTCGCACCACAATGTCGGCGGTCTGCCCGAGCGCATGAACATGAAGCTCGTCGAGCCCTTGCGCGAGCTGTTCAAGGACGAGGTGCGCAAGCTCGGGCGTGAGCTCGGTCTGCCCGAAATCTTCGTCGGCCGCCACCCGTTCCCGGGCCCGGGCCTTGCCATACGCTGCCCCGGCGAGATCACCCGCGACAAGCTCGACATCCTGCGCAAGGCGGACGCCGTCTACATCGACCAGATCCGCAAGCACGGCCTCTACGACGAGATTTGGCAGGCTTTTGCGGTGCTGCTCCCGGTCAAGACCGTCGGCGTCATGGGCGACGGCCGCACCTACGACTACGTCGTGGGCCTGCGCGCCGTCACCTCGACCGACGGCATGACCGCGGACTTCTACCAGTTCGACATGAAATTCCTGGGCGAGACGGCGACGCGCATCATCAACGAGGTGAAGGGCGTGAACCGGGTGGTGTATGATGTGACGAGCAAGCCGCCCGGGACGATCGAGTGGGAATGAGGGAGCCGTATTGATCCAGGGGGACGGCGGTCCTTTGTCAAACGGTGAGATTCACCGCGTCGTTCGGGTGCGCCGAAACAATCGCAGGTGTCGACAGTTCGCGGCTGCTCTCCGCGTGTGAACCGTTCACGGCTCTAGGGCGTTAAAGGGAGGTGCAAGTCTCCTCCTTTGCCCCAGAGCCATACATCCTGATCCTGACAGGTGCGGGCCTGCTCATCGCGCTCGTTGCCTGGCTACCACTCGCCCTAAAGCGGCTTCCCCTGTCTCTGCCGATCGTCTGCATCGGGATTGGTGCTGCGATCTTCTCGCTGCCGGCAGTCTCGCTCCGGCCACTGCCGCTCAATTACCCCGACTTCACCGAGCGTTTCACCGAGTTCGTCGTGATCATTGCGCTGATGGGGGCCGGCTTGAAGCTCGATCGCCCGTTCAGTTGGCGAAAGTGGAGCGTAACCTGGCGGTTGCTGGCGATCACGATGCCGATCGGAATCCTTGCAATCACTGCATTGGGGGGATGGATGCTGGGCCTGCCCTGGATCGCGGCGCTGTTGCTGGCGGCGAGTCTGGCGCCGACCGATCCGGTGCTCGCGTCCGACGTCCAGGTCGGGCCTCCCAAGACCGGGGAAGAGGATGAGGTTCGCTTCGGGCTGACATCCGAGGCAGGCTTGAACGACGGCTTCGCCTTCCCGTTCGTGAATCTTGCGATCGCGCTCGGTTTGGCGATGGCAACGGGTGAACCCTGGGCAGGGCAGTGGCTGCTCCACAATGTGCTGTGGGAGATTGGCGCCGGCCTCATCGGTGGCTGGCTCATTGGCCGGCTGTTCGGCTGGCTCACGTTTCACGTTCCCGCCGACACGAAGCTGTCGAGGACGGGAGACGGTCTCATCGCGATCGCGGCCACGTTCGTTTCTTACGGTGTGACAGAACTCATCCACTGCTACGGCTTCCTTGCCGTTTTCGTCACCGCACTGACGCTGCGCCGATCGCACCGCGACCACGAATTCAACCGGCAAATGCACGACATCACCGAGCAGGTCGAGCGGCTGGCCATGATGGTCCTGCTGCTGCTGTTCGGCGGGGCACTGGTCAGCGGTTTGCTACGCCCGCTCGAGTTGGTGGACGTGGCAGCGGCGGCGGCGATTCTGCTCGTCATCCGGCCGATCGGCGGTTTGATTGCGCTGGCTGGATTCAAGGCTCGCTTCTTGGAGAAGATGACGCTGGCCTTCTTCGGAATCCGAGGTGTGGGCTCGTTCTACTATCTGGCCTATGGGCTCAACCATATGGAGTTGACCGTCGGCGAGCGGCTGTGGGCTATCGTTGGCCTCGTAGCGCTGTTGTCGATTCTGCTTCACGGACTGACTGTCACGCCGGTCATGCGACAGCTCGACAGGAGTCAGGGTCGGGATCCAGACGCCGATGATGCGGCTCCACCGCCAAACGTGCAGAGACCGGCGTCGGCTTAGGATCGAACGATGCCCGGCACTGGCAGCTTCGACGCCGCGAGAACGCATTTGCGTCGAACGCACTCGCAGCTCGTCGGCTGCAGACCGTGCGGGGGGTAGGACATTCCGACGTCTTGAGACCGTAGTGTGCCAAGGATACCCTCCAGACAGTGCTCGCAGAATGCTTAAAACTCTCGACATCCGATGATCGAGGCAGCTGGAACCAGCGCAGGTTGAAAGCGTTAGCTGCGGGCCGCAATTGATGTCGGGGGCGGAGCTATGTCCGACTTACTGCCCAGCGCGTTGGATCTTGCGCGCTTCCAGTTCGCCTTCACGGTGGTCTGGCACTTCCTGTTTCCGGCCTTCACCATCGGGCTCGCGAGCTATCTCGCCGTGCTCGAAGGTCTGTGGCTGTGGACGGGCCGCGGCGCCTATCTCGATACCTACCGCTATTGGTTGAAGATTTTCGCGGTCGCCTTCGCCATGGGCGTCGTGTCGGGTATCGTCATGTCGTACCAATTCGGCACGAACTGGTCGGTGTTTGCCGACAAGACATCGCCGGTGCTCGGACCGCTCCTCGGCTATGAAGTGCTGACGGCATTCTTTCTCGAGGCCGGCTTCCTTGGCGTGATGCTCTTTGGCCTTGGCCGCGTTGGTCCGCGCCTGCATTTCGTCGCGACCTGCTTCGTCGCTGGCGGCACCTTGCTCTCGGCCTTCTGGATTCTCGCCGCGAATTCCTGGATGCAGACGCCGACAGGACATGGGACGGGGCCGGACGGCCAGTTCATTCCCGAGAGCTGGCTCGCAATCATCTTCAATCCGTCGTTCCCCTATCGGTTCGCCCATACGGTCACCGCGGCCTACCTGACGACCGCGATGATCGTGGGGGCCGTGGGCGCCTGGCACCTTCTGCGGGACAGGATGAACGAACGCGCTCGCATCATGTTTTCAATGGCGATGTGGATGGCCGCGATCGTGGCGCCTATGCAGCTCCTGATCGGCGATCTGCATGGCGTGAATTCGTACCACCATCAGCCGGTCAAAGTCGCGGCCATGGAAGGCCACTTCGAGACCGAACGCCGTGCGTCCTCCATCCTGTTCGGCATGCCGGATGCCGAAGCCGGGGTGACGCGCGGCCAAATTGCCATTCCTGGCTTCGCGAGCCTTTATCTGACGCACAGCCTTGATGGAGAGGTCAAGGGGCTCAAGGCTTTCCCGAAAGATACATGGCCGACCAACATTCCACTCGTCTTCTGGGCGTTCCGCATCATGGTCGGCCTGGGAATTCTGATGATCGTGCTCGGCATGGCCTCGCTCGTTCTGCGTTGGCGCGACGGGCTGTACGACACGCCGTGGCTGCACCGCTTTGCCGTGGCCATGGGGCCGTCGGGGCTGATCGCGGTGACCGCCGGATGGACGGTGACGGAGGCGGGACGCCAGCCATTCACGGTTTACGGACTCCTGAGGACTGCCGATAGCGTCGCGCCGATCGCCGCGCCGGCCGTGGCCGCGTCACTGGCGGCATTCGTCGTCGTGTACTTCGTCGTGTTCGGCGCGGGGATCGCGTATCTGTTTCACCTCTTCCGCCAGACGCCTGAAGCCGGCGAGCACGGACCGCCACAGGGCCAGCCGGTCCGCACGGCCGGCATTACGCCGGCCCCAGCCTTGATAGCCGGGGCGCCGGCGACACACAGAGCAGAGTCGCGTCAAGCGGGGATCAGGCCATGAGCATCGACCTCACACTGATATGGGCCCTGCTGATCGCCACGGCCGTGCTGCTCTACGTGATGATGGACGGCTTCGACCTTGGCGTCGGTATCCTGTTTCCGGCCGAGGTGGCGAGAGCCGACCGCGACGTCATGGTCAATTCCGTGGCACCCGTCTGGGACGGCAACGAAACCTGGCTCGTCCTCGGCGGCGGCGGATTGTTCGCGGTGTTTCCGCTGGCCTACGCGACGATTTTTCCCGCGCTCTACATGCCGCTCATTCTGATGCTGCTCGCGTTGGTGTTTCGCGGAGTGGCTTTCGAAATGCGGTTTCGGGCGCGGACGCCCGCCGGTGAAACATGGTGGGACCGCGCCTTCTCGTGGGGCAGCTTTGCCGCCGCATTCCTCCAGGGCGTCTGCCTTGGCGCCATCGTGCAGGGCATTCGTGTGGAGGGGCGTGCTTACGCCGGCGGGTGGTGGGACTGGCTGACGCCTTTCTCGGTTCTGACCGGTATTGCCCTGGTTGTCGGCTACGGCCTGCTCGGCGCGTGCTGGCTGGTTTGGAAGACCGACGGCGCGCTTCAGGCACGCTGCCGCAACTATGCACGCGTTCTCGGCTTTGCGACGCTCGGCTTCATCGCCGTCATATCCGTGATGATGGTCATCCAGAGCCCGGCGTTCCGGGAGCGATGGCTGACGCTGCCAAACATGCTTTACGCAGCGCCTGTGCCAGTTCTCGTGGCCCTGCTGGCATGGCGCTTTCATCGCGCGCTCGGCAAGGGCGAGGATGTGGTGCCGTTCCTGTGCGCGCTTGGCTTCTTCGTGCTGTCCTATATAGGGCTTGGCATCAGCATGTGGCCGATGATCGTGCCGCCCTCCATTACGATCTGGCAGGCAGCCACGCATCCCAGCAGCCAGTTGTTCCTGCTCGTCGGCGCCGCGGTGCTGGTGCCGGTGATCCTCGTCTATACTGGCTACGTCTACTGGATATTTCGGGGCAAGGTGCGGCACGGCGAGGGGTATCACTGATGCTGCGTGTGTCTCGAACCTGGAGGCAGCTGTTATGGTTCGTGGCGCTGTGGGCGGCGGGTGTGATTACGCTGCTGGCGATCGCAATGCCTATCCGATGGCTGCTGAAGACGGGGTAGAGAAGCTGCCGATCGATCGGCTTGGTCAAGGCTGCGGCAAGGAACGCGAGCAGAAAGGACCGCTGCGAAGCGGCAGAGTGCAGCGACGATCCCCTCGGGAAGCCCGTGCATCGCCATACCGAGCGCGACCAGCGCAAGCACGCTGGCCAACCGATCGAGTAGGCTTCACTCCGCACGACGTGCTCTCTCGTAGCGGGAGTCCAACTGGCGTGGTTTGACAAAGATCAACTTCAAGGGGCACCGCTAGGCAGTAGCTCAGGCTGTTCGCGTTCTCGGAGCCTGCCTGAATGATCCGTCTCTCGGCACTAAGTTCGACACGGCTGCGCATTGCGCTGGTCATCGTGCTCGGATTGATCTTTGCGGCCCTGCAACTCACTGCAAATGTTGCGCCGTCGCCTGAAAGCACATCTGCTTGGCAGCACGATGGAAGGCTTCACGTCTTCTTTCATCCGGACTGCCCTCATTGCCACAGGGCCATCGAGTTTCTCAGGACACAACCGCGTGTCGATTTCGTCCTGCACGATGTGTCGAATTCGGCCAACGAAGCCCTGTTCCTTGCCATTGCTCGTCAGCACGCCATACCGGAGAACGAACTTGGCGTTCCCCTCTTCGTGCGCGGCTCGCGCTACCTGCTCGGCTTCGAGTCGGCGGAGAAAACGGGCAGGGACCTGCTGGCTCTTGTGGCTGATGAGACCGCGATTGCGCGTCCGGAGGACGCCGCCCGCAAAATAAGCTTGCCGTGGCTGGGAGACATCGACCCCGTTGGTTATTCCCTTCCGACGCTGGGCATTCTGATGGGCCTCGCCGATGGCTTCAATCCATGCGCCATGTGGGTCCTCGTCTATTTGATCTCGCTGATCGCGGGCATCAAGGACTACGGCAAGATCTGGTGGCTGGTGGGGAGCTTCGTCCTCGCTTCAGGCGTGCTCTACTTCCTGTTCATGACGGCGTGGCTGAACACATTCCTCGTGGTCGGTCATATCCGCCCGCTCACACAGATCGTTGGGCTGGTGGCGATCGGGATCGGCATCGATCATCTCTATGAGCTTGCCGTGACGCGTGGCGTGATCGTCTGCGACGTCGGCAATGCCGAACAGCGGCAGCAGACGATGCAGCGAATCCGCAAGATCGTCGCCGCGCCCGTCGGCCTGGTAAGTCTGCTGCTGATCGTCGGTCTGGCGTTTACCGTCAACGCTATCGAGTTCGCGTGTTCGGCGGCGCTGCCGGCGATCTACACTCATATGCTCGCGCTGGCAGACCTCTCGACCGGAGCATACTACGCCTACATCGGATTGTACGTAACGTTCTTCATGCTCGACGATCTCGTCATTTTTGGACTCGCGGCATTCACCGTGCAGAAGGTCATTGATACGCGCTATGCCGCGTTGAGCCGCGGCGCCGGTGGCGTGGTCCTGATCGGGCTTGGCCTCTGGATGCTGGCGCGCTGAGAATGGAGAGTCCCGAGAAGCGAACTGTTATCTCTTGAAGTCGATGTACTACCAATACTTGGATAGAGCGGGAGCAGGGGGCGAAAGTCGGTCGTATCGCCGGATGAAGTGGTGTCGGAGGGCGTTCTTCTCGTTCCCGCTCCGCGACGGTTTGTTTGACCTACGTCATTGTGACGATCCTCGAAGCTGGTAGCGTGCTCCTGTCGGTTCAAACGCTGTTGCGAGGTCGATGACAATGAAGAGTCCGGCCCTATCGCGCATTTTCTCGGCGAGCCTGGCGGCTGTGATCGCCATCGCGCCATCGCTCTCGCTCGCCTGTACGCGGCTGGTTTATCTCGGCGCCAACAATCAGGTCGTCACTGCGCGATCGATGGACTGGCGGTTTGAAATGCCGACCAATCTCTGGATCTTCCCGAGAGGCATGGCGCGCAGCGGGGAGGTCGGGCCGAACTCGCTGAAATGGAAATCCAAATTCGGCAGCGTGGTTGCCTCCGCTTACGACGTTTCGACGTCGGACGGCATGAACGAGGCGGGACTGGTCGCCAACGTCCTCTGGCTCACCGAGTCCGAATACCCGAAGTTCGGTCCCGGCAGGCCCGGCCTGTCCATTGCCGCCTGGGCCCAATACGTGCTCGACAATTTCGCCACCGTTCAGGATGCGGTTGCGGTACTCGAGACGGATCCATTCATGATCGTCACCGACAACGTGCCCGGACAGAAATTGCTCGCCACGCTTCATCTGTCTCTTTCGGACGCCACGGGCGACAGCGCGATCATCGAATACGTCAATGGCCGGCCGGTCATTCATCACGGCCGCAAGTACCAGGTGATGACGAATTCCCCGGTCTTCGAACAGCAGCTGGCGCTGAACGAATATTGGAAGGAGATCGGCGGCACGGTGATGCTGCCGGGCACCAACCGCGCCGCAGACCGGTTTGCGCGGGCATCCTTTTACGTCAACGCGATTCCAAAAGATGAGAATCCCGACCGTGCCTTGGCCAGCGTCTTCAGCGTGATCCGGAACGTGTCGGTGCCGTTCGGCATTTCGACGCCGGATCAGCCCAACATTTCCTCGACGCGGTGGCGCACGGTGGCCGACCATCAACGCAAGCTCTACTTCTTCGAGTCCGTGCTGACTCCGAACACATTCTGGGTGGATCTCAAGGCAATCGATTTTTCACCGGAGAAGGGGCGAGTGAAGAGGCTCGATCTTGGCCCCCAACAGTCGCGAGTCTTTGCCGGCGATGCGACCGCGAATTTCCAGGAGGCCGAGCCATTCAAGTTCCTGGGTCTGCCGATGTGAGCGCCACCCGCTGCGACGGCGGCGCCAGGGGCGATTCGACTTCCACGGTTCGAGCAAATTCTGCGAGGACCGATATAAGCCCGAACCGGGGAAGTGGCTCGAGCCGTGTGGTAGGCGGTGAGGGCGTTGACATTCAGCTTATATTGCTCCGACAGTCTGCCGATCGTTGCACGGGTAACAGGTTGTCTTATGAAGAAGATCCGGATCTTTGGGCGGGTGGTTTGTATCGCCCTCACACTTACGAGCGCGGCCGCCGATGCCTGCACGCGATTCGTCTACGAGACGGGAAGCAAGACCTATATCGTTGCCCGGTCGATGGACTGGATGGAGGATCCCAGGACCGATCTCTGGGCTTTCCCGCAAGGGATGGCGCGCGACGGAGGCGTGGGGCGTGGCTCCGTCTCCTGGACGTCGAAATACGGGTCCGTGGTCGCATCCTTCTACAACATCGCGACCGTCGAAGGCATGAACACCGCCGGCCTCGTCGCCAACACGCTCTACCTCGTCGAGACCGACTATGGCGACGCCAAGGCCTCGGGCAAGCCGCTGATGTCGGTCGGAGCCTGGACTCAATATGCACTCGACAACTTCGCGACAGTGGCCGAGGCCGTCGAAGCCCTCTCGCGCGAGCCGTTTGCCATTGTCGCGCCGGCGCTTCCCGATGGCAACGCCGCAGGCGGGCACCTGTCCCTGGCGGACGCCTCCGGGGACAGCGCGATCTTCGAGTACGTGAAAGGCAAGCTCGTCATTCACCACAACCGATCCTATACGGTCATGACGAACTCGCCGCCTTTCGACCAGCAGCTGGCGATCTCGACCTACTGGAAAAACATCGACGACCTCTCGTTCCTGCCGGGCACGATCAATTCTTCCGACCGCTTCGTGCGCGCGAGCTGGGCTCTCCAGTATGCTCCGAAGGAGAAGGACAACAGGCTGGCAGTGGCCACGTCCTTCTCCATGATCCGCGCGATCTCGGTGCCGCTCGGCCTTGCCGAGGCGGGCAAGCCGAATATCGCCGGGACCATCTGGCGCTCGGTTTCCGACATTCAGGCCAAGCGGTACTATTTCGAGTCGTCCTACAATCCCTCGATCTTCTGGGTTGACCTCGCCAAGCTCGATCTGGCCGCCGGCTCCAAGCCCCGCCGCCTCGATCTCACCAGCCGCCCGATCTATGCAGGAGAAGTGTCGGACAAGTTCGCACCGGCCGAGCCCTTCAAATTCCTGTCGCAGTGAAAGGAGAGGGCGACTAGCGTCGCTGTGGCATAAGCAGATCGGGCCTCTGCCTGGTCGCAGCCGGCCGCTGCTGCCGTCCTGACCGCGCGTAGGCGCCCGGCGCAAACGTCGGATCTCCGTCACGTCCTCTCGTGATACGACATCCGTATCGCCCCCTCCGGAGCCCGCCTTGATGCCCGTCGCGACTGCCGCCAGCCAGCCTCCCGCCACTGCCGTTGAAACCGACCCCGAAGCCCTCGGCTGGATGCGCGGCTTTCCGCCGTCGCCCGACCGCACCATCACCTTCCAGGACGGCTCGTTCCGCAGCTTCCCCGAACTGCGCTGGGCCTGGAGCAACATCCGCCAGCTGGTGCCGACGGTGAATGTGTGGCGCGGGGCGGGGCCGGCGTCGGTGCTGCCGCGGGACGACCATGACATCGGCACGGTCGCTTCGACCACGATGGACGGCCGGCCAATGACGTTCGCGAAGATGCTGGAGGAGACCTATGCCGATGGCATCGCGGTTTTGCACCGGGGCACGCTGATTTATGAGCGCTATTTCGGCGCGCTGAAGCCGCACAAGCCGCATATCGGCATGTCGGTGACGAAGTCGTTCACCGGCGTGCTCGCCGGCATGCTGGCCGCCGAGGGCAAGATCGATCCGCAGGCACCGGTGACGGACTACGTGCCGGAGCTGAAGGCAAGCGCGTTTGGCGATGCGCGCGTGCATGAGGTCATGGATATGACCACGGGGCTCCTCTACACCGAGGTCTACACCGACAAGAATTCGGACGTGTGGGGCCTGCGGCGTGCCAACGGCATGGCTCCCATCCCGCCCGACTACGACGGCCCGACCACCATCTTTGATTTCCTCATCGCGCAGAAGAAGCAGGGCGAGCACGGCAAGGCCTTCGCCTACAAGACCGTCAACACCGACGTGCTCGCTTGGATCTGCCGGCGCGTCAGCGGCATGTCTCTCTCCGATTTGCTCTCCGAGCGCATCTGGCAGCCGATGGGAGCGGAGGAGGACGCGCATTATCACGTCGATCGCATCGGCACCGAGAGCGGGGGCGGCGGTCTCTCCACCACGCTGCGCGATCTCGCCCGCTTCGGTGAGACCATGCGCAATCACGGCCGCTTCAACGGCCGCCAGATCGTGCCGCCGAGGGTGGTCGAGGATATCGCGCGCGGCGGCGATCCCGAAAAATTCAAGCCGGCCGGCTACACCACACTGCCCGGCGCGTCATACCGTAATCAGTGGTGGGTCACCCACAACGAACATGGCGCCTACATGGCGCGCGGCGTTTACGGTCAAGGCATCTACATCGACCCCAAGGCCGAGATGGTGATCGCGCGCTACGCCTCGCATCCCATGGCCGGCAACGCCGCCAACGACCCGGTGACGCTGCCGGCCTACATGGCGCTGGCGAAGGCGCTGATGGCGGGCGGGTAGGGCGCGTCAAGACTGGCTTCTTCGTAGCCCGGATGGAGCGAAAGCGAGATCCGGGACGAACGAGGTGAGTTGCGCGACTGCCCCGTCACCCCTCAAGCGGCGTCGTCACGCCTCCTGCCAATGCGGATAGGTGACGTAGGCGGTGACGGCGCCTTGCTCGTGCGAGCGGATCGTGACGGTCTCGCCCTTCGGCATATGGACGATCTCGCCGGGCCCCGCGGTCACGGTGTTGCCGTCGCTCGTGACCGACAGCTTGCCTTCGAGGACGATCATGACATCGTCGACCTTCATCGTCTCATCGAGATTTTGGTTCGGCGCGTAGCGGCCGAAACCGATCGTGATGGGGCCGCCGTGGCGTTGGTCGATCACATTGCCGGCGAAGATATCGCCGTCTTGTCCCGGCGAGCGTTCGAGCGAAGCGCCGGCGAGGGCGAATTTGCGAACTTTCATGACATCGTTCCGTCTTGTGTGGCTGGGGAGGCACGAATAGACGCCGTGGCCGTTGTTTGGTTCGCCTCGCCGCGCGAGGCGGTTTGACGCAGTGGAGCACTCATAATATAAGTATTGACTTATATAATTGGAAATCGATATTGGTTCGACAGGAGAACGCCAGGGAGAACCGAAAATGCAGATCGACGTCGCCCGGGTCTTGGGGCTTGTGACGCGCTCGGTGAGGAGCTTCGACAAGGACGGCAAGCCGGCGAGTGCGGTGACGCTGACGCGGCTCTACGACACCAGCGTCGACGATCTCTGGGACGCCGTGACCAGCAGGGAGCGCATCCCGCGCTGGTTCGCGCCGGTCGAGGGTGACCTTCGGCTCGGTGGACGCTACCAGGTCAAGGGCAATGCCGGCGGCACCATCACCTCCTGCACGCCGCCGACCCATTTTGCAGCGACGTGGGAATTCGGCGGCGCCACGAGCTGGATCGACGTCACTCTGAGCGCAGAGCGAAGCCAGGCGCGCTTGACGCTTGAGCACACCGCGATCATTGGGGATCATTGGGACCAGTTCGGCCCGGGTGCGGTGGGCATCGGTTGGGACCTCGCGCTTGCAGGTCTTGAGCGCTACCTTGCGACCGGAGCATCGGTCGATCATGAAACGGCCGAGGCCTGGATGGTCTCGCCGGAGGGCAAGGACTTTATGACGACAAGCGGCGAATCTTGGCGTGCGGCGCATGTGGCAGGCGGGGTCGATCCGGCCACGGCGAAGGAGCGGTCGGACCGCACCATCGCCTTTTATCGCGGCGAGACGCCGCCCGATATCACGCATCCCGGCACAGGAAGCTGATGCACGCCTTCGAAGTCCTCGCCGATCCCGTGCGCCGTCGCATCCTCGAGCTGCTCGCGCCCGGGGAAATGGCATCCGGTGAGGTCGTCGAAGCGATCGGGGCCGAGTTCGGCATCACGCAGGCGGCAGTCTCGCAGCACCTCAAGGTGCTGCGCGAGAGCGGTTTTGCGACCGTGCGGGCGGAGGCGCAACGGCGCCTCTATTCGGTGGACGCTGCGGGCCTCCGCGCCGTGGATTCGTGGATCGGCCAGTTCAGGACGTTCTGGGAGCCGAAGCTCGACGCGCTGGCGACCGAGATCGCGCGAGGCAAACGCGAACGTCGCACCGCGCCAATGACCAAGCGCGGCGGGAAGAGGGCTTGAGCGTCGCAGCACAGTCCGGACTGCGGGAGCGTATATGGTGCCGCTCCGCTTCTCTCATCCAGCCTGTGAACTCCGCGACATCTTCTCGAACTTCTTGATCAGCCGCTCCCGCTTTAGCCGCGACAGCCGCTGGATCCAGAACATGCCGTCAAGCTGGTCAATTTCGTGCTGGTGACAGACCGCGCGCAAGCCTTCCGACTCCTCGGCGTGCATGTTGCCGTCAATATCCTGATAGCTGATCCGCACGCGGGCGTGACGCTGCACCTCGTCATTGATCCCCGGCATGGAGACGCTGCCCTCGCGATGCAGGATCATCTCGGGCGAAGTCCATGTGATCTCCGGGTTGACGTAGGTCTGCGGGCCGGCCTCGGCATCGAGTTCCAGCACGACGACACGCAAGGGCACGCCGATATGCGGCGCCGTGATGCCGATGCCGGGCGCAGCGCGCATCGTATCAAGCAGGTCCAGCGCAAGCTCGCGCAAGGCGTCGTCGAAATCAGTGACCGGACGGGCAGGGCTCGCAAGCCGGCGGTCGGGGTAGCGGAGGACAGGGCGGATGGTCATGATTCGCCCCTACTGCCCTGGATACGGCGTGCCGCTGTTGTGCAGGAACCGGCCGTCGGAGGCCGGGCTCATCAGGTCGATGTCGGAGCAGGTGATGAGGTCGGCCTGCGAGCGCGAGCCGACCTCGAGATAGACCGCCGTCGCATTCGATTTGTTGATCATGTCATGGCCGTTGCCGCTTGCCTTGGGGAAGGCGGCGCAATCGCCCGCGCGCAGCAGGGTTTCGCCACCGTCCTCGATCAGCGTCAATGCGCCTTCGAGGATGTAGACGAACTCGTCCTCATGCGAATGCCAGTGACGCTGGCTCGACCACCCGCCCGGCGGCAGCCGCATCAGGTTGACGCCGAAATCCGACAAGCCGCCGGCATTGCCGAGACGCTTGCGAATGCGCTCGGCGCACGGAGCGTCGAAGGGGTCCGGATAGCCGGAGCCCTTGCGGGCCGGCACGGCAGCAATGTCGATCTTCGGCATGGATGATTCCTGCAAGCCGCGGCACGGACCGAGGTGCACATCGCGCGCCTGATTGCGGCGATGCGAGGGACGGTCACGATCGGACCTCGTGAACGAGACCGGCAAGTGTGGGATGATGACATTGTGCAGATGTTTTGCCCGACGTGTCAAACCGCTCTGTGATGAAGTTGCCCGCCTAGGCCGCCGAACCGACGGATCCTGGTCGGTAAGTCATTGATCCCGCTGCTGGCGGCTACTGTGCATGGGGTTGTTTTCGACTTGTCGGCAGGTCACATCGGCGTGCGGGAAAAATGACGTGACCAATGTCGGCCAGCGCAGTTCCCCTTCGTCTTTCACCCAGGCAGACCTGACGGAGACCGAGATGACTTCTTCCAACTATCGCTGGGTGATCGTCGCCGCCGGCGGCCTGCTCGGCTGCGTCGCAGTCGGCGGCATGTTTTCGCTGCCGGTGTTCCTGCAGCCGATCGCAAAGGACACCGGGTGGTCGGCGACCGGCATTTCCAGCGCGATGACGGTCGGCTTCCTGGCGATGGCCTTCACCAGCATGGCCTGGGGCACGCTGACCGATCGCTTCGGCCCGTTGCCCGTGGTGCTGACGGGATCGATCGTGCTTACGCTCAGCCTGTTCGCCGCGAGCCATGCGACCTCGCTGATCGTGTTCCAGATCGTGTTCGGCCTCCTGGTCGGCGCGTCCTGTGCGGCGATCTTCGCGCCGATGATGGCGACCGTCACCGGCTGGTTCGACACAAACCGCAGCCTCGCGGTGTCGCTGGTCTCCGCCGGCATGGGCATGGCGCCGATGACGATGTCGCCGTTGGCGGCCTGGCTCGTCTCCGGCCACGACTGGCGCACGTCGATGCAGATCATCGCGCTCGTGGTCGGGGCCATTATGATCCCGGTCTCGTTCCTGGTGCGCCGTCCGCCGGCGCTCGCGCAGGCTGCTGTCGCACCGGGCGAGGGCGCTGCGCAGGCCGAGATGTCGATGGCCGACGCGCTGCGCTCGCCGCAATTCCTCATCCTGCTCGCGACCAACTTCTTCTGCTGCGCGACCCATTCGGGTCCGATCATCCACACCGTCAGCTATGCCGTGAGCTGCGGCATTCCGCTGGTCGCGGCGGTGACGATCTACAGCATCGAGGGGTTTGCCGGCCTGGGCGGGCGCATCGCCTTCGGCCTGATGGGCGACCGCTTCGGTGCCAAGCGCGTGCTGGTTTCTGGGCTGCTGCTGCAGGCGTTCGGCGCGCTCGCCTATGTCTTCGCCAACCAGCTTGCCACGTTCTACGCGGTCGGCGCCATCTTCGGCTTCATCTACGCCGGCACCATGCCGCTCTACGCCGTTCTCATCCGCGAGAACTTTCCGCTCAGGATGATGGGCACGGTGATCGGCGGCACTGCGATGGCCGGCAGCCTCGGCATGGCCACGGGCCCGCTCGCCGGCGGCCTGATCTACGACGCCTTCTCCAGCTACGCCTGGCTCTACATCGCCTCGTGGGCGATGGGCCTTGGTGCGTTCCTGATGGCGATGACGTTCCGGCCGTTCGCAAAGCCGCAAGGCGAGGTGGCGCCGGCGCCGGCGTGAGCTCCGGATGAAGGCGCGGCGTCAGAGCTGCGCCTCGATCGCGAGCTTGTCGATCACCGACCAGACCTGCCGGATCTTGCCGTCGCGAAATTCGTAGAACACGTTCTCGCAGAAGGACACGCGCTTGCCGTTGACGGCAAGACCCAGGAATGTCCCGACTGGTGCGCAATCGAACTTCAGTCGGGCGGCGATGCGGGGTGGCGCGGAGATCAGCATCTCGATGTGGAATTGCAGATCGGGAATCTCCCGAATGTCCCGTTCCAGCATCGCGCGATAGCCCGGCAGCCCGAGGGGCCGCGCGTTGTGGGCGACGTCTTCGTGCACGAATTGTCCGAGCGCCGGCCAGTCTCGCCGGTTCAGGCAGGCGATGTAGTCGCGGTAGAACTCGGCGAGCTCGTCTGTCGTCATGGCGAGGCTCCTGTGGTCCGGGTCGCAACGCACGAGCACCGCAAACAGGTCCAGCTCAGAGGCGCTTCTCGAAGAAGAGGTCGGGATACGGATCATCGTTGAAGCGGGGAATCTCGCGCCAGCCCGTGCTGCGATAGAGCTGGCCGGCTTCGGGCAGCGCGCTGTTGGTGTCGAGCCGCAGCAGCCCGATGCCGAGTTCCCGCGCTGCATCCTCGGCTGCATCCATCAGGCGCCGGCCGAGCCGCAATCCGCGGGCTGCCGGCGCGACCCACAGCCGCTTGATCTCGGCGTAACCGTGATCAGTTCCCTTCAACCCGACGCAGCCGATCGGCAGTGTGTCCGACATCGCGACGATGAAGGTGCCGCGCGGCCGGCGCATGTCCTTGGCATCAGGATCGCGCGAGAGCGAGACGTCGAAGCCCTGGCTGAAGCGGCGCCCGAGTTCGGCATAGTACTCGCCGAGGCAGTAGCGTGCCTGTTCGCTCCGCGGATCCATCTCGTCCAGCGTGACGCGCTCGCGCGTCAGCGCGGAGGCGATCAGGTCCATTGCCGCCAATAAGGCCTCGCGCTGCGAATGTTGCGCGAGGAGGCCTTCCGCCTGCGCGTTCGACAGTGCTTCGTAGGCCGCGAACTCGCGCCGGCCCGCACGCGTCAATTTTGCGACACGCCGCCGCGCATCGTCCTCATGCGCGGCGGTCTCGATCAACCCCTCGTCTTCGAGGCTGCGCAGCAGGCGGCTCATCAGCCCTGAATCGAGAGCGAGATAGTCGCGGATCTCCGCCACGTCGGAACGCCCATGGCCGATCGCATTGAGCACGCGCGCCGCACCAAGCGGCCGGCCGCGTCCGAGAAAGGAGGTGTCGAGCGCGCCGACGGCGGAGGTGACGGCACGGTTGAAGCGGCGGACGCGGGAGACGGGGTCGAGCATGATGTCTGACTTTAGTCAGATAAAAAGGCCTGTCAACGGTGGCGAACCGATCGGGCGCAGTTGTGCGCCTCATTGTGAGTTGTGCCGGAGCGGAAGCTCGCTACCATGTGCCGGCTGCGGCGACACGCGGCCGAGCCAGCACAGCAAGTGGAGACGACATGAGCGGGCAGGAGCGCAAGGTCAAGGGATCGGATCTGTTCGTTGCGGCGCTGGAGAATGAGGGCGTTGACAAAATCTTCGGCATTCCCGGCGAAGAGAATCTCGATCTCGTCGAATCCCTCCGCACCTCCAAAATCGAGCTGATCCTGACCCGCCACGAGCAGGCTGCGGCCTTCATGGCCGCTACCCATGGTCGGCTGACCGGCAAGCCCGGCGTTTGTCTTTCGACACTTGGTCCTGGTGCTCTCAACCTGGCTACGGGCGCCGCCTACGCGCATCTCGGTGCCATGCCGATGATCCTGATCACCGGACAGAAGCCGATCATGAGCAGCCGGCAGGCGCGCTTTCAGATCGTGGACGTGGTCGCGACCATGAAGCCGCTGACGAAGCTGTCGCGGCAGATCGTCAGTGCCTCCAGCATCCCGACCGTGGTGCGCGATGCCTTTCGCGTCGCGACGGAGGAGCGGCCCGGGCCGGTGCATCTCGAGCTGCCCGAGGACATCGCGGGCGATGAAGTGCCGCCGGCTCCCGTGATTCCGGTTCATCCGATCGAGATTCCGGTTGCCCATCACGTTGCGCTCGATCGGGCCGCCGAACTGATCTTGGCAGCAAAGCGTCCGCTGGTGATGATGGGCGCTGCGACCAGCCGGCCGCGGTCGACGCATGGCATCGCAAGCTTCGTGCAGCGGACCGGGATTCCGTTCTTCACCACGCAAATGGGGAAGGGCACCGTGCCCGGCGGCACCAACCTCTACATGGGCACGGCAGCGCTGTCCGAGCGAGACTACGTCCACGACGCGATCGATGCGGCTGATGTGATCGTCGCCATCGGACACGACCCGATCGAGAAGCCGCCATTCATCATGGGGCCGGCGGGCCCGAAGGTGATTCACGTGAGCTACACGCCGGCGAGCGTGGAACTGGTCTACTTTCCCGACGCCGAGGTCGTCGGCGACGTCGGCCCAAGTCTGGAGCTGCTCGCGGATCGGATCGAAGGCAAGCTGCCGCAGGCGGCGGCGCTGCTCCCGCTACGCGAAGAGATATTGAAGCACCTCGCCGACCGCGCCACCGAAGCGCGCTGGCCGCCGACCCCGCAGCGGATCGTGCACGACATCCGCCGGGTGATCCCGGAGAACGGCATCGTCGCGCTCGACAACGGCATGTACAAGATCTGGTTCGCGCGCAACTACCGCACCCGAGTCGCCAACACGCTGCTGCTCGACAACGCGCTTGCGACCATGGGCGCCGGCCTCCCGTCGGCGATGATGGCCGCGATGCTATATCCCGACCGCCGCGTGCTCGCCATTGCCGGCGACGGTGGTTTCATGATGAACAGCCAGGAGATGGAGACGGCCGTCCGACTCAAGCTCAATCTGGTCGTGCTGGTGCTGGAGGACAATGCCTACGGCATGATCCGCTGGAAGCAGGCCGTCGATCGTTTCGCTGACTACGGCATGACCTTCCGCAATCCCGACTTCGTTGTCTACGCGAAGGCTTATGGCGCGAAAGGACATCGCATCGAGAGCATCGACCGCTTCGGCCCGACGCTGGAAGAGGCATTCCAGGAGGGCGGCGTGCATCTGGTCTCCATCCCGGTCGATTATTCGGAGAACGTGCGAGTGCTGGTGGATGAGCTAAGGGCGCACGAGAAGGCAAAGGCGTGAGTCTGGGCCTTCTCCGCTACACACGTCATTGCGAGGGCAGCGAAGCAATCCAGAATCGTTCTTGAGAGGCGGTCTGGATTGGTCCGTCGCTTCCGCTCGTCGCAATGACGGAGTATGCGGATCGGCCCAAATGCGATAACAATCCGCGTGATCATCACCAAACCCAACCACAGGACTATGAAATGACCCGCGTTCGTTGTGTCACCGAGATGGGCATGGGCGTCGACGTTCACGGCAGGGACGCCACCAAGGCGGCAAAGCGCGCGGTGTCCGATGCGATCCGACATTCGAGCCTCGGCTTCTTCCGCATGATCGGCAAAACCGCCAACGACATGTTCGTCGATGTCACGATCGCGGTGCCCAACCCTGAGGCCGTCGACAAGGAAGCCGTCGCCAAGGAGCTGCCTTACGGCACCGTAACGGTTACGGCGGTCAAAGGCGGGCTGGAGATTCCCTCGGCCACGGAAGCGGCCAACGATCCGATCCTGATCGCCAATGCGGCCGTGATCGTCAGCTTCGACAAGGACTAGGCCAGTGTCCGACAGCGATCTGGCGCTGCTGGATCGTCCGATCTGGAGCGCGTTGACAACGAACCAGAGGCACCTGGCCGAAGGCGGCCCACGGGCGTTGCGCTATCCCGTGGACATGACGCCGTTTGCCGACATGGCCGACATGTCGGCGGCAAGCTTTGCTGCGCTCGGTGATCTGCTGTCCGGTGCGCAGGTGGCTGTGCTGTTCACGCCGGAGCCGGTCGAGGTTCCCGCCGGATTCAAGGTCGTGCTCGCCGAAACAGGTGAGCAGATGATCGGCTCGCCGGCCGACAGTCAGTTGCGCGATGCCGAGATCGTCACGCTGGGAGCGGCCGACGTGCCCGCGATGATGGCACTGACCGAGCTGACGAAGCCCGGTCCATTCGCGCGGCGTACTCATGAGCTCGGCACGTTCCTCGGCATTCGCTCCGGCGGCGAGCTGGTTGCGATGACCGGGGAACGCATGAAGCCGGGAAAGTTCGTCGAGATGACCGCCGTCTGCGTGCATCCGGACTACCGTGGGCGGGGCTACGCGCAGGCGTTGCTCGCGGCGGTCGCGCGCCGGATCGAGGCTCGCGGCGAGATTCCGTTCCTGCACGTGTTTTCCAGCAACACGTCGGCGATCGCGCTCTACGAACGGCAGGGCATGTGGATTCGCCGGCGCCTGCACGTCACCGCGCTGATGAAACAGGCATGAGCCGCGCGTAGGGCTTCATATTGCACGAATTCGCGCTATATCGATTCCAACCATAACAGGGGGGATTACATGGACGCCAGGACACCTGATTTTTCCGCCGCACGGACGGCGATGCAGCGCTACGTCGATCAGGAGATCATTCCAGGCGCATCCTGGGCGGTGCTGCGCGGGCGCGAAGTGCTCGATCAGCAATGCGTCGGCTTTGCCGATCGCGAGGCGAACACAGCGCTTCGGCCGGACCATATTTTCCGCGCGTTCTCCAACACCAAGATTTTCGTCACCTGCGCAATCATGCTGCTGGTCGAGGAAGGCCGCATCGGGCTCGACGATGCCGTCGAAAAATTCCTGCCGCAGCTCGGCAATCGCAAGGTGCTGAAGCAGGGAGCGACGAGCCTTGCCGATGTCGATCCTGCAAACAGCCCGATCACGATCCGCCAGCTCCTGACCCACACCTCGGGTCTCAGTTACGGCATCTTCGACCCCGGCACGGTGCTGTTCAAGGGGTACAACGATGCGCGTGTGCTCAATCCTCTGACCCCGCTCTCGGACCTGATCGACAAGCTTGCCGATCTGCCGCTGTCCTATCATCCAGGCACGGCCTGGGAATATTCAGTGGCGACCGACGTACTCGGCCGTGTCGTTGAGGTCGTCTCGGGCCAGCCGCTCGACGTCTTTCTCAAAGCGCGCATCTTCGACCCGCTCGGCATGATGGATACCGGCTTCCACGTGCCGGAGGCGCAGCAGGGCAGGCTGGTCGCGCTCTACAATGGTGCTGACGTGCTTGACCCTATGAAGCCGGGTCTCACGCGTGCCGACAATCTTCCCTTTCCGCAGGCCTATCGGCGGCCGTTCCCGAGGCTCTCGGGCGGCGGCGGTCTGGTCTCGACCTTGCCTGATATGCTCGCACTGGTGCGTGCGCTGCTGCCCGGGTCTGATGCGCTGCTGAAGCCGGCGACGCTGCGGCTGATGATGACGAACCAGCTAGGAGCGGGGCAGACCATCCGTTTCGCAACTCTCGGGCCGATCCCCGGCAAGGGCTTCGGTCTCGGCGGCGCCGTCACCTTCGCGCCGACGCCGTTCGACCCTCCGAATTCGACCGGCGAATTCCAGTGGGGCGGTCTTGCCGGCACCCATTGGTGGATCTGCCCGGAGGCCAATACCGCAGGCGTGCTGATGGCCCAGCGCTACATGGGCTTCTGGAATCCGTTCTTCTTCGAATTCAAGCGGCTGGCCTACCAGGCCGTAGGCGCGAACTGACGCGAGGGTCGGCTCGTTCGTCTGTCTCAGGCTGCGACAAGGGCAAAGCGAGCGGGAGGTTGGGCCTCCCGCTCGTCGTTGTCAGTCCTTCCAGGGATCGAACTCGCCTTCGCCGGCCATCGCGACCGCGAACGGCCGCAACGTGTGCAGCACCTTCACGGTGCCCGCATGTTGCGCCAGCACGTCCGGCAGGCGGCGATAGGCCATCGGGCTCTCGTCGAGGTCGGCACCGATCAAGGTGACGCCGCGCTCGTTGAGCCACTGGTCCATCTCCGCCCGCGAGAAGCGCCGCTTCGCCTCCCTTCGTCCGAACAGGCGGCCGGCGCCGTGCACGGTCGAGTAGAGCGAGGCCCTGGCCTCCGGGCTGTCGACGCCTTCGAGGATGACGGCATCGTCGCCCATCGAGCCGCCGACGAATCCCTTCTGGCCGGGAAACGCTGGCGTCGCGCCCTTGCGCACCACCCACAGATCCTTGCCGTCGTGGGTCTCACGCCAGGCGTAGTTGTGGTGGTTGTGCACCGTCTCGGTCACGCTGCCGCCGATGATCTGGCGGACGCGCTCGACGACCCACTCGCGGCCCGCATAGGCATAGCGCCCGGCGAGCTGCATCGCCGCGATGTAGCGGCGGCCGAGCTCGCTGTCCTCGTCGACCACGGCCGGCGGAACGTTCATGCCGTCCTTGCCGCCGGCAGCCTTGAGGTAGCGCGTCGCGGAGGTGTGCCCGAGACCGCGGCTTCCGAAATGGACGCCGATCCAGACGAAGCCTTCCTCGTCGCGCATGAGGTCGACATAATGGTTGCCCGATCCGACAGTGCCGAGCTGGCTCACGGCTTTCTTGCGGTAATCCTCCATGTCGCTCTCGCGCCAGGCGTCGCCGTCGTCGAACAGTTCGTGCTCGGCCCGTTCGGCGTTGGCGCGGCCGACGCCGAACGAGATCACCTTGGCGACGTCGCGGATGATCGTGGGAGCGATCTGCGCGATGTCGGCGAAGCGGGTGTCGAGCCGGGCCGCCATGTTGCCGCAGCCGATGTCGAAGCCGACGCCGGAGATGCTGATCTGCTTCTCATAGGCGATGACCCCGCCGACCGGCTGGGCGTAACCGAGATGGCCGTCGGCGCAGATCACGCCGGATACGACGTTGCCGACCGCCATGCAGTTGCGCATCTGCGCGATGGTCGCGTCCTCGTGCGGGCCGAACACCTTCAGCGGCGCATTCTGGAAGCGGGCGTCCTGGGTGCGGAACTCGGCGATGGAGTCTGCGGTCGCATTGGCCTCGCGGGCAAGATGCTCCTTGCGCGCGGCATCCTTGTACAGGCACCAGGCCGGCTGGCCGCGTCCTTCGCCGACGCGCGAGTCGGGATCGACGCCGGCGGCAAGGCAGAGCTCGCGGGCGCGTTCCATGTAGGGATCGGGTCGTCGCATGGTGGTGGGTCCTTGTCATTCCGCTCGCACAATCCTCGGGCGGGCGGATCAATCCGGTGAGTTCTAAAGCCCCGGGCGCAGTCTCCTGCGTCCGGGGCCGCTGTCGTTCCGCATCAGTTCAACGCCGTCTCCGACGCTGCGATCCACGCGACCACGGCCTCGGAGAAGCCCTCGACGCGGGTCCAGGCGCCGTGGCCGACACCGTGCTGATACGAGGCCACGTTGACCATGGTGCCGCGTGCCCTCGGCTCGGGCACCTGGTCGTGGCTCTGCTCGTCGGTGAAGACGATGAGGCGATCGCCCTTGCGGTCGATCTCCGTCACGGCCTTGCCGAGATAGGTTCCGCCATGCGGCTGCGAGTTGATGATCGCATCTCGAAGCGCGAAGCCGCGGCGGGGCGGGACCTTCACGACCTCGTTTGAGAAGGTGAAGATCTCGACCTCGTCGCAGATCTCGCGCGCGAGGATGGCAAGGCCACACGCCGCCTCCGCGCGCGTCATTTCCGACTGCGCGGAGAGGGTCGCGAACATCGAGCCCGACACGTCGATCAGGAGCCGGGTGCGGCCCGGAAGCCGTACATGCTCCTTGACCGATTTGAGCATCGCAGCCTCGAGCTCGGGCTCGAAGTCCGGCGCGTAGCGCGCCGCCGTGATGAAGCGATAGGGAAGGATACGATCCGTCCGCATCGCCTCGATCGCCCCTGCGATGGTCTCGCGCGGGACCAGCGCATTCTGCATCAGGCGCAGATTGCGCAGCAGCGCCAGGCCGCCGAGCTTGCGCTCGGCGATCAGCCGCTCGAACGTCTCGCGCTTGTTCTTGCCGGCCGAGAGCGAAACCTCCCAGGTGTCGGGAGAGGCGAGCTCGCCATCGACGAGCTGCTTCCACACCTTGGCCTGGTCGGCGTCTTTCGGCTTGGCATGGACCAGGAACAGCACGTCCCTGATCCGCACCGCGCCGTCGCGATCCCACTTGGCGAGCTGATAGGCGTCGAACTTGGTCAGCGCCCGGGCAAGGCCCTTCTTGACCTGCGCTGAGACCGGCTGACGCTTACGCTGCTGCATAGGTCCAAGCGCATCCGCCCAGTAGATCGCGAGCAGCTCCGTCATCTCGTCGGGACGCTGGATCGCCCGATACAGCGTGTCAGCAACGAGCGAGCGGTGCTTCTCGCTTCGCGCCATCTCGCGGATGACGAGCAGCGGCGCGTGCCGCAGCTTCATCACCTCGCGCGCCTCGATCGCAAGCTCTGCGACCTTGGCAGGCGCGACCTTGGGCACCAGGGCCTTGATGCGGTCGGCGATCGCAACGCCGTCCTCGTAGAACTGGTCCTCCCACAGGAGGCAGTTCATCAATGCCCGCTTCAGCTCCATCTCGGGCGTGAAGCGCCTCGCACGCGCGGCCTCCCGCGTGAAGGCGCGAACGATCTTGTTGAGCCTGACCATGACGGCCTCCTCTTGGGTTGATTGTGAAGGAAACGGGGTGCCGGGGAACAAGCGAGGCTGTCCTGCCCACGAGGGGCTCCACATGCTCTACCGCTGAGCTACGGACTTGCGTCCGGAAGGAGTCGAACCTTCGACAGTGTCATTCACGAAGTAACAGCGCTCTTCACCACCGGCGCGAAAGGGACACGATCCGGGAACAGGCGATTCTGTGACCCGGCAAGCGCAAGCTTGCCGGAAAGCGCTCTATCCGCTGAGCTACCGGTGCATGGGACACCGGGCGGGATTCGAACCCGCGACCTCTCGCGTTGCAGGCGAAGTAACAGAAATCTTCACCACGGATCGTGATGGGGTTGGCGGGGAACGGGCGATGCTGTTGCCGCTCCGAGGAGCAAGAACTGAGCTACGGCATTTCAGCCGGCGAGATTCGAACCCGCGACCTCCGTCCTGGCAGGCCGGGACGGCGCTCTACCGAAGTAACAGACATCTTCACCACCGCCGGGCCGATGCTGTCGCACTGGCCGTTGATGGGTACGCTGGGGAACGGGCGATATCGGCTTTCAGTGACGACAACGCAGGACCGTCCTTGCGGAGGGACCTGCGCCGGGCCGCGTGCGTACCTTTTCCGAGGCCGCATCCCGGTGCGTGTGTCAAAGGCGGGAGGCATCACCCGCTTTGCCTTGCGGAGAAGTATCCGACATCTTCACCACCAGCGTCGGTTGAGCCGCGACCACTCGCGGCAAACCGAGTTACAAAAAATCTATCGCGGCGCTGTCGACGCGCCGCCGTTTGCGAACCCGTTGGGTTCGCTCTGCCATCGGTGTCCGGCTCATCGCCTCGTTCCCTCCGGCAGGCCCCGCGCACTTGGGCACGCGCCTTCTCAGCGCGAGCCCCGGGATCCGGGTCTCCCGTTCCGGCCGATGCCGGGTTGTTCGGTTGGGCCGAGCGGCGGGCAACAAAAAACCCTCCGGAGCGGCAGGCTCGGGAGGGTCCGTGAGAAGCGGACGGTCGATCTCGCGGTCAGGCAAGATCGCTCCCATGAGCCGGGCATGCGACATCGAATAGCTCTGGGCTATTCGGTATGCGGACAATTCTTTCGTAGCGGTGCAACATCGCTCGGTTCATGGTGTCTGTCGCAAACGGAAGTGTTTGCGAGGGCGCGGGACATACGCCCGCGACTTGTGAATGTCAAGCGAAGCTGCTCGAGCAAATGAAGATGACGCACGCATGACGTCGAATTTTCTCGGTCTCGATGGATTTCGTTTCGGCTGGGTCTCAGCCTGGATCGACGATCGTGGCGACCACGGCTTCGATTATTCACCGGGCTTGACGCGCCTGCTCGCGATGCGGCATGCGCGCGCGATGATCGACATGCCGATCGGATTGAAATCGAGCGGCTACCGCGCTTGCGATCTGCGGGCGCGCGAACTGGTAGGACCCGCCGTCTTTCTCGGTGCACGCCGCGACCTCTGGACCTTTCCCGACATGGCCGCAGCCAATCGCCATTACTGGGCGCACGAAGGCGAGGGGAGGGGAATATCGGCGCAGCTCTGGAACATCAGGGACAAGCTGAGAGAGGTCGACGACGCCATGACGCCGACCAGACAGGCGACGATCGGCGAGGCGCATCCGGAGTTGATCTTCTGGAATCTCGCTGGGCAAGTCCGTCTTGCAAAGAAGACGTCAGCGCAGGGGCTCGAACAGCGCATTTCGCTGCTTGAGCAACGCGGCTTCACGCGTTTGCCGAAATGGCTGAAGCTGCGTCACGGCACTGGCATCGCCCGCGACGACCTCATCGACGCGTGCGCCTGCGCGGTCGCGGCGCGCGACAGCAGGCAGCGCGTCGGCGGCAAGGAATTCGATCCGCGCGGATTGCGGATGGAGATCAACTACTGAATCGATCAATTCTCCCGATCGATCTCAGCTCCGAAATGCCTGCGACCGTTTCGGCTCGGGTCCAAGGAGTCGCTCTCGTCATCCAATCTTGCCGCTCTGGCTTCGTACGTCTCGGCCATTGCCCGCAGCCGCCGCGCGGCTGCGTCATGGGCGAGATTGTCCGCGACGCGGCGACAGCGTTCGGCGTGGTCGAGCAGGGCGCGCTTCTCGATATTCATCTGCCTACAACGCGCAAGCATCGCCGATGCTCCCATCCGATCACCTTGTCGGCTTGTCATTAATCGGGAAAAATAGGCAATATTTTCGCAGGAGGCGCGGAACATGGTGCTGGAGCTGACGTTGACGGCAAAAGACGTCAGTGGGAAGAACGATCATGTATGATGTTCGCCAGTGGGCGACTGCGATGCTTGCGATTTCATTTACGGCCATGCTGCTGGTGACAGGCCGATGGTTTATCGACTATCGATTGCAGCATGAGACAAGGACTCCGGTCGTGGCTTCCGCGACGGTGCCGCTGTAGGTCGCCTTGAGCGACGCTCCGCGTCGAGCGCTGACCTTGCCCCGTTCGCCGGCTCGCCTAGATTAGACCACATCGTGCGATGCAGCCGGAGTGCCGATGTCTGATCTATCCGTTTTCCCCATCACCAAGCGCTGGCCGGCCAGGCATCCCGAGCTGCTTCAGCTCTACTCCCTGCCCACGCCGAACGGCGTCAAGGTCTCGATCATGCTGGAGGAGATCGGGCTGCCTTACGAGGTTCATCTCGTCGATTTCGGCAAGGACGATCAGAAGACGGCCGAATTCCTCTCGCTCAATCCGAACGGCAAGATTCCCGCAATTCTCGATCCCGACGGCCCCGGCGGCAGGCCGCTGCCGCTGTTCGAGTCCGGCGCGATCCTGCAATACCTCGCGGAGAAGACGGGCAAGCTGCTGCCGGTAGACGCCGTGCGCCGCTACCAGACCATCCAGTGGGTGCACTTCCAGATGGGCGGCATCGGGCCGATGTTCGGCCAGGTGGGCTTCTTTCACAAATTTGCCGGCAAGGATTTCGAGGACAAGCGGCCCCGTGACCGCTACGTCGCGGAGGCCAAGCGCCTGCTTGGCGTGATGGAGACGCATCTTTCCAGCCGGCAATGGTTCATGGATGACGACTACACCATCGCCGACATCTCCATGCTCGGCTGGGTGCGCAATCTCATCGGCTTCTACGGGGCGGGCGATCTCGTCGAGTTCACCCAGTTCAAGACCGTCGGTGCGTGGCTCGAACGCGGCCTTGCGCGTCCGGCGGTGCAGCGCGGGTTGAGCATTCCGCAGCGGCCGTGATGCTTCATTAGAACAGCCGGCCGCCGTTCGGCACGGGCTTGCTCGGCTGCACCAGCACGACCTTGCCGTTCGCATCGGGGAAGCCGAGCGTCAGCACCTCGGAGACGACGGGGCCGATCTGGCGCGGCGGGAAGTTGACGACGGCCGCGACCTGCTGCCCCACGAGACTATCGAGTGGGTGATTTTCGGTGATCTGGGCCGAGCTCTTGCGCACGCCGATGACGGGGCCGAAATCGATCCACAGCCGCCACGCCGGCTTGCGCGCCTCCGGAAACGGCTTGGCGTCGACGATCGTGCCGACGCGGACATCGACCGCGAGGAAGCTGTTGAAGTCGATGGTCGGCGAGGCGGCGGCTGCGGGATCGTGCGTCACGTGCATGGGATGTCCGTTCGGAGTTGGCGTGGTTCGCAATATTGTCGCGCGAAGCGGAGTTTCGTACAACGTTGGCCCCAGCACGATACGCCATGCGCGAGGACCGTCTTGCCCAACATCATCTACGGCATCAAGAATTGCGACACCATGAAGAAGGCCCGCGCCTGGCTTGATGCCCATGGTGTGCCTTATGAGTTTCACGACTACAAGGCGGCGGGCGTGGAGAAGGATCGGCTCGAGCGGTGGAGCGGCAAGGTCGGCTGGGAGACGCTGCTCAACCGCGGCGGGACGACCTTCAAGAAGCTGCCCGATTCCGACAAGGACGGGCTCACCGAGAAAAAGGCGCTGGCATTGATGCTGGCGCAGCCATCGATGATCAAGCGGCCGGTGCTGGAAGTCGGCGGCAAGCTGCTGGTCGGCTTCAAGCCGGAGATCTATGCCAAGGAGGTCGGCGGCAAGGCGCGCTGACTGCTAGTTCAGCTCGATGATCTCGGTGACGATGCCGGAATCCGGCTGGTCGGATAGCTCGACCACTTCCGCAGGGGAGATGCGGCCGGGAGCGCGATGAAACAGCTCGCGATCGATTACGGCGCGCATCTTTGGACGCGGCAGCGCGTCATTTCCGCGCATCAGGTTCTTGATCTCAAAGCCCCCGTCCTCGCAGAAGGTCTTGACCGAAGCGATGACGTGACAGACCTTGCCGTCGGTCTCGAACGGCAGCAGCAGCCTTTCATAGGCGACGTTGCGCCCATAGATGTCCTCGACGTCGGCCACGCTGTAGACGGGCAGTCCGCGTGCCACGCATTCATGGTAGATCGGCATCACGAGGGGCGCGAGTTGCGGCCCGATATAGTCATCCAGCGGAACGCCCTTGCCGGTATGTCCATAGGCACGGGAGATGCGTGTGCCTTCGCTCTGGATGATGAGGCGCGGCGTCGGGGCCGAGAAATCCACCGTATAGTAGATAAGATCCGACAGCTCCTCCTCGAGCCGCGCGGGCTGATACTCCCAGATCGCCGGCGCGATCTGCTGGCGCGCATAAAGTCGCAGCCACGTGTTCAGGAGATCGCGTTGCCGGATCGACTTGACGACGGAGGGAGCGGCGCCTGCAAAATCCAAAGCAATATTCTCCGCACGTGAAGACCCCCGCATGATCCAGCTTGCGGGAAAATTTTTGATGAAGGCTGGCGCACGGCGCGAAAGACCGTTAACGACGGCTTGATGGCCGGTGCCTTGCGAACCGGGAGGCCGGGCAGGCACGCATCAAAACACCTCCGACCAAGGGAGCATTTGTCCCAGCCGGAGGCCTGATCTGCTCAGCTTTCCGCCTTGCCTAACCCCCGTCACCTCCGGCATATTCCGCGCCCGGAGGCGGCGGCCCGGGTGGGCTCCAAGGCCTCCGGACAGCCGAAGCAACAAGGACAGCCACGCGCCTGGCGCGGGCAGGGGGAAATCTGTTTGGCCGATGAGTTCATTCTCGAAACGGAAGGCTTGACCAAGGAGTTCGCGGGCTTCTTCGCCGTACGCGACGTTGCGCTCAAGGTTCGCCGTGGGAGCATTCACGCGTTGATCGGCCCGAACGGGGCCGGCAAGACGACCTGCTTCAATCTCTTGACCAAGTTCCTCAAACCGTCAGCCGGAAAAATCCTGTACAAGGGGCAGGACATCACGGCGATGGCGCCGGCGGACGTCGCCCGCATGGGTCTGGTCCGTTCGTTCCAGATTTCAGCGGTGTTTCCCCATCTCACCGCGCTGGAAAACGTCCGCGTCGCGCTTCAGCGCCAGCATGGCTCTTCGTTCGATTTCTGGCGCTCGAAGTCGGTGCTCAATCGCTTCAACGACCGGGCGCGTGAGCTGCTGAACGATGTCGGCCTCAGCGAGTTCGCGAATACGCCCGCGGTCGAGATGCCTTATGGGCGCAAGCGCGCACTTGAGATCGCAACGACGCTGGCGCTCGACCCAGAGATGATGCTGCTCGACGAGCCGATGGCCGGCATGGGCCACGAGGACATCGACAAGATCGCGGCGCTGATCAAGCGCATCTCCGCGAAATATACCATCCTGATGGTCGAGCATAATCTGAGCGTCGTGGCCAACCTCTCCGACATCATCACCGTGCTGACGCGCGGTCAGGTGCTCGCGCAGGGCCATTATTCCGAGCTCACCAAGGACGAGCGCGTCAAGGAAGCCTATCTGGGAGCCGGTCATGCCTGACACTGCGATCGCCGAGGCCCCGGCCATGGCCACGACCGGCGGAAACATCCTCCAGGTCCGCAACCTCGAAGCCTGGTACGGCGAGTCCCACATCCTGCACGGGATCAACTTCGACGTGAATGCGGGCGAGGTCGTCACCCTGCTCGGGCGTAACGGCGCCGGCAAGACGACCACGCTGAAGTCGATCATGGGCATCATCGGCAAGCGCTCCGGCTCGGTGAAATTCAACGACCAGGAGATCATCCGCGCGACCTCCGACAAGATCGCGCGCATGGGCATCGCGTTCTGCCCGGAAGAGCGGGGCATATTCTCCAGCCTCGACGTGCGGGAGAATCTGATGCTGCCGCCGGTGGTCCGTGAGGGCGGACTGCCGCTCGATCAGATCTTCGAGCTGTTTCCGAACCTGAAGGAGCGGCTCGGCAGCCAGGGCACCAAGCTGTCCGGCGGCGAGCAGCAGATGCTGGCGATTGCGCGCATCCTGCGCACCGGCGCGAGCTTCCTGATGCTGGACGAGCCGACCGAAGGTCTGGCGCCCGTCATCATCCAGCAGATCGGCCACACCATCGCGCGGCTCAAGAAGGAGGGGTTCACGATCCTCCTGGTCGAGCAGAATTTCCGTTTCGCGTCCACCGTCGCCGACCGTTACTACGTGGTCGAGCACGGCAAGATCATTGACGGATTTTCCAACGCGGAGCTTGCCGCCAACATGGACAAGCTCCACACCTATCTCGGTGTCTGATATTGCCGACAAGAAGATTCAAAAAGGAAAGTTGCATGAAGACCAGGTCGATTGCGTCATTGCTGCTGACCACTGCTCTTGCCGTCGCGGTGACAGGCGCAGCCTTCGCGCAGGACAAGACGGTCAAGATCGGCGCGCTGTCCGATCAGTCCGGCCTCTATGCCGACCTCGGCGGACCGGGCTCGACGCTCGCCGCGCAGATGGCCGTTGAGGATTCCGGCCTCGCCGCGAAGGGCTGGAAGATCGACATCATCTCCGGCGATCACCAGAACAAGCCCGATATCGGCACCGCGATCGCGCGGCAGTGGTTCGACGTCGACAAGGTCGACGTCATCGTCGACGTGCCGAACTCCGGCGTGGCGCTGGCCGTCAACAACGTCATCAAGGAGAAGAACGGCGTCTACATCAACTCGGGCGCGGCGACCTCCGACCTCAGCAACGCGCAGTGCTCGCCCAATACCGTGCACTGGACCTACGACACCTACATGCTGGCCCACACCACCGGACAGGCGCTGGTGAAGGCCGGCGGCGACAGCTGGTTCTTCCTGACCGCGGACTATGCCTTCGGTGCGGCGCTCGAGCGCGACACCAGCGCGGTCGTCACCGCCAACGGCGGCAAGGTGGTCGGCGGCGTCAAGCATCCGCTGAATACGCCGGATTTCTCCTCCTTCCTGCTCCAGGCGCAGTCGTCCAAGGCCAAGATCATCGGTCTTGCCAATGCCGGCGGCGACACCACCAACACGATCAAGCAGGCGGCCGAGTTCGGCATCGGCAAGGGCGGCCAGAAGCTCGCGGCCCTCTTGCTGTTCCTCACCGACGTCAAGGCGATCGGCCTGGAGACGGCCCAGGGCCTCAACTTCACCGAGACGTTCTACTGGGACATGAACGACCAGACCCGGGCGTTCTCCAAGCGCTTTGCCGCGAGGATGAAGAACAATGCGCCGCCGACCATGGTGCAGGCCGGCGTCTATGCCGGCGTGCGTCATTATCTCAAGGCGCTGGAATCCCTCGGCGGCAACCCGCATGACGGCATCAAGATCGTCCAGAAGATGAAGTCGATGCCGACCGAGGACGATCTGTTCGGCAAGGGCGAGATCCAGCCGAACGGGCGCACCATCCACAACGCCTATCTGTTCGAGGTGAAGAAGCCCTCGGAGTCCAAGGGACCATGGGACTTCTACAAGCTGGTCGGCACCGTGCCGGGCGACCAGGCTTTCACGCCGCTATCCGAGAGCAAGTGCGCGCTCTTGAAGAAGTAAGATAACGTCGCGCAGGTCTTGAGGCCTGCGGGCAAGTTTCAGGGAACGCCGAAGGGACCGGGTGCGGGATCGATGCAGGCTCTATACGCTCAGCTACTGGTGGGACTGATCAACGGCTCGTTTTACGCGCTGCTCAGTCTCGGGCTCGCCGTGATCTTCGGCATGCTCAACATCATCAACTTCGCCCATGGCGCGCTCTACATGATGGGCGCCTTCGTCGCCTACTTCCTGTTGAACCTGGGCGGGATCAACTATTGGTGGGCGCTCCTGCTGGCGCCGATCATCGTCGGCATCTTTGGCATGATCCTGGAGCGGACCATGCTGCAATGGCTGACCGGGCTCGACCATCTCTACGGGCTGCTGCTGACCTTCGGCATTGCGCTGATCGTTCAGGGCGTGTTCCAGAACTACTTCGGCTCCTCCGGCCTGCCTTACGCGATTCCGGACCAGCTCAAGGGCGGCATGAATCTCGGCTTCATGTTCCTGCCGATCTACCGTGGCTGGGTCGTCGTGTTCTCGCTGGTGGTGTGTCTGGCCACCTGGTTCCTGATCGAGAAGACGCAGCTCGGCGCTTATCTGCGCGCCGCCACTGAAAACCCCACCCTGGTTCGCGCCTTCGGCATCAACGTGCCGCGCATGATCACGCTGACCTACGGTCTCGGCGTCGGCCTTGCCGCGCTGGCCGGCGTGCTCTCGGCGCCGATCAACCAGGTGCGGCCGCTCATGGGCGCCGACCTCATCATCGTCGTGTTCGCGGTGGTCGTGATCGGCGGCATGGGATCCATCATGGGCTCGATCATCACCGGCTTCGCGCTCGGCGTGATCGAGGGCCTGACCAAGTATTTTTACCCCGAGGCCTCCAACACCGTCGTGTTCGTGCTGATGGTGCTGGTGCTCTTGGTGAAGCCAACGGGATTGACGGGAAGGGCGGCCTGAGATGACAACCCTGACGGACGACACGCTGCCGGCAACCCCGCGCGCGATGCGCGACGAGATGACGGTGTTCGTGGTGATGGCGCTGCTGCTTGCGGCGGTCCCATTCACGGGAGTCTACCCGTTCTTCGTGATGCAGGCGCTGTGCTTCGCGCTGCTCGCCTGCGCCTTCAATCTGCTGATCGGCTATGGCGGCCTGCTCTCGTTCGGCCATGCGATGTTCCTGGGAACGGCCGGCTATTGCAGCGCGCATGCACTCAAAGTGTGGGCGCTGCCGCCGGAGCTCGGCATTCTCGTCGGCGTCGCGGCGGCTTTCGTGCTCTCGATCGTCACCGGCTATATCTCGATCCGACGCCAGGGCATCTATTTCTCGATGATCACCCTGGCGCTGTCGCAGCTCCTGTACTTCATCTATCTCCAGGCCCCGTTCACCCATGGCGAGGACGGCATCCAGGGCATTCCGCAGGGGCGCATGTTCGGCCTCCTCGATCTGTCCCAGCCGACGGTGCTGTATTACGTGGTGCTGGTCGGCTTCCTTGCCGGCTTCCTCCTGATCTTCCGCATCATCAACTCGCCGTTCGGCGAGGTGCTGAAGGCCATCCGCGAGAACGAGCCGCGCGCGATCTCGCTGGGCTACCGCACCGACCAGTACAAGTTCCTGGCCTTCGTCCTGTCGGGTACGCTGGCCGGCCTTGCCGGAGCGCTCAAAGTCTTCGTGGCGCAGAATGCCTCGCTCACCGACGTGCACTGGTCGATGTCGGGCGAGGTCGTCCTGATGACGCTCGTCGGCGGCCTCGGCACCATCTTTGGTCCGGTGGTCGGCGCCTTCGTCATCATCGCCATGCAGCAATATCTGGCGGGCTTCGGCCAGTGGGTGACGGTCATCCAGGGCGTGATCTTCGTGACCTGCGTGCTCACCTTCCGTCGCGGCGTCGTCGGCGAAATCGCGCACTACTTCCGACGATCGCTCTAAGTAATTGATTCCAGTTCAATTTGCTTGCTGCGTGAAAGCGGTGGATGATCCGGCTCCGCGGGCGTGAGATGACACGCGCGCGGATCGAAAATGGTCTATGACAGTTTTGTGACGGTCCCTTGGGGCCTGGCCATTTCCAACCGGTAGCCTACCTCGATGATGCGATGGTTTCGTGCGTTCCTGCCCAGGGAAGAGCGGTTCTTCGACCTGTTCGACCGGCATGCCCAGACGGTGATCCAGGGGGCCATCGCGCTCCAGGGTATGCTCAACGGGGGTGAGGAGACGCCGGTTTATTGCCAGCGCGTCAACCAGTTCGAGAACGAGGCCGACAACATCACTCGCGAGGTGCTGACAGCGGTGCGGCGCACCTTCATCACGCCGTTCGACCGCGGCGACATCAAGAACCTCATCACCTCGCTGGACGATGCGATCGACCAGATGCAGCAGACGGCCAAGGCCGTCATGTTGTTCGAGGTTCGCAGCTTCGAGCCGCCCATGCGCGAGATCGGAGCGCTCCTGATCGAATGCGCCAATCTGGTGGGACGTGCGCTGCCGCTGATGCAGTCGATCGGACCCAACGTCGCGATGCTGACTGCCATCACCGAAGAGCTCGGCAAGCTCGAGGGGCGGGTCGACGATCTCCACGATATCGGCCTGAAGGAGCTCTTTCTGAAGCATCGCGAAGGCAATGCGATGGACTTCATCGTCGGCGCCGAAATCTACGATCATCTCGAAAAGGTGGCCGATCGCTTCGATGATGTCGCGAACGAGATCAACAGCATCGTCATCGAGCAAGTGTAGCGCATGATCCGGACAGGCGTGCAGCGGTCTTCCTTCGCGACGAACGCGGAACGCGTTCGCGCGGAGGTCGTGCGCAGAGCTTAGAGCGGGGGCCGCGCTGTGGATGCCGCGTTGGCTTTTCCTGTCCTGGTCGGCCTGATCGCCGTCGCGCTGCTGTTCGACTTCCTGAACGGCCTCCACGACGCCGCCAATTCGATCGCGACCATCGTCTCGACACGCGTGCTGCGGCCGCAATTCGCCGTGTTCTGGGCCGCCTTCTTCAATTTCATCGCTTTTCTGGTGTTCGGACTGCACGTCGCCCAGACCATTGGCACCGGCATCATCGATCCCGCGGTCGTCGATGCCCAGGTGATTTTCGCGGCGCTGGTCGGGGCCATCGTCTGGAATCTCGTGACCTGGGCGCTCGGTATCCCGTCCTCATCGTCGCACGCATTGATCGGCGGGCTCGTCGGCGGCGGCATGGCCAAGGCGGGGATCTCGGCCGCGGTCTGGAGCGGCCTGTCCAAGACGGTCCTGGCGATCGTGCTGTCGCCGCTGGTCGGTTTCCTGCTCGCGATGTTGCTGGTGGCGGTCGTGTCCTGGGCGTCGGTGCGCTCGACGCCGTTCGCGGTCGACCGCGCCTTTCGTATCCTGCAGTTCGCGTCCGCCTCGCTCTATTCGCTCGGCCATGGCGGCAACGACGCGCAGAAGACCATGGGCATCATCGCGGTGCTGCTGTATTCGCAGGGCCATCTCGGCAGCGAGTTCTCGGTGCCGTTCTGGGTGGTGCTGTCCTGCCAGGCGGCGATGGCGCTGGGCACGCTGATGGGCGGCTGGCGGATCGTCCGCACCATGGGCCTGCGCATCACCAAATTGACGCCGATGCAGGGCTTTTGCGCCGAGACGGGCGGCGCGGCAACCCTGTTCATGGCGACCTATCTCGGCGTTCCCGTCTCGACCACCCATACCATCACCGGCGCCATCGTCGGCGTCGGCGCCGCGCGCCGCGTCTCGGCGGTGCGCTGGAACGTCGCCAGCTCGATCGTCTATGCCTGGGTGATCACGATCCCGGCCTCGGCCATCGTGGCCGCGCTGACCTGGTGGGTGGTTCAGCTCGTCAAGTGACGAGCTTCAGCCCGATGATGCCGGCAACGATCAGTCCGATGCTGGCAAGCCGGAGCGCGCTAGCCGGCTCGCCGAACAGAAAGATCCCGAGCGCCGCGGTGCCGACCGCGCCGATACCGGTCCAGACCGCGTAAGCGGTTCCCACGGGCAGGGACTTGAGCGCAAGCCCGAGCAGAATGACGCTCCCGGCCATCGCCGCCAGCGTGATCACGGACGGAACAAGCCGGGTGAAACCCTCGGTATATTTCAGGCCGATCGCCCAGACGATCTCGAGGAGACCGGCGACGAACAGGATGCTCCAGGCCATGACGACCCTCCAATCAAGGCAGGGTCGTCCCCGCGGCGAGGTGCTGAGAAAGGGGAAGGCCGTCCTTCCCGAAAGCCGATATGGGGCTGGCCGGAAGCCTCCGCAATCACCAAATGAGGCTTGATCAGGCCCGCTTTCCCTGCCACACGCTCCCGCCATGTCCGACATCGTCACCCCTACAGCCGAATCGCCGGCCCGTTCCCCGCTTGCCGCCGAAGTGGCGCGGCGGCGCACCTTTGCGATCATCTCGCATCCTGACGCCGGCAAGACCACGCTGACCGAAAAGCTGCTGCTTTTCGGCGGCGCGATCAATCTGGCCGGTCAGGTCAAGGCCAAGGGCGAGCGGCGCAACACCCGCTCTGACTGGATGAAGATCGAGCGCGAGCGCGGCATCTCCGTGGTGACCTCGGTGATGACCTTCGAGTTCGAGGGCCTCGTCTTCAACCTCTTGGACACGCCGGGCCACGAGGACTTCTCGGAGGACACCTATCGCACGCTGACGGCCGTGGATTCCGCCGTGATGGTGATCGACGCCGCCAAGGGCATCGAGGCGCGCACCCGGAAGCTGTTCGAGGTGTGCCGGCTGCGCGACATTCCGATCATCACCTTTATCAACAAGATGGACCGCGAGAGCCGCGACGTGTTCGAGCTGCTCGACGAGATCGAGAAGACGCTGGCGCTCGACACCACGCCGATGACCTGGCCGGTCGGTCGCGGTCGCGACTTCCTCGGCACCTACGACGTGATCAATGGTGGCGTGCGTCTGCTGGAAGGCGGCGGCGCCAAGACCGGCGCGGCGCAGCAGATCGCGATCGAAGAGCTCGCCAAGCTCAGCGCCAATCTCGATGTCTCCGCGGTGAAGGACGAGCTCGAGCTCGTCACCGAGGCGTCAAAGCCGTTCGAGCTCGAGGCGTTCCGCGAGGGCCATCTGACGCCGGTCTATTTCGGCAGCGCGCTGCGCAATTTCGGCGTTGGCGACCTCCTGGAGGGCCTTGGCAGGTTCGCACCCGAACCGCGCGCTCAGGACAGCGACCAGCGCAAGGTCGAGGCCACCGATCCGCGCATGAGCGCTTTCGTGTTCAAGATCCAGGCCAACATGGATCCGAACCACCGCGACCGCATCGCCTTCGCACGGCTCTGCTCCGGCAAGCTCAGCCGCGGCATGAAGGCCAAGCTCGTGCGCACCGGCAAGAGCATGCCGCTGTCGAGCCCGCAATTCTTCTTCGCCCAGGACCGCTCGGTGGCGGACGAGGCCTTCGCCGGCGACGTCGTCGGCATCCCCAATCACGGCACGCTGCGCATCGGCGATACGCTGACGGAAGGCGAGGATTTCAACTTCGTCGGCGTGCCGAGCTTCGCTCCGGAAATCGTCCGCCGCGTGCGGCTCACCGACGCGATGAAGGCGAAGAAGCTGAAGGAAGCGCTCCAGCAGATGTCGGAAGAGGGCGTGGTACAGGTGTTCCGCCCACGCGACGGCGCGCCGGCGCTTGTCGGAGTGGTCGGTGCGCTGCAGCTCGATGTGCTGAAGGCGCGGCTCGAGGCCGAATATTCGCTGCCGGTCGAGTTCGAGGTCAGCGAGTTCCAGCTGGCGCGCTGGGTCTCCTCCGAGGACCGCAAGACGCTCGACACCTTCATCGCCGCCAACACCTCCAGCATCGCCGACGACGTCGATGGCGATCCCGTGTATCTGGCACGGAATGAGTTCTATCTCGGCTACACCAAGGAGCGCGCGGAGGGCATCGAGTTCAGCAACGTCAAGGACGTCAAGAAGAAGGGGTAGGGCGCACAGACCCCCCTCACGCGCGAGCATGTGAATACACGCGGGGTTGACGTATTCATGGGCAATGCCACTTCTTCTCGTGCATTGCGAGCTCATTCCATGTGGCGTGGCATCGTTGTTTTTCTGTTGCTGACGATCTCAACGATCGCAGCGGACGCGCAGCGTCGCCAGATCAATCCGATCCCGTTCGCGCATGAACCGTGCAGCGTGCTCGATGGCCTGCCCTGCACGCCGTCCTATTGCAGCCCGCTCGGGTCCGGCCCCTGCATCCCCGAGATCGGCTATCCCTACGGCCAGAACCTCCAGCTCACCATTCAGAGCGTTCCGTCCGAGGCCGACCGCGTCAAGTACCGGAAGCCGGATCACGATCTCGACACCATCGGCGACCTCTTCGCCGAGCTGCGCAGCTGCTGGTCGCCGCCGGCGGACAATGCGCGGGAGGGCATGCAGATGGCGGTGCGATTCAGCTTCAACAAGGCGGGCGGCTTGGTCGGCCCCCCGCGATTGACCTTTGCGACAGCGGGCGTGCCGGCCGCCACCCGCACGATCTATCTTGATGCCATCAATGCATCGCTGAACGCCTGCCTGCCGCTGAAATTCACCAGCGGTCTCGGCGGTGCGCTGGCCGGGCGGCCGATCGCGATCCGCTATGTTGATAATCGGAAGCTCGGACACTAGCGCTATCCCTCATCCTGAGGAGCGCGTTCTCCACGCGCGTCTCGAAGGATGAAAGCCCCCCTTGTTGCGGCAGCCGGGCCTGCATGGTTCGAGACGCGCGCAAGGGCGCGCTCCTCACCATGAGGGCCTGAGAGTTGCGAGCGGCGGCCAATCGATGATACCTCAGGGCCGGGGGCTGCTTTGCGGGGAGGATGTCGTGGGTCTGCTGGTCATGATCCTGGGGCTGGTGCTGTTCTTCGGCATCCATGTTTTCACGACGAAACGCGAGGCGCGTGCGCAGGCGATCGCAAGGCTGGGCGAGGGGACCTACAAGATCCTCTATTCTCTCATCTCTCTTGTGGGGCTCGCGTTGATCATCTGGGGCTATGCCCACTATCGCGCCACCGGGTGGATCGACGTCTGGTATCCGCCGAAGGCGATGAAGCACATCACGCTCGCCTTGATGCTGCCCGCAGTCATCCTGGTGGTGGCCTCTTACTTGCGCGGCCGCATCTATGCGACGTTGAAGCACCCGATGCTGGCCGGCATCAAGCTTTGGGCTGCCGCGCACCTGCTCGCCAATGGCGATCTCGGCTCCATCATCCTGTTCGGCTCGTTCCTGGGCTGGGCGGTGTTTGATCGCATCACCCTCAAGCATCGCGCCGACAGCGGCGCGCCGCCGATACCGGTCGGCGGCGTCAGCAACGATCTGATCGCGGTCGCGGTAGGCATCGTGGCCTATCTCGCACTGGCTTTCGCGTTCCATCCGGTCGTGATCGGCGTTCCCGTGATCGGGGTCTAGCCGGTCAGCACAAGACGCAACCCGGCTGTCCATGCGCGGAAGTTGACAAGAGCAACAAGCCGAGGGCCCTTCGATGGATTGGTCGCAATCTCAGATCCCGCCGATGCGTCTCGAGGCGCGCTTTGGCGATCGGGTGGTGCCGGCATTTTCGGATCGGCCTGCGAGCGTCTGGGCGATGATCGCCGAGGCGCGCGATCGCAATGCTGATGGCGAGGCGCTGATCTGCGCCAATGTCCGCCTGAGCTGGCAGCAGGCCGTGGAGGAGTCAGCGCGCATCGCTGCCGGATTTCGCAGGCTCGGCCTCCAGCGCGGCGACCGTGTCGCCATCCTGCTCGGCAATCGCATCGAGTTTCCGCTGCTGCTGTTCGCCGCCGCGCATGAAGGGCTGGTCACCGTGCTGCTCAGCACGCGCCAGCAGAAGCCGGAGATCGCTTATGTCCTGGCTGATTGCGGCGCGAAAATCCTGATTCACGAGGCGGCGCTCGCCGAGCGGCTGCCCGATGCTCAGGACGTGCCCGCTGTAATCCACCGCATCGCCGTCGATGACGATCCCGCCGGATCTCGCTTCGCCGTCCTCGCCGACAATGCGCCGGCGCCCGCGCCGGTCGAAGTGAACGAAGAGGACACCGCGATGATCCTCTATACCTCGGGCACCACGGGCAAGCCGAAAGGCGCGATGCTGGCCCATTGCAACATCGTTCATTCCTCGATGGTCTTCGTGTCATGCCTGCAATTGACGCAGGCTGATCGTTCGATCGCGGCCGTGCCGCTCGGCCATGTCACCGGCGTCGTCGCCAACATCACGACCATGATCCGCTGTGGCGGCGCGCTGATCATCATGCCGGAGTTCAAGGCCGCCGATTATCTCAAGCTCGCCGCGCGTGAACGCGTCACCTACACGGTGATGGTGCCGGCGATGTACAATCTCTGCCTGCTCCAGCCGGATTTCGACGGCTACGACCTCTCGAGCTGGCGTATCGGCGGCTTCGGCGGCGCGCCGATGCCGGTCGCGACCATCGAGAAGCTCAAGGCGAAGATCCCCGGCCTCAAGCTGATGAACTGCTACGGCGCGACCGAGACGACGTCGCCATCCACGATCATGCCGGGCGAACTGACCGAGAGCCATATCGACAGCGTCGGTCTGCCGTGTCCTGGTGCACGCATTGTCGCGATGGGGCCTGATGGGCGCGAGCTGCCGCCTGGCGAGATCGGCGAGCTCTGGATCCAGAGCGCCTCCGTCATCAAGGGCTACTGGAACAATGCGAAGGCCACTGCCGAAAGCTTCACTGGCGGATTCTGGCACTCGGGCGATCTCGGCTCGGTCGATGCAGAGGGCTTTGTCCGCGTGTTCGACCGGCAGAAGGACATGATCAATCGCGGCGGCCTGAAGATCTACTCTGCCGAGGTCGAGTCCGTGCTGGCGGGCCACCCCGCCGTGGTTGAGAGCGCGATTGTGGCTAAGGCCTGCCCGGTCCTCGGCGAGCGCGTCCACGCCGTGGTCGTGACACGCATGCCGGTGGCTGACACGGACTTGCGGACCTGGTGCGCGGAGCGGCTGTCCGACTACAAGGTTCCAGAAACCCTGGCGATCACGGCCGAGCCGCTGCCGCGCAACGCCAATGGCAAAGTGCTGAAGCGGCAGCTGCGGGAGCTGCTCGGAAGCTGAGCCGGACGGAGTTCTCCGGGCCTGCCTCCCGGGTGGTTAACGCCTTGATCGGGCTGGCTTTGCCTTGCCACCGCCATATCGTTAGGGTACCTCGCCGCCACGTGGGGACGGGATTCCTGACGCGAACGCCTTCGCGCACGCATCCGGACGGGCATGGGATTAGCATAAGTGTCTGAATTATTTAATGAAGTCGACGAGGAACTACGTCGCGAACAGCTCAAGAAGCTGTGGGACAAGTATTCGATCTACTTCATCGCCCTGATGGTGCTGGTCGTGGCCGCCGTCGGCGGCTGGCGCGGCTACCAATATCTGGAGGCCAAGAAGGCCGCCGAGGCCGGCGCCGCCTTCGAGAAGGCCGTCGAGCTGTCGGAGCAGGACAAGCACGCCGACGCCGAGAAGGCCTTCACCGAGCTCGCCGCCAAGGCTCCGTCCGGCTATCGCACCCTGGCACGGTTGCGCGCTGCCGCCGAGGCCGCGAACCGCGATCCCCAAGCCGCCGCGAAGATGTACGACGACATTGCCGCTGACCGCAGCATCGGCGGCGAGTGGCAGGATCTGGCGAAGATCCGCGCCGCGGGCCTCGTGCTCGACAGCGCGAGCTACGCCGACATGCAGCAGCGGCTGGAGGGCTCCGCCGCGCCCAAATCGACTTTCCGCCACAGCGCCCGCGAGATGCTGGCTCTGTCCGCCTGGCGCAACAATGACATGACCGCAGCCCGCAAATGGCTCGACGCGATCGGCGAGGACGGCGAAACGCCGCCAGGCCTGCGCTCGCGCGCCGAGGCGCTGCAGGCCCTGCTGCCGCCCGTTGCCAAGAGCTGACAAGAGCTGACGACGGACCTCCGATTCGAGACGGGACACAAGATGCGCCGTACGCCACGCTTGATCGCCGCCGCCGTCCTGATCGCCTTCACGGGCGTCCTCGGCGGCTGCTCCAGCTTCGATCCAAGCGACATGCTCGACTTCCTCGACACCAAGAAGAAGCTGCCGGGCGACCGCAAGCCGGTCTTCCCGGAGGGCGTGCCGGGGCTCGAGCAGGGCGTGCCGAGAGAGCTGTACAAGGGCGCGCAGCAGCAGCCGGATCCGAACGCGCCTGCCGTCGCCGCTCTGCCCGCGGAGCCCCCGCCGGAGCCGGCCAAGCCGGCCCAAGGCGCCAAGGCTGCGAAATCGCGACAACCGGCCGCTGCCGAAGCGCCCGCCGGCGAAATCGACGGCGAGGCCCAGCCGGAGGCCGCGCCGCCCACGGCCGCTCCGCCGCCCAAGCACAAGATCGTCCGCAGGCGCACCACCGCGCCGCCGCCGGACCAGCCTGTCCAGCAGGCGCAACCCGCCCAGCCCCCGCAGCAGCAAACGCAGAGCGTCTTCCCGGCGCCGCTGCCGAGCGGCAGCTTCTCGCGCTGATCTTTTCACTGCATTGACAGGCGCAGCCCCGGCAGCGCACGAATGACCGATGTCCTTCACGATCGCCATCATCGGCCGGCCCAATGTCGGCAAGTCGACGCTGTTCAACCGCCTGGTTGGGCAGAAGCTCGCGCTTGTCGATGACCTGCCCGGCGTCACCCGCGACCGCCGCGAGGGCGAGGCCAGGCTCGGCGACCTCGAGTTCACCATCATCGACACCGCCGGCCTCGACGAGGGCGTCAAGGGGTCGCTCACCGCGCGCATGCAGGAGCAGACCGAGACCGCGATCGCGCAGGCCGACGCGCTGTTCTTCGTCATCGATGCCCGCATCGGTCTTACGCCCACCGATCGCGCCTTCGCCGATTTCGCGCGCAAGGCCAACAAGCCGGTGCTGCTGATCGCCAACAAGAGCGAAGGCAAGCATGGCGATGCCGGCGCGATGGAGGCGTTCGCGCTCGGCCTCGGCGATCCCATCCAGATCTCTGCCGAGCACGGCGAGGGCATGGGCGAACTCTATGACGCGCTGGCCAAGCTGATGCCTGAGCCGGTCGAAGAGAACGACGATGAAGACGACGCGCCGATCTCCGAGGAAGAGGCGGCGACGCGCCCGATCCGGGTCGCCATCGTCGGCCGGCCCAACGCCGGCAAGTCGACGCTGATCAATCACCTGCTCGGCGAGGAGCGCCTGCTGACGAGCCCTGAGGCCGGCACCACGCGCGATTCCATCGCGGTCGAGGTCAACTGGAAGGGCCGCGACTTCCGCGTGTTCGACACCGCGGGCCTGCGCCGGCGCTCGCGGATCGAGGAGAAGCTGGAAAAGCTCTCTGTCGCGGACGCGCTACGCGCGGTGCGCTTTGCCGAGGTCGTCGTGCTGATGATGGACACGCAGAACCGCTTCGAGGAGCAGGACCTGCGCATCGCCGATCTGATCGAGCGCGAGGGCCGCGCCGTGGTGCTCGCCGTGAACAAATGGGACCTGATGGAGACCAAGGGCGGCGGCGCGATCTCGAGCCTGCGCCGTGATGCCGACCATTGGCTGCCGCAGCTCAAGGGCGTGCCGATCGTTGCCGTGTCGGGCCTGATGGGCGAGGGCATCGACCGCCTGATGCAGGCGATCCAGGATGCCTATGCGGTCTGGAACAGACGCGTGCCGACGGCCGCGCTCAATCGCTGGTTCGAGCAGGCGATCCAGGCCAATCCGCCTCCGGCGGTGTCCGGCCGCAGGCTGAAGCTGAACTACATCACCCAGAACAAGGCGCGCCCGCCGAGCTTCGTGCTGTTCTGCTCGCGTGCCGATGCGGTGCCCCAGTCTTACTTGCGCTACCTCACCAACTCCATGCGCGAGACCTTCGATCTGCCGGGCACGCCGGTGCGCATCACCCTGCGCGAGAAGGCCAATCCTTTCGCGCACAAGCGCAAGCGGCCGTCGTGAGCGATAGCGCCGGCGAGGCGGTGGCGGCAAGTGCTGCGCCGGCCCGGCGCGGTGCGGTCGCCTTCATCTTCGTCACCATCCTGCTTGACATGCTCGCGCTCGGCGTGATCATGCCGATCCTGCCGAAGTTGATCGAGAGCTTCGTCGACAACGATACCGCGCACGCGGCCCGCCTCTTCGGCCTGTTCGGCACCGCCTGGGCTTTGATGCAGTTCGTGTTCTCGCCGCTGCTCGGCGCGCTGTCGGATCGCTTCGGGCGTCGGCCGGTGGTGCTGCTGTCGAATTTCGGGCTTGCGGCCGACTACGTGCTGATGGCGCTCGCCCCTTCGCTGGTCTGGCTGTTCATCGGCCGTGTGATCTCCGGAATTACTTCGGCCAGCATCTCCACGGCATTTGCCTATATCTCCGACGTCACGCCGCCGGAGCGGCGCGCGGCGGTCTTCGGCAGGATTGGTGCGGCCTTCGGCGCCGGCTTCATCCTGGGGCCGGCGCTCGGCGGTCTGCTTGGCGACGTCGATCCGCGCCTGCCGTTCTGGGCCTCGGCGGCCCTGAGCTTCGCCAATGCGCTCTATGGACTCTTCGTCCTGCCGGAGTCGCTTGCGCCCGACAAGCGCGCGTCGTTTCGCTGGCGAAGTGCCAATCCCATCGGGGCGCTGCATCTGCTGCGATCCAACGCGGCGCTGGCGGCGTTGTCGATCGTCAACTTCATTGCTCAGGTCGCCCATGTCGTGCTGCCGTCGACCTTCGTGCTCTACGCGACCTATCGCTACGGTTGGGATTCCAAGACGGTTGGATTGACGCTCGCGATGGTCGGCATCTGCGCCATGGTGGTGCAGGGGCTCGCGATCGGCCCGATCGTGCGCGTGCTCGGCGAGCGCAACGCGCTCCTGCTCGGCCTGTGCTGCGGCGCGCTCGGCTTCGTGATCCTGGGCGCAGCACCGACCGGACCGTTGTCCTGGCTCGGCATTCCCGTGCTGTCGCTGTGGGGCATCTCCGGCGCGGCCTCGCAATCGCTGATGACGCGGCTGGTTGCGCCCCATCAGCAGGGCCAGCTGCAGGGCGCGACCGCGAGCGTGCAGAGCGTGTCGCAGCTGGTCGGCCCGTTCCTGTTCACGCTGACGTTTTCCTATTTCATCGGCGCCGGCGCGCCGCTGCATCTGCCCGGCGCGCCGTTCCTGCTTGCAGCGGCGCTGATGGTGGTGTGCGTGGCGATTGCGGTGCGGACGCTGGGTGCGACGAAGAACGCTTGAATGTTCGCCATGGCGGGCTTGTCCCGGCCATCCACGTTCTTTTCTTGGGCCCCAACGCGAATGCCCGGGACGAGCCCGGGCATGACGTCGTTGAAGGGTGCGCGAGTGCTACGCGATTACTTCTTCACCAGCGGGCAATCGCTGTCCTTGAGCGGCTTGGCCGCGTCTTCCGGGGCGATCGTGGCGATCTGCTTGTAATAATCCCACGGTCCCTTCGACTCCTCGGGCTTCTTCACCTCGAACAGATAGGCCGGGATGAGGCGGCGGCCGTCGGCGCGCAGCGGGCCCTTGCCGAACAGGGGATCGTCGGTCGGCAGCTCCTTCATCTTGGCGACGACCTTGGCGCCGTCATGGGGATTGCCGCCGAGCGCTTCCATCGCCTTGAGATAATGCAGCACCATGGCGTAATTGCCGGCCTGGGTCATCGAGGGCATCGCGTTCTTGCTGGCAAGCGCCGAGAAGCGCTTCGACCAGGCGCGGGTCTGATCGTTCATGTCCCAGTAAAAGGATTCGGTGAAGGTCAGGCCCTGGGCGGTCTTCAGGCCCAGCGAGTGCACGTCGTTGATGAACAGCAGCAGCGCGGCGAGCTTCTGGCCGGCGGAGACGATGCCGAATTCGGCCGCCTGCTTGATCGAGTTTGTGGTGTCGCCGCCGGCGTTGGCAAGGCCGACCACCTTGGCCTTCGAAGACTGCGCCTGCAGCAGGAAGGACGAGAAGTCCGCGGTGTTGATCGGATGCTTGACGCTGCCGAGCACCTTGCCGCCGTTGGCTGTCACGACCGCCGAGGTGTCGCGCTCCAGTGCGTGGCCGAAGGCATAGTCGGAAGTAAGGAAGAACCAGGTATCGCCGCCCGCCTTGGTCAGCGCCTTACCGGTGCCGTTGGCCAGCATGTAGGTATCGTAAGTGAACGAGATCGTGTTCGGCGTGCAGGCCTTGCCGGTCAGGTCGGCGGAGGCGGCGCCGGAATTCAGCAGCACCGCGTTCTTTTCCTTGACGAGGTTGCTGACCGCAAGGGCGACGCCGGAGTTCGGCGTGTCCGCGATTGCGTCGACCTTCTCGTTGTCGATCCACTGCCGGGCAATGTTGACGCCGACGTCGGGCTTGTTCTGATGGTCGCCGCTGATGACGTCGATCTTCCAGCCCTTCTTGAGCAGGCCGGAATCCTCGACCGCCATCTTGATGGCCACGACCGAATTCGGGCCGCCGATGTCGGCATAGAGGCTCGACATGTCGTTGAGCACGCCGATCTTGATGGTCTTGTCCTGGGCGTAGGCGGATGTGGCAAGACCGAAAGCGGCACAGGCCAGAAGGGCCGCGGAGCGGCGTGCGAACGTCGTCGTCATAGAAGCTTCCTCCATTGTCAAATATGCGGACGGCTCTCTTGCGGAGCCTTGTTCCGGTTGATCGCTCTAGCCTGTCCCACAGCCGGCGGCAATGCACCTAAAGCCGGATGATGCTGCGTCGTAGCGTCATCTGTCGGTTAACTATTGGGCAAAATGCGTTGAGTCGCTATTTCGGCGCCTCCGACCACGGCTTGAGTCTCTGGCTGCGCGCTTTCCGGTATCGGCCCGCCGGTATAGTCGTTACCCTTCGCCTCGATTGGCGCTCGGGAGGGACGCGATCGATCAGGCCGGTGCGCGGAAGCTCATCAAGGTGCGGGTCTTGTAATCGTAGAATCTGCCGGTTTCGGTCCAGTCTGGCGCGCACATCGGCACGATGAATTCGGCCACCTGCTCGGGCGTGTCGAGCGTCTCCGGATCCTCGCCCGGCATCAGGGTCGCGCGCATACGGGTGCGGACCGGGCCGGGGTTGAACAGGTTGACGCGCAGCTTCGAGTTGGCGGTCTCCTGCGCCCAGGCGCGGGCCAGCGTTTCCAGCGCGGCCTTGGAGGCGGCATAGGGGCTGACATAGGCGGTGGCCTTGTTGGCGGCGCCGGAGGTAATGAAGACGGCGCGCCCCGCGTCAGACTGCTTCAGCAGTGGCTCCATGCAGCGGATCAGCTGGAAGTTCGCGGAGACGTTGACCGCCATCACGTCGTTGAAGGTCTTCAGCTCGATATGGCCGATCGGCGAGGAGGGGCCGAGCACGCCGGCATTGCCGACGAGGATGTCGAGCTTGCGGTAGCGCTCATGCAGGCCCGCGCCCAATCGCGCGATGCCGTCGGAATCGGTGAGGTTGAGCGGCACCAGGGTGGCGCTGCCGCCGTCCTTCCGGATCTCGTCGTCGAGCTCTTCAAGCCCTCCTTGCGTGCGGGCCGTCGCAACGATATGCGCGCCGGCCTTGGCCAGCGCAATTGCGGTGGCATAGCCGATGCCGCGCGAGGCGCCGGTGACGAGAGCGATGCGGTTGGCGAGGGGCTTGGTCATGGCGGGGTTTTACAGACGTGGATGGCCGGGACAAGCCCCATGATCCCTGTCATTCCGGGGCGGTCCGTGAGGACCGAACCGGATCCGGAGACGACATCTGGATTCCCGGTTCGATGCTTGGCATCGCCCCGGGATGACGCCGTTGGCGTCAGCTCGCCTCGGCCAGCAGCGACAGTTGCCGCGGCTGCGGCTCGGTCTGGGTCTGGTCGGTGAGGTGGGTCGGATACGCCCCGGTGAAGCAATGATCCGAGAATTTCGGGTTGGCCGGGTCGCGGCCGGGCTCTCCCATGGCGCGGTACATGCCGTCGATCGACAGGAACGCCAGCGAGTCCGCGCCGATGATCTCGCGCATCTCCTCCAGCGAATGCGTCGCCGCCAGGAGGCCGCCGCGGTCGGGCAGGTCGATGCCGTAATAATCGGGATAGAGGATCGGCGGCGAAGCGAGCCGGAAATGGACTTCTGTGGCGCCGGCATCGCGCATCATGCGCACGATCTTCTTCGAGGTGGTGCCGCGCACCAGGGAGTCGTCGATCAGGATGATGCGCTTGCCTTCGATCGCGGCGCGGTTGGCCGAGTGCTTCATGCGCACGCCGGATTCGCGGATCGCCTGGGTCGGCTGGATGAAGGTGCGTCCGACATAGTGGTTGCGGATGATGCCGAGCTCGAACGGCACGCCGGAATACTGGCTGTAGCCGACTGCCGCCGGCACGCCGGAATCCGGCACCGGGACGACGACGTCGATCGGCACGTGGCTCTCGCGCGCAAGCTGCGCACCGAAGGCCTTGCGCACCTCGTAGACCGAGCGGCCGTGGACGATGGAGTCGGGGCGGGAGAAGTAGATGTATTCGAAGATGCAGGGGCGCGGAGCCATCGGCGGGAACGGCTTGTGGATGTCCTGGCCGTTCTCGTCGAACACGATGACTTCGCCCGGCTCGATGTCGCGCACGAAGCGCGCGCCGATGATGTCGAGTGCGCAGGTCTCGGAGGTCAGGATCGGGCAGCCGTCGAGCTCGCCCAGCACGAGCGGGCGGATGCCGCGCGGATCGCGCGCGCCGACCAGCTTCTTGTTGGTCAGCGAGACCAGCGCGTAGGCGCCTTCGATCTCGCGCAGCGCGTCGATATAGCGCTCGATGAAGCGGGCGCGCTTGGAGCGCGCGACCAGATGCAGGATCACCTCGGTGTCGGTGGTCGACTGCATCATCGCGCCGTGCTTCACGAGCTCGCGGCGCAGCGTCAGGCCGTTGGTGAGGTTGCCGTTATGGGCGACCGCGAGGCCGCCGGCATTGAGCTCGGCGAACAGAGGCTGCACGTTGCGCAGGATGGTGGCGCCGGTGGTGGAATAGCGGACATGGCCGACCGCAACATTGCCGGGCAGGCGGTCGATCACCTCGCGGCGGGAGAAGGTGTCGCCGACGAGACCGAGGCGGCGTTCCGAATGAAAGCGGCTGCCGTCGTAGGAGACGATGCCGGCGGCTTCCTGGCCACGGTGCTGGAGGGCGTGGAGGCCGAGCGCGGTGATGGCAGCGGCGTCGGGATGGCCGTAGATGCCGAAGACGCCGCATTCCTCGCGCAGCGTATCGCCTTCCAGATCGTCCTGAACCTCCAGCGGGGCCGGACCCGGACCGGCGTTTGGATCGAGATCAAGTTGGGCGTCCTGGTCAGGGTGTCGCATCTCGTCCGCGCCTCTCTTTAGGGCTCTATCAACGCGCCGCAGGTTTCTCGATCAGCTTCTTCATGCCGTCACGAGCAGACTTGCTGTACCCGTCGCCACCGCCCGAAGGCTGCTGCTCGGATTCAGCTTGATCATCATCCGGTTTGTTTTTCTTGAATCTCTTCAAGATGGTGTTCTCGGGGTCGTCAGGCAAGAGGGCCATCAGCCAATCCCCGGTTCCCTGGAGCACGACGCGGGACTTGGCCCCGGTGACCCAGTCCGGGCGCTGCTTGTCCGGCACCAGCCAGGTGAAGAACAGGAAGGCGACCACGACGATCAAAAGCCCGCGAGCCAGGCCGAACAGGAAGCCGAGTGTGCGGTCCAGCGCACCGATGCGCGAATCCAGGATCATGTCGGAGATCCGCACCGTGATCACGGACACCACGACAAGGGTGCCGATGAACACGCCCGCGACCACGACCACGCTGGCGACCGTGTCGTTGTTGAAATAGGCCTTGGCGGTCGGCAGCAGCTTCGAGAACGAGTAAAGCGTGACGATCGCGGCGGCGCCCCAGGCCGCGATCGACAGGATTTCCCGCATGAAGCCGCGCACCATGGCGAGCAGGCCTGAGATCAGCATCACACCGAGCAGGATCAGGTCGAGGATGGTTACTGGCATCGGCTGGTCGGGTCCGCTCGTACTCTCAAAGGTGCTTTAGCCGAATCGGTGCTTGGCCGCTGTCCTAAAAGAGGGGCAGACGGCGTTCCCGGCAAGGCCGCAACCACGCAATCCCATGCTGCTTTTGTGACGGCTGTATAGCGGCGGCGGCTTCCGTCGTCACCTCCGCCTAGCCCTCTCCACGGCGGAATCTTGCCGGTGTGGCATTTTTCTCTGCCGGCGCGTTCGATTCGCCTCTGCGGGAGCCGCGGGCGGCGATCTCGGCCACCAATGTCGTCAGGCTGTTGACCGCATTGAGCGACAATCCCGCATCGCCGCCGCTATCGCCGCGGGCCGATTCGGGCAGCACGGCGCGCTGGAAGCCCAGTTTCGCCGCTTCCTTCAGCCGGGCCGGGGTCTGCGCCACCGGGCGGATCACGCCAGACAGCGAGATCTCGCCGAAATAGACGGCATCGGTCGGCAACTGCGCATTAACCAACGACGACACCAGTGCGGCGGCGGCGGCGAGATCAGCCGCGGGCTCGTGGATGCGCAGGCCGCCCGCAACGTTGAGATAAACATCGTGCCCGGACAGCTTGACCCCGCAATGCGCCTCCAGCACCGCCAGCACCATCGACAGCCGGCTCGGGTCCCAGCCAACCACGGCCCGGCGCGGCGTGCCGAGCGAGGTCGGCGCCACCAGCGCCTGTAATTCGACCAGAACGGGCCTCGTGCCCTCGATGCCCGCAAAGACTGCGGTGCCGGGCGTGCCGAGATCGCGCTCGGACAGGAACAACTCGGAGGGGTTGGTGACCTCGCGCAGACCGAGGCCCGTCATCTCGAATACGCCGATCTCGTCGGTCGGGCCGAAACGGTTCTTGACGGCGCGCAGGATGCGGAATTGCTGCGAGCCTTCGCCCTCGAACGACATCACGGCGTCGACCATGTGCTCGACCACGCGGGGGCCGGCGATCTGGCCGTCCTTGGTGACGTGGCCGACGAGGATGATGGCCGCGCCCGTCTTCTTGGCAAAGCGGATCAGCGCCTGCGCCGAGGCGCGCACCTGCGTCACGGTGCCGGGCGCCGATTCCACGGTATCGGTCCACATGGTCTGGATCGAGTCGATCACGATCAGCCGGGGCACCGCGCCCTCAGACAGGGTCGAGACGATGTCCTCGACCGAAGTCTCCGCGGCGAGCTGGACCGGCGCATCCGACAGCCCGAGCCGCTCGGCGCGCAGGCGCACCTGGGCGACGGCTTCTTCGCCGGAGATGTAGACGACGCGGTGGCCGGCACGCGCCAGCAGGCTGGTCGCCTGCGTCAGCAGCGTCGACTTGCCGATGCCCGGATCGCCGCCGACCAGAAGCACGGAGCCGCGGACGAAGCCGCCACCGGTGACGCGGTCGAGCTCGGTCATGCCGGAGGACAGGCGCGGCGCATCCGGGCTCTTTCCGGAAAGGCTCTCCAGCGCGAAGGTCCGGCCCTTGCGCTTGGAGCGGATCGACACCGGCACGCTGCCGCTGGTGTCTTCTTCCGCGAGCGTATTCCACTCGCCGCAGGACTCGCACTTGCCCTGCCAGCGGTTATAGGCCGCGCCGCAGTTCTGGCAGACGAAGGAGAGGGTGGATTTGGCCATGGGGGACTACGAGTCGCGGATTGCGGATTTGCTGATAGCACGGAATGGCGGCCCCGGATCGCCGGCGCTTCGATTATCTCAATCCGGCACGTCCGATATACTTTTCATTAGCTCTGTGCCGCTGTGATCGCTGGGCTTTGCAAAGTGTTAGCGGTCGCGGGTCCACTCTCGGAACCATCGGGGGCGGAAGAGAAATGACAAGATTCCTGCGCGTGTTGGTCGCTGCGGGCATGGCCTGTGGCGTTTTCGCATCGGCTGGACGCAGCCTTGCCAAGCCTCTCGACATCGTGTTCGTCAATCCCGGCAAGACGGGCGAGGTCTATTGGGACATGGTCGCGCAGACCATGCAGGCTGCGGGCCGCAAGCTCGATGCGCGCGTCGAGGTGCTGACCAGCCAGCGGAATTACCGCACCATGCAGGAGCTTGGCCTCGGCGTGGTGGCGCGTCCCGACAAGCCCGATTTCCTCATCCTGTCGAACGAGGAGTCTGCCGCCGTTCCGATCCTGGAGGCGGCCGAGGCTGCGGGCGTCAAGACGCTGCTGCTTTCGAACACGCTGATCGGCGAGGATGCGGCGCGTCTTGGGCCGCCGCGCCAGAAGCTCAAGACCTGGCTCGGCGACATCACGACCGATCTTCGGACTGCGGGCGCGCGCATGGCCAACGCCCTGATCGCGGCGGCGCGTGCCGAGAAATGGCAGAGCCCCGACGGCAAGATCCACATTCTCGGCATCGGCGGCGACGAGATCACGCCCGCCTCGATCGCCCGCAACGCCGGCCTCAAACTGGCCGTGGATGCCGCGCCTGACGTCGTGGTGGACCGGTTGCTGTTCGCCAATTGGACGCAGTCCGAGGCCGAGCGGGTCACGGCAAATTACCTCGGCTGGGCTTCTCGCAAGGAGATCCGGCCTGCCGGCATATGGGCGGGAAACGATCCGATGGCGCTCGGCGCATTGCGCGCGGTGACCGCTGCCGGCCTCGTGCCCGGCCGGAACATCCAGGTGGTGGGCCTCAACTGGTCAGATGAGGCGCTGCGCGAGGTCAAGGCGGGTCGCCTGCTTTTGACCGACGGCGGGCATTTCCTGCTCGGCGGCTGGTCGATTGTTCTCCTGCGCGACTATGCCGATGGCTGCGATTTCGCGGCCGTTTCCCCTCGTGTCGAGGTCAAGACATCCGCGATCACGCGCGACAATCTCGCTTCCGTCGGCGATCTCGTCAGGACGCGTGCGTTCGAGCGGATCGACTTTACGCGCTTCCGGGCCAAGCCCGGACGATGCGGTCAATACGACTTCTCCCTTGATGCGCTCATCTCGTCGCTGCCGCTTCCGGAAGGCGTGGCGAACTGATGCGAAAGGATGAGGCGATGACCGATCCGGATTGCAGCGAGCAGGCGGGGACGCCGCGCTTGCGCTCGGTCGTCCACGCGATGATCTGGGCGACCGTGCCCGTCCTGCTGCTGGTGCAACTGCTCGCCTCCGCCGGCGTCGAGGCATCGAGCTTCTGGTCGCAGCTCAGGCAGATCGATGCCCGCATGGCCCGCCTCGCCGAGAGCCGGGCCGCGCTGATCGCCGAGCCGCTCTGGAAGATGCGCTACGATCAGGTCACGGGCGTACTCAACGAAATCCTGCACGACGAGACCATTGCGGCTGCGGCGGTCTATGACGATACCGGTGCCGCGATTGCCCGCGCGATCGCGCGGCCCGAGGGCCAGGCGGTCGCGGAGGTCTCGCGCCCGATCCACTACAGCAACGGCAACATGGCCGTTCAGGCCGGCCGCATCTCGATCGCCTATTCCCGTGCGACGCTTTACGCCGATGCGGGCAGCCGCCTGTTGCTGCTGCTGGTCGTCGGCCTGCTCGCAACGTTTGCGACCCTGATTGCCATGCGGATCTCCGCCAACATCTTCATCGGCAGGCCGCTGGCCGCCATGATGTCGGCGATCCAGCGCAGCAAGGATGACGGACGGGCGTATCCGGCGGACGTCACGTCATCGAACGAATTCGGTCAGCTCGCGCGGGCCTTCAACGCCATGCAGCACACGACGTCAGGCGCGCTGGACCGGCTCGGACACATGGCGACGCACGACCCGCTCACCGGACTGCCGAACCGGCGCTCGCTGACCGAGCGCCTGGCCGTGGCAAGCCGGAACGGAGGCTCGCCGGATACGCTGGTCGCGTTCTGCTTCATCGATCTCGACGACTTCAAGGGCATCAACGATACCTTCGGCCACGAGGCCGGCGACAAGTTCCTGGTTCAGATTTCGGAGCGTCTTCGCAACGAGGTCGAAGCGGAGGACTGGGTTGCGCGGCTCGGCGGCGACGAATTCGTCGTCATTCGTCCCGAGGTCAGCAACGAAGCGTCGGCGCACGCATTCGCGCAGCGGGTGCTGAACGCCATTTCCGAGCCGATCCGCCTCCACGACAAGCAGGTCGTGCCGCGTGCCAGCATCGGCCTTGCCGTGCGCCGCGCCGACGATCCGGAATTGTCGCATCTGCCGACGCTCGCCGACATCGCGCTCTATCATGCCAAGAGCAAAGCGCCCGGCACGGTCGCCGTGCTGGACGAGGCGCTTCAGCGTGACTATCGCCGCCGCAGGGATCTCGAGCTCGCCATTCCCGCCGGCTTCGCCGAGCGGCAGTTCGAGGTCTGGTACCAGAGCCAGGTCGATCTCCGAACTCATGAGATCGTCGGTCTGGAAGCGCTGATCCGCTGGCGCCATCCTGAACACGGCGTAATCGGCCCCGGCGAATTCTTGCCGCTGATCGAGCGCAGCGGCAACAATGCGCGGCTGACGCGCTACGTGCTGACCGATGCCTGCTGGGCCTTGCAGCGGTTGGCCGCTGCGGGCAAGCCGCAGATCCGGATCGCGATCAACTTGCCGCCGTCCGAGCTTGCCGACCATTCGCTCGCCGCCGAGCTGGGCGCGACCTGCGCCCGCTTCGATGTTTCGGCCTCGTCGCTCGAACTCGAGATCACCGAGGGATCGCTGATCAACAACATGGCCAGCGCCTCCGAAACGCTGCATCGCCTGCGGCGCCTGGGCGCCACGATCGCGCTCGACGATTTCGGCACCGGCTACAGCTCGCTCGCTCATCTCAGGCGCTTCCCGCTGGACAAGGTCAAGATCGACAAGGCCTTTGTCCGGGAAATTCCCGACAGCGCCGAAGACAAGGCCATCGTCGGGGTCATCGCTTCGCTCGCCGGCACGCTGGGGCTGACTCTGGTCGTCGAAGGCATCGAGCGCCCCGAGCAGGCCGAGGCCATGCGCGAGATGGGCGTCAGATTCGGACAGGGCTTCCTCTATCAGCGGCCGCAGCCGCTCGAAGCCGTGCTGCAATGGCTCGACAGGCAGGCGGCGGAGGCGAGCTGCGTCCTTGCCGAGAGCCCGTCGATCGCGCCGGAATTCGCGGCCTGAGCGCACGCGACTACGGCTGGGCCGCATTCCAGAGCATCGAGAGCCCGGCTGCGATCATTATCGCGTCCATCACCAGGCGGAACACGTCCGGCTTCAGATGCAGCACGAAGCGTTTCGCGATGAAGGCACCTGACATCAGCGAGGAGCCCGCGATCAGGCCCTTCATGAGCACGTCGCCGGTCAGCGCGCCGAAGCGCTCGAAGGTGACCGATTTGGCGAAATAGAGGCCGAGCGAGGAGGCCGCTTCGGTGGCGAGGAAGGCGCCTTTGGACAGGCCGTAGAACAGGAACAGCGGCACGCTGAGTGGGCCGGTCGAGACCACGATTCCGGTGAGATAGCCGATGACTGCGCCGCCGATGAGCAGATGCCAGAGGCCGGCCTTGAGGTCATGCCGCGCCAGCCAGTGCCGCACCGGCACCATTGCGATCAGGAAGGTCCCGATGGCGAGATCGACGACGTGCGAGGGCAGTGCCAGCAATGTCCGCGCGCCGAGCGCGGCCGCCGGAATGCCCGTGATCGAATAGGCTGCGCAGGCTCGCCAGTCGACTTCGCGCCACCACGCCAGAATTCGCGAGAAATTTGCCATGACGGAGGCCACCGCCATGATCGGAACGGCCTCCTTCGGCCCGTAGGCATAGACAAGCACCGGCATCAGCATGATCGACGAGCCGGTGCCGACGATGCCTGAAACGGTGCCGGCGACGAGGCCGACGCTGAGGATGAAGAGAAAGGCCAATACATTCTCCACGAATCGGGAGAGTTTAGCCCCCGGCAACAACAGGAGCGATCCATGCAGGCAACGGAACCTTCGCGCGGCGCATCGGCAATCGGGTTTGATGTTGCGGCGCGCCGTCCGAGTTGCAATGATCTGCGCAAACCGCGATCATGATGCCGTGACCCTCACATCCCTCAGAAGCAGCGTTCGCGACCTCTACGAGGGCGCAACGCCGAGCGGCGTGCGATTCCGCTATGCTTTGCTCGCCTTCGACATTGTGACGGTGCTGTTCATCATCGCGACCTCGTTCGTGCATCCCAGCGAGATCATCGAAACACTCGATGTCCTGTTCGGCGTAACGCTGCTTGCGGACTTCTCGGCGCGGCTCCTGGTCGATCGGCATCCGCTTCGCAAGTTCACCCAGCTCGCAACGTGGGCCGACATGGTTGCAATCGTATCCTTCCTGGCTCCGCTTGCCGGCGAGCCGGCCGGCTTCCTCCGGATCCTGCGGACGTTGGGGCTGCTTCGGGACTACCAGATGCTGGTGAGGTTGCGCATCGATTCCCCATTCTTTCGGCGCAACGAAGACGTCATCTTCGCCGTCACGAACCTGGCCGTTTTCATATTCGTCATGACCGGGCTCGTTTACGAGACTCAGAAGTTTCAGAACGATCAGATCCGGAACTACGCCGATGCTCTGTATTTCACCGTCACGGCACTGACGACGACCGGCTTCGGGGACATTACCCTGCCGGGCACGATCGGTCGCTTGATCTCCGTCGTGATCATGATTTTCGGTGTCACGCTGTTCTTCAATCTTGCCCGCGCGCTCCTCAGTCCCAGCAAGGTGCGATTTCCGTGTCCGACTTGCGGGCTGCAGAGGCATGATGCCGACGCCGTGCATTGCAAGGCCTGTGGCACCATTCTCAACATTCCAGACGAAGGTGCGATCTGAGAGCGCTCGCTGCCGGCAACACAGGTGAGGGCTTCAATGGTGACATCATGCCAGTGTTTTGCCCGACGGATCAACTCTTCTTCGGGACATCCGTAAGTCATTGACCGGATTGGGTCGGCTACTGTGCATGGGGTTGTTTTTCACGTTTTGTCAGGCGGGCCGCTGCGGACGGCCTCTCGGCCGGCTAGGGCCGCGGTGGATCGCGGGAGCTTTTAGAGAGTCATCGCAACACCACCCAGGCCGGCGCGTGATCGCTCGCGCCGTCCTCGCCGCGGATCTTCTTGTCGACGCCGGCCTTGGCGAGGCGCTGAGCGAGGTCAGGGCTCAGCAGGAGATGGTCCAGCCGCAGCCCCGCATCGCGCGGCCAGCGGTTCCGCTTGTAGTCCCAGAACGTGTAGATGCGCTTGCCCGGGTGCAGCTCGCGGATGGCGTCGCACCAGCCTTGCTCGACCAGCGAGGCGAACGCCGCGCGGCTCTTCGGCTGGATCAGGGCATCCTTGTCCCATGACCGCGTCGGATAGATGTCGATCTCGGTTGGCGCGACGTTGTAGTCGCCGGCGAGCACGACCGGCAGGTCCTGCTTGATCAAGCTCTTGGCGTGGCGCTTGAGGCGCGCGAACCAGTCGAGCTTGTAGTCGAATTTCGGCCCCGGCTGCGGGTTGCCGTTGGGCAAATAGATGCTGGTGACAATGACCCCGCGCACGGCGGCCTCGATGTAGCGGGCTTCGTGATCCGATGGCCTTCCCGGCAATCGGTCGCGCGTCAGCACGGGCTCGGCGTTGCGAGCGAGGATGGCGACGCCGTTCCATGTCTTTTGTCCGCGCCACACCGCGCCGTAGCCGGCTTTTTCGATCGGCGCCGCCGGAAATTCGCCATCACTTGCCTTCAACTCCTGAAGTGCGACGACGTCGGGCTTCGCGATACGCATCCATGCCAACAGATTGGGCAGGCGGCGATTGATGTTGTTGATGTTGAATGTCGCGATCTTCATGTAGAGCTACCGGCTCCTGCCTTCCGCCACCGGAGTTACAATGTCCAAGTCGAGCTTTGTTGCCATCGCACTCGCCCTCGCGTTTTCCGGAGGCGCATCGGCACAATCGTCCGATCAGCGCGGCGCGTGCAAGGCGGATTATGATAAGTTCTGCGCCGGCATCGCACCGGGCGGCGGCATCGTCGCATGCCTGAACGGCAAACGCGACCAGCTCAGTGCGCCCTGCAAGGCGGCGCTGGACAGCCGGAAGAAGAAGTAAGCCGCTCGAGGGTCGTCACACGGATCAGCTGGGTAGCGACTGCGGAGCGGCCGGCTGCTCTCCCGTCGCTGCAGCGAGCCTCACCAGCGGCTCCTCCACATTGCCGCCCTTGTAGATGCGGGCGTAGCGGCGGCCGAGGCTGGTCAGCACCTCATAGCCGATCGTGCCGAAATGATGTGCGAGCTCGTCGACGGTGATTCCCTCGCCGAGCAGCGTCACCATATGGCCGCGCCGCACTGCGTTCGGCGGCAGGTCGGTGATGTCGATGGCGATCAGGTCCATTGAAATTCGGCCCGCCACGGGGCAGCGCTTGCCGGCGACGATGACCTCGGCGCCGCGGGTGCCATCGTTCGAGCTGGCCGCGCGGAAATAGCCATCGGCATAGCCGACCGCGATGATCGCAAGCTTGGTCGGCCGCCTTGCGGTCCAGGTGCCGCCATAGCCGACCGTTTCGCCGCGCTCGATGGTGCGGATCTGCACGATGCGCGCCTTGAGGTCGACGACCTGCTGCATCGGATTGTCGGCCTCCGGCGTCGGGTTGACGCCGTAGAGCGCGGCGCCAGGCCGCACCATGTCGAACTGGAACGGCGCGCCGAGGAAGATGCCGGAGGAATTGGCGAGCGCCGCCGGCACGCCCGAGAATTCGCTGGCGATGGCGCGGAAGGCCGCAAGCTGTCGTGCATTGACCGGGCTGTTGAGCTGCTCGGCCGCAACCAGATGGCTCATCACCAGCGTGATGCCGTGGTCGCCGGCGTTGATGCGGGGGATGATGGCCTGCGCTTCCGACAGCGTCAGCCCGAGCCGGTTCATGCCGGTGTCGATGTGGATTGCGGCGCCTCCGTTCCAGCCGGTGCGACGGCAGAATACGTCCCATTCGGCAAGCTCGTTGAGATCGCCGATCACGGGACGGCAGTTGATCTTCGCATAGTGTTCGCCGGTGTTCTGGAAATACCCGCCCAGCACGTAGATCGTGGGCTCCGGAACCGCCGCGCGCACCTTGCGCGCTTCCTCGATGGTGGCGACGAAGAAGGTCTTGCAGCCCGCTTGGCTGAGGGCGCGCGACACCTGCTCGGCCCCGCAGCCATAGGCGTCGGCCTTGATCACCGCCGCGCATTCGGCCGGCACCGCCGTCTTCTCGAGCTTGCGCCAATTGGCGATGATCGCGTCGAGATCGACGGTCAGCACGCCGCCATAGGCCGCGAGCGCAGCGGCTTGATTGGCCTCTGCGGAGAGAGGCCCGGATTGCGGGTTCGTCTTGGGGTCGGACGCCATTGTCATGGCGCCGTTTTACGCAAGAGGCCAGCGCGGTTCAACCCGCGGAACTCTGAGCACGACGAGATTAGTAGTCGGAGCGATCCGGCAATTGGCCGTCATGCGCGAGATCGCCGAAGCGCGTGACCGATGCATCGAAGTGCAGCTCCACCGTGCCGGTGGGGCCGTGTCGCTGCTTGCCGATGATGACTTCGGCGCGGCCCACCGTGCGCTCCATGTCGGCCTGCCATTTGGCGTGCTCCTCGGTGCCGGGGCGCGGCTCCTTCATGGCGAGGTAGTATTCCTCGCGGAACACGAACAGCACGACGTCGGCGTCCTGCTCGATCGAGCCGGATTCGCGCAGGTCCGAGAGTTGCGGGCGCTTGTCGTCGCGCGATTCCACCTGACGCGAGAGCTGGGACAGCGCGATCACGGGGACGTTGAGCTCTTTGGCGAGCGCCTTCAGGCTGGTCGTGATCTCCGTGATCTCCTGCACGCGGCTGTCGCTGGCGCGCTTGCCCGAGCCCGAGAGCAGCTGGATGTAGTCGATCACCAGCAGGTCGAGGCCCTTCTGGCGCTTGAGCCGGCGCGCGCGCGCCATCAGCTGCGCGATCGAGAGGCCGCCGGTCGCGTCGACGTAGAAGGGCAGCGATTGCAGTTCGATCGAGACCTGGCGGATCTTCTCGAAATCGGCTTCCGAGATGCCGCCGCGGCGGATGTGAGAGGAGGGGATGCCGGTGCGCTCGGCGACGATACGCGTGGCGAGCTGGTCGGCCGACATTTCGCACGAGAAGAAGCCGATCACGCCGCCATTGGCGGCCTTCATGGTGCCGTCGGCCTGCAGTTCTGGAACGTAGGCTTGCGCGACATTGTAGGCGATGTTGGTGGCAAGTGACGTCTTGCCCATGCCGGGACGCCCGGCGACGATGATGAGGTCGGAGGCCTGCAGGCCGCCCATCTTGGTGTCGAGGTCGCGCAGGCCCGTCGAGATGCCCGACAGCTTGCCGTCGCGCTGGAATGCCTTCGCCGCAAGATCGACTGCGACCGTCAGCGCCTGCGAGAACTTCTGGAAGCCGCCGTCATAGCGGCCGGACTCGGCGAGTTCGTAGAGCTTGCGTTCGGCGTCCTCGATCTGCGCCCGCGGCTGGAAGTCAACGGGGGCGTCATAGGCGACATTGACCATGTCCTCGCCGATGCCGATCAGGTCACGCCTGAGCGACAGGTCATAGACGGTGCGGCCATAGTCCTGGGCGTTGATGATGGTGGTGGCTTCGGCGGCGAGCCGGGCCAGATACTGCCCGATGGTCATGCCGCCGACGTCGGTATCGGCGGGCAGGAACGTCTTCAGCGTGACGGGCGTCGCGATCTTGCCCATCCGGATCAGGCTGCCGGCGGTCTCGAAGATCGTCTGGTGCAGCGGCTCGAAGAAGTGCTTCGGCTCCAGGAAATCGGAGACGCGGTAGAAGGCGTCGTTGTTGACCAGGATCGCGCCCAGAAGGCTCTGTTCCGCCTCGATATTGTGCGGCGCGCTCCGATAGGTCGGAGTTCCGGCATCGGGCGCGAGTTTGAGAACGTTCGAATCAGTCAGGGCCATGGTCGGACGTAGTTAGCAATTTTCTTGGGCGGATGCGGGGCCGGGATAAAGCGCCGACGCAGGCGAAAGCGGAAGCGAAAGCTGACTGCTATCAACCGCTCAGTGAAAATGGTGGATGACTGGCAGCCCCGGCACGCGCCGTGCTTGACGGACTTTCGTGGAACTCGCAGGTCTCGGAAGCAGCGGTTGGGCCGCGGAAAAATCCTGAAACCCATGAACCCTGTAGACGGGCGCGCAGACCTATCAGAAGCGCGTGAAACGAGGCCCGCGGGCCTCGTTCGGCTCCAGCTCAGACCAGGAGGAGGTAGACGAGCGCAACCACGGCAGCCCCGACGCCGGTGACGATCAGGGCAAAATCGGTGCGGAGGTCGTCCTGCACATCGAATGAGGATCGGGTCTCTTTGCTCATGGCGACGGTCTAAGCCAAGCCCGACCCGACTTATGTGAAGCAGATCACATCTCCCCGGATTCTTTCGGGGACTATGCCGGAACCGGCAGGCGGGCCGGAGGTTGTCCCAATCCCGCCGGAACGAACACGAGGCGAGCGATGCGGCCAGAACGGCAGCACCAGAACTGGCGAAGCGAGGCAGGCAGCCGGCGTTGGCTGTCCGGGCTGATCGCGGCCATGAAGCAAGCAGAACGCCCCGAGGTGCGTCGTCAGCCGGTCGCCCCCGAAATCCTGTTGGAGTTGCGGGCGCAGCTGGCGTTAACGGCCTCTTTCCGGTCCTCTCGGATTTCGACCATTGGCGCCTTCAACAAGGGGCCTGGGCCTATTCACCAGCGAGCTTGAGCCTGGGCTGGGTCGCGCCTTCGCGCGCCCGCAGCCGTGCTTCCTCCCTGGGGAGGTACTCGCGGGTCATCGGCACCACGCCCTGACGGCGTGTCAGCTGAATCTGGAAGTTCATCATCGCTTGCTTGCGGAACGTCATCTCGCAGGCCGCCAGATAGAACTCCCACATCAGGGCAAAGCGTTCGTCGTAGAGCTGCACGGCCTCTTCGCGCCGGGCGATGAAGCGCTCTCGCCAGGCCTTCAGCGTCTCGGCATAGTGCAGGCGCAAGATCTCGATGTCGGTGACCAGCAGGCCCGCGCGCTCGATCGCCGGCAGCACCTCCGAGAGGGCGGGAATGTAGCCGCCGGGAAAGATGTATTTGGCGATCCAGGGATTGGTCGAATCCGGACCCTGCGAGCGGCCGATCGCGTGCAGCAGCATGATGCCGTCCTCGTCCAGCAGTTCGGCGCAGCGCTGGAAATAGACATCATAGAACCTTGCCCCGACGTGTTCCAGCATTCCGACCGAGACGATGCGGTCGAAGGTACCGTCAATATCGCGATAGTCCTGGAGCAGGAATCGCGCGCTGCTCAGGCCCTTCTCGGCCGCGCGGGCATTTGCCACCTGCAATTGCTCGGTCGACAGCGTTACGCCGGTAACGTCGGCGCCCGCGATCTCGGCGAGATAGAGTCCAAGACCTCCCCAGCCGGAGCCGATGTCGAGCACGCGCTGGCGGTCCGTGATGAGAAGCTTGGCTGCAATACGCCGCTTCTTGGCAAGCTGCGCGTCGTCCAGCGACATCTCGGGCGTTTCGAAATAGGCGCAGCTGTATTGCCTATCGGCATCGAGGAAAAGCGAATAGAGGCGGCCGTCGAGATCGTAGTGATGAGCAACGTTGTGGCGGGAGCGGGCGCGGGGATTGAATTGGTTGAGGTGCCGCGTCAGGTAGCGCAGGTGCCACCATGGTTTTGCCCACTGCGGTAATAGGTCGGGTTGATCGAGCAGGATGGCGAGGGCATCCGCTATGGTGCCGCGCTCGACCACGAACTCGCCGTCCATATAGGCCTCGCCGAGCCCGAGCTCTGGATTGACGAGGACCTTCCGCTCCGCGTCCGTGGTGACGAAGCGCACCGCGACCGGCTCGCCGGAGCCATTGCCGACGGTGAACCTCGATCCGCTTGCGCAGGTCACCGTCATCGACCCGCGGCGGATGAATTGAGACAGGAATTTACGCAATAAACGGTCCATCGACATTTCCTCTCGAGCGAACCCGAAAAGATGCGACCAACCCGGCTTTCACATCTCACGCCCAGGCGCCGCAGCGATTCCTATGCGTTTGCATGCAAATCTAGCGAGGCGGTTCGGGCCGCGCCATTGCGCGGTATTCAAAGCCGATATTCGAAAATGGCTTGATCACATCCTCGCGCGGGGGAAGCCTGCTTCCATTCGCGGCTCAATCGGTTAAAAGGTGACCGCGCCGCGCCAGATGCCGGCTGCGTTCGCGGAATTCATTGGAGATCATGGGATGTCGAGCCGAGCGCTCAGCCTCGCAACGGTATTGCTTCTGATCGGCTTCGCAGCGGCCGATCCCGTTCTGGCGCAGCCGACGAATCTCGAAGCCGGCAAGACCCCCTCCCAGCTTTTCGCCCAGACCTGCAATGTCTGCCACAAGAGCCCACGCGGACTTCTGAAGTCTGTGGCTCCGGGGTCGCTGCCGGGCTTCCTGCGTCAGCACTACACGACCAGTTCGGACATGGCGGGCGTCCTTGCGGCCTATCTGATCTCCAACGGTGCTACCGACACCCGCTACCAGGCCAAGGACGGCAAGAAGGACGGCGCCAAGGAGAAGGATGCCACAACGGCTCCGGCCCAGTCGCCTGAGCATCAGGGCCGCCGCCAGCGCGCGCAAGAGTCCAAGCCGGAGGGACAGGAAGCGCCCGAGGCACGAAAAGGCAAACGGCGGGCGAAGCCGGGCACCCAAGATGCTCCGAAGGCCGATGCCGCCGCGCCGGCGACCGAGGACAAGAAGAGCGAGCCGAAGCCCGAGACCGTCAAGCCCGACGGCGCCAAGGTCGAGCCGGACAGCGGCAAGGCTGCCGAGAAGCCCGTGGAGACCAAGCCTGAAAGCCCGAAGGTCGAGCCGCGCGGCAGCGAGCCTCCGGCGTTGCGATCCGATCCTGCCCCCCAAGTGACGCCGGCTGCACCTGCGGCCGCGAAGCCCGCCGAACCGGCTGCGCCCAAGCCGCCGGAGGAGGCTGCTTCAAAGCCGGCTGCGCCTGCGCCAAGCTCTGAGCCCGCAGCCAAGCCGGCTCCGGAGCCCGCGGCTGCGCCGCCTCCGGCGCCGGCTGCGTCATCCGGTCCGCCAGCACCGCCGATTTCGCGCTAAGCTTTCTGGATTGGCGTATGGAGGCCGCTCGATCGCAGCCTCCATATCGCATTGACCACCATTAGAGTACTGCTCTAGAGTTGGGCTCTAGGAGGTGTCGATGCGGACGAGTGTGCGTGACGATCTCTTGGCAGCCGGACTGATGGTGTTCGACCACGTCGGCTTCGAGGCAGCGACCGTGGCCGCCATACGCACCCGGGCGCGCGCCTCCAATGGCAGCTTCTTTCACGTCTTCGGCTCGAAGAGGGAGCTCGCCGGTGCACTGTTTCTGGAAGTCTTGCGACACTATCATTCGGCGGTGCTGGCCGCGCTCGATCCCGTCCCCGATGCGGAGCAGGGGGTCGATCGCCTGATCCGGGCGCATCTTGACTGGGTGGTCACCAGCCGGCGCGAAGCTCGGTACCTGTTCGAGATTTCGCGTAGCGAATGGGGCGATGACGTGCGGGACGCCCAGCGCGCACAGAATGCGCGACTTGCCGAAGGCATCGAGCGCTGGCGTGCGCCGCTGGTCGCGAGCGGCGAACTTCTGCCGATGTCGCCGGTGATGTTCATCAGCCAGCTGATAGGCCCGGCGCAGATCTTCTGCCGCGCCTTCCTGTCGGGGCGCGACCGCACTGATCCGCGCAACGAGGCCGACACTCTGATCGCCTGCGCCAACCGTGCGCTCCGGCCATTCGACCGCATCAACAAGCAATGAGGAGAGACTGCATGCGAACCGAAGCTGATCCGGAATTCGCGCCGATTTCCGAGCGCATCCACGCCAGTGTCGGCCGGCAGGGCTTCATGAACCTGGTCGGCGCGGAGCTGTCAGAATTGTCGCGGGGGACCTGCACGATCGCAGTGGAGCGGCGGCCGGAGCTGCTGCAGCAGCACGGCTTCTTCCATGGCGGCGTCACGGCCTTCCTGGTCGATAACGCCACCACGATCGCCGCGGCCACTTCGCGGGGCCAGCCGGCGCTGACGGCTGAATACAAGCTCAATTTGTTGTCGCCAGCGGTCGGCGAGAAGTTGATCTGCCGTGCCCGGGTGATCAAGCCAGGCCGTCAGGTAGCGGTGGTGGCCGCCGATGTGTTCTGCGTCGAGGACGGCGTGGAGAAGCATACGGCCACCGCGCTGGCCTCGATTGCGATGCTGAATGAGGACGTCGCCGGCAAAACGAAAAGCCCGGCCGCCTGAGGCAGCCGGGCTGATCCATTCGCTATTGTCATTGCCGGGCCTGACCCGGCAATCCATCTTCTTGAGCAGACTCGCTTGATGGATGCGCGGGTCAAGCCCGCGCATGACGAGTTCTACGTGCCGCTTACTTCTCGTCCGCAGCCGGCGCCGGCTCGACCTCGTCCTGCTGGGCTTCCGGATCGAAGAACTCGCCGGCAGCGGCAATCGCTTCGGCAGCCGCGTCGCGGTCCTCGTTGCGGGTCGAGATGTCCTCGCCGCGGTTGATGCGCTCGGCCTCGTCCTGGCTGCGGGCGACCGTCACAGTGATCTCGACCTCGACCTCGGGGTGAACTGCAACCGTGACCGTGTGCTTGCCGATGGTCTTGATCGGCGCGTCGAGCTGCACCTGCGGGCGGTCGAGGTGGACGCCGTCGGCTTCGAACGCCATGACGATGTCGCGGACGGTGACCGAGCCGAACAGCTGGCCGGACTCGGAGGCCTGGCGGATCACGATGATGTTCTTGCCTTCGATCTTCTCGGCGACCTTGGACGCCTCGCCTTTGGCCTTGAGGTTGCGGGCTTCGAGCTCGGCCTTCATGCCATCATACTTGGCGCGGTTATCGGCGGTGGCGCGCAGCGCCTTGCCGCGCTTGAGCAGGAAATTGCGCGCGTAGCCGTCGCGAACCTTCACGACTTCGCCCATCTGGCCGAGCTTGTTGACGCGTTCCAGCAAAATGACTTCCATATTCGTTCTCCTTTTGAAGTGCTTTGTAGGTTGAGTTTCAGGGTGACTTAAGGGGTCGGCAGGGGTGGTGGCTGCCGGCTGCGCAGAAAGCGCTCGCGGAAGCCGAACACGGAATCGGCAAGGCCGAGGATCACCATTGCGATCACGGGCCATCCGAACACGACGACGACGGCGTAGGCCGAGCTGAGCCAGAACGTGCGGCCCTTCAACGCCAGCGTCAGCGTATGCAGCACTGCGAAGCCGGTCAGCGCGTAAGCCATCAGCAGCGCGGCCGTGGCGATCTGCGCGACGATCGCGAGCAGCCCGCCAGTGAAGGAGAAGGCGAGCGCGAGGCAGAGCGCCACCAGCGTCATCGGCGGGAGCTCGGCCGCCATCAGATCGGGCCACGGACGGCGCAGCCGGCCCGACGTCGCGGTTACCTTGGCACTGAGCCAGAGGTTGAGAGTTAGCGTCATCATGGCGACAATGGTGGCGGCGGCTGGGGCGATGCGCACCAGCGCGTCCACCAGCTGGCTGGCTTCGCCCGAGGTTTGCGGATCGGTGGTGCGGAGGAGGCGCATCAGGCCGCGCCGTAGCGTGCCGATGATGGTTTCGGCGTCGGTGCCGAGCGTGAGCAAAGCAGCCATCGTCGTCAGCGTGGCGAAGCCTGCGATCCAGAGCAGGATCCGGCCAACCGGGTACCACTCGATCTCGACCTTCGCCTCCGTCGGCGGCCCGGCGGTTGTGCCCTCCGGCGCGGCACTTCCCAACTGCCGGCCGAGCAGGACGAGATGGCCGAGCCACCAGGCCGGCAACGCGACGGTAACGGCGAAGGCGATGCAGTAGGGGAGGCCGAACAGCGCCCCGAGGCCGATCGCGGCGGCAATGCCGCCGAGGCTGGCACAGAGCGGCCCCCAGCCAATGGCGGCGACCATGAGCGGCAGCGGCGCGAGGTAGAACAGGGCGAGCGAGATCAGCGCGCCCGACGCTATCGAGGCGAACATCAGGGCCGACGCCGCGCCGGCGATCAGGGCTATCAGTGCAAACGCCATCATCAGCTGTCCCGCTCCCTTCGAGCGGTTAGAGGCATCGTTCGCCCCAACCATCGGCGACCGGACGACCCGGAAGCCTTATGAGTTCAGAAAGTGACGACCGGCGGCCGAGCGGCCGCCGGTCGGATCGGCTTGTATCAGCGAATGACGTAGGGCAGCAGGGCCAGGAAGCGCGCGCGCTTGATGGCGCGGGCGAGTTCACGCTGCTTCTTCGCGGACACGGCAGTGATGCGGCTCGGCACGATCTTGCCGCGCTCGGACACGTAACGCATCAGCAGTTTGGAGTCCTTGTAGTCGATCTTAGGCGCATTGGCGCCCGTGAACGGGCAGCTCTTGCGACGACGGAAAAACGGGCGACGTGCACCAGCTTCAGCCATTGGTCTTACTCCCCATCCGTGGTTTCAGCTTCGTCGCGCGGACGGCGCGGACCGCGATCGCCGCGGAAGCCGCCCTCGCGGTCGCCGCGGAAGCCGCCTTCGCGCTCGCCGCGGAAGCCGCCGCCACGGTCATCGCGTTCCCGATCGCGATCGGCCTTGCGCATCATCGCCGACGGGCCTTCCTCGAGCTCCTCGACGCGGACGCTGAGATAACGGATCACGTCTTCGCTGATGCGCTCCTGGCGCTCGATTTCGGCGATCGCCGCGGACGGCGCGTCGATGTTGAGCAGCACGAAGTGCGCCTTGCGGTTCTTGTTCATGCGGTAGGTGAGGGACCGCACGCCCCAATTCTCGGTCTTGGTGACCTTGCCGCCGAGACCCTCGACAATACCGGTCATCTGCGCAGTCAGCTCTTCGACCTGCTGCGGGCTCGCGTCCTGACGCGCGAGAAAGACATGCTCGTAAAGAGGCATGGACGTCCTTTCCTCATGTTGGCGCATCACCCGGCGTCAAGCCCTTAAGAGACCTTCGGAAAGGACTCTGGGATCAAGCTCAGAAGGCGGAAACACGGGACGACGGGCCGACTGGCCCTGCCACACCAAAATCACGAATGATTTGCTGAGACCGTCCGTTCAGCTCCCGGCCGGGGTCTGCGGATGCGCGCCTTATACGGATTTTGGCCGGCTTTGCAAGGTTGGGCGGGCATTTTCGGCCCGCTCGTCGCTCAACACCGGACCTTCCTTCATGCGGATCCGGCGCTTGACCTGTTTGTTTGTATATCATACAAATAATGCAGCAAAGAGAATTTCATGGCGGAAACTTCGGCCCAGGAGCCGCTCCAGGCGGCGGGTGATCCCAAGCATACCGCGCGCGCGACGCGCTCGGCCGGGCGCAAGATGCGATCGCTGCTCTTGGATGCGGCGAGCCCGCTGTTTCGCGAGCGGGGGTTGTCGGGGACGGCGATCACCGATATCGCCACCGCCGCGAACGCCTTCCCTAGCCAGATCACCTATTATTTCCGCACCAAGGAGGCGCTGTTCGTCGAATGCGCCTGCCGCGAATTGCTGTACCTGGCGCGCGCCACAGAGCGGACGGCGCTGCAGGCGCGCTCGCCCCAGGAATACACACGCGCGCTGGCGGAGACCGTGACGGCGAGCGATTCGGTCGCCTTCTTCGCGGAAGCATTGACACTGACGCGTCGGCGCCAGGATCTCGCACCCCTGGTCGAGCGTACCATCGAGCGCCTGCACGGCGAAGGCGCGCGCGCCTATGCGAGCCAGGTCGCACGGCACGGTTGGCGCTCGCTCCGGGCGCCCGACGAAAGTTCGCGGAGATTCTGGGCCGTCGCCATCGGCGTCATTCTCGAGGGTTACGCGATGGGCCGTTCGCCCGAGCAGCTTTGTGCCGAGATGTTGCGCGTGCTCGGCGAGCAGGCGAAATCCGCGAACGACACGGGGCGCCTGCGTCTCGTCGAGGAGCCTGATGCATCAAGCAATTCGAACGGAGAGGGTTAGGCCATGACCGCGCTTCGCATGCGTGCCCGGGATTTCCTGACCGATGATCAACTGGCCGACGTGCGCCAGCGCGTCACCTGGAAGGGCGTCGCACTGATCGCGCACGCCTGGGCGCTGATCATTGGTGCGATCGCTCTGGTTGCGTGGTGGCCCAATCCGATCACCTACATCGTCGCCGTCGCCATCATCGGCTCGCGCCAGCTTGGCCTTGCGATCCTGATGCATGACGGTGCGCATGGCTGCCTGTCCGCCGACGAAAAGACCAATCTGGCGCTGAGCCAGTGGTTCTGCGCATATCCGCTGTTTGCGGAGACGCGCAGCTACCGGCGCTATCACCTGCAGCATCATGCGCGCACGCAGCAGGAGGACGATCCCGACCTCGTGCTGTCGGCGCCGTTTCCCATCACCAAGATCAGCTACCGCCGCAAGTTCATTCGCGACATCACCGGCCAGACCGGTTATCAGCAGCGCAAGGCGCAATTGCTCAACGCGCTTGGGCCGAAAGACTGGCCCTGGCGCCAGCGTGCGGCACATTTCTGGGAGAAGCTTGGCCCGCAATGTGTGGTCAATGCGATCATGCTTGTGGCGCTCGCCGCGGCGGGCGTCTGGTGGGCCTATCCGCTGCTCTGGCTGGTGCCGCTCCTGACCTGGATGATGGTCATCACCCGGATCCGCAATATCGCAGAGCATGCCGTTGTTCCCGACAGCAGCGACCCGTTGCGCAACACCCGCACGACGCATGCCAATTTTCTTGAGCGCCTGTTCATCGCGCCCTACTACGTGAACTACCACCTCGAGCATCATCTCTTGTTCTACGTGCCTTGCTACAATCTGCCGAAGGTGCATCGCCTGCTGAGTGCGAGCCGGTACGCAGGTCGTATGGAAGTCCAGCCGAACTACGCCGCGGTGCTGCGGCTGGCGACGGCAAAGCCGAACCGCGAAGATCGGCCTGGGCAACTTGTCAGCAGTGCGCGCCGCGCGCAGGCCGGGGCAGAGGTCGACGCGAACCAGACCGCCGGCGGGTTTTGAGCGGGCGCATTCCCCCGTTCAACGGGGGCCAAGCTCCCGTCTCGGCTTGACAGTGCGGCCCCGGACGGTGTCTACGGCCCCCTCTGGAGCATGATCCGGAACCATGGTCCGAGGCCGTGCGTAATCGGCTGCCGGTTCTCGCAGGGATCATGCCAGACAAGCAGGGAGCGCCGATGACGGCTGCATTCACATTTCCGGGGCAGGGTTCCCAGGCGGTCGGCATGGGCAAGGCCCTGGCCGACGCCTTCCCGGTCGCGCGCGCCGTGTTCGACGAGGTCGATGCCGCGCTCGGGGAGAAACTGACGGCCGTCATCTGGGACGGTCCGGCTGAAACTCTCCAGCTGACTGAGAACGCCCAGCCGGCGCTGATGGCGGTGTCCATCGCCACCCTCCGCGTGCTCGAGGCTGAGGCTGGTTTTTCGGTGGGACGAGACGCAGCCTTCGTCGCCGGCCACTCGCTCGGCGAGTATTCGGCGCTGGCCGCGGCCGGCAGCCTGACGGTTTCGGATACCGCCCGGTTGCTTCGCACGCGCGGTCTCGCAATGCAAAAGGCCGTCCCGGTCGGTGCCGGAGCCATGGCCGCGCTGCTCGGTCTCGACTACGAGGCCGCCATGGAGGTCGCAGGCGAGGCGGCGCAAGGGCAGGTCTGCCAGGCCGCCAACGACAATGGCGGCGGGCAGGTGGTCGTCTCCGGCGACAAGACAGCGGTCGATCGCGCCGTCGAGATTGCCAAAGCCAAGGGCGCCAAGCGCGCGATGCTGCTGCCCGTCTCCGCACCGTTCCATTGCAAGCTGATGCAGCCCGCTGCGGACGCCATGGCAGAGGCGCTGTCGAAGGTCGCGATCAAGGCACCGGCCGCGCCGCTGGTGTCCAACGTGCTGGCGAGCGCCATCAACGATCCCGACGAGATCCGGCGTCGTCTGGTCGAGCAGGTCACCGGCACGGTGCGCTGGCGCGAGTCGGTTGCCTATATGGCAGGGCGGGGCGTCACCCATTTCTTCGAGATCGGCGCGGGCAAGGTGCTGACCGGTCTCGTCAAGCGTATTGCCGACGGCGCCGTTGGCGTTGCGGTCGGTGGCCCCAACGACATTGCCGCCGCCAAGGATGCATTGGCCGCTGCGAAGCAGGCCTAGAGGAGTTGTATCGATGTTCGACCTGACTGGCCGAAAGGCGCTCGTTACCGGCGCGACCGGCGGCATCGGCGGCGCGATCGCACAGGCGCTCCACGCGCAAGGCGCCACCGTCGCGATATCAGGAACGCGGAAGGAAGTGTTGGACGAGCTTGCCGGCAAGCTCGGCGAACGCGCGCATGTGCTGCCCTGTAATCTTTCCAAGGCCGATGAGGTCGAGGCGCTGGTGCCGGCTGCGGAAGCGGCAATGGGCCAGGTCGACATTCTGATCGCCAATGCCGGCATCACGCGCGACAATCTCTTCGTGCAACTCCGTGACGAGGACTGGGACGAGGTCATCAACGTCAATCTGACTGCGACCTTCCGCCTCGCGCGCGCTGCGACCAAGCTGATGATGCGCAAGCGCTTCGGTCGCATTATTGCGATCACCTCGGTGGTCGGCGTCACCGGTAATCCCGGGCAGGGCAATTACACCGCGTCGAAGGCGGGGTTGATCGGTATGATCAAGACCTTGGGTGCCGAATACGCCAAGCGTGGCGTCACCGCGAACTGCATCGCGCCGGGCTTCATCAAGACGCCGATGACGGATGCGCTCAACGACAAGCAGCGTGAAACGATTCTGACCAAGGTTCCGGCCGCCCGCCTGGGGACGCCCGAGGACATCGCGGCGGCCGCCGTCTACCTGAGTTCGAACGAGGCGTCCTATGTCACCGGCCAAACCATCCACGTCAACGGCGGCATGGCCATGATCTGATGCTTCGTGCCGTCTCGCGCGTTGGGGCGGGGCGGGATGCGGCAAACGGCCGTTTCCGGAGCGAAATGAGGCTTGTAGTCAAGGCAATTGAAGTATGATAACCGGACCATCAACGGATGGGCAAAGAACGCCATTGCAGGTTTTTGAAACCCTGTATATTGGCGATGCGGAGCCTTTGGCCGTCGTTCGCCCGGGCCTGCGTCGGTTGGGATGGGCCAATCAAAGTTCGTAAGCGAAGGCAGTCAAACGACCACGACGGCTCGTATCGTCCCGGGGGGTCGGGTCTACAGGGAACAACACGAGGTTAAGCAATGAGTGACATTGGCGAGCGGGTTAAGAAGATCGTGGTCGAACACCTTGGTGTTGAACCCGAGAAGGTTGTCGACAACGCGAGCTTCATCGACGACCTCGGCGCCGACAGTCTGGACACCGTCGAGCTGGTGATGGCGTTCGAAGAGGAATTCGGTTGCGAGATTCCGGACGACGCCGCGGAAACGATTCTCACCGTCGGCGACGCCACGAAATTTCTCGAGAAGAACGCGAAGAGCTAAGGCTCTTTCATTTCGCGGGGAAGAACATTGAAACCGGACGGGCCGCTTCGCAGCGGTCAGCCGGTTTCTTGTTATTGGCCGTGAATCTTTCGATGCGGAGTTTTCGGATATGAGGCGGGTCGTCGTCACAGGTCTCGGCATGGTTTCGCCACTCGGCTGTGGCGTCGAGCCGACCTGGAAACGCATCCTCAACGGCGAAAGCGGTGCGCGCAGGATCGAGAGCTTCGACGTCTCCGATCTGCAGACCAAGATCGCCTGCACGGTGGTGCGTGGCGACGGGACCAACGACAGCTTCAATCCCGACAAGTGGATGGAGCCGAAGGACCAGCGCAAGGTCGATGACTTCATCATCTTCGGCATGGCCGCGGCCGGCCAGGCGCTCGACGATGCCAACTGGCATCCGGAGACTGAAGAGGACAAATGCGCGACCGGCACGATGATCGGGTCCGGCATCGGCGGTCTCAACGGTATCGCCGAGACCGCGATCCTGCTCAAGGAACGCGGGCCGCGCCGGGTCTCGCCGTTCTTCATTCCGGGCCGCCTCATCAATCTCGCCTCCGGCTATGTCTCGATCGCGCACGGGCTGAAGGGGCCGAATCATTCGGTGGTCACGGCCTGCTCGACCGGGGCGCACGCGGTCGGCGATGCCGCCCGCCTGATCGCGCTCGGCGATGCCGATGTGATGGTTGCTGGCGGCGCCGAGTCGCCGATCAGCCGCATCGGCATTGCCGGCTTCAACGCCGCGCGCGCGCTGTCGACCGGTTTCAACGAGACGCCCGAGAAGGCCTCGCGCCCCTATGACAAGGACCGTGACGGCTTCGTGATGGGTGAGGGCGCGGGCGTCCTGGTACTCGAGGAACTCGATCATGCCAGGCGCCGCGGCGCGAGGATCTACGCCGAGGTGATCGGCTACGGCCTCTCCGGCGATGCCTATCATATCACCTCGCCATCGCCCGACGGCGATGGCGGCTTCCGCAGCATGTCGGCAGCACTCAAGCGCGCCGGACTCACGGCCTCCGATCTCGACTACATCAACGCGCACGGCACCTCGACGCCGCTCGGCGACGAGATCGAGCTCGGCGCGGTCGAGCGTCTGCTCGGCAACGCCGCATCGAAAGTTGCGATGTCCTCGACCAAGTCGTCGACAGGTCATCTCCTCGGTGCGGCCGGTGCTATCGAAGCGATCTTCGCGATTCTCGCGATTCGCGATAATGTCGTGCCGCCGACGATCAATCTCGACAATCCCTCGGTCGAGACTGCGATTGATCTCGTGCCGCACAAGGCGAAGCAACGTGAGGTCAATGTCGCATTATCGAACTCTTTTGGTTTTGGCGGTACCAATGCGTCGGTCATCGTCCGGCGCTTGGCAAGTTAGTTGCGTTTGAGACGAATCCACCGTTTTGCCGTATTCGGCGATAGTCATGGACGTGGGCGCGTGCATTTTGGCAGGGCAAGCGGGTTTGTCAGGCCGCGATTGAACCGGCAGGATTCAGGTTGTTTCGATGAGTGAAAGGCCGCCCATTTCGCCCCGGAGCCCGCGGGCAGCGCTCGAGCCTGAGCAGCTTCCGCCGCCGCCCAAGCGGTCGGACCGCGCACGCAATCCGCTCGTGGTCGTCGGCAACGCCATCATCACCCTTCTTTTGATCGCCATGCTCGGTGCCGGCGGCGTCTATTATTACGGCCGGCAGGTGTTGGAAGCCCCCGGGCCGCTGCAGGAGGACAAGATCGTCAACATCCCGCAGCGTGCCGGCAAGCGTGACATTGCCGAGACGCTGAACCGGGAAGGCGTGACCGACGTCAATCCCTGGGTGTTCATCGCGAGCGTCGCCGCGCTGAAGGCGAGTTCGGACCTCAAGCCGGGTGAATATTCCTTCCAGAAGAACGCCTCGCTGCGCGACGTCATCGCAACCATCGTCGAAGGTAAGGTGGTGCAGCATGCGGTTACGATCCCCGAAGGCCTGACCTCCGAGCAGATCGTGGCGCGTCTGTCCGACAACGAGATCTTCACCGGCAGCGTGCGCGAGCTGCCGCGCGAAGGCACGCTGCTGCCGGAGACCTACAAATTCCCGCGCGGCACCACGCGCGAGCAGGTGATCCAGCGCATGCAGCAGGCGCACAAGCGCGTGCTGGCCGAGATCTGGGAACGCCGCAATCAGGACATTCCGATCAAGACGCCGGAGCAATTGGTGACGCTGGCCTCGATCGTCGAGAAGGAGACCGGCAAGCCGGATGAGCGCAGCCGGGTCGCCGCGGTGTTCGTCAACCGCCTGAAGCAGAGGATCAAGCTGCAGTCGGATCCGACCATCATCTACGGTCTCGTCGGAGGCAAGGGCACCCTGGGCCGGCCGATCAAGCGCAGCGAGATCACGCAGCCTTCGCCTTACAACACCTACGTGATCGAGGGCCTGCCGCCGGGTCCGATCTCCAACCCAGGCCGCGCTTCGCTCGAGGCCGCCGCCAACCCGGCCCGCACCCGGGACCTCTATTTCGTCGCGGACGGCACCGGCGGGCATGCGTTCACCGAGACCTACGATGCGCACCAGAAGAACGTTGCGAAGTTGCGCGCAATAGAGAAGCAGATCCAGAACGACACGGTCGAACCGGCCGAGGAGGCGCAGCCGCCGGCCGCTGCCGCGCCGGGCGGCGCCGCCGATGCGCCGACGGCGACAACGCCGGCGCGACCCAACCAGCAGAAGAGGCCGCCGGCGGCGCGCCCGGCCAATCCTGCACCGGCTCGGCAGGGCGCGGTGCAGTCCTCGCCACCCGTGGTGCAGCGCTAGGTCTGCGGCCCCTTACCTGCGGACATTGCGGATTCCACTTTCCGGCAAAATAGTCTTAAGATTCGCGTGCCTTGATGGCCTCGCGAATCCCGTGTTCCTGGAGAATCTGAACTGATGGCGCTGTCGTCCATGACCGGCTTTGCCCGAAGCCACGGTGCGAGCGGGCCGTACACGTTCGAATGGGAATTGAAGTCGGTCAATGCCAAGGGCTTTGACCTCAGGGTACGGCTGCCGCAGGGCTTCGACGAACTTGAGGCCCACGCCAAGAAGCGCGCCGGCGAGCTGCTCTCGCGCGGAACCGTCTATGCCAATCTCAACGTCAAGCGCACCAACGCCGCCGCCAGCGTGCGCGTCAACGAGGACGTGCTCAACGCCGTCCTGAAGGCCGCCGCGCTGATCGCCGGAAAGGTCGACGCCGTCGCGCCGAGCATCGACGGGTTGCTCGCGATTAAGGGTGTGGTCGAAGTTGCCGAGCCCGAGGGCGATGAGGAAGAGGACAGGGCCGCGCGTGCCGCTGCGGCCGACGCCTTTGACAAGGCGCTCGTCGAGCTCGTCGAGATGCGCAAGCGCGAGGGTACCTCGCTCGGGCAGATCCTGACCCAGCGCGTCGACGAGATCGAGCAGCTGGCGAAGAAAGCGGAAGGTTCGCCCGGCCGAAAGCCGGAGGCGATCAAGGCCAGGCTCGCCGAGCAGATTGCCGCACTGCTCGACACTTCCGATCGTTTCGATTCCGACCGCCTGATGCAGGAGGCGATCCTGATCGCCACCAAGGCCGACATCCGCGAGGAGCTCGACCGCATCGCTTCGCATATCGCGCAGGCGCGCGAGCTGATCGGCAGGGGCGGCCCGATCGGCCGCAAGCTCGACTTCCTGGCGCAGGAGTTTCACCGCGAGGTCAACACCTGCTGCTCGAAGTCGAACGACATCGAGCTCACCAACACGGGACTCGCATTGAAGAATGTTGTCGAGCAGTTCCGCGAGCAGGTCCAGAATCTGGAGTGATCGATGACGACGGGCGGTCACGGAATTGACGGTGTCGAGCGGCGCGGATTGATGTTCGTGCTGTCCTCGCCCTCGGGCGCGGGCAAGACGACGCTGTCGCGGATGTTGCTCGAGCGGGAGCCCGGCCTGAAGATGTCGGTGTCGGCGACCACGCGCGAAAAGCGGCCCGGAGAGGTCGAGGGGCGTGACTATTTCTTCGTCGACAAGCGCAAGTTCGAGATGATGGTGGAGCAGGGCGAACTGCTCGAATGGGCCATCGTGTTTGACAATCTCTACGGGACGCCGCGTGCACCAGTGGAAGCGGCGCTGGCGGCTGGGCAGGACGTGCTGTTCGACATCGACTGGCAAGGCACACAGCAACTGCATCAGAAAGCGAGCGTCGACGTCGTTCGCGTCTTTATCCTACCGCCTTCGGCGGCCGACCTCGAGAAGCGCCTGCATTCGCGGGCGCAGGATTCCGACGAGGTGATCCGCAAGCGCATGAGCCGCGCCAGCCACGAGATGAGCCACTGGGCCGAATACGACTACATCGTGATCAATCACGACGTCGACCAGGCCTTTGCCGAGGTGCAGTCGATCCTGAAGGCCGAACGCCTCAAGCGCGAGCGGCGGATCGGCCTCGTAGGCTTCGTTCGAAGTTTGCAAGGTCAGCTTCAAGGTTAGGTCGCGACAGGCGCGGCCCTTCCTTCGCCAGCTGTTCCAGCATCGTCGTGATCACGTCGATGTCGACGGACTCGGCGTCGCGAGCTGTCGGCGCCTCATTGCGATTCTCGCCTCTCTCATTTGCGGCGAGCTTGGGCGAAGCAGCCCCGATCTCGAATTCGCGTTCGAACCGCTTGACCTCGATCTCCTCGCTTCTCGTCTCCTCCGGCTCTGCGGTCGGGGCGGCAGCATGGCGCTTGCGCGCGTCGACAAGCGCGATCTCGCGGCTGATCGCGGCGAGCTTTGTCGCCTGCTTTGCCGCTCGCGGACGTGCCGCATCGAAGTCGACGGGGCGCGGTGGCAGCATGTTCGCCGAAGCCGCATCGCGCCAGGGCGCGCGGCTAGCGTCCTGATCCTGCGGCTCCCAATCGTCCCAATAGGCGTGACGGTCAGTGGACTGCAGACGGACGCGCGCCCCGGCCAAGCGGTAGATGACGCTGGCGAGGATTCCGGCGAGCGCAAGCGCGCCGCCGATCACGAGCAGCAGCATCTGGAGCGAGCCGTTCGACTTGTCCGCGGCGATGTCCGCCGCAGCGGGCGCAGTGAGGGGCGGGGATTTTGACGGCTTTGCGCTCGGCTGCGCAGCTGCCGCGACCACGGTTGGTGCCGGCGGCGGCGCGGGCGGAGCGGGCGGAGCGGGCGCCGTGGACACATCGGGCCAGGGCGTGGTGGCGGCGGGCTGCTGGGCGTTGCCGTCAGCGGCCTGCTCCGTCGATTGTTGGACCGGCATTATGGCGGCAGGCTGCGCAGGAGCGTTCGACGAATTGGAGGCGACGCTGCTCCGCGGCGTCAGATATTCGGCGCGGGCGTCCTGCACCGCTTGCTGCTGTTGTTGCTGCTGGGCGGCTGGCGCATCCGTCGTCGCAGTATCGCTCTGCGCGGCCTGCGCGGTCCTCGCGCTGTCCTTGTCGCCCACAGCACGCAAATACCAGCATTTCCGCTTGGTCGTTCGCTCCAGGCGATAGTACCAGTGCTGCCCCTGCGGCGCAGCGTCCTTCGGCGCGGCGAGACAGTCGGGGGCCGCGTTGGCCATGCTCGAAGCAGTTGGCGCATTCTGCGACACCGCGGCTAATGGCGCGCCCGCAATGATGCTGGCGACGAGGGTAGAAATCAACTTTGCGGCGCGGTTGCCCATCCTGGTCTCCCGGTTACGCATGACGCAACTCTCAACTAGCCCCTTCTGGTCAAAGAGTTGGGTGGCAATGAGCCGCAAATCCGGAGACGATGTGGCTTGAATCGGGCCTGCGCGGCGTTGGTTCCTCAGCGGGATGATGCTCGTCGCCAATAGGTTTCCACCTCCGATCGCTCGTCGACGGCCATGACTTCCCACACGCGCGCGGCAGGTTCCGCCTGCTGTCGTTCATTGTCCGATCAAGGCCGAGCGGCGCGGAAAGCTGGGGCCGCCGATCTACGCCCCGCTGCCTCATTCAGCCTGGACGACCGCCAACCGGGGACTTGAATGCGAGCCTGCTAGACGGGAGCTCGCGACCGGTAGGGCGCGGTCAGAAGCAGCATGAAGAGCGCTCTTTCGGCTTGGTACTTTGCGGCAGGTCGACTTGGTTCACGCCCGTGCACCACGACCTCTCCTTGGCTGGTGCAGATGTTCCAGGCCCACTTCCTCCTGCGCTGCACCAGGACCACCTCAAATGTCGGGAACTCGGGTCTGACCATCGCCGCCGCTTCTCGTCAAACATTCAGCATGGACAGACTTGATCCGCAGCGCCGGGTTGTGTCTTCACCCATTTGGGTGAAGAAGTGGCTTGCGTCTACCAAGGTAAACCTAGTCCAGACTGACGCGTGCTGGGATCGGACCGTTCAAGCCAGCGGAGTTCGCAACCCGCGAGAAGCCGGTGCAAAATCATCCCGGTTTGATGCACGGCAACATCTGTCTAGTCGCCGCGCAACGCCTTGCCTGCGAGCAGGCTGACGAGCTCCTGCTGGCGCGAAAGACCGGTTTTTGAAAGCACGGCTTTGAGCTGCGTGCGGACTGTCTCTCGCGCAACGCCGATTGCCGCGGCGAGCGCGTCGAGCGATTCCGCCTGTGCAACGCGACGCGCCACCTGGGCCTCTGCCGGCGTCAGGTCGAACAGCCCTTGCAGGACTTCCGCACTCGGTACCGCGCCGCGATCGACAGGAGTCACGACGAGCATGAAAGTGGCTCGAGTGAAGATATCGCGCGCCGATCCGCGCACCGGGATGACATGCAGGACCATCGGTACGCGATCCAGCGCCGCTGCGATGGCAATGGACTTGACGATCCGACGGCCAGCAACGGACGAAGTCCCCAGCGCTGCCAAGAACAACCCGTCCGCGGCAGCATCGGTCAAAGTCAACCGTTCGGCGCGGTCATGGAATAGCGACGGCATCAGCGCTTCGAACAGCCGGTTTGCCGCGAGCAATCGGCCGCCTTCGCGCAATATCGCTCCGGGCAGGCCGATCGCCTGCAACGCATCGGCCTGCGCGCGAGCGCGCTCGAAACCAAGGCGGTTTGCGGTCATGGACGCCCGAGCCAGATGCGGCCTCAAGTCATCCAGAAACAAGACGACGTCGCGCGGCACCGGTCCATTGTCCTGATGCCGCGGCATGACGATCGCAATCGAATCGCCGCTCGGTATTGGAATGATCGTCCCGGCTCTGTAGCCGATCCCGTGCCTGCGATAGAAATTGCAATACACCTCATTGGTCGCAATCTCCTGCTCCGATAGAAGGTCTCCATCAATGAGGAAGCCGGCGTGGTTGAGTGCGGCCGCCCGCGGCAGCAACGGATCACGCTCGCTCCATCCCTCGTTCAGGAAAAGCGGCATGGTCTGGTCGTGATTGGCGGAATTGATCCCGCTGACATAGCCGTCGCGTACGGCAAAAAGCAGGCCGCCATTCCCGCCGACAGCGATACCGATTTCATTGAGGACCTCGGGCCACAACGAAGGTACCAGCCCGGCCTCGTAGATGCGGCCAATCAGGTGATCGAGATGCTCAGATCCACTCATGCGCAGTGCGAAAGAGCCAATGGCCAACTATAGCCAAATGACCACGCGACGCAATCAGCGATACGGGAAGGGCGTCAAGCTCTCCTATGGGATGAGCCGGCCATTTGCATCCTTGCCGCGATGTTCGGCTCGCCGGCGCGGCGGCGAGCCGCGGTTCGGCTACACGATTGTCTTCGAGCCGGATTTCTTCATTGCCCAGCCGGGCGGCATCGCGAAGGTTCGGAGGCCGGAGACGGATCCCGTGATGGGGGCCGGCGGCACGCTGCTCAGGGCCTGGCGGACAAAGCCGCGTGGGGCGACGGTAATCACACGTCTACGCGCGCTCAGCTCAGATAGTCAGGCCTGAAATCCGCCAACCTGCGCAGCTCATCCGACTGAAGCAGCTCGATTTCGCTGCCTTCCCAGGCAATCAATCCACGATGCCTCAGCTCCTGGATGGTGCGATTGACGTGGACGATCGACAATCCGCAGGCGTCCGCAACGTGGCGCTGCGTCATAGGCATCTGGAAGCAGCCGTCCTTGACAAGGCCGACGACCTCCAGCCTCGCGGCGAGCTCGCAGATGAGATGTGCCACCTTGGGCAGCGCTGGCTGTGCGCCGAGGCGCGCGATCCATTGCCGCGAGATTGCCGCGTCGATCAGCGTCTCGCGCCAGAAGGCGCGGGTCAGACGGATGGAGCCGTCGAGCAGCTGCTTGATCTGGCTGTGCGCGAACGTTCCGACGATGGTCGGTCCGAGCCCGACCAGATCGGCATCCACGGGCGAAACCAGCAGCGTGTGCAGGCATGGCATGTCGCCGGGAACGTGGAAGGCAAGGATCTGGCTGCGATCGCCGACGATGCGCGCCTGGTATAGGAAACCGCTGACGATGAAGACGCAACGCGAGGCGGGCTCGCCCTGGCGCAGCACGATCTCGCCGTCCGCAACCTGGCGCAGTGTAGAGGGTAGGGCGGCCAGCTGCCGGCGTTCCTCCTCCGACAGGCCTTTGATCGCCTGCAGACGCGCGATGAACTTCGAATACGGCATGAGTCTCGCGTGCTGTTTCAGGCGTCCCGCGGTACCGACGCCTCGACGGAGCGCCGCGAGAGTTTTGCGATGGTTCAGTCGGAGGCCGGCGCGGCGCGGAACTCGCGGATGGCGCGGGCGAGTTCCTGATCGGACATCGGCCGGATCGGCTCCTTCATCACGCCGTTCTCGAAGGCATCGCCGATGCTGTCGAGGTGCTCACTCGCCCGGGGCGCGAACAGGCTACGGATGCGCTCCAGGATCGTAGGGCTCATGAAGGGCGGCTCGGCTCGCAGTCGAGGGCAACGGAACGGGATGGGACTGATGGGGCGCTGGTCGGCTAGCAACCTGTGCTTCCGATCCGCGTTCTAGTCCGCTGAACCCGAGCCGGACGTATCATTTGATTGAACCGGCGCCATTTTTGGCGGCCCCATGGAAAGAGCCCAAGATGTGCTGATCCGGAACCTCGGCGAGCACACCGAACTCGCACAGGAGGATATCGCGGAGATCCGCGCTCTCACCTTCACGCTGCGCGATTTCGACTTCAATGAGGATTTCATCCGCCAGGGCGACGAACCCGAGCATTCGGCGCTGGTCGTCTCTGGCATGGTCGCGCGCTACCACCTGCTCGGCAGCGGGCGGCGGCAATACCTGGCGTTTCACCTCACCGGCGACCTGCCGGATGCGCAGGGCCTGTTCATCGACCAGATGGATCACGGGCTGAGTGCGCTCGGCCCGGCCACGGTTGCGTTCATCCCGCATCGCGAATTGTTCCTCGCGTTCCGGCGGCGGCCGAACTTTGGGCTGGCCGTCTGGCGCGAGACGCTGCTCGACGCAGCGATCTTTCGCGAGGCCATTACCAACAACAGCGCCCGGTCGATGCAGACGCGGATGGCGCACCTGTTCTGCGAGCTGTTCTACCGCGCCCGCGCGGCGCAACTGGTCCGCGGCAATCGCTGCCGCGTGCCGATCAGCCTGGGTCAGCTCGGCGAGACGCTGGGCATGGCGATCGCGACGGTTAACCGGACACTCGCCGACCTTCGGCGGAGCGGAGCCATGGACCTGCGCGAGGGCGAGCTCGTCGTGCTGAAATGGCGCGAGCTGCAGCGGCTCGGCGATTTCAGTCCGGCCTATCTGCACCTGAAGCGGCAATCGTCGCCGCGGACGTGACGTTGGAGGTTTGCTGATCGCCGGCAGTTGCCGCGCCCTGCACCTCATCGAAATGCCTCTTCACCCAGTCGTTGCGGGAGCAGGCTCTTGCTTCGAGCGCTGCCGCACCGACGATCAGGATGGCGCCGTGGCGGGGCGCGAGGATGCGCCTCGCCTTGAACATCTGGAGGACGCCTGCTGGCATCGCTGCGGGAGACGCGAGCATGCCTGCGAGCTGCTCATGGATGAGGGGAATCTCGGCGCCACCGATATGTTCCTGGGCGGAGATGATCCACTTGGCAGCGCGCTGCTCGATCGAGTGTGCCGCGTTGCAGGCTGCGGTCTGCAGCAAATGCGCGAACTGGCAGTCGGCATAGCGCGAGAAGACCTCCCGGAGTGTCGCCGACCTCTCGCGCCCGACCAGCAGGCTCTCGACCTTGCGATCGTCCTCGACCGGCACGGCGAACGACACGAGCGTGGGACCGCAGGGAAAATGAACTGCAGCCATGCCGTCTCCGGCGTGGTGCAGGATGTGGCTCGTTTCGACTTCGACCGGCTGGAGGTGAGGCGCGAGCAGCTCGAAATCCTGATGATTGAGCTGCCGGAGCAGATCGTTCTGGGGCCGACCGGTCACGCTGGGTTCTCTTGGCGGGCCGGGAATCGGCGCCAGCGTGCAATACGTTTCCGCGGCGGAACCGACGGTTCCAAAGTGCAACACAACGGCTGTTCAGCCGTCACAAACTTTCGCCTTTTGGCGTCCGGGATTTTGGGAGGACGCTGTCATCGCGGCTTCGCCCGAACGCCGCCGGCCGGAGGGCCGAGGGGCGGCGATGATCGTCATCCCAAGCGCGCTTCGCAGTCCCGCAAGGATCGGTCTTATGCCGCATGCGCGCGATAGGCATCGATGGCCTTGTTGGCGAGCATCAAGTGCCGGCGTTCGCCGGTTCGGAGCTGGGCTTCGATGGAGTCGAGCAGGAGATTTGCGGTCTCGTCGGGCGAACCGAGCTCGCCGCTCTTCTCCAGGCAGCTCCAGGCGATAAAGAATGCGCTTTCGACGGTACAGCGAATGGACATGCGCTGCCAACGCTGCGGGCCCGCAGGCGTTCCGTGCGGCGGGCGAGACTTGTGCCAGGCCCGCCGTTGGCGTCAGTCAGTTCTTCAGCACGATGCGGCCGACGACCTTGCCGGCTCGCAATTCGTCGATCCATTTCTGGACATCGCCCATCGGCTCCTCGCGCATCGGCGTCGGCTTGATCTTGCCGGCGCGTGCCAGTGCCATCAGTTCGTGGGCTTCACTGAGCGTGCCGACCATGAAACCCTCGATGGTCATGCGCTTGTAGACCCATTGCACCATCGGCAGCGTGAACTGGCCGCCCATCAGGCCGGAGACCACGATCTTGCCGCCGCGCGCGGCGACTGCAACTGCGAAGGCCATCGACTTCTCGTTGCCCGCGAAATCCACGATCTCGTCGAAGCCGCCCTCGGTCTCCTTGAGGATGCGCTTGATCACGTCGGGCTCGGCTGGGTCGTAGGCGACGGCGGCGCCGTTCTTCAGCGCGGTGTCGCGCGCGGCGGGGCTGAGATCCGCGACGGTGATCGGCTGCTTGAACATGGCCTGCGCGAACGACAGGCCCATCATGCCGACGCCGCCGAGGCCGATCAGCAGGAGGTTGCGTTGGCGCGGGCGATCGACCAGGCGCTTGAGCGCGCCGTAGGCGGTGACGCCCGAGCACATCAGTGTCGCGGCCTGGTTGACGGGGAGGGGATCGTAGTCGAGCAGATACTTCGCGTCGGGTACCAGCACGTGGGTGGCGAAGCCGCCGTCGATGGAGACGCCGAGGAAGCGCTGCTTCACACAAAGGTTCTCGTCGCCGTTGGCGCAATCGCGGCACTGGCCGCAGCCGATCCACGGGAAGACGGCCTTCTTGGCGCCGACGAGGTTTGCCGGCACGTCGGGGCCGACTTCATCGACGATGCCGGCGATCTCGTGGCCGAGCGTGAAGGGCAGCGTCATGCCGCGCGTGGTATCCAGCTTCTTGCCGCCGCCGAGATCGGCATAGCCGTCCTGGATGTGCAGGTCGGAATGGCAAAGGCCGCAGCGTTCGATGCGAACCAGCACCTCGCGGCCTTGCGGCTTGGGCGTGTCGACGATGGTCTCGCACAAGGGCGCATCGAACTTGACCAGGGACTGCCTGCGCATCAGCGCCATATTTCTTCCTCCGAAATTCTGATTGTCACGCTTCGTTGCGTATATCCGCCAATTCACGCGCCATGGCAACAAATCCGGCAATCGGAATCGTCTCGGCGCGCCGGGTCGCATCGACGCCCGCAGCTTGCGCGAGCCGCGCGGGATCGACGCCCAGCGGCTTCAGGCTCTGCCGTAGCATCTTGCGGCGCTGGCCGAACGCAGCGGCTGCGACCTGCTCCAGCAGCCTGCGATCGCAGGGCAAGGGTTCTGGGCGCGGTACCAGACGCACGACGGAAGAGGTGACCTTCGGCGGCGGCACGAAGGCGGACGGCGAAATGTCGAACAGGATCTTGGTCTCGCAGCGCCAGTTGGCGAGCACGCCGAGCCGGCCATAGGCCTCTTCGTCCTCGCGCGCCACGATGCGCTCGCCGACCTCGCGCTGGAACATCAGGACCATCATCTCGTACCAGGGCGGCCACGGCTCGACGGTGAGCCAGTTGATCAGGAGCTGGGTCGCGATGTTGTAAGGCAGATTGGCGACAATCTTCGTACGTTCGCCCGAGAGCAGCGGGCGCGGATCGAAGGTCAAAGCATCGCCATGCACAATCTCCAGTCGGCCGGGATAGCGTGCTGAAATATCCTGCAAGGCCGGAATTGCGCGCTCGTCATGTTCGATGGCGATGACGCGCCGTGCGCCGAGCGCGAGCAGGGCGCGCGTCAGCCCGCCCGGGCCGGGGCCGATCTCGACGATGGTCGCTTCGTCCAGCGGTGCGGCGGCGCGCGCGATGCGTGCGGTCAGGTTGAGGTCGAGCAGGAAGTTCTGGCCGAGCGATTTCCGGGCCGAGAGGGCATGCTGGCGAATGACCTCGCGGAGCGGCGGGAGGTCGTCGATCGCGCTCATCAGCTTTGGGAAGCGGCCATGCGGCTCGCAAGCTTGAGCGCCGCGATCAGGCTGGCGGGATTGGCCTTGGCCGTCCCCGCGATGTCGAAGGCGGTGCCGTGATCGGGCGAGGTGCGGACGAAGGGCAGGCCGAGCGTGACGTTGACGGCGTCGTCGAAGGCGACCGTCTTGACCGGGATCAGTGCCTGGTCGTGATACATGCAGACCGCGCAGTCGTAGGTCTGTCGCGCGGCCGCGTGGAACATGGTGTCGGCTGGCAGCGGGCCCCTGACCTCGATGCCATCGTCGCGCAGCACCTTCAGCGCCGGGGCGATCACGGTCTGCTCCTCGTGGCCGAGCGAGCCGTCCTCGCCGGCGTGCGGATTAAGGCCGGAGACCGCGATGCGCGGCTTCGCGATGCCGAAGCGGGATTTCAGTGCGGTGGCGACGATTCGAACGGTCGAGACGATCAGCTCGCTGGTGAGTTCTCCCAGCGCATCGCGGATCGAGACGTGGATGGTGACGGGGACCACGGCGAGCAGTGGCGACCACAGCATCATCACGGGCTGCGGCACGCGGCCGTTCTCCGCCGCGAGCTCGGCGAGGAACTCGGTGTGCCCGGGATGACGGAAGCCGGCGCGGTAGAGCACGCTCTTTGCGATGGGGTTGGTGACGACGGCGCCGGCGCGACCCGCGCGAACGTCGGTGACCGCCTGCCGGATCGAGGCGAGCGCGGCCGGCGCACTGGAAGTGTCGGGCTTGCCGGGCTCGGCGCTCGCGCGCTCGCCGGTCGCGACCACGGGAAGGGCGTCAGTGAAAGCGGAAGCGGCATCGCTGGGGCTCACCCCGGCGATCCTGATGTTGGCGCCGAGCACCTTGGCACGCCGCGCGATCAGGTCCTCGTCGCCGAGCAGGTAGAAGGCCGGCAGGTTCAGTTCGCGGCGCTTGAGCCAGGCCGCGATCGTGATGTCGGGGCCGATCCCGGCGGGCTCTCCCAGGGTCAGGGCAAGGGCAAGGGGCTTTGCCGGGCGCTCTGAAGAAGGCTCGGCCATCAGCGGTTGCGATATTCGATCATCGCCGCCTTGCGGAGCTCTTCGAGATAGGCCTTCTGGGTCTTCTCGTACTTCTCCTGATACATCTTCTCGCGAACCTCGCGCTTTTTCGGCGTGTCGATCATGGTCGGCTTGCGCGAGCACAGCACCACCATCTCGATGCCGTTCTTGGTCATCTCGGGCGCGGTCAGGTGGCCGATCGGCGTATCGTCGAGTACCTTGCGCAGCGGCTCGGGCAGTTCAGCCGTGGTCTTGGTGACGGTGTCGCGGATGGTGGCGTTCGGGGTCGAGCGAAACAGCGAGTTGGCTTCCTCGCAGCTTCCGATCCGGGCGCGATAGGCCTCGGCTTCCTTCTTCCGCGTTTCCAGGAACGTCGCCGACGAGCCGCGCGGCACGATCAGGACGATCGGCTGCATCTTGTACTCGGTGCCCTCGATCTGGAGTTTCTCGCCGGTCTGGGCCTGCACGGCTTGCGCGACGTCGCGCTCGCCGACCTGGAGGCGCTCCTTGTAGCGGCCGCGCACCAGGCTGGTCCAGACCATCTCGGCCTTCATGCGGCCCTTCAGCGTCTCCGGGCGGACGCCCTTGGATTCGAGCGACTTGGTGAGCTGTTCCGGCGTGATGCGCATGCGCTGCGCCATGCCCTCGTAGGACTGGTTGATGTCGGAAACGCCGGGATCGACACCGTACTTTCTGCCTTCCTTGAGCTTCACCTTGTCGTCGATCAGCGAATTGATGACCTCCTGCCGGCTCGGAGTCTTCTGCGTCGTCAGCTGGGTGAGTTTGGTGCGCTGCTCGATGTCGAAATCGGTGATCGGATCGCCATTGACCATGACGACGATGTTCTGCGCGCGCAATGGCGAGGGCAGGCCGGTCAGCATCAGTCCGGCACAGATAGCGAGAAGGAGGCGGAAGACAGGCAATGGGATCATCATGATGTCGCTCGCATGTCAGTCGCGTTGACGGGGCAAACGCGGCCGGCACCTCAAACAGTTCACTGGAGACCGGCGGAACTGCTGGACGTCGACGAGTTCGCCAGCGTGCGCAGACCGATTTGGAACATGAACGCGTGGCTCAGCGTGGGCGGTGCGGTACCCGCGGAATACCTATACGAAGTTACATAGTTCGCCGCCAGCACGAAGCAATCGTCGACATAGCCGGCACCGAGCACATACTGGTTGATCTTGTTGGCCTCGAGGTCCCAGCGCGCCGAGCCCGACACCACCCAGTTGGCAGCGACCTTCAGCGAGCCCGTGGTCAGGATGCCCTCGCGGCGCGTCAGATAGCCGAGCTCCGGCTGCGGCGCGTAATTGCCGTAGAGCATGCTGACCGACCAGCGATTGAAGTTGGCGCGGCCCTCCGCCTCGAAGCGCTGCACGTTCCAGGTCTGCTCGTCCATGCGGGAGCGGATGCTGAATGTGTAGGTGCTGTTGGGCGAGTAGCTTGCGCTCGCGACGTAGTCGGACCGGGGCTTGTCAAGGCCGGAATTGAGGCCGGTGTTGATGGTGTCCTGGACCGCGAAGGAGTTCAGGCCGAACAGGTGATAGGACTGGCCGAACAGCACCTTGACGGCACCGCCCCTGTCGAACTGCGTGGTGGACTGCACGCCGACATTAGCGCGCCCGCCGCCCTCGACACGGTCGTAGCCGGAGAACTTGTCGACGCTGAACAGGTTCGAGGCGTCGAACACCAGGCTCTGGGCATCCTCGTTCGGCAGCCTGCCGGCATAGGTCTCGTTCGGCCGGATGATGACCTGCGCGATCGGCTCGACGGTGGTCGAGCCCCAGGGCTGAATGTTGATGAAGGGATAGCGGTACTCCAGGCCCACGGTCGGCATCAGGCGGAACGCCTGGGTGTCGCCGACGGGCAGGTAGTTCGATACGCCGGGCTGGTTGGAGACCGAGGAGTTGATCGCATCGGCGCGCAGGCTGGCGAACGGCGTCCAGATCTGGCCGAACGGATCGGTGAAGGATCTGCGCCACTGCGCTTCCGCCGTGAGGCGGGTGTAGGTGCCCGGGAAGCCGCGCAGCAGGCATTGCGAGGGCATCCGGGCCAGCGGATCGGCCGACGCCGTGGTGCAGAGGCTGTTGGTGTTGGCGACCGTCGTGATCGGATCGAACACCGCCTCGTCACGCGACAGGTTCACGAAATTGGTCTTGTAGCTGAACTCGCCGCCGAAGACCGGATAGTTGAGCACGTTGGAGTAGTCGATCACCGGATAGACGATCGGCACCTGGCTCTGGTTGCCCGAATAGCTCAGCCAGTACATCGTGCGCGCATCGAAGAAGCTGCGGTTGCCGACGCCGGTCAGATAGAGCTGCGACAGCGCTTCCGTCGGCAGCAACAGGAACGAGCCGAGCGGATCGCGGTACTGGTAGAGCCGGTAGTCCGAGAAGAAATAATAGTCGGACATCAGGACGCCGTCCCAGCCCCAGACCCATTTGTCGTTCAGCGCGAACTGACCCTTGGTGTCGATGGCGCCGCGGAAATCGCGGTCGCCGGGCTGCCCGGCGAATGCTCCGGGATCGAGCTGGTTGATGCCGTAAGCGCGGATCTGGTACGCGCCGTCGATCAGGCGCTGGCGGAATTCGCCCTGCATCAGCACGCCTTGCCGAGACAAGAAGCGGGGGGTGATGGTTGCGTCCATGTCGGGCGCAATCGCCCAATAATAGGGAACCTCGACGCCATAGCCCGTGTTGTCGGTGCCGGAAATATAACCCGGCATCAGGAAGCCGGACTTGCGCTTCACGGTCGGGTCGGGCGTCGAGAAATAAGGCATGTAGGCGAGCGGCACGCCGAAGAATTCGATCTGTGCCGTCTCGAAATACAGCATCTTCTCCTGCTGGTCGTGGATGATGCGCGCACCCTTGACCTGCCACAGCGGTGGCTTCTTCGGGTCGTCCTTACACGGCGCGCAAGCCGTGTAGACGCCGTTCTCGAACACGGTGTAGTTGCCGCTGGAGCGGTCGGCGCGGCTCGCGGCCATGCGGGTCTGGTCGGCGGTGTCCACGCGCAACGAATCCACGAAACCGTCGCGGTAATCGTCGGAGAGATCCAGGATCTCGGCATAGGTGATCTTGCCGTCGGCATCCGTCATGCGGATGTTACCTTCGGCGTGCAGCCGCTTGGTCTTCTGGTCGTAAATGACCCGGTCGGCCTCGACGCTTGTGCCGTTGTAGAACAGCTGGACGTTACCGACCGCGGAGACGCGCGAGTTGTTGTAGTCGTAATTGACCTCGGTCGCCTGAACCAGCATCTGGTTGTCGTTGGGGGCCCTCGGCGGCTTCGGACGCGGCGGCAGCGGGTTATACGTGTACTGGGCGTGGGACGGCGTCACGGCTGCAACGTCGATCAGCCCGCCGAGCGAGGCCGCAGCGACGGCAGCAATCAGGAGTCTGCGGACGGACAAACCGCACCCGTTCGCGCGCACTGATGTGCGCCGCGTCAAACGAGACACGAGCCCTCGGCGGACGGCAGTCACTATCCGTCCTCCAGATAGAGCAAGGCCAAAAAGCCGGTGAGGCCGCCCACCACAACGGGCAGCCACGCCGCAGCGATCGGATGCATCAACTCAGCCTTGCTCAAATCCTCAGTTACTTTCGACAGAACGTAGAGCAGAAAGCCTGCGCCCACGCCACTCAAAACCATCTTCTGCACGCCGCCCATCCGGAAGAAGCGCAGCGATACGGAAGCCGCCAGCATCACCATGGCCGCCAGCAAAAACGGCTGCGCCAGCAGCTTCTGATACTGGAGTCGGTATCCGGCTGTCGCGAAGCCTGAGCTTTCGGAGGAGCGGATGTAGCTCGGTAGTTGCCAAAAGGACACAGTCTCGGGAGTGGAAAAGCTGTTGCGGACCTGTGCCTCGGTCAACGTGGTCGGAATCTCCAGGCTGGCCTGGTCGATGGGCGGTGCGTCCAGCGAGAAGCGGCGGACACCCTTGAACACCCAGCGGCCGGCCTCGAGCGTCGCCTCGCGCGCCTCGACCCGCTCCTTGAAGTGCTGGTCCGGGTCAAACCGGAACAGCGTGAGCCCCGTGAGTCGGATGCCCTGCTGCTCACTGCGCGCCGCATTGATGATGGTCTGGCCGTCGCTGGTCACCTGATTGAGCCAGAAGCCGGAGGCGTCCTGGATGCCGCCGCCGGGCGCCGAGCCGAACAGCTCGGCCTCCATGCGCTTGGACAGCTCGCGCAGGTTCGCCGACATCGGATTGTAGGCGACGGTGGCGATCACCCCGATCAGCAGCGCGCTGCCGAGCGCCGGTGCGATGAACTGCCAGGCGGAAATGCCGGCGGCGCGCGCCACCACGAGCTCGAGCCGGCGGGAGAGGGCGAGGTAGCACGTCATGGCGCCGATCAGCATGCAGAACGGCGTCAGCTTCTCCAGGAGCTGCGGCACCCGGAACAGCGAGGTCTCGGCCACCATGATCGCCGAGGCGGATGCCAGGCCCGAGGTCTTGCGCACCATCTCGATGTAGTCGACGAGCACCAGCAGCAGGAAAATGCCGCCGAACACGCCGAGCGCCGCGACCACGAAGCGGCCGGCGAAATAGCGCCCGAGCGTATTGGTGAGCATGCTCATGCGGCGGCCGGACGTCCGAACAGCCGCGCGATCCGTGCGTTCGATCTGTTGATCGCCTCCATCAGGCCAGGAGGCGGCTCGACCACCACGCCGCCGATGATCATGGCGAGCCCGATGCCGATCCCGCCTGCGACCATCGCGTATTGGACCAGCACCGCGCCCGGCGACTTCACCGCCATGACCGAACAGGCGAAGCCGGCCATGCGCAGGCCGAACACGGCGAGGATCGAGGAGCCGATCGAGAAATTGCGGCTTTGGCGGGTGGTGCGCGGCGCGCCCAGGAACGCGAACGTCAGCACCGCGAAAACGAAGGGATAGACCGGTGCGAGGATGCTGTCGTGCAGCGCCGAGCGGAACTGGCCGGGAATCTGCTTGTAGACGGGATCGTCCTCGGAGGGCGAGAACAGCTCCCACAGATAGCGCTCGCGGATACCAAGGGTGACGTCGCGGCCCTGGCCCGAGAATTTCGACATGTCGAAGCCATAGCGGCCGAAGGCCACCAGTGCCGGATCGCGCTTGCCGGCCTCGAAGCGCTGGAGATTGCCGGTCTCCAGCACCAGGAACGATCCGGTCTCGTTCTTCACGATCTCGCCGTGTTCGGCCACGATCGAAACGCGCTCGTTCGGGTCGCGGCGGTCGTCGATGAAGATGCCGGCGAGAATGCCACCGGGCTGGCGTTCGCGGATCCGGATCGTCAGGTTCTTGTCGAGCTGAGCGAAGCGACCGGGCTGCAAGATGTTGGTGAGCACGTCGGCGGTGATCTCGGCATCCCACTGCTTGATCCGGCGCATGCCGTCGGGGGCGAGATAGGCCGCGATGAAGGCGACCAGCAGCGCCACGACGCAGGTGGCGTAGAAGAACGGATAGAACAGCCGGAAGGGTGAGAAGCCCGCCGCGTTCATCACGATGATCTCGGAATCAGTCGCGAGCTTGTTCAGTGTGTGCGAGATCGCGATCATCAGCGCGATCGGCGAGATGATCAGCACCAGTGCCGGGATAACGAGGCTGGTGATGCCGAGGAAGGTGAGGATGGTCTGCCCCTGGCTCGTCATCAGGTCGATGCCGCGCAGCGCCTGCGTGATCCAGATCACGCCGGTGAGGCTGACCAGGACGAGCGCAAACGACGCCAGCGTCGTGCGGAAGATATACCTGTCGATCGACCCCATGCGCTACCGCACGAATCCCACCAAGACCCCGATGCCGGCCGGAACCCGTGCCGCCCAACCCAATCCCCGACGGGGACCCCCAAGGTTGGGCGAAACCTCTTCCGCCACGCTATTCTCTCACTAGCATCCCTTTGATCCGTCAACAAAATGGCTGCCCCGTGGCGCCGTCATTATATGGTTAATAATTCCCGTGTTGTGGCCCGGCGGCCACGGGGGTGCTTGGCATCTGCCGGGCGAGTGGCCCATAGTGGCCAATGTCCAGTGAATCGCCGTTCAGCTACGCCTGCGCGCGGGGCGTCCGATCGCGATAAGCCCATGTTTTGGAGGAGCTATCCATGTCCGATGCCATCAAGGTCGGCTTTGTCCCGTTGTCTGCCGCCCCCCGTGGCATCGTGGTCGTGTTCTGCGACGATGGCCTGAAACTCGGCCCGGCCACGACCAAGGCGCTGGGTGGCGCCAACGAGATCGTGAAGCGCGCGGCCGCCGCCGCCGCCTTCAAAGGTAAGAGCGGGGCTGCGCTGGACATTCTGGCCCCGGAGGGCGTGAAGGCGACCCGGCTCATCGTGATCGGGGCCGGCAAGGCGACCGGCCTGAAGGCGAACGATTTCCTCAAGTTCGGCGGCGTGGCCGCCAGCAAGCTGCCCGCCGGCGCCAGCGCCATGACCATCATGGCGGAGCTGCCCGGCGGTGCCATGACCAGCGAGCAGGCCGTTGCGATCGCCTCGGGCCTGCGGCTGCGCAGCTACAAGTTCGACCGCTACAAGACCAGGAAGAAGGACGGCGAGGAGGGCGGCCTGCGCGCCGACATCTCGCTTGCGGTTGGGGATGCCGGTGCTGCGAAGAGGGCGTTTGTCTCGGCCGGCCACGTCATCGACGGAGTGATCATCGCGCGTGATCTCGTCAACGAGCCGCCGAACGTGCTCTTTCCCGAAGAATTCGCGCGCCGCGCGGCTCAGCTCCGCAAGCTCGGCGTCAAGGTCGAGGTGCTCGACGTCAAGGCGATGCAGAAGCTCGGCATGGGCGCGCTGCTCGGCGTCGGCCAGGGGTCCGCACGGCCGAGCCGGACCGTGATCATGCGCTGGGACGGCGGCAAGAAAGGCGAGGCACCGGTTGCTTTCGTCGGCAAGGGCGTCTGCTTCGATACGGGCGGCATCTCGATCAAGCCGGCCGGCAGCATGGAGGACATGAAGGGCGACATGGGAGGCGCGGCCTGCGTCGTCGGCCTGATGCATGCGCTCGCTGCGCGTAAGGCCAAGGTCAACGTGGTCGGCGCCATCGGCCTCGTGGAGAACATGCCCGACGGCAACGCGCAGCGGCCGGGCGACATCGTCACCTCGATGTCGGGCCAGACCATCGAGATCATCAATACCGATGCGGAGGGCCGCCTCGTGCTGGCCGACGTGCTCTGGTACGTGGCGAAAAAGGTGAAGCCGAAATTCATGGTGGATCTGGCGACGCTGACCGGCGCGATCATGGTGGCGCTCGGCACCGAGCATGCCGGCATGTTCTCCAACAATGACGAGCTTGCCGACCGGCTGCTCACGGCCGGCATCGAGAGCGGGGAGAAGGTCTGGCGGATGCCGCTCGGTCCCGAATACGACAAGCTGATCGATTCGCAATTTGCCGACATGAAGAACACCGGCGGCCGCCACGGCGGCTCGATCACGGCAGCGCAATTCCTCCAGCGCTTCGTCGACGGCACGCCTTGGGCGCATCTCGACATCGCGGGCACCGCCATGGGTGCGCCGAAGACCGACATCAATCAGAGCTGGGGAAGCGGCTACGGCGTCCGCCTGCTCGATCGCCTGGTCTCCGACCATTACGAGCGCAAATGACCTGAAATGACTGAAGTGCTGTTCTACCATCTGCAAGACATGACGGTAGAGAATGTGTTGCCGCCGCTTCTCGAGAAATCGCTCGAGCGCGGCTGGCGCGTCGTGGTGCAGTCGACTTCTGAGGAGCGCGCCGATGCGCTCGACGCGCATCTGTGGACCTATCGCGACGATTCCTTCCTGCCGCACGCGACGTGGCGGGTGAACGACGCCGCCGATCAGCCCATCGTGCTGGCGATCGAGGGGGGCAATCCCAACGGCGCCAATGTCCGCTTCCTGATCGACAACGCCGCGTTGCCCGAGGACGCACAGGGCTACGAGCGCATGGTGCTGCTGTTCAATGGCGACGATCCGGACGCGCTGGCGCTTGCCCGCACGGTCTGGACGGATTGCAAGGCGCGGGGATTTGATGTCACCTATTGGCAGGCCGACGAGCGCGGCCGGTGGCAGAAGCGCAATTAGCCGCCGTTCGCAATTAATGATAATTTGCACTTTTCGAGCGATGCTGGCTTCGGCCACCTTCGTGCCGCAAAGGGATGTTGGGACAATCGTTTAGGGCTGGTCCTTCACGCGGGGAATTAGTTTATCGTGCGACATCAAAAGCTTCCCGGCTCGCTCATGATTACGTTGGCCGCCGTGGCACCGCTGGTCGCGGGCTGCTCGGGCGGGACCGATCTGTTGTCGAAGGACGCAGCATGGTTCCAGAAGCCCGGCCGGCTCTTCATCAAGAACATCTCGATCGAGTCGCCGCCGCTGACGCCCGATAAGCCGGTGGGACCCGAGGACCTCGTCAGCGCCGAGGGCGCCTGTCCCGGCATGACGCCGCCTCCCGGACCGGCCGATGCCAATGCCTCGACGACAGCACCCGCGCCGATGGGGGGAACGGTCGCGCTCGGCCACACCGAATGCGACGTGGTGCGCGGCATCGGTGCGCCCTCGACCGTCAATCTTTCCAACGATGCCGCGGGCCGGCGCGTCGCGGTCGTCACCTGGGCCACCGGCCCGCGCGCGGGCATCTACACGTTCACCTCCGGCCGCCTGTCCTCGATCGAAGGCAATCCCGAACCGCAGCCGGTGCCGAGGGCAGCGAAGCCGAGGAAGAAGTCTGCTTAGGCTCTCTGTGTCCCGGGCTCTGCGGCGCGTCGCTTTCGCTTTGCGTCCGCTCCGGGGCACCAAGCGCTAGCTACCCCGCCGCCTCATCAAATTGCGTGCTCGCCTCGAGCCACTGCTCTTCAGCTCGTGCGAGCGCCTCCGCGGCATTGGCGCGGGCCTTTGACAGCTGCGCAGCCTGCTTGGGATCGCGTGTGAAGATGTCGGGCAGGGCGAGCGCGGTGTCGATCTTCGCGATGATCTCGCTCACGCGGGCGATCTCGGCTTCTGCTTCGGCGATGCGCTTCTTCAGCGAGCCGCGATTGTCGGACTTCGGTCGCTGCGGCTTGTCGTTTGCCGCGCTGCGTTCGCGCGGCGCTTCCGCGTTGCGCGCGGACAGCACGAGGCGGCGGTACTCGTCGAGGTCGCCATCGTAGTTGGTGACGGTGCGGTCGGCGACGATCCAGAGCCGGTCGGCGCAGGCCTCGATCAGATAGCGGTCGTGCGAAACCATGATCACGGCGCCGGGAAATTCGTTGATCGCTTCCGCAAGCGCCGCGCGGCTGTCGATGTCGAGATGGTTGGTCGGCTCGTCCAGGATGATCATGTTGGGGCCGAAGAAGGTCGCAAGGCCTAATAGCAGCCGGGCCTTCTCGCCGCCCGACAATTTGCCGACCTTGGTGTCGGCGGCCTTGCCGGAGAAGCCGATCGCGCCGGCGCGGGCGCGCACTTTGGCCTCCGGCGCATCGCCCATCAGCTTTCGGACATGGTCGTAGGCCGAGGCGTCCTCGTTGAGCTCGTCGAGCTGGTGCTGCGCGAAATAGGCGATCGACAGCTTGTCCGCGCGCGTCACCTTGCCGGAGAACGGCGCGAGACGTCCGGCCAGCAGCTTGACGAGCGTCGATTTGCCGTTGCCGTTGGCGCCGAGCAGCGCGATGCGGTCGTCATTGTCGATCCGCAGGGTGACGCGGTTCAGCACCGGCATTGCCGGATCGTAGCCGACCGAGGCGTTGTCGACGGCAATGATCGGCGGGGACAGGATCTTCTCCGGCGCCGGGAAGCTGATCTCGCGCACGTCCTCCGTGACCAGCGCTGTGATCGGCTTCAGCCGCTCCAGCATCTTCACGCGCGACTGCGCCTGGCGCGCTTTCGAAGCCTTGGCCTTGAAGCGATCGACGAAGGCCTGCAGGCGCGCGCGCTCGGCTTCCTGGCGCTTGATCGCCTTCGCGTCGAGCAATTCGCGCGCGGCGCGCTGCTCCTCGAACGAGGAATAGGTGCCCTTGTAGAGCGTGAGCTTGCCGCGCTCGAGATGCAGGATCTGGTCGACCGAGCTTTCCAGGAGGTCGCGGTCGTGGCTGATCACGATCACCGTACGCGGATAATGCGCGAGGTGATCCTCCAGCCAGAGCGTGCCTTCGAGGTCGAGATAGTTGGTGGGCTCGTCGAGCAGCAACAGGTCGGGCGCAGCGAACAGCGTTGCGGCAAGCGCGACGCGCATGCGCCAGCCGCCGGAGAACTCGGCGCAGGGGCGGAGCTGATCCGCGGCGGAGAAGCCGAGGCCGGAGAGGATCGCGGCGGCGCGCGATGGCGCCGAATGCGCGTCGATGTCGACGAGGCGGGTCTGGATCTCGGCGATCCGGTGCGGATCGGTCGCGTGCTCGGCTTCAGTCAGCAGCGAGTCGCGTTCGAGGTCGGCCTTGAGCACGACCGAGATCAGGCTCTCGGGGCCGTTCGGCGCTTCCTGCGCGAGGCTGCCGATGCGCCAGCGTGGGGGCAGGGTCACCGAGCCGTGCTCCGCGGCGAGCTCGCCACGGATCACCTTGAACAGCGTCGACTTGCCGGTCCCGTTGCGTCCGACCAAGCCGACGCGCGAGCCGGGCGTGATCTGCACGGAACTCTGGTCGATCAAAAGGCGTCCGGCGAGACGGATGGAGAGGTCGGTGATGAGAAGCATGCGGCCTTGTCACCGCAAGGCGCCTCGAACGCAACTCGTTTTTCCGTCAATGCGGCTCGCGCTCGCGCTGCCTCAAGGCGTTGAGGAGCTGCTCGAGGTGCGTCGGAAGGCGAGGCTCGGGTCGCAGACTCTGCTTGAGCCGTTCGCCCACGGCGTCGCAAATCGAGCGGCTGGTGCGCCGGTCGATCTGTTCGCTGTCGTTGGCAAAAAGGCCAGCCATCGCGGGTTCCGTGTTCTCAAAGTAAGGACACCGTACCAAGTCATTGCTAGCCAATTGGTTTCGCCGACTGTGGGGAATGGCGGGCATTCTCGCAAAAATTGTATGAAGCGCACCTTGTCCGTGCAAGGCAAAGCCCCGGCGAGCGGGCGCCGGGGCTTCTCTTGGAGGTACCGGGGGGCTCAGGTACCTCGGGAAGGTGCTGACGGTCTCAGTAGCAGCGGTTGATCAGCCGCCAGCGGGGTCCCCACGGGGTCGGGACCAACCGGCGCACATAGCAGCCGCCATAACCGTAGGAGGCGGGACCTCCGACATAGAAGCGCGGTCCGCCCCAGCCGTGGCCATGGTGCCAGCCGCCACGCCATCCGCCATGCCAATGAGCGGATGCGGAGGTCGGCGCCAGTGCGGCACCCAGCGCGACCGCGGCGACGGCGGCAAGCGAAAGTTTCCTCCACATGGTGATCTCCTCAAGACTGCCGGCGCGGGGCCATCGCGCCGAAGGGAAAGCCGCCGAAACGGTCCGCCTGACGATCAGGCTTCGGTTTCGATGGGCCGACCTTATGCCACTAAAGCTGAACCGAACCCTGACGGCGGTTTCAGAGTGGGTTCATCTTGGTGAAATTGTTGTCATCCATGCTGAATCGGGCGTCCGTCCTCCGACGGAAGCGATTGCGGCCGTACGGGCGGTCGCTTGCCGGATGGCAAAGGCGCCGATATAAGCCCCGCAACTCCGAACCACCGCTTTTCTCCCAAGGACAAGATTATGGCCATCGAACGCACTTTCTCGATCATCAAGCCCGACGCGACCGAGCGGAATCTGACCGGTGCGGTCAATGCCGTGATCGAGAAGGCCGGCCTGCGCATCGTCGCGCAGAAGCGCATCCGCATGACCAGGGAGCAGGCCGAGACCTTCTACGCCGTCCACAAGGCGCGCCCGTTCTTCGGCGAGCTCGTGGACTTCATGACTTCGGGTCCGGTCGTGGTGCAGGTGCTGGAAGGCGAGGGCGCGATCGCCAAGTACCGCGAGGTGATGGGCGCCACCGATCCAGCCAAGGCCGCCGAGGGCACCGTCCGCAAGCTCTACGCGAAGTCGATCGGAGAGAACTCCGTGCACGGCTCGGACGCGCCGGAGACCGCCGCGATCGAGATCGCGCAGTTCTTCTCGGGCAACGAGATCGTGGGCTGATCCGTCAAGCGACAGGTTAGGACGACGGGGCGAAAGGATTAATTGTGGGCTGGCTCTGGCAGATCTTCGATCCCGCTACGATCGGGGCATTCTTCACCCAGTTTCGCAACGAGATGGCCGAACCGACCTTCTGGATTGCGGTCGGCAAAATCATCTGGATCAACATCCTGCTCTCCGGCGACAACGCGCTGGTGATCGCGCTGGCCTGCCGCGGTCTCTCGCCGCGGCACCGGCTCTGGGGCATGATCTTCGGTGCCGGCGCAGCCGTGATGCTGCGGATCATCTTCACCGGCATCGTCGCCAGCCTGATGGGCCTGCCGTACCTCAAGCTGGCAGGCGGTCTCGCGCTGATCGTGATCGCGGCCAAGCTCCTGGTGCCGGAAAACGAGGACGAGGACGACGTCGAATCGGGCGCGCATTTGTGGCACGCGATCCAGATCGTCGTGGTCGCCGACATCGTCATGAGTCTGGACAACGTCATTGCCGTCGCCGCCGCGGCCAATGGCAGCGTGCCGCTCTTGATCCTCGGCCTTGCCATCAGCGTACCGCTGATCGTGGCCGGCGCCGCGCTGATCATGGCGCTCCTCGCGAAGCTCCCGGTCCTGGTCTGGGCCGGTGCAGCGCTGCTCGGCTGGGTCGCAGGCGAGGTGATCGCGACCGATCCAGGCATCGCGCCGAAGCTGCACACGCTGTTCGACGGCCCGCTCGGCGCCTCCCTCGACGGCATGCTCGGCGCGCTGCGCATTCCGCCGCAGTTCGGCCATGGCGGAGGAGGCGGCGAATATTTCTGTGCGGTGCTCGGCGTCATCGTCGTGCTGGTGGTCGGTTTCATCTGGCGCCGCCGCAGCCTGATGCGGACAGCCCTCGAATCTTCCGAGCACCACGCCAGGGCCTCGGCCGAGTGAATTTGACGGCAGCGATCTACAGATGCCGCGCGGCTATAGTCGGCAGCCAGTCGCGCGCTTCTCCCCATGTTTAGATCTTATCTTATTCTAAGTTACTGAAAATAAACACACTTTCGTTGACTCGCCGGCTGTTCCCGCGGCACCTCGCTCCGGTATCAATCAAACCGGAAGCTGCCGCGAGATGTCGTCGAGAGTCATTTGCCCTCCCATTGCCATTCTGGCGTCCACCGTCAAAGCGCTTGCGGGGGTCTCCAGCCCGACGGCATTCGCGGCCTCCGTGCTTTCCATCGCGTTGTTCAGCGACGGTCTCCTGCACGGCAGCAACGCGCAAAGCGCGGGGACAGCAACCGAGCAGGGGACGTCGTTGCCGGCGGTGACCGTCACCGCAGACGCACCCAAGCAGCGCGCACGCCTACGGTCCAATCCCAGCCGAAGGGCGGGTCGCAGCGCGACCGCGAATGAGCGGGCCAGGTTGCAGGCGGAGGCGACCCCAAGTGCTGCGAGACCTGGCGCGCTCCCGCCTGCCTATTCAGGTGGCCAGGTGGCTCGCGGCGGACAGGTCGGCCTGCTCGGCAACAAGGATTTCATGGATACGCCGTTCAACATCACCAGCTACACGGCCAGGAAGATCGAAGACCAACAGGCCGTCACGGTCGCCGACGTCGTCAGCAACGATCCTTCGGTTCGCTTCACCGGCCAGACCGGCGGCATCCTCGACTCGTTCTTCATCCGCGGCTTCCCGATCGGCGAGGGGAATGTCGGAGAAATGGCCTTCAACGGTGTCTATGGCGTTGCGCCGAACTATCGTGTGTTCACCGACTATGTCGAGCGCATCGAGATCATCAAGGGGCCGACTGCGCTGCTTTACGGCATGGCGCCGAACAGCAGCGTCGGCGGCACCATCAACATCGTTCCGAAGCGTGCAGGGGATGTCGATCTGACGCGGGTCACGACCGACTATAAGACGAGCACCCAGCTCGGCACGCATGTCGACGTGAGCCGGCGGTTCGGCGAGAACCGCGAATTCGGCATTCGCGTCAACGGCAGCTATCACAATGGCGATACACCGCTGGACAACCAGACCCGCGAGGCGCATGTCGGCTCCGCGGCGTTCGACTATCGGGGCGAGAAATTCAGAGCTTCGCTCGACTTCATCGATCAGGAAGAAAAGTTCGACGCGCCCACGAGGCCGTTTCTGGTCGCAACAGGCGTCGCTGTCCCGACCGCGCCGGTCGGGCGGCGCAACGTCACGCAGGCCTGGGAATGGGCCAAGGTCCACGACAATTCGCTGCTGGCGCGCGCCGAATACGACGTGACGGATTCAGTGACTGTGTTCGCCGACGCCGGGGGCGGCAGGACGCAGGTCGATCGTCTGTTCGGCACGCCGACGATCCTGAACGCGGCCGGCAATACCACGTCGACACCAGGGCACTTCAAATTCGACGTCGACAGGAACGTGGCCGACGCAGGCGTGCGTGCCCGGTTCGACACCGCGGCGATCAGCCACGCCGTGACCTTCCAGGGGAGCTACTACACGGACGAGATTTCGCGAGGCGGCGTGAACGGCACGGCGGTGTCGTCCAACATCTATGCGCCGGTCGCCCGTCCCCAGCAGCTCGTTCCTGCTCCCGCGACCGTGCCGAAGCTGTCGGACACCGAGCTGACCGGCATTGCGCTCGCCGACACCATGTCGCTGTTCCAGGAGCGCCTTCAGCTGACCGTCGGTGTCAGGCAGCAGGGCGTCAGATCGAACAACTACAATACCATCACGGGAGCCGTGAGCTCCTCCTATGATCAGACGGCGTTCACGCCGATGGTCGGCGTGGTCGTCAAGCCCTGGAGCAACGTTTCGCTGTACGCCAACTACATCGAAGGGCTCAGCAAAGGCGACGTGGCACCGACCACGGCGAGCAATCAAGGAGAGGTTCTTGCGCCGTATTTCAGCAAGCAGAAGGAAGCGGGCGTCAAGGTCGACCTCGGCATGCTCGCCGCCACGATCAGCCTGTTCGAGATCACCAAGCCGTCTGGCCAGCTGGGAGCCGACAACGTCTACCGGGCGGATCAGGAGCAGCGCAATCGCGGCGTGGAATTCACCGTGTTCGGAGAAGTGCAGCCGGGCATCCGCGTTCTTGGCGGTGTGACGTTGATCGACGCGGAGCTGACTAAGACGAACACGCCGGCGAATCTGGGCAAGACGCCGATCGGCGTACCCGAGGTGCAAGCCAATCTGTCAGCCGAATGGGACACCCCGTTCGCACCCGGACTGACGCTGGTCGCAAACACCATCTATACAGGCCACCAATATCTGAATGGGGCAAACACCCAGGTTGTTCCGGCCTGGACGAGGCTTGATCTGGGCGCGCGCTACAACACGCGCATCAATAACCGGCCCGTCACCGTTCGCGCTCTGGTCCAGAATGTGTTCGATACCAACTATTGGGCCGGCGTGGCGAGCTTCTCCGCGCTGGCGCAAGGCGCGCCGCGAACCCTGCTCTTGTCGATGGCGACGGATTTCTGAGGCGGTCAATCGATCGTGCCGAACTCCGTCACCGGCAGGATCCAATAGACGAGCTTGGTACCCCCAAACGGGGCGCGCAGCCGATCGAGCAAGTTTCTGGCATCGCTCCTCGCCAGGATGATCTGCACCGCCGTCTGATCGGCGTGTCCTTTCACGCGTTCGGCGGCCGTCTGCAATCGAACCCCGGCGCCGTGACCGGCACCGGGCGATGCCGTGAATCCCGAAACGAGATCGGTCTGGTCGGTGAGATAGTCGAGCAGCTCCTCGCGGAGCTGGTCCGGTACGATCAGGGTGAGACAGACCGGTTGATCGGTCATTTCGCCACCTTCGGCGCTCCGCCATAGCGGCGATACAGGATCGGCAGGAGAATCAGAGTGAGCATGGTGGAGGACAACAGTCCGCCGATCACGACGATGGCGAGCGGTCGTTGCACTTCGGATCCTGGCCCGGACGCGAACAGCAGCGGGATCAAGCCAAGCGCCGTGATGCTCGCGGTCATCAGCACCGGACGGAGCCTGCGCATGGCACCTTCGACGACGATGCGGTCCTCGCTCAACCCATGGGCGCGGAGTTGGTTGAAGTAGGATACCAGAACGACGCCGTTGAGGACGGCGATGCCGAGCAGTGCGATGAAACCGACCGAAGCCGGCACCGACAGATACTCACCCGTCAGGACCAGCGCGAAGACGCCACCGATCAGCGCAAAGGGGATGTTGACCAGCACCAGCAAGGCCTGCCGGATGGCCCCGAACGTGGTGAAGAGCAGCAGAAAGATCAGGCCGATCGCGACGGGCACGACGATGGACAAGCGTGCGGCGGCACGTTGCTGGTTCTCGAACTGCCCGCCCCAGGTCAGCCGGTAGCCGTTCGGAAGGGGAAGCTCGATCGCAACCTTCTGGCGTGCCTCCTCGACGAAGCCGACCATATCGCGACCGTGGATGTTGGCGCGGACGACGCTCATGCGCGCTCCATCCTCGCGGTCGATCTTCACCGGGCCATCCACGCGCTGGATGCGGGCGACTTGCGACAATGCGACATGCTGCCCTGAAGCGAGCGTCAGCGGCAGGCTTGCCAGCAGCGTCGGCGCTTCCCGGGTGGTCTCGCTGCCTCGGACGAGGATCGGCGTGCGGCGCCCTTCCTCGAGCGCGGTACCGATCGTCCTGCCCTCGATCTGGGTGCGGAGCGAGTTGACGATCGAATCCACCGTCAGGCCGAGGCGGCCGGCCTCCATGCGATTGACCGCAACCGTGTAGTATTGAGCGCCTTCGTTCAGCGTCGTGTAGACGTCCTCGGCACCGTCGATGCTGGATAGGATGGCCGACAGCTTGGCTGCGGCTTCGTTCAGCCTGGCGATATCAGGACCGAAGATCTTGACCGCGACGTCGCCGCGCACGCCGCTGATCATCTCCTGCACCCGCATGTCGATGGGCTGGGTGAATCCGAGCGAGATGCCGGGAAAACCGGTCAGAACCTCGCGCAGCTTCTGCAACAGGGCCTCGCGGTCGTCGGTCTGCCTCTCGGCGGCTGGCTTGAGCACGAGGAACGTGTCGGTCTGGTTCGGACCCATGGGATCGAGGCCAAGCTCGTCCGAGCCGGTCCGCGCGACGATGCCGGCAACGTCCGGTACGGCCAGCAGTGCCTTTTGGAGCCTCGCATTCATGGCGAGCGACTCGTCGAGGTTGACCGAGGGCAGCGTTTCCACGCTGACGATGACGTCGCCTTCATCCATCGTCGGCATGAAGGTCTTGCCAAGCTTCGTATAGGCCAATCCCGCGGCGATCAGTCCGATCATCGCCGCAGCCATCACCTTGCGCTCGTTGTTCAAGGCCCAGTCCAATGCCGGCGCATAGACCCGTTGCGCCGCACGGACCAGCATGGGATCGCGATGCGACGCGGACTTGAGCACGTACGAGGTCAAGACCGGCACCACGGTGAGCGCCAGCAGCAGCGAACCGGTGAGCGCGAAGATGATGGCCAGCGCGACCGGGATGAACAACTTGCCCTCAAGGCCCTGCAGCGTCAGGAGGGGGATGAACACGATGATGATGATGAGGACCCCCGAGGCGACCGGTTCCAGCACCTCGCAAACCGAACGGTACACCAGGTGGATCAGTGGAACGGTTTTGCCCGGCTCCTGCTTGCCGAGATGGCCGACGATGTTCTCGACCACGACGACCAGCGCGTCGATCAACATGCCGATCGCGATCGCAAGTCCGCCGAGGCTCATCAGATTCGCCGACATCCCCACCAGGCGCATGACGATCAACGCGATGACGATGGCCAGCGGCAGGCTGAGAGCGATTACCAGCGAGGCCCGCCAGTTGCCGAGGAAGAGCAGCAGCAGAACGATGACGAGGACGGTGGCCTCGCCGAGCGCTCGCACCACCGTGCCGACGGCGCGGTTGACCAGGCGGCTGCGGTCGTAGAACACGTTGATGGAAACGGTCTTCGGCAGTGCCGGCTGCAACTCGGCGAGCCGGGCACGCACGTCGCGGACGAGCTGGCCGGCGTTGGCGCCGCGCAAGCCGAGGACGAGGCCTTCAACGGTCTCGCCGTTGCCGTCCGACGTGACCGCGCCATAGCGGGTCAGCGTCCCGATCTTGACGCTCGCGACGTCGTTGACCAGGATCGGTACGCCATCGCGGGTGTCGACGACGATTGCCTTGATGTCTTCGATCGAGCGGATGCTGCCTTCGATCCTGACCAGAGCGCTGTCTTCGCCCTGGTTCACCCGTCCGGCGCCGTCGTTGCGGCTGTTGGCCTCGATCGCGCGACGAAACACGTCGTACGAAATGCCGCGCGCGGCGAGCGCATCGTTGCGCGGCACGATCTCGAAGGCTCGGACATAACCGCCGAGCGAATTGACGTCCGCAACCCCTGGGACGGTCCGCAGCGCGGGACGGATCACCCAATCGAGCAGGGTCCGCCGCTCGGCGAGCGACAGCTCGGGGCTGTCGATGGTGAACATGAACATTTCGCCCAGGGGGCTCGTGATCGGCGCAAGACCTCCGCTCACCCCGTCGGGGAAGTCACGCGCGATGTTCGACAGCCGCTCCGACACCTGGTTGCGCGCCCAATAGATGTCGGTGCCGTCCTCGAAATCGACGGTGATGTCGGCCAGCGCATATTTCGTCGTGGAGCGAAGGATCTTCTTGTTGGGCAATCCGAGCAGTTCGAGCTCGACAGGGACCGTGATGCGCTGCTCGACCTCTTCGGGGGTCAGGCCCGGCGCCTTCATGATGATCTTGACCTGGATCGGCGAGACGTCGGGAAACGCGTCGATCGGTAGACCGGGCAGGAGGACGGCGCCTGCGCCGACCACCAGCAACACGCTCAGCAGGACGAACAGTCGCTGCGCAAGCGCGAACGCAACCAGGCGCCGGAGCATTTATTGCCCCAGTCCGGAGAGAATGCCGCGAAGTGCCGAGATGCCGCCGATCGCGATCTCGTCCTGGTCCGTAAGGTGGCCGGAGATGACGACATGGTCCTGGTCCTCCGCAACCAGCTTGACCGGTACGAGCCGGAAGCCGCCGGCCGTGGCAACGAACACCGATGTCTGCTCGCCACGACGCACCAGCCCATTGTAGGGAATTTCCCACGCGCTTTCGCCTGCCGAGAGAAAGCCGATGCGGGCCGCGGTGGTCTGACCGGGATGCAGCTCTCCATCGTTGGGGATTTCCGCGCGAACCAGAATGGTCTGGGTGGCAGGGTCGATGGTCTCGGAGACCAGCACGACCTTGCCGGGGGTGGAATAGCCGGTGATCTCGACCTTCGCGCCTGTGCGGATCGCGCGGATATTCGTCGCAGGGACGGCGATTTCCGCCCATAGCGGTGAGAGCCGCGCCAGTTTGATGAGCGGCGCGGATTGTTCGATCCGCTGTCCCGGCGATACCGTGACCTCGACCACGGATGCAGTCTGCGGCGCATTGACCGTAAGCGTGCCGCTGATGGCCGCCTCCTGTCCAAGCCGAAGGATCGCCTCGTCGGACATCCCGCTCAGATGCAGCATCTGGCGCCGCTCGGCGACGACGAGAGCGGCCTGGCGTGCTTCAGCCTGGCTGGCCTCCAGCACGCGCTGTGGCACGGCCTTGCCCTCGAACAGATCCATGTTGCGCTTGAGCTGCTGGCTGGCGAGATGCTCCTGTGCGAGCGCGTGGAGGTAATCGCGCTGCTGGGAGACGAAGCTCGGGCTCTCCAGGGTCACCAGCGGCTGGCCTGCGGAGACGCGGTCACCGCGCCCGACCAGGAGATTGGCGACCATGCCGGCCATGGGCGCGCTCACGACCCGCAATTGCTGCGTCGGGATCACGATCTGAACGGGATAGGGCAGCGTCAGATCCGTCCGGACTGCGACTGGATGAGTCAGGCGCACGCCGAGATTGCGCGCCTGTGCATCGCTCAGCTTCAGTTCGGCCTGCGCCATCGCCACGGAAGGTGAAAAGCTCAATGCAATCGCAACGAGCGTACGAGCGAGCGCGGCCCGAGAAGAGGCGAGAAGGAGAGTTCCGCGACTAACTCGCATCAGGGATGTCCCACGCTCACCGGCGAGCGAAGTGCTGTTCGATTGCATGTTTCGCTTACTCCACCAGCGCGTTGGTGAGTTGATTTGCCTCAAGCGGCATTTCCACTGGAACGGGAGCCGATTCGTCGAGAGATATCGAGAACTTCCCGTACCGGCTCCTCGGTCCCGGTTACGATGGACGCTTCCTTCCCGTGATCATCGCCTTCACCAGATTCTCGCTGTGCTCGAAGCTCGCCACCAGGATGCCGAGCACGTGGACGACGACGAGGCCGATCATGAGGCTGGCGAACGACTCATGCACCTCCTCCACCCATTTTGCCCCCCAGAAGCTGCCGCTCGTCATCATGTAGCCGGTCGTGCAGGTGCCGATCAGCGTGACGAGCAACGCTACGACCATCGCGCCACCGGCGGGATTGTGGCCGAGATAGCGGGGCGCCCTGAGCAACGCCACGTCGCGCAAATAGGCGAGGACGGCGCGCGGCGAGTGGACGAAGTCTATAAAGCGCGCATGGCGGGGCCCCGCGAAACCCCACGCAATTCGTAGCGCAAGCAAGCCGGCAATCGTGTAGCCGGCTGCGATATGGACATTTTCGATCTCGTCGCCGGTCGCATAAGCGAGCAGAAACAGCCCGGCCAGCGACCAATGGAATACGCGCACGAAGGGGTCCCAGACCTTGACCGCAGCCGGCGGCGTCTCGCTGCCGGCTGCGGTCACGTCGTGAATGGCACTCATGGCGCAGCTCACTACAGCTGACCGACGATCTGGCCGCTGGTCGGATCGACGAACAATTCGACCCGGCTGCCAGACTTGTCGATCGTGTAGAGTTCGCCGCAGGCATTCTTGAGCTTGGCCTTTTGGACCTTGTAGCCCTGGGCTTCGATCTTGGCCTGCAATTGTTGAAGCGGGAGCCAGCTTGACTGTGGCGCTGCCGTGCAGGGGCGCCCGAGGCTGCCGGCATGAGCGGTCGCGGCGGCTGCGAGCACGGCGGCGGTAGCGGTGACGATGGTGATCTTGCGCATGGTTCTCTCCGGCTTGTGGCGCCAGGCCGCGGCATGCGGCGAGGCGATGTACGGACATTGGCAGAAGCGCCCTGACCGCCGCCTGTTGGAGCATGTCAGCGAATTGTCAGCCGGGCGGCCATCGAGGGGTCACGCGCCGAGCAGAAAGAGCTGGCGGCAAGCGGGGCCGCCGCCCCAGACGGGCCCTGTTGATCCACGTCAGCGATCTGTCAGGTTGAGCAGGGCATGCTGCGTCCATGCAACGACCTCGTCTTCTGGAATTCTTCGCAATGTCATTGCTGGTGGCCGTCCTGCTCCCGTCGGGGCCTGCGGCAGCAGGCGACCACGACAAAGGTGCGCCCGACGCGGTTCGCCGCGCGGTCGAGGGCGGCGAGATCAAGTCACTCGCCGACATCCTCGCGTCGGTGCGCGGCAAGCTGCCGGGCGAGGTTGCCGGCGTCGAAATAGAGCGTGCGCGCGGCCGCTGGATCTATGAGTTTCGCCTGGTTGATGACAAGGGCCGCCTCTACGAAGCGTACGTGGACGCGCGCAGCGGCGAGATTGAACGCATCAAGGAGAAGTGATGCGCCTGCTGCTCGTGGAGGATGACCGACGGATCGCGGCCGATGTGGAGAGGGCGCTACGCGCGGCTGGCTATGTGGTCGAGACGGTCCGCAACGGCGAGGAAGCCTGGTTCCGCGGTGACACCGAGGATTACGGCGCCGTCGTCCTCGATCTCGGCTTGCCCGGCATGGACGGTCTGGCGGTCCTCAAGCGCTGGCGCGCCAACGGAAGGTCGATGCCGGTGCTGATCCTGACGGCGCGCGGCAGTTGGGCCGAGCGCGTCGATGGTATCGACGCCGGCGCCGACGACTACCTGCCCAAGCCGTTTCGCATGGAAGAATTGCTGGCGCGCCTGCGCTCGATCGTGCGCCGCTCGGCGGGGCATGCCTCTCCACGGATTGCCGCCGGCGAGGTCGAACTTGACGAACGTCAGATGAAAGTGACACTGCGCGGCGTACACGTCGCGTTGTCACCGCTGGAATATCGCCTGATCGCCTTTCTCTTGCACCACCGAGGCCGCGTGGTGTCGCAGCAAGAGCTCGACGAGAACGTCTACGGCCACGGCGAGGACCACGAGTCGAACGCGCTCGAGGTACTGGTCGGCCGAGTGCGCAAGAAGCTCGGTGCCGATCTGATCGAGACCAGGCGCGGCTTCGGTTATCTGGTACCGGAGACGAAGCCGTGAGCTGGGGCTCGCTGCGGCTGCGACTGGTCGCCGGCGGGATTGTAGCCATCCTGATCGCGCTGACGATTGCCGGAGCCGGGCTGACGCTGCTGTTCGAACGCCACGTCACGCGCACCATCGGCGACGACCTCGACGTCTATCTGAAGCAGCTCGTCGCGGGTATCGACGTCGATGCGCAGGGCAAGCTGGTGGTGGGCCGCCCTCCGGCCGATCCGCGTTTCGCAGATCCACTTTCTGGGTTGTACTGGCAGGTGTCAGACGACAGCAGTCAGGTGCTGCGTTCGCGTTCGCTGTGGGACACGGCGTTGGATCTGCCGCAGGACGAACCGTCGCCTCGCGAATTGCACCGTCATGTCATTCCCGGGCCTGCGAACGCACGGCTCCTGGCCAGTGAACGCCGTGTGCTGCTGACCGTGGGCGACCGCCGCGCGCCGGTGCGTGTCGCTGTGGCGGCCGATCTCGCCCGCGTGGCGGCCGCCGCGTCGCAATTCGCAAGGGATCTGGCGTTGGCCCTCGGGGGGCTGGGGCTCGTGCTGGCGGCGGCCACCTCGATCCAGGTCGCGCTGGGCTTACGTCCGCTCGACGCTCTTCGCCGCGGCGTCGCGGACGTCCGCTCCGGGCAGCGCAAGCATCTTCCCGCCGATGTCCCTGCCGAGGTGAAGCCTCTGGTGGAAGAAGTGAACAGCCTCATCGACGCCCAGGAACGCGAGATGGAGCGTTCGCGCAGCCGCGCCGCCGACCTGGCTCATGGGCTGAAGACGCCGCTCGCCGCACTCGCGGCCGATGTCGCGCGCCTGCGTCAGCGAGGTGAGCAGGACGTCGCCCAGGCAATCGAAGCCGCCGGTGACACGATGAGCCGTCACGTCGACCGCGAACTGGCACGCGCCCGGGCGCGGGGAACGGCACGACAGCGCGGCGGAATTTCCACGCCCCTCAGACCGCTTGTCCAGTCCCTGATGCTTACGCTGGCGCGCACGCCCACAGCGCAACGGCTTGAATTCAAGACCTGCATAACGGGCGAGCCGAGCGTCCCGCTCGATCGCACCGATTTGGCCGAAGTGCTCGGCAATCTCCTGGAGAATGCCGCCCGTCACGCCAAGGCGCAGGTGCGCATTGGGGCCAACGCCGCCGCGAATCCGTCGATTTCCGTCGAGGACGACGGCCCAGGAATCGCGTTCGCCGAGCGCGCCCGCGTACTCGAGCGTGGCGTAAGGCTTGATGAACGCGGCGCGGGGGCCGGTCTCGGACTCGCGATCGTTCAGGACGTGCTCAGTGCTTATGGATGGCAGCTTGTCCTCACCGATTCCGAACTCGGCGGACTGAAGGCCATCGTCGCGCCACACGACAGTCGTCGCCTCGTTGCGTGACCAGCCTGCTCGTTGCGAGTCTCAACCCGAGGGCGAACCGCGCTGGTTCTGTTTGTCAGCGCCTCACGATCGAGCCGGTGCGGCCGATCAGGCGAGCGAGCTGGCGGAAGCGGCTGCCGACGCGGTCGGCCACGAGATCGCCGAGGCGGTGCTCGAACACAAGCGTCAGATTGCGGCCCCGGCTGCGGAAATGGGTGGCAGGCAGGACACCCGGACGCGCCGCCGAGATCAGATGCGCGACGCGGAATGCGGCGCCCAGCAGGCGCGCGCGTTCGAGCTGGGCCGGCGTCAGCAGCCCCTGCATCGTGGCCGGCGGCTGGTTTTCCTCGCTGAGACCGGCATAGCGATAGAACACCGACAGGCCGACGAAGGCGCGCTGGGCGTGGGTGATCGAGCCGAAATTGCCGTTGACGACGAGGCTCAGCGTTTGTTCGCCGCGATGGTCGGGATGTACGCGCCAGCCGATATCGGAGAGCAGGCAGGCGGTGTGGCGCAGGCGGCGATCCTCTTCGCTTTCGCGCAGCTTCACGACGCGCACGAGACGGTCGGTCCATGCGATCAGCTCGCGGGCGTGTTTGGCCGAGCGTGACAGCAGCTGATTCAACTCCTCGGCCGCGCAGATCAACCCGTCCTTGCCGCGTTCGGTTTCGGACAGCTTCTCGTGCAGCAGGCCCTCGCGCACGCCGAAGGTCGAGAACACGATGGTCTTCGGCTTGGCGACCCGAATGATGTGCTCGAGCACCAGCGCGGCGTAGGTGAGGAGCGGGCGCCGCGCGTCGGCGACGATCTCGATGTCGGCGAGCATGTCGGCGGCGACGAGGCGCCGGAGACGGCGCGAGAAGTCCAGCGCCTCGGCGGCCGAGATCGAATAACCGTGCATCACCTGGAGTGGATAGCCGCTCTGGATGATGTGGATGCGCGCCAGGGCGCGCCAGGTGCCGCCGACCGCGTAGAAGGTGCGGCCGCGGCCCGCGGTGAGCTGCGGCACCCCGTCGAGCTCCTCGCGCACGATGTGGTCGGCGCGCTTGAGCGATTTATGCGCGAGATCCTGGAGCGCGAGGCCGCCGAGCGGCAGCGTCACGCCGCTGCGCACGCTGTTCCGGCGCACGTCGATCAGCTCGAGCGAGCCGCCGCCGAGGTCGCCGACGATGCCGTCCGGAAGGTGGATGCCGGAGATCACGCCGAGCGCCGACAGCCGTGCCTCGCGCGGGCCCGACAGGATCTCGATGTTCACCGCGCAGATGCGCTCGGCCTTGGCGATGAAGTCGGGGCCGTTCGAGGCGTCGCGGCAGGCCGCGGTCGCGATCGCGAACACGCGTCCGACCTGCATCACGCGGCACAAGGCGCGGAAACGCTTGAGCGAGGTCAGCGCCTTGTCGACGGCGTCCGGCGCGAGCAGACCGGTGCTCTGCACCTCGCGCCCGAGGCCACACAGCGTCTTCTCGTTGAAGATCGGGATGAGGCTCCGCGAAAGCCCCTCGTAGACGACGAGACGGACCGAGTTGGAGCCGATGTCGATGACCGCGACGCTCGAGCCGCGCTTGCGCGGCTGCTTCACGTCGCAGATCCCCGATCAGGATTGATGGCGTTCGTTCCGGCGCGTGAGACGACGCGGCGAGGATTCCTTGAGCGACTTTCCACGGCCAGACAGACTCGGATTCGTCATGAAGTAGTTGTGCACGTTGAAAGGCTCCTCGCCCTTCGCCGTCTTCATACGCGTTGAGGACCCGTCCGGCAACAACTGCCAGCTCTGCTCATTGTCCTTGAGGTTCGCGACCATGATTTGCTCGAGAACCTGCTGATGCACCGTCGGATTTTGCAGCGGACACAACACCTCGACGCGGCGGTCGAGATTGCGCGGCATCATGTCGGCAGAGGAGATATACACAGCCGCCTTCGCGCTCGGCAGGCCCTGGCCCATGCCGAAGCAGTAGATTCGGCCATGTTCCAGGAATCGCCCGATGATCGACTTGACGCGGATGTTCTCCGACAGGCCGGGGATGCCGGGCCTGAGGCAACAGATGCCCCGCACCACGAGTTCGACCTGGACGCCGGCCTGCGAGGCCTCGTAGAGCGCGTCGATGATGTCAGGATCGACCAGCGCGTTCATCTTCATCCAGACCGCGCCGTGCCGGCCGTGCCGGGCATGCGCGGTCTCGCCCTGAATGTGCTCGATGATGCGCTTGCGCAGGGTCAGCGGCGACACCGCCATCTTCTCCAGATCGCTCGGAGCGGCATAGCCGGTGATGAAGTTGAACACGCGCGCGGCATCGCGGCCGATGGTCGGATCTGAAGTGAAGTAGGAGAGGTCAGTGTAGATGCGCGCGGTGACCGGGTGATAGTTGCCGGTGCCCGTATGAACGTAAGTCGTGAGGCTGCCGCCCTCGCGGCGCACCACCATCGAGAGTTTTGCGTGCGTCTTCAATTCCAGGAAGCCGTAGACCACCTGCACGCCGGCGCGTTCGAGATCGCGCGCCCAGCGAATATTGGCTTCTTCGTCGAACCGCGCCTTCAGCTCGATCAGGGCGGTGACGGATTTGCCGGCTTCGGCCGCTTCGGCGAGCGCGCGCACGATCGGCGAGTTGTTCGAGGTGCGGTAGAGCGTCTGCTTGATCGCGACCACATCGGGATCGCGCGTCGCCTGCTGCAGGAACTGCACCACCACGTCGAAGGACTCGTAAGGATGATGGACGATGAGATCTTTCTGCCGGATGGCCGCAAAGATGTCGCCGCCATGCTCGCGTACGCGTTCGGGATGGCGCGGCACGTAAGGGGTGAATTCGAGATCCGGCCGGTCGAGGCGGGTGAGTTGCGAGAGCTCGTTCATGGCGAGCACGCCGTCGACCAGGAAAACCTCGTCGTCGGCAGCCGACAGTGCATGCTGCACGAAGCTGCGCAGCTGCTCCGGCATCTTGGCGTCGATCTCGAGCCGGATCACGGACCCGCGCCGACGGCGCTTCAGCGCGGTCTCGAACAGGCGGACGAGGTCTTCCGCCTCTTCTTCGATTTCGAGCTCCGAGTCGCGGATGATCCGGAAGGAACCCTGGCCGTGCAGATTGTAGCCGGGGAACAGGCGGTTGATGAACAGGGTGGTCGCCTGCTCCAGCGAGATCAGGCGCACCGTTCCTTCGGCCGGCAGGCGGATGAAGCGGTCGATCTTGCCGGGCATGCGGATCAGCGCGTTCATCTGCTTGCCGTCGGCGGCGCGCGTGAGCTGGAGCGCGATGGTGAAGCCGAGGCTCGGAATGAACGGGAAGGGGTGGGCCGGATCGATCGCGAGCGGGGTCAGCAGCGGGAACACGTTGTTGAGGAAGTAGTCCTCGACCCAGGTTCGTTCCGCCTTGGTGACCTCCTTGCCGTCGACCAGCACGATGCCGACCTCGGCCAGCGTGGCGCGCAGGTCGCGCCAGATCGCCTGCTGGTCGGAGGCGAGCTGGGAGACGGTACGGTTGATCAGCGCGAGCTGTTCCGACGGCGTCAGGCCGTCGGGGCTGCGTTCGGCGATGCCCTCGCGCACCTGGGCCTTGATGCCGGCGACGCGGACCATGAAGAATTCGTCGAGATTGTTCGCCGAGATCGAGAGGAACCGCACCCGCTCCAGCACGGGGTGGTTGAGATTGACCGATTCCTCCAGGACGCGGCGGTTGAAATGCAGCCAGGACAGCTCGCGGTTGATGAACCGTTCGGGGCTGGATGCGATCGCCGGCAAGCCCTCGGCTTCCGGGGGTTTTTCTTTAGTTTCAACCGTTTGCGCAGAGTCCATTAGAAGTCGGTCCATCCTGTCTCGCCTCACTTTGCGACTTATGCGCAAAACCCCGGGGAGCATGTGTTACAGCGATGACGTTTCGATGACATTGATGTTCCGCCCCTCGGTCCCGTCAAGCGGCCTCAAGGCGCCTTGGGGGCTGGCAGGCCAATCAGACGTCCCGCAAGAGCTCGGCGGCCAGCGCCCGGGTGACGGGGCGGCCGAGCCGCAGGGCTTCGCTGTCGAGCAGCTCCACGGCCCGCCGGGCGGCCGCCGAGGACCGCTCCAGGCGGGTGGCGAGGTAGCTGACTACGCTCTCGTCCACGGTGAGCTGGCGGTCGGCGCAGAATTTGACGATGAGGCCGCGAAAGAGCTGGTCGTCGGGGGGCTGCAGCGTGACCACCGGCACGGCACGCAGACGCGAGCGCAGGTCGCGCAGCTCGATCTCCAGCGAGGCCGGCGCCTCGCGTCCGGTGAGGAGGACGTAGGCGCCGTCCTCGCGGGCGAGATTCATCATGTGAAACAGGGCGCGCTCGTCGAAATCCTTTGCCCTGAGATCTTCCACGACCAGCGCGCCGGTGGCGAGCGCGCCGGGGACCCCGGCGGCGGTCAGCGCATTGGCCGTGGTCGAGCGGGCACCGGCCTCCTCGGCCCAGATCGCGGCGAGATGGCTCTTGCCGCTTCCCTCGGGACCGGCCAGCCACATGATCCGGTTCGGCCATTCCGGCCAGCTGTCGATCAGGCCGAGACCGGCCGCATTGGCGGGGCCTTCGAGGAAGTTGTCCCGGCTGAGGCTCTCCGCATGCGGGAGCGAAAACGCCAATTGTCGGGGGTGAACGCGGCCTGCCACGCTTGTTTTGCTCCATGCCGGCGCGCCGGCCCGTTTGAAGAGGGTTCGACTTGATCGTGCGGCACTTGTTCGTGCGAGACCTTGATCTTGCGAGACTGGATCTTGCGAGACTTGGCCTTTTGCGGGGCCGCATCCCGGCTCATTTGGCCTCGATCGTACTCATGTGCCGCAGCCACTCGACGAGATAGAGCGACACGGAGGAGAGCGTGAAGACCGTGACGAGGCCCATCAGGATCATATCATAAGGGGCCGGCTTGAAGCCGAAGGCAAGCGCCGCCAGCACCAGCGCCGCGAACGCCACTTGGGCCACGGTGTTGAGCTTGGACACCTTCGACGGCTTCATCTCGACCGGTCGGTCGAACAGCCAGGATACGATCACGGCGGCAACGATCATGATGTCGCGGGAGACCACCAGGATCACGATCCAGCGCGGTATCGCGCCCCAGATGCCGAGCGCCATGTAGATCGAGACCAGCAGCGCCTTGTCCGCGAGCGGATCGAGCAGCGCCCCGAGCTCGCTCGTCATGTTGAAGCGCTTGGCCAGGAAACCATCCACGGCATCGCTGACGCCGGCAATCAGGAAGACGGCGAACGCCACCTCCATTTGGCTCGACACGATGGCCCAGACAATGATCGGGACCAGCATGATGCGGCCCAGCGTAATGATGTTCGGAATACTCACGAAAGCGCTTTCCCGGCCCCGGCTTGACCTCGAATCCGCCCCCCTTGGGAGGCTGAACCGGTTGATATCTACATAGTATAGAGCGGGGCGCCATGCGAGCCATTGCGCGTCCCCGGAATTCGACGTAACCAGCCGCAAACCCACTGGAAATCGGGCATGACCGACCGCAAAAACGGGCTCACTTACGCCGATTCAGGCGTCGATATCGACGCGGGCAACCGCCTGGTCGACCTGATCAAGCCGATGGTGCGCGCCACCGCGCGGCCGGGCGCGGACGCCGAGATCGGCGGCTTCGGCGGCCTGTTCGACCTGAAGGCGGCAGGCTTCAAGGATCCGGTCCTTGTCGCCGCTACCGATGGGGTCGGCACCAAGGTCAAGATCGCGATCGAGACCGGGCTGCACGGCGGCATCGGCGTCGATCTCGTTGCCATGAGCGTCAATGACCTCGTCGTGCAAGGTGCCGAGCCGCTGTTTTTCCTGGATTATTTCGCCTGCGGCAAGCTCGACCCCGAGGCCGCTGCCGCGATCGTCGCTGGTGTCGCGGAGGGATGCCGCGAATCCGGCTGTGCCCTGATCGGCGGCGAGACGGCCGAGATGCCGGGCCTCTACAAGGATGGCGACTACGACCTCGGCGGCTTTGCCGTCGGCGCTGCGGAGCGCGGCACGCTGCTGCCGCGCAAGGATATCGCGGCCGGCGATGCCGTGATCGGGCTCGCCTCGTCGGGCGTGCATTCCAATGGCTTCTCACTGGTGCGCAAGATCGTCGAGCAATCCGGTCTCAGCTTCGCGGCGCAGGCGCCGTTCGCGCCCGTGATGACACTCGGCGGCGCGCTGCTGACGCCGACGAAGCTCTACGTCAAGTCCTGCCTGCGCGCGATCCGCGAGACCGGCGCGGTGAAGGGGCTCGCCCACATCACCGGCGGCGGCTTCACCGACAACATTCCGCGCGTGCTGCCGAAGCACCTCGGCGTCGGCATAGACCTCGCGCGCCTGCCGGTGCTGCCGGTGTTCAAATGGCTGGCCGAGCAGGCGGGCATTGCCGAGCTGGAAATGCTGCGCACCTTCAATTGCGGGATCGGCATGATCGCGATCGTCGAGCCCGATAGGGTCGACCAGGTCGTCGAGGTCTTCACCGACGCCGGTGAGACGGTGGCGCAGCTCGGCACCGTGATCCCGGCCGAGGGCGAGCATCGGGTCGTCTATAACGGCCACCTCGATCTGGCGCTGTAATGACGGGCGCTGTGATGAAGCGCCGGGTCGCCATCCTGATCTCCGGGCGCGGTTCCAACATGGCTGCGCTGATCAGGGCCGCCGCCGCTGCGGATTTTCCGGCGGAGATATCGCTCGTCATCTCGAACAAGGCCGATGCGCCCGGGCTCGAACGGGCCCGGGCGAGCGGCGTGAAGACTGAGGTGATCGAGAGCAAGCCGTTCGGCAAGGACCGCGCCGGATTCGAGAAAGTGCTGCAGGCAGCCCTCGATCGGCACGGCATCGAGCTGATTTGTCTTGGCGGCTTCATGCGCCTGTTCACCGCCGAGTTCACCAAGGCCTGGTACGGGCGCATGCTCAACATCCACCCCTCGCTGCTGCCGTCCTTCCCCGGCCTCGACCCGCACGGCCAGGCCTTGCGCGCCGGTGTGAAGTTGTCCGGCGCGACGGTGCATTTCGTGATCCCCGAGACCGATGCCGGCCCGATCGTGATGCAGGGCGCGGTTCCCGTCGGCGATCACGACACCGGGGATACGCTGTCGGAACGCATCCTCGAGGTCGAGCACCGCATCTATCCCGAAGCGCTGCGGCTGCTCGCGAGCGGCAAGGTCCGGATCGAGGGCGATGTGTGCAAGACGGCGGGCAGCGCGGCGTCGGAGAATTTTCTGATTGCGCCGGTGGTGAGCTGAAGCGCCCTCCGCGTCTGGGTGCCCCCAAGAACAAAATCCCCCGGCAAAGCCGGGGGCATCGTCATGATTTCCCGCGCGCTGCGCGAGACATCAGGAGACCTTGAGGTTCTCCGCGGATGATTTGCCGCGGTTCTCCACGAGGTCGAATTCAACCACCTGGTTCTCGTTGAGGGTGGAGAGTCCGGCACGCTCGACGGCGGAGATGTGGACGAACACGTCCTTGTCGCCGCCGTTCGGCTTGATGAACCCATAGCCCTTGGTCGGGTTGAACCATTTGACGGTGCCCTTTTGCGGCATCGCTAGTCTCCTCCACTAGATACAAAAAAGACGCGGCCGCTTTTCGCGTGCCACGCCACAAGCGGGCTTCCGGAAGTCTGTTCGAGTCTTGAGTCTCAACGTCGCGAAACGCACAGCGCAGCGGCCAATTCCGATTGTGTCCAGCATTGCAACATGAAAATCGCGCGCTAGCAAGCTGCGCGCGGATTTCAAGGCCGATGCGGGCCTGTTCGTCTGCAATTTACGACCTGTGGCAGCGGAACCACAATCGAAGGCAATAGGCCCTGTCGCAGCGCTTCGACCGATTGACGCTCCCGGGTAGTTCGGCACAAATCGCCGCTCGCGCCGCGGGTTCGTGTTGTATTCGCGCGCCGCCACTTTGCTTCGGGATTCATCGTCATGCGCTGCGCCGCGCAGCTCTCCGGGACACGGCAGACGATCGGGCTGGTCCGCGTTCGCCGGATCGTGGCTGCGATCGCAATGGCGTTCGCGGTGGTCGTGATGATGGCGGCAGCGACCCCGAGCTTCGCGCAAAGCCCAACGCCCACCCCGACCCCGACGCCCACGCCGTCACCGACCCCGATCCCGTCGCCGATGTCGACGAACTACGATCAGTCGGCCCGCAACAGCGCGCTCAACCTCGGCTCGGGGTTCCTGGAGCGGCTCGGCAGCCAGGCTTCAGGCGGTATCAACCGCGCGTTTCGCACCAATCCCGGCGGCGGCGGCGCGTCCGCGAGCATGGAAGATCCGCGCTACCGCACCTGGTTCGAGGGCTACGGAATCTCTGTCCGGACGGATGCGCAAGGTGACTTCGTCGGCGACAAGCGCAAGACCCTTGGCGGCGTCGCCGGTTTCGGCGCGCGGCTTGCGCCGGGCGTCAACATCGGCTTTTCGATCGACCAGAGCCACACCGACATCGATGTGCCGCTGGCGTTGCAATCCGCAACGCTCGACCTGACCCAGCTCGGCTTCAGCGGCTCGGTCGACAAGGGCCCCTGGACTTGGGCCTTTGCCGTGGTGCACGGCTTCGGCAAGGTTCATTCCTCCCGCGACACCGGCCTCGGCCTTGCGACCGCGGGCTATCGCGCCGCCGTTGACGGCGCGCTGACCGAGATCAGCTATTACTGGACCAAGGACCAGATGCGCATCGTGCCCAAAGGCGCGCTCGAATATGTGCGCGCCACGAGCGCCGCGTTTCAGGAGGCCGGCGGCCTCGCCCCGCTCAACGTCGGCTCAACGGCGCTCTCTCGCGCGCGTGTGATGATCGGGGCGGAGGTCGGCCGCTATTTCATCATTGAGCAGAAGGTTCTGGACCTTTCGGCCTACGGCAAGTTCGTCGACAATTTTTACCAGGATCTGGGGTCGGTTCAGGTCAGCCTGGGCGCCCAGAGCATCATTGTCCCCGGCATCGGCGAGAGCCGCTACGGCATGGATGCCGGTGCCTCGGCCTCGCTCAGCCTGACCAACGTGGCACGGCTTTACGTCAATTACGACGGCAAGTTCCGCAACGAACTGACCTCGCATCAGGGCACGGTCGGCTTCGAATACAAATGGTGAGCCGACGCTCGCCTGCGTTCAGGTCGGCGTCGCCGCAACATAGCCTGCCAAACCAAACCCTTCGCGCGCAGCCGTCATCATCGGCACCAGCGCGTCCGGATGGATGAACTCGTCGCGGAAGCAGGGATAGGTCCTGGCATCGAAGATCTTCTTCAGCCAGTCGACTACGATCTTGTGACGTTCGGAGCTGCGGAACTCCTTGTGATAGGTCAGCCACAGATCGGCGTGGTGGCTGACGCCGAGATCGACGGCCACGAGCGGCGCGCCGAGCGCGATCGACACGGTCGGCAGGAAGCCGATGCCGGCGCCGCGCTCGACGGCGTAGAGCACGCCGACCGACGAATTGGTCTTGATCCCGACGATGCCCTCGAGCGAGTTCAATCCGAGCACGCGAGCATAGGCGCCGTCGTCGACCTGCGGCGCGCTCTGCTTGATGATGCGATGGTTCTTCAGCTCAGCGAGCGTCGCCGGGACGCCGTAGAGGTTCTGGTACTCCTTGGAGACGAAAGGATAGATGTGCAGGCGGCCGAGCTTGGCAACGATCAGGTCGGGATTGGTCGGCGGTTCGAGCTGGATGGCAATGTCCGATTCAAGCCGCGCGACGTCGGCCTGCTCCATCGCGCAACGCAGATCGACCGTGATCTTGCGGTAGGTCTTCTGGAAATCGATCAGTCGTGGCAGGATCCAGAAATTGCCGGGGCCTTCCGTCACAGCGACGCGCACGGTGCCTGACGTGTCGCTCGACGATCGCGAGGCGCGGCGGAAGACGTTGAAGGCATGACGCTCCATATGTGCAACGTCGGCGATCATCGCGGTGCCTTCATCGCTGAGCGTGAGTCCGCTCTGGTCGCGCAGGAACAGCTTGCACCCGATGCTCTCTTCCAGCCGGTCGATGCGGCGCATCAGGGTCGTGGAGGTGAGGCCGAGCTCTTCGGCCGCATTGCGAAAACTTTTATATTTTGCGCACGCTAAAAACAGCTTCAAATCGTCCCAGGACGCATCCAGGGCTTCTTCACGGTGCTGCATCATCGCAGCACCCCGGTGCAATAACTGCTGCATACTCCTGATCCCCAGCCGCTAAGCTCATGGCCATAGCGGGGCACGAAAGCCTCGAACGATAGAGGCGTGATATGAGTATGGAAAGGGGCTCGTTTGCCGCAAGGCATGATTTCGATGCCTTGCCGCTGAGCCCGGATGTCGACGTTCGCTGTGCGCAATTTTCCGAAATTGCGACACTTTCGGAAATGGCGCGCCGGCTGGTGCCGGGCGTGCAGATCGGAACGGTGGAGCTTGCGCGATACTTCACTCTCGATCCTCAAAGCATTTTGACGTTCAGCCGGAAAGGCAAGCTCGTCGGCGGCATGGCCTTCTTGTTTCTCAATGACCGCGGCCACGATGCGCTGCTGCTCGACGAGATCTGCCTCACCGCGCCGGAGACGCGTTATCTCGCGTCGGCGAACGAGGACGTCGCTGCTATCTACATCTGGGCGATCGCCGCCACGGGGCGCGGCATCGCCGGTCTCGGCAAGGCCGCGGCTCATCTCAGGCAGATAAGGTTTCGCGGCGCGGATTGCTATGCGCAGCCCTCAACGGTGGCCGGACGCGACATCATGAGGGCGACAGGCTTTGCGCCCGTTCCGAGCTTTCAACCCGACCTGTGGTGTTACGAGCGTCCCTGGCATCGGCAGCCGATGCGCATGCCGGGCGCGATGATCCAATCAAGGAGCTTTGCAGATGCACGGTACTAGGATTCCTGTCGCCAAGCCTTGTTCCCGCGCGATCACCATCCGCCTCGCGCGCGATCCAAATGATCTCATGCTGGTGACCGCCATCCGCTCGGCGGTCTATCTCGCCGAGCAGGATTGTCCCTTCGAGGAGGAGTTCGACGGTAACGACATGGTCGCCGCGCATTTCATCGGCTTCGTCGGCAATGAGCCCGCGGGCTGCCTGCGGGTGCGATTCTTCGGCGATTTCGCCAAGGTGGAACGCCTGGCAGTGCGTCACCAATACCGCCGCTCACGCGTTTCGTTCAAGCTGGTGCAGGCCAGTGTCGACTATGTGAAGCGCAAGGGTTTTCGCAAGATCTATGGCCAGGCGCAGGACCGGCTGGTCGATTTCTGGGCCCATTTCGGCGCCAAGCCGCTCGGTCACAACCGCAAGATCACCTTCTCGGATTTTTCCTATACCGAGATGTTGCTGGAGATCGAGCCCGGCCCGGACGCCATCACGCTAGACAGCGATCCCTATGTGATCATCCGTCCTGAGGGCGATTGGGATCGGCCCGGCGTCCTCGATGCCTCGGCGGGGCGGGCGGTGACCTCGCCGCTGCGGGACCTCGCACTCGCCGACCGCTGAAACTGGTGCAGCTCTGCGCAACACAATGCTGACGTCCATCCATGATGATCCGCCGATCCTGATCTGTGCGGATCTTCAGGTCGAATATCTGACCCCCGGCCGCCGCCATGTCATCTTTGACGGCGATGCGGCAATGGCGCGCTGCCTGGAACTCCTGATGCTGTGGCGCAGCAATCTGTGGCCGGTGATGCATCTGAAGCGTATCGCACAGGCGGCTTGGTTCAATCCGGCATCCAGGCTGACCGATTGGATCGCAGAAACCAAGCCGCACCCGGGAGAGATGACGTTCGAGCATCCACTGCCGTCGGCCTACAGCTCGGCGCGGTTCGTGGATCATATGTCCAGTATCCGGGCGATGCGGTGCGTTCTGATCGGCTTCTCGCTGGACGAGACCATCCTGGCCACGGCCGTTGACGGGTTTCACCGCAGCCACCGCTACCAAGTGGTCATTGACGCCGTGGCTTGCCGGCAGCCGGGCACGGATGATGCAGCCGCCTACAGGAATGCGGTGGTGAATGTCATCGGGAATTTTGCTACAGTCCAGTCCAGCGCCGAACTGATCAGAACCAGCGGCGCTGTTGCGGTTTAGGTGGCCGCGGACGGGGTGAGGGATTGTCACGGGGAGACGAGCTCAGGGAGCTGGCGAACGATCTGTCGCGTGCCGCCGAGAGGGCGCGCAGGCTTGGTCTTCGTACGACGGCCTATCTGCTCTCGATGGCCCTGGTGGAGGTGAGGGAAGCCGGTGCCGCCACCGACGGTGGGGACGACGACGGCGCGGCGTGAGGGCTGCCGCGGCGCGGGCCGGCCGCGTGCGGCTTTGTGCATCGCTGCTGGGCGGCTGCTGCCGACGAATTAGCGTTGCAAGTTTTGCGCTGTGGCAATAGCCAAGGTGCGTGCCATCGAGTGATGACGCCGGCTGCTCCGGCGAGGTGACGCTTTCAAGGATCTGCGCAAATGTCCATGCTGCCCAATTCGCAAGAGGCCCGGGATGTGGCCTATCAGCTCCATCCCTACACCAACGCGCGCGCTCATCAGCAGGCTGGTCCGCTGGTGATCGAGCGTGGCGAGGGACCCTATGTGTTCGACGCGGCGGGCAAGCGCTATTTCGAAGCGATGGCCGGCCTGTGGAGCGTCGGGCTCGGCTTCAACGAGAAGCGGCTGGTCGAGGCTGCGTACAAGCAGATGCAGGCGCTGCCGTTCTACCATACGTTCTCGGCCAAATCGCACGGGCCTTCGATCGACCTCGCCGAGAAGCTGGTCGCGATCGCGCCTGTCACGATGAGCAAGGTGTTCTTCACCAACTCCGGCTCGGAGGCCAACGACACCGTCCTCAAGCTCATCGCCTATCGTTCGAATTCGCTGGGCCAGCCGCAGCGTAAGAAGATCATCAGCCGCATGCGTGCCTATCACGGCGTCACGATTGCATCGGCCAGCCTCACGGGCCTGCCGAACAATCACCGCTCCTTCGACCTGCCGCTGCCCAACATCCTGCACACCGGCTCGCCGCATTTCTACAAGGACGGTGCGCCCGGCGAGAGCGAGGAGGCGTTTGCGACGCGGCGGGCGGAAGAGCTCGATGCGCTGATCCAGAAGGAAGGGCCTGATACGATCGCGGCCTTCTTCGGCGAGCCGGTGATGGGGGCGGGCGGCGTCATCGTGCCGCCGGCGACCTACTGGGACAAGATCCAGGCGGTCCTGAAGAAGTACGACATCCTGCTGGTCGCCGACGAGGTGATCTGCGGCTTCGGCCGCACCGGCAAGATGTTCGGCTGCGAGACCTATGGGATAAAGCCGGATGCGATGGTGGTCTCCAAGCAGATCACCTCCAGCTACTTTCCTTTCTCCGCGATCATCATGAACGACCGCATGTTCGAGCCGATCGCCGATGAGAGCAACAAGATCGGCGTGCTCGGCCACGGCTTCACTGCGGGCGGCCATCCGGTCGGATCGGCGATTGCGCTCGAAAACCTCAAGATCATCGAGGAGCGCGGCCTGGTCGCCCACGCAGCCGAGCTCGGCGGCTACATGCAGGGCCGCTTGCGCGAGCTCACCAGCCATCCGCTGGTCGGCGAGGTCCGCGGCGTCGGCATGATCGCAGCGATCGAGCTCGTGCTCGACAAGGGACGCAAGAGCGCCGCCAGCACGCCCGGTGCCGTCGGAGGCATCGCCAGCCGCATGCTCCAGGAGCGCGGCGTGATCTCGCGCAACATGCTCGATGCCATCGCGATCTGCCCGCCGCTGATCACGACCAAGGCCCAGATCGACGAGCTGATCGCTGCGATCTCGGGCGTGCTGAACGACATGAAGGGCGAAGTGGCCAAGCTGACGCCGGCGTAAGGTCTCGCTCTCTCCTCGTCATGGCGAGGAAGCGAAGCGACGAAGCCATCCAGACCGCCGGAACAATCTGGATTGCTTCGCTACGCTTGCGATGACGATGTGGAGCACCGAGCCTAGGCCCGCTGCACCCCGATCACGCGGCCTTTCTCGATTGCCAGTGCGAGCTCGCCGCGCTTCAGCTTCAGCGCGGCGTCGCCGAACAGCTCGCGGCGCCAACCGCGCAGGGCCGGCACGTCGGCCTCATCGTCCGCCGCGATCTCCTCGAGATCGTCGACGGTCGCGATCACCTTGCTTGCGACCGCGTGGCGCTCCGCGGTCATCCGCAACAAGACCTTCAGCAGCTCGACGATGGCGGCGCCGTTGGAATTGTTGCGCGGTTTCTCCAGCTTGGGCAGCTTCGAGAAATCCCGCGCCAGCCCGCGCTCGACAGCGGCGATGATGTCCGCGCCCCATTTGGATTTCTCGAATCCCTTCGGCACCGAGCGCAGATGCGCGAGCTTCTCCAGCGTAGTCGGCGCGTGGGTCGCGATGTCGGTGACGGCTTCGTCGCGCAGCACGCGGCCGCGCGGCACGTCGCGGCTCTGTGCCTCCTGCTCGCGCCAGGCCGCGATCTCCATCAGCACCGCGAGGTCCTTGGGCTTGCGCACCCGCGTCTTCAGCCGCTCCCAGGCGCGCTCGGGGTGGAAATCATAGGTGCGGGGCGAGGTCAGCACCTCCATCTCGATGGAGACCCACTCGCTGCGGCGGCGCTTCTTCAGGTCGGCGTCAAGCGCTGCGAAAACCTCGCGCAAATGCGTGACGTCGGAGACTGCGTAATGCATCTGCTCCTTGGTCAGCGGTCGCCGCGACCAGTCGGTGAAGCGGTGGGTCTTGTCCGGGCGGTGGCCGGTGACCTTCTCGACCAGCGCGTCATAGGCGATGCTGTCGCCGTAGCCCAGTACCATCGCGGCAACCTGGGTGTCGAACACCGGATGCGGGATGATGCCCGCCTGGTGCCAGACGATCTCGATGTCCTGACGGGCGGCGTGAAAGACCTTCAGAACGCCTTCGTTGCCCATCAGCTCGAAGAACGGCTTGAGGTCGATGCCCTCGGCCAGCGCGTCGATCACGATGGCCTCCTCGGGGCTCGCCATCTGCACCACGCACAGCAGCGGGTAATAGGTGGTCTCGCGGAGGAACTCGGTATCGACGGTAATGACGGGGTGCTTGGCCAGTCGGCTGCAGGCAGCCGCGAGGTCAGCGGTGGTGGTAATCAAATCCATGAACGGCCCATGACACTTGCCATCAGCCGTTCTGCCGAAAGTGCTGTGATGTCAAGGGGCTCGATGCGAATTCGAGCCTTGCAATCGGGCCGGAATCGCTGTTCTCCGCCGAAGACCTACTCGTATCGCACGCGCTGCGAGGATTTCCGGGCGCACGGCAGCGCCACCACCAGCACGCACATGACGACCAGAGCCAGTCCCAGGAACTCGATAACCAACAGATCCACGGCGAAACCTCCAGAAACATTGCTAGACTTGTCGGGGGTCTGTTGAGGGTCTGTTAATTCTCGTGGTTACCGGCAGCGGGGCGGATGGGATGGTGGACAGGGGGTTAATGGATTGGAGTGCCCAAACGATTTCGGCGCCCCGCATCGCGGAGCGCCGAAGCTCTTCGTCGTCGTAAGCGGCCTTACGGCAGCTTCAGCGACGTCTCTGCATTGTATGGCTTGAGCGTCTCGTCGGCCGCCTTCTGCGCGGCAGCGAGAGCCTCCTTCGGCTGCTTCTTGCCGTTGAGGACCAGCATCACCTCGTCCTCGAGGGTCTTGCGCACCGGGACGGTCTTGTAGGTCGCGAACCAGGGCTTTGCGACGTCGAGCTGCTCGACGGCGGTCTTCGCGTCCGGGTTCTTGCCCAGGAAGTCGACCATCTCGGGTGTCTTGTACGCGGCCATGTTCGGCGCGAAATAGCCGGTGGCGCGGCTCCACCAGCCGCTCTTTTCGGGCGAGGTCATCCACTTGATCAGCGTCCAGGCGGCCTTCTGCTTGTCGGCCTCGAGCCCTGCCGGCACGATCAGCGAGGCGCCGCCGATCGGCACGGCGTTGCGGACGTTGCGGGGGATGAAGGCGACCTTGTAGGCGAACTTGGCGTTGTCGCGAACGTAGGTCAGCGAGCCCGTCGACAGCATCATCATCGCGGCATTGCCTGAGATGAAGGAGGTGCTGACGGCCGGGCCGGGGGTGGCGCCGGGCGCGTGGACCTTGTGCTTGTAGACGAGGTCGTTCCACCAGGTGAGCGCCCCCAGCATCGAGGGCGTGTCGTAATAGACCTCGCCGCCGAACTCTTCATTGTAGTAGCGCCCACCATTGCTCATGGTGAGCGTTTCCATCATCCAGCCGCAATAATCATAGGCGCAGGGAATGGCGATGCCCCACTGGGTCACCTTGTCACCGTCGCGCTTGGTGAGCTTCTTGGCCCAGTCGGTGAGCTCGGCCCAGGTCTGCGGCGGCTTGCTCGGATCAAGACCGGCTTCCTTGGCCTTGTCGGCGTTGATGTAGAGCAGCGGCGTCGAATTGTGGAACGGCACGCCGTAGACCGATCGGTTGATCACCGCGTTGCCGTGCAGCGCCGGGAAGAACTGGCCCAGGAACTTCTCCTTGGTGCTGCCGTCGGCGGCGATCAGGCTGTCGAGGTTGGTGAGCTCGTTCTCGATCTGCATGTCGAGCAGGAAGTTCGCCGACATGATCACGGCGGCCGGCGGCTTGCCGGCCTTGATCGCGGCGCGCGTCTTGATCAGCGTGTCGTCATAGGAGCCGGTGTAGACCGCGGTCGCCTTGACGTCGCGATGGGTCTCGTTGAACTCCTTGATCAGGGTGCCCATGTCGCGGGCGAGCTTGCCGTCGACGGGGACGGGGAAGAACAGGTCGATTTCGGTCGGGCCTTCAGCCTTCGCCGGGACGGCGAGGGAGCCTGCCATCGTGCCTGCGATGGCAAGGCCGAGCATGAGCCTGCGGGAGAACAGCATCGGAAAATCTCCTATTTGATGCCTGAGGTGACGAAAGAGCTGATGAATCGCTTCTGGAAGATCAGGAAGGTGACGAGCAGCGGCGCGATCACCATCAGCGTGCCGGCCGCGATGGTGCCCCAGGCCTGCGTGCCCTCGGCGGTCTTGGTGAAGACGGAGAGGCCGACCGTGAGCGGCCGCTTGTCCGGCGAATTGATCACCATCAGCGGCCACAGGAAGTCGTTCCAGTGGCTGGTCACGGAAATGATCGCAAACGCCGAGAAGCTCGGCATCGACAGCGGCACGTAGATGTGGCGGATGCGCTGGAGCAGGCCGGCGCCATCGATCAGTGCGGCGTCTTCCAGCTCGGTCGGGATCGCCTCGAACGCCTGGCGCATCAGGAAGGTGCCGAAGGCGGAGGCGAAGAACGGCATCATGACGCCGGTGAGCGTGTCGTAGAGGCCGAGCTGCGCCACCAGCGACAGGTTCGGCACGATCAGCAGCACGGGCACCAGCATCAGCTGCATCAGGAACAGGTAGAAGATCAGCGTCTTGCCGGCGAAGTTCAGGCGCGCGAAGGCAAAGCCCGCCAGCGTGATCGTGACGAACTGCACCAGCAAAATGCCGGCGCAGATGATCGTGGTGTTGAGCGTGTAGCGCGGGAAATCGCCGATCTCCCAGGCATCCCTGATGTTGTCGAGCGTCGGGTTGAGGCTCGGCAGCAGTTCGGCCATCAGGTTGATGCCGTCGGACGGCGGACGCAACGTCGCCACGCCCATCCAGAGAAACGGGATCAGCCAGACGATGGCGAGCAGCACCGTCAGCGCAAAGCCGAGCTTGGGCGTGATCTCGCCGCGCGTGGCGAGCGGGGCGTCCCTGAACAGGCGGTCGAACAGCTTCATGCCCCGCCCTCGCGGTTCGCCAGGGTGCGAAAGGAAAGTGCGGTGAGAGCCATCAGCACGGCAAGCGTCAGCAGCGTCGCGGCCGAGGCCTTGCCGATGTCGTAGTGCTCGACCGCCTGCTGGTAGATGTAGAACAGCACGAGATTGGTCGAGTTCGATGGCCCGCCCTGGGTCATGACGAAGACGTGGTCGACCTGCGTCACAGCGTTGAGCGTGGCGATGACGGTGACGAACAGGAAGGTCGGCTTGAGCTCCGGCAGGATGATATGGCGCAGGCGTCGATACGGCCCCGCGCCATCGAGATGCGCGGCCTCCATGACGTCCTCGGGCACGGCCTGGAGGCCGGCGAGGAAGAACAGCATGTAATAGCCGGCGTTCTTCCAGACCGTGATGATCATGATCGCAGCGAGCGCGATGTCGGGATCGCCGAGCCAGTTCGGCAGCACCGGCAGCAGCCGGCCGATGTAATAGTCGAGCAGGCCGACATTGGGCAGGAAGATGAACAGGAACAGCGCGGACGCCGCGACCATCGGGATCAGCACCGGCAGGAACAGCGCGGCGCGCAACGCGCTGCTCACGGCGTGGGTCCGCGACAGCGCCAGCGCGAACAACAGCGCAAGGGCGATGCTCGGGATCGTGGTGCCGACGGCGTAGATGAGATTGTTGACGACGGCGCCGGTGAAGGCGGGGTCCGCAAGTACGGCGCTGATGTTGTCGAGCCCGACGAAGCGGACGGGCGCCTTCGGCGTCGTGCGCTGATAGAGCGCATCGATGAGCACGCGCCCCATCGCGCCATAGGTGAACAGCGCGAGGAAGACCAGCGAAGGCAAGAGCAGCAGATAGGCCGGCAGCGAGGCCTTGAAGCTGCTCGTCAAGCGCTTCAGGACTTGCGGTCGCGGCGCCGCCGAGGTCGCGACCGGGAGAGCCGCGGGTTCGGCGAGGCTCATTTCACCGCGCCGGGAAAATTGAGCGCGTAATCGCGGCCGTCTATTCCCGCCGGCGGGGCGAAGGGGAAGCGCAGATTCTCGTCGAGGAAATCGTGGCTGTGCACGACGAGGTTCTCGTCGTCGATCAGCACCACGCCGTAGGCCGGCGGCTCGTGGCTGGCGAGGTGCGGTGCGTTCTGGTCGAGCTCGAACCAGACCTGATGGTTGGTGCCGCGCAGCGTCGAGAACGGGATCTTGCCGAAGCTGCCGAAGATGGGCCGGTGCACATGGCCGAAGAACAGATGACGGATGCGCGAACGGTAGGGCGCGATCACCTCGGCGAACTCCGCGCTCTGCTTCAGCCCGATCTCGTCCATCGCGTGCACGCCGACCGGGAACGGCGGGTGGTGCATGAACACGACGAACGGCATGTCGGCAGGCGCGGCGGCGAGCGTGCTCGCCAGCCAGCCGAGGCGCCTCTCGCACATCTCGCCGGCATGGCTGGTCTCGTCCAGAGTGTCGAGGAAAACGAACAGGCCATGCTCGGTCGTGCGCGTGCCCTGCACGAAGCCGTTGGAATCGCGCGGCGCGGCCTTCAGCGCGTCGAGGCAGGTAACGCGGCGATCATGATTGCCGACCATCGCGATGTAGGGAATCTTCAACGCGGCCATCGCCTCGGCGAAGTTGACGTAGGACTCCGGCTCGCCCCAATGGGTGAGATCGCCGGTCACCACTGCGAAGGCAGCATCGGACTGGTGCTTGTTGATGTCCGCGATCGCCGCATCCAACCGGGCGCGCGGATCGAGGCCATAGAGCGTCGAGCCGGGATTTGCGAGATGCGTGTCAGTGACGTGGATGAACTTGAAGGGCATGGCGCTTGTCAGGACTGTTGAAGGATGGGCGCCTCCGGCAAGACGACCCTGACAGGCGGTTAGAGCGCGTGTGTTTCAGTTTGATGACAGCGGTTCCGGCGTCCACAAGCGCGGACGTCGCAGGGTGGATTAGCGAAGTGAAATCCACCTCTTTATTTGCCGCGTATTGTGGGAAGTGGTGGGTGACGCCTTCGGCTGATCCACCCTACGCACCGAGTTTGTGGCTCACGTCCCGCAGAACGTCTGCAGCACCCGCTGATCCGGCAGCGGGGGATCGGCATACGCGGCGTACTCGGGCTGATCCTCGAACGGCTTCGCCAGCACCTTCACCAATTCCTCGAACGGCGCGTAATCGTCGTCGTTCACCGCGGCCTGGATCACGGCCTCGACGCGGTGGTTGCGCGGGATGAACATCGGGTTGACGGCGTGCATGGCGGCGTGCCGCTCGGCGGCGCTCTGCGGCTCGAGCGCGATGCGCGCGCGCCAGCGGCCGGCCCATTCGTCGAAGGCTGCGGGCTCCATGAACTGCGCGCGCGAGTCGGCTGCGTCGCCAGCCGCCGCGTCGCCGAGCTTGCGGAAGGTGAGGGTGAAGTCGGCCTGGTTCTTGGCCATCGCGTCGAGCAGGTCCTGGATCAGTGCCTCGTCGCCATCTCGCTCCGTGAAGAGGCCGACTTTCCTGCGCAGGCCCGCCTGATACGCCGCGCTGAACGTGTCGGAGAAGGCGCCGAGAATGTCCTGGGCTTCCGCGACCGCCTTCTCCTGCTCGTCCGAGAACAGCGGCAGCAGGCATTCGGCGAGGCGCGTCAGATTCCACAGGCCGATGCGCGGCTGGTTGGCATAGGCGTAGCGGCCCATCTCGTCGATCGAGGAGAACACCTGCGCGGGGTTGTAGGCGTCCATGAAGGCGCAGGGACCGTAGTCGATCGTCTCGCCCGAGATCGACGAGTTGTCGGTGTTCATCACGCCGTGGATGAAGCCGACCAGGAGCCAGCGTGCGACGAGATTGGCCTGGCGCTCAACGACGGCTGCGAGCAGGGCGTGGTAGGGCCGCTCGGCATGAAGCAGGTCCGGATAGTGGCGCGCGATGACGTGGTCGGCGAGCCGGCGGATCGCCTCGGTGTCGCGGCGAACGGCGAAGAACTGGAAGGTGCCGACGCGGATATGGCTGGAGGCGACGCGGGTCAGCACCGCGCCGGGCAGCGCGGTCTCGCGGATGACGTGCTCGCCGGTGACGACGGCAGCGAGCGAGCGCGTGGTGGGAATGCCGAGCGCGTGCATCGCTTCACTGACGATGTATTCGCGCAGGACCGGACCCAGCGCGGCGCGGCCGTCGCCGCGGCGGGAGAACGGGGTGGGGCCCGAGCCCTTGAGCTGGATGTCGCGGCGGACACCGTCTCTGTCGATCACCTCGCCGAGCAGGATGGCGCGGCCGTCGCCGAGCTGGGGCACGAAATGACCGAACTGGTGGCCGGCGTAAGCCATGGCGATGGGCTCGGCTCCGGCGGGAACCGTCTTTCCGGCCAGGATCTCGACGCCTTCCGGGGTCTCCAGCAGGTCGGGGTTGAGCCCGAGCTGGAGCGCCAGCGGCCGGTTCAGCTTGATCAGCCGGGGAGCGGCGACCGGGGTCGGCGCGACGCGGGCAAAGAAGCTGTCCGGCAGTGCCGAATAGGAGTTCTGGAAGGGGAAATGGACCGTCATGGGCTTAAGATAGGGCTGGAACGCCTGATGGCAAAGGCTCGGACTCTGATAAGCCAAAAATGGCAATGGAGGTCCAAAACAGGGCGTTCCCTTGGTTGCCGCCTTGGGTCCCGTCGGGTAAACCCTGCCGCAACTTCGGACCGGCCGTGACAGGCGGTTCGATTCGCTTCCTTTGACATTGATTTTGGGACGACCATGCATCGCTACCGGTCACATACATGCGGCGCGCTCCGCGAGAGCAACATTAGCGAGACGGTCCGCCTGTCGGGCTGGGTCCATCGCGTCCGCGACCATGGCGGCGTGCTGTTCATCGACCTGCGCGACCATTACGGCCTGACCCAGTGCGTGGTCGACCCGGACTCGCCGGCGTTCTCGCTCGCCGAAAAGCTGCGCTCGGAATACGTGGTGCGGATGGACGGCAAGGCGCGCCGCCGCCCCGAGGGCACCGACAACGACGATCTGCCGACCGGCAAGGTCGAGGTCTATGTCAGCGAGATCGAGGTGCTCGGCCCGGCCGGCGACCTGCCGCTGCCGGTGTTCGGCGACCAGGAATATCCTGAAGACATCAGGCTCAAATATCGCTTCCTGGACCTGCGTCGCGAAAAACTGCACCAGAACATCATGACGCGCGTCGAGATCATCAAGTCGATGCGCCGGCGCATGGAGGGGCAGGGCTTCTTCGAGTTCAACACGCCGATCCTGACCGCGTCCTCGCCGGAAGGCGCGCGCGACTTCCTGGTGCCCTCGCGCATTCATCCCGGCAAGTTCTACGCGCTGCCGCAGGCGCCGCAGCAGTACAAGCAGCTGCTGATGATGTCGGGCTTCGATCGCTATTTCCAGATCGCGCCCTGCTTCCGCGACGAGGATCCGCGCGCCGACCGTCTGCCGGGCGAGTTCTACCAGCTCGACGTCGAGATGAGCTTCGTCACGCAGGAAGACGTGTTCGCGGCGATGGAGCCCGTCATCACCGGCGTGTTCGAGGAGTTCGCGAAGGGCAAGCCGGTCACGAAAGGCTGGCGCCGGATTCCGTTCGCGGAAGCCTTGCGCAAATACGGCAGCGACAAGCCGGACCTGCGCAACCCCATCGAGATGCAGGACGTCTCCGAGCACTTCCGCGGCTCCGGCTTCAAGGTGTTCGCGCGCATGCTCGAAGATCCCAAGAACCAGGTGTGGGCGATCCCGGCACCGGGCGGCGGCAGCCGCGCGTTCTGCGACCGCATGAACTCGTGGGCGCAGGGCGAGGGACAGCCTGGCCTCGGCTACATCATGTGGCGCGAGGGCGGCGAGGGCGCAGGTCCCCTCGCGAACAACATCGGGCCCGAGCGCACGGCTGCGATCCGCGCGCAGCTCGGCGTCAAGGAAGGCGACGCCGCTTTCTTCGTCGCCGGCGATCCCGACAAGTTCTGGAAGTTCTCTGGCCTTGCCCGCAACAAGGTCGGCGAGGAACTGAACCTCACCGACAAGGAGCGGTTCGAGCTCGCCTGGATCGTCGATTTCCCGATGTACGAGTATAACGAGGACGACAAGAAGGTCGACTTCTCGCACAACCCGTTCTCGATGCCGCAGGGCGGCCTCGACGCGCTCAAGTCGCAGGACCCGCTGACGATCAAGGCGTTCCAGTACGACATCACCTGCAACGGCTACGAGATCGCTTCTGGCGGCATTCGCAACCACGTGCCGGAAGCGATGGTGAAGGCGTTCGAGATCGCAGGTTACGGCGAGCAGGAAGTGGTCGAGCGCTTCGGCGGCATGTACCGCGCCTTCCAGTACGGCGCGCCGCCGCATGGCGGCATGGCCGCCGGCGTCGATCGCATCGTGATGCTGCTCTGTGGCACCACCAACTTGCGCGAGATCTCGCTCTTCCCGATGAACCAGCAGGCCATGGACCTCCTGATGGGCGCGCCATCGGAGGCCACCACCAAGCAGCTCCGCGAGCTGCACATCCGGGTGAACCTGCCGCAGAAGTGAGCGGGCCGCTATGGCACCGCGACGCCATACGACAAATATTGCGCCAGGTGCCGCAACATCGTCATTGCGAGTGCAGCTAAGCAATCCAGAATGTTTCCGCGGAGGGACTCTGGATTGCTTCGCGGAGCCTGTCATCGGGCCGCGCGCTGCGCGGACCCGATGGCTCGCAACGACGGCGCGGATAGTCTGTTGACCAGATCGCATTCGGATGTTGCCACCGGGCGGCCGGCCGTGCTTCATCCGGTTTCCATGAGCCGGAATACCGCAATGTGGCGGCTGGCCGGGGCACTTGATTGAAGGCCGGTAACGCGAGGCGAGACACCGCATGTCGTCCTATTCTGATGATCTCCACCAGGCGGCGCTGGCCTATCATCGTTTGCCGCGCCCCGGAAAGCTCGAGATCCAGGCGAGCAAGCCGCTTGCCAACCAGCGCGATCTCGCGTTGGCCTATTCTCCGGGCGTTGCCGCGGCCTGCACAGAGATCGCCAAGAACCCGGCCGAGGCGGCCACGCTCACCACGCGCGCCAATCTGGTGGCCGTCGTCTCGAACGGCACCGCGGTGCTTGGCCTCGGCAATATCGGCCCGCTGGCGTCGAAGCCGGTGATGGAAGGCAAGGCGGTCCTGTTCAAGAAATTCGCCGGCATCGACGTGTTCGACATCGAAATTGCCGCCGACACGATTGACCGCGTGGTCGAGACGGTTGCCGCGCTCGAACCGACCTTCGGCGGCATCAATCTGGAAGACATCCGCGGACCGGAATGTTTCGAGATCGAGGCGCGCCTGAAGGAGCGCATGAAGATCCCGGTGTTCCATGACGACCAGCATGGCACCGCCATCATCGTCGCGGCGGCCATCACCAACGGCCTCAGGCTGAACGGCAAGAAGCTGTCCGAGGTCAAGATCGTTGCATCGGGCGCGGGGGCTGCCGCGATCGCGACGCTGAACCTGCTGGTGTCGATGGGGGCACAGCGCAAGAACATCTGGGTTTGCGACATCGACGGCCTCGTGCACGAGGGACGAAATACCTCGATGGACCGCTGGAAGGCGGTCTATGCGCAGAAAACCGACAAGCGCACGCTCGCCGACGTCATCGGCGGCGCCGACATCTTCATCGGGCTCTCGGCACCCGGCGTGCTCAAGCCCGAGATGGCGAAAGCCATGGGCGACAAGCCCTTGATCATGGCGCTCGCCAATCCCGTGCCGGAGATCATGCCTGAGGAGGCACGAAAGGCGCGCCCCGACGCCATGATCTGCACCGGCCGCTCGGACTACCCGAACCAGGTCAACAACGTCCTTTGCTTTCCTTTCATCTTCCGCGGCGCGCTCGATGTCGGCGCCACCGCAATCAACGAGGAGATGAAGCAGGCCGCGGTCGAGGCCATCGCGCAGCTTGCGCGCGAGGCACCGTCGGATGCGGTCGCGCAGGGGTTCGACACCGGCGAGACGCAGGGCTTCGGCCCGGGGTCCCTGATCCCGAGCCCGTTCGATCCGAGGTTGATCCTGCGCATCGCGCCGGCTGTGGCGAAGGCCGCGATAGAGTCCGGCGTGGCGACGCGCCCGATCACCAATTTCGACGAATACACTGCGCTGCTCGAGCGCTTCGCTTTCCGCTCCGGCCTCGTCATGAAGCCGATGTTCGCCAAGGCCAAGACCCAGCCGGTGCGCGTGATCTATGCCGAGGGCGAGGACGAGCGCGTGCTGCGGGCCACGCAGGTGGTGCTGGAGGAGAACCTAGCGCGGCCGATCCTGGTCGGCCGTCCTTCCGTCGTTGAAGCGCGCATCAATCGCTTCGGCCTGTCGATCCGCGCCGGCAAGGACTTCGACCTCGTCAATCCCGAGGACGACCCGCGCTACCGCTCCTACGTGCAATCCTACGTCGAGGTCGCCGGCCGTCGCGGCGTGACGCCGGATGCAGCGCGGACGGTGGTGCGCACCAACAACACCGTGATCGCCGCGCTTGCGGTGGTGCGCGGCGAGGCGGACGCCATGCTTTGCGGTGTCGAGGGCCGCTACATGAGCCATCTGCGCCATGTCCGGGAGATCGTCGGCTTCTCGCCTGGGATCAGCGACTATGCGGCGCTTGCGCTTCTGATCACCAGCAAAGGCGCCTTCTTCATCGCCGACACCCAGGTGCGGCCCAACCCGAGCGCGGAAGAACTCGCGGAGATCGCTTCGCTCGCGGCGGTTCACGTGCAGCGCTTCAACATCAAGCCCAAGATCGCCTTCGTCTCGCACTCGGATTTCGGCAGTTATGACACCGAGTCCTCGCGCAAGATGCGGCGAGCGACCCAGCTGTTGAAGGAGAAGCATCCGGAGATCGAGGCCGACGGCGAGATGCAGGGCGACACCGCGCTTTCGGCCGCCGCTCGGCGAATGGTGCTGCCGCACTCCAAGCTGGAGGGCGAGGCCAACATCCTGATCATGCCGACCCTCGACACCGCCAACGTTGCCTATCAGATGATCAAGTCGCTGGCGGACGCGCTTCCCGTCGGCCCGATCCTGATTGGCCCGGCGCGCCCCGCGCATATCCTGACGCCGTCCGTAACCGCGCGCGGCATCCTCAACATGACGGCCGTCGCGGTCGTGGAAGCGCAGGAGCGCGCAGCCCGGCAGCAGCCGACGTTGTTTACGTAGCGGCATGCTGCTGCGCCGCGCGAGGTGCTTGTCCCTTCTCCCACAAGGGGAGAAGGGAAGAGACCGGCAACTTTGAATTCCTTGCCAGCTCTCCATTTCCTCGTTTGTAAACCGACGCACGACTCTTCATAATCCACTTACGCGTTCCGTGCCGTAGCGCTCCTACCAAGAGGCCGATCATGCCAGCGTTCGTGACTTTCGGGCGAATCCTGTTCGCCGTGCTGTTCATCTACACGGGCGCGACCAAGCTGTTCGCCATCCAGGCCACCGCGGACTTCATCGCCACCAAGCTCGTGGTGCCCGACGCGGTCGCGCCCTATGCCAAGCAGGTCGAGGCGGCGACCGCGATGACCACGCCGCAGCTGCTGGCGATCGCGATCGGAGCACTGGAGATCTTGGCCGGTTTGATGATCGCACTGAATTTCGGGGCGCGCTTCTTCGCGATGCTGTTGATCATCTACGTCGCCGTCGCGACCGTGATGTTCTACGACTTCTGGAACATGGCGGCGCCCGACAACGCCAAGATGCTGGTCGATGCGCTCAAGAACCTGTCGATCATCGGTGCGCTCTGCATGATCATCGGCTACGGCCGCACCACGCGTCCGGCCGAGGCGGCCTACGGCGACGTGTAGCGATCAATCCGCTCTCGGTGGAGCGATCTCGCGCATCCAGCGGGAAATCGTTGCGCTGTTCGTTGCATCGGTGCCGCGCTGCAGGCCGAGCAATGCAGCCTCGCGCGCCGCGCGGGGCGTGATGCCGTAGGCTGCCTTGAACGAGCGCGCGAAATGCGCGTCGCTGCCGAGCTGCCAGCGCCGGGCGACCTCGCTGATGCGCAGGCCACGGCCGCCCGAATTGGCGAGATCGAAGAAGGCGCGGTGCAGCCGGCGGCTGCGGATGTAGTCGGCGATGCCGCCGACGGGCGCAAACAGTCGGTACAGTGAGGCCCGGGACAGGCCGAAATGGTCCGCGATCGAAGTGGCCGACAGATCCTCGCTGGCAAGTCCGGCTTCGATGTACTGGCGGATCCGCATCAAGGACGGGTTCGCGGCGCCAGGATGACCTGCGTCGATATCGCTACGTTCGATTTCGTTGCGCAGGCAGGCGGCCAGCAGCGACACCGTGCCCTCGACCACCGATTGGCATTCGTCGAGCGTCATGCGCGGCGCGAATTCGAACAGGGCGGTGAGATGTCCCGCCAGGAGCCTTGCGATCACGCTGCTGCCCGGCAGGACGAGGCCGTGCAAATCGTCGACGCGCAGGAGATGGGTGCCGAACATCGGACGCGGTACGACCAGCGTGACGTTCTCGAATGCCGTCGCCCGGGTCTCCAGGGTCTGGGCGAGGTCGAACAGGCAGATGTCGCCAGCGCCCACCTGCATCGGCCGGTCGCCGGCGACGCCGTCAAAGCCGCCCGTCACGTAGAGCTGTAGGATGATATGGTCGACGCCGCTGCGCGCGATCGTTTCAGCTGTCCGGCGGAAACGCTGGCCGCTGGCTCGGCTCAACCCGATCAGCACCGGCCCCATGGCGTAGGAGCGGATGTCGGCGCGAAACGGGCCCGGTTCGCCCGCGGCGAGCTCGTCGATCTCGAACAGCGTGGCGACGGCCTCCCGCCAGGCGGCGACGTTCGCATCCGCATCCATCTGATCGGCGGTGAAGCCGAAGGCGGGCAACAAGGAGGAAATCGGGGCTGCGTCATCAGTCAGTCCGGAGGCGTCTGCCGGACCTGTCGTCGTCGTACCGTGGTCGGTCATGCTGGCCTTGTCGCGTCTGGGGCGACGTTAGACGCGGGAGGTCGGCTGGGCAATCATGTCCGGGTGGAAGTTGATATGCGGCAAAGAGTAATGGCTCGTTCGTGCACCATCTGCGGCCTCTCTGAGGCGGGCCGCCTCGTTCCAATGCCCATCCAGTCTTGCGCTTTCGTCTCAGTCTATTGATACGGTGTGTCTCGGCCGTGAGCCCGTCTTGACGCATCGGCGCGGACATTGGCTATAGCGCCATCACCGCCGTCGGGGCCGATTATCGGACCTCGGCACATATGCCAGCCGGCTTTGCGCCGGCCGGCGGCGGGACCCATTACAGCCGACATTCGAACAGGATACGAAGAGGTATCTAGTTGCCGGTACTGTGCATGGGGTTGTTTTCCGATTTCGATCGGAGACTCACCGTCGCCACGGCGTGACAGTCACCTCGTGCGCCGCGTCGAGCAGGTACGGCGCGTCCGGCTTCATTCCGTGCGAAGCCAGCACCTCATGGGGCGTTCGCTCGGGGACACCGACAAAACAGCCTTCGCCGCCAGGCAGCCGCACATGCGGGGCTTCCGACAGCCAGAACGCATCGTAGCGGTCCATGAACATGTCGAACACGACCGGACCGCCGATGATGGCGACCGTGCCGGAGGCGACATCCGCGAAGGCGCAGGCCGCCTCGAGGCTGGCATGCTCCGGATTCCACAGCGTCGCATTCGGCATCTCCGGATCGACGGTGAGATCCCTGATCTTCCGGGTCAGGATCAGCCGCTTGCGCTTTGGCGAATTCGGCTGCTGCTCGTGCGAGTGCCGACCATGCACGATCAGCGCGGCGCGATCGAGCGCCTGCTCGAAGAACAGCTTGTCGCCTTCGAACTTCAGGCTGTCCGGCATCACGCGATCGGCGTCGGCAAGCATGCCGTCCGCGGAGACGATGACGTAGCCTTCGATGCGGAAAGACAATTGCCTTCTATTCGGAAACGGTCGTCACCACGGAATTGACGGGGCGCTGGCTCACCGTCGGCAGCTTGAGGTCCTTGAGCAGCTCCTGGTCGTATTCCGGCAACGTCGAGGCCGGGAACTTGGCGCGCATCGCCACCACCTTGTAGCCGCCGGCCTTCAGCCGCTTGAGCAGCTCGGGTAGGGCCTCAGCCGTGTGCTTCTGGAAGTCGTGCATCAGGATGATGCCCTTGCCCTTGGTATCGAGCTTCTTCATCACAGTCTCGACGATCTTCTCGGGCTTGGAGGCCTTGAAGTCGAATGAGTCGATGTCGCAGGAGAAGCTCGCAACATTGCGGTTGCCGAGATACGTGACCATCTCGGGCGGATGCTGCAGCGCCGGGAAGCGGAAGAACGGCGCGGGCGAGATGCCGCCGAGCGCCCACTTCACCGCCGCAAACCCTTTCTCGATCTCGTCCTTGCGCTGCGCTTCGTTGAGCTTCTTGTTGTTGAGGTTGGCGTGCGACCAGGTATGGGCGCCGACGGTGTGGCCGGCTGCGTAGACCTGCTTGAGGATCTCCGGCTCGTAGGTCGCGTGCTTGCCGATGATGAAGAAGATCCCGGTGGTGCATTCGTCCGCGAGCGCCTTCAAGACTGCGGGGGTGTTGCGCGGCCAGGGGCCGTCGTCGAAGGTCAGCACCACCTCTTTGTCGCGCAGGAAGTCGAGTTCCTTGAAGTGCTCGAAGCCGAAGCCCGGACCGCCGGTGGTGTCGATCTCGACCGTGCGGGCAACCCCCAGCGCGCCCGGCGTGTTGCAGGCTGCGCGGGCCGGCTGCGGCGCCTGTTTGGGCGGGGGCGGATTGACAAACCCCGTCGGCGCGGCGCCTGTCGCGGGAGCGGCTGCCGGGCCTGTCGGGGGCGCTGACGCGACTGGCATCGCCGCCGGTGCGACCTGCGTTGCACCCGCCGGCTTGGCGGCCGGTGTCTGCGCCCATGATGCGCCGGTCATCGCCATGGACATTGCGCCTGCCAAAATCAGTCCTGCCGCCACACGCATGGTGTTGTCCTCGAGATTGATCCCGTTGTTCCGCCGCGGCTTTTCGCCTGCCTCAGAACCATCCTGCCCAAACGAATCCTAGCCTAGATGGTGGGCTATCGCCATTGCAACGGCTGTTTGATCCGCCGGCACAATTGTGCCCAGCCGGATGGCGCACCCGCTCAACTGACGGCCAGTGCCTTGGCAATGGCAGTCTTGATTCGCGTATCGGCCGGTTCCACTGCTGACGGAAAGACGTCAGCGATATAGCCATCGCGGCCGATCAGATATTTATGGAAGTTCCACCGCGGGGCGTCCTTTGGTCGCGCCGCAGCCGCCCATCTGTAGAAGGGGTGTGCTTGCGCTCCAATGACGACGGCCTTGGCCGTGACCGGGAAGGTAACGCCATATTGGTGATGCGCCTTCTGCGTGATCTCGCTGGAGCCGCCGGGTTCCTGTCCGCCGAAATCGTTGGAGGGAACGCCGATCACGGTGAGTCCTCGATCGCGAAATTCGTCCCAGAGCTCCTGAAGGCCGGCATATTGCGGTGTGTAGCCACAGAGCGAGGCGGTGTTCACCACCAGCAGCGGCTTGCCGGTGAAGGCGGCGAGGCGGATATCGTCGCCCGACAGGGCCGGGAAGGAGAACGCGTAGGCCGAGACCCGGCTCATGCCGCCATCGGCAAAGGCGCGTGTTGCCGGCGCGAGCACGCTTGCGAGCGTCGCGCTGAGCATGGTCCTGCGATTCATCATGACGGCGTCCCCCGAAATGATCCGAGGGGCATGCTACTCCGCCGTAACGATCTGCCTCGTCAACACCGCGTTATCGGAACGACCAAGGGCTAATACAGGCGGACAATGAAATCGGTGCCTTCGCCGGTCTCGCCCTGGCTGATGCCCTGGTCCGCGACGATGATCGAGCCGCCTGACGTCAGCATCTCGCTGATCTTCGCCATGGTGTCGGCGGGGACCGAGATGCGGTCAAGGGCGTCAGCCGGACTGTCCGGCGCGATTACGGGCTTGGCGGCAATCGGCATCACTGCGCCCTGCCGGCGGCGCGCAAGGCGGCTGTCGTCGGCTCGTGCCGCGGAACGGGCTGAGACGGGCAGCGACACCACCGACCAGCGCAGCGTATTGGAATCGGCCTTGTCGACCTCCGCGGTAAAGACATGCGTGCCGAGCGGCCGGTCGCTGGGTGCGATCGTGACGGGTACCTCGAACAGAGGCGCGAAATTCTGCCGCACATAGAGCTTGGAATCCTTGCGGCTGATGAAGACCGCGATCTGGCCGGCCCGCTTCGGCGCATCCGGCTTTGACACAGGCGCAGGTTCAGTAACGCGTGTCGCGTCCGTCTTCGCATCGGGCGAGGCCGCGGGCGCCGGTGCTGTGGCTTGTGCACCGGGCGTCGTCGCGGCGCCCACCGCTTCGGTCTTGTCCGGCCCAGTCTTGACAGCCTCAACCTTGTCGTCGGCGGGCTTCACCGCGCCTTCCGACTGGGGTTTGGCCGCGTCGGGTGCCTCGGCCGACTTGGCCGGTGTGGCGGCTTCGCGCGCCGGCGTATTGCCCGTGGTCACATCCGACATGACGGCAAGGCCGACGGACGAGCGAAGATCGAGCACGCTGTCGGCGCTGGCGGTCTTTGTCTCCACGGGCCTGCTTTCGGCGACGGTCTTCTCGATCTTGTCGCCGTTGGTCTGCGGCTCGAGGCTCACCGTCGGCTGCGGCGGCACGCGCACGGAGGCGAGCAAGGGGTGGGAGAAGCTTTGCGGCGACGTCTGGCCAGGCGCCACGATCACGCGCGCACCCATCCGGGTCCAGTTCCACATCTTCATCGCGAACGACATCGGCATCCGGATGCAGCCATGCGAGGCCGGATAGCCTGGCAGTGCGCCGGCATGCATGGCGACGCCGGACCAGGTGATCCGCTGCATGTACGGCATCGGCGCGCCGCTATAGAGATTGGAGCGGTGGAATTTATGCTTCTGAATGACGCTGAACACACCCATCGGCGTCGAATGGCCCTTCATGCCGGTCGACACCGGTGATTCCGCGAACATGCCGTTGCGGTCGTAGACCGTAACCTTCTGCCGGTCGATCGAGACGACGATGACGAGCGGTCCTTGCGGCTTGGTACCGGCTTCTTTCTCGACGACGCTTTCTTTCTTGCTCGCCACGCCACGCTTTTGCGGCTTCTGTCGCAGTATCTCGGGATAGCGATCCCGTCGAGCGTAATACGATCCGTCCGAATAGTCCGTCCAATAGTAATACGCTGCGTCTGCCTGGCTGCTCGCGCCGATCACACCCGCCGCCGTCAAAATGGCGATCTGCCACAGCCGCCCCGGCTTGGCAGCAGAATCCGGCCCGCTCACGCTGTTCATCCTCGAATCCATAATCCAAATCAGACGTTAGTCTCGCGAAGGGAATACGCGTTCACCAGCAGGGCGGTTCTGCCGTCCGTCACTTTTATCCAAGGCGTAGCAAAAAAGCCTCACGGAGCGGTAAACGGCGGCTGCCTCTCGCGGTTCGTCACCTTCCTGATCGTCGCTTGCGTTCCTACATTGCGGGGACTTGTTACCGGAGAACTTCATGTCATCTCGTTTCCGCATTCTTTCCGGCATCCGTCTGAAAGGTCTTGCTTTATTCCTCCTTGCCCTGACCGCGCCAATGGCGTCGGCATCTGCAGCCGATGAGCCCGATCTGATCTTCCGCCGCTCCACCGTGTTCAAATGGATGAGCCCGAACGACAAGCTTGCGACCTACGGTATCGACGATCCCGAGGTCGAGGGCGTCGCCTGCCATTTCACGGTGCCGGAGAAGGGCGGCTTCAAGGGTTGGCTCGGCCTTGCCGAGGAGGTCTCCGACATCTCGCTCGCCTGCCGCCAGGTCGGCCCGATCAAGTTCAAGGACAAGATGGAGCAGGGCGACGACATGTTCCGTCGGCGCCGCTCGCTGTTCTTCAAGAAGATGCAGATCGTGCGCGGCTGCGACGCCAAGCGCAACGTGCTGGTTTACATGGTCTATTCGGACAGGCTGATCGAGGGCTCGCCGAAGAATTCGACATCGACGGTACCGATCATGCCGTGGGGGCCGGCGGACGTGAACGTGCAGAAGTGCGGCGAGTTCTTCACGCAGTGACGCGTTGGCGTGGCTCCTGCAACGTCTTGCGCTCGCTCAGTCCCGATCGCGCAGCTTCGCGAGATGCGAACCGGTCAGACGCACGAACATCTGCGGTGCGGCCTCGAAGCCCCGGCTTGATTGCAGCGCCATTTCGCCGGCGCTGCCGCGAATGGGTGGTTGATCCCCGCGGTCCGTCCCCGGATCCGCATCGCGCGGCGTTGCGCGATTTCCCGCCATCATGGTGGCCATCCCTCACGTGAATGCGCCCGGTGTTCCGGGCGTCTCGGTTCCGATGGCTTGGGTCGCTGCCGAACCGCCGCCGGTTCGATGGAGTCCAGCCCCCGTTTGCCGCTCCTTTCAGCAGAGAAACGTAAAATGCGTGTGAAGCGTTCAAGGCGAGGGCATGACGGCGTCTGCGTCGTACGTTTCCGGCAACTGAGCCGGAACCTGGCAGGCCACTTTGACCTGCAGTTCGACCCTCTGAAATGACTGGCGTTTTCTGAGAATTGCTTCGTTGTCCAGCGACGGACGAAACAATTCTCACCAAGACGAAACCATTTTCAGCTTTTCGCGCCTCATCCAGGAAACCGCCCATGTTTATCAGCGTCGCAACGACGACGGCGCACCGCCGCCACTGAATTGGGACACACGATCATGCGCGCGCTCAGCTTCTTCCTGGCTTTCGGTTTCCTGCTCACCGGCCCCTCATTGGCAGGGGCGCCCGACGGCAATCTCCCCGGTATCGGAACCTTCCAATATAGCGGCTCGCCGGCCGCGACCGCGAAGCAGGTCATGGTCGCCGCGCGCTCCTGACCGCGCACGAGAAAACAGCTGGCAAAGGCAATCATGTTGCTACGTCTCTGCGCCGCAGCCTTCGTGTTTCTGCTGACGATCGGTTCCGTTCAAGCGCAAGCGCGCGCACCCTCCAGGCTTCCCGATCCACGCGGCGAATTCGTGCGCCAATGCGCCCCGCACATGCTCGGGCGCTGGGAACATCCGGAGGAGGTCTGCGGCTGCCTGCACGATCACGCCGCCGCGGCCGTCGAGGACCGCGATCTGCGTGAAGCACTGTTGCGCGGCATCAGCGAGACGGGCGTGCCCACCATTGAGACCGATTGGGTGCCGGCCTCCAAGCAGAGCGAGATCGGCCCGACCTTCACCAAGATCGCCAAGCCGACCTTGCAGTGCATGTTCGATCCGGCAAAGTAGCGCTTCAGCTCGTCATTTCGATTTGGGGCCGTAGCGCGGCACGCAAGTGCTGGTCCGCGCCACCCCCTTGTCGGTCATCCTGGCGCCGCGCACTTCCTTGACCTGACCGGCGGGGCAGGTTCCATCATCCACTTGCACGCGCTGACCCAGCTTGAGATCGCCGATATCCTGCTCGCGTCCGACCGTAGCTGCGTCTGCCGTCACGACCGGCGCCGTGGCGATCAGGAGCGAGAGGCAGACCGCACGGCCCAACAGCATGGTGAGTAATCCCGACATCGAGCCTGCACTGTAGGCAGCCGCAGCCGATTCTCATAGTGAACGTTTGCTACCCCGCTGGGCGGATCTGCCGCGACGCAAGGCAGTTCGCGATTCGCGGGCCAGTCGTTCGGCTGAGGCGACGAGCTGTGGAACCGCATGGCCGGAAAATCCCAACACGAAGCCAGGCAGCGGGGGCGCGCGCGAATAGGTGTCGGCCAAGAGCCAGCCTTCTGCGTTGGCCGCACGCTTGGCCTGCGCTGGCACCGACAGGGCGACCGAAGGATCGAACCGGGCGACAAGATGCAGGCCCTGTGAGGGCACCGGCACCGAAAGTGCGCCATCGGATGCGACTTCCAGCGTCTGGGCGAGCACATCGCGCGCCTCGCGATAGATTTTGCGCACGCGCCGAAGATTCGCGGCGAATGCGCCGGAATTGAGCATGTCCGCCACCGCGCCTTCCATCAGTGTGCCGGGAAAGCGGTCGAGTGCAGCGCGCGCTGCCGTTACCACTGCGACCAGGCGTTCGGGCAAGGCGCAATAGCCGATGCGCAGGCCCGGAAACAGCGTCTTGGCAAACGTGCCCAGGTAGATCACGCGCTGGAGGCGATCGATGCCCGCGAGCGACATGAGCGGCGCGCCGTCATAGCGGAACTCGCTGTCGTAATCGTCCTCGATCACAAATGCGCCGGTTTGCCTCGCCCACTCCAGAAGCTCGAGCCGCCGGGGCATCGACATCTGCATGCCAAGTGGAAACTGGTGCGATGGTGTGACGTATGCCGCGCGCGCGGCTGGCGCCGCGATACGGCCTCGGGCGACACGCATCCCATGCTCGTCGACGGGAACGGGCACGGCGCGGTAGCCGCAATGCGCGATGGTGTTGCGAGCGGCGGGATAGCCGGGGTCCTCACACCAGACCTGGTCGTTGGATTTCAGGATTCCGCTCAAGACGATGCGCAACGCGTGCAGCGTGCCCGATGTCAGCATGATCTGATCGGGATCGCAGCGCAGGCCTCGCGCTGACAACAGATGGTCGGCGATCGCAGCGCGCAGCTCCCGACTGCCGCGCGGGTCGCCGTAATGCAGGTGCTCGGACCCGAACGCGCGCATGCGGCGGCCGACGAAGGCCCGAAAGCGCTGCAGAGCGCGCTCGTCGATATGGGTGCAGCCAAGCGCGAACGCGCCCTGCCTCGGCGTTTCGACAACGACCTTCGGCCTATTCGCTTCTGCCGCCCTCGCGGGAATGCGTGCGGCCACGAACGTTCCGGAACCGACGGTTGCGTCGGCAAAGCCGTCGGCGATCAGGCGCTCATAGGCGGTGACGACGGCATTGCGCCGAAACCCGGTCTGCCTGGCCAGTGTCCGCGATGGCGGCAGCGCCTCGCCGGGCTTCACGAGACCGGAGACGATCATCTCGCACAGGGCCTGGTACAGCCGGTGCGCTGCGGAAGCACCCGCAGTGATGTGCGGCCCCGTGAGGTCGAGGGGCAGCTCCGCCTTGCCGGGCGAGGGGGAATTGGTTGGAATTTTTTGCATGGAATTGGAACTATCGCAGACCAAATACGCGGCTACAACTCCTTGCAGTTCTTCCAATCCGAACAGGAGCGGCCGTGAGCCAGACCGAGACCTCAGATTCCTATCCGACATCGGCGCGCAACCAAGTGAAGCGCCGGCACGATCGCGGCTTCTACGATCATGAGACGGTTCATCGCATCCTGGACTCCTCGATGCTCTGCCACGTTTCCTACGTCATCGATGGACAGCCCTACTGCACGCCGACCTTCTTCTGGCGCGAGGGCACCAGGCTCTACTGGCACGGATCGAGCGCCAGCCGGATGTTGCGCAACCAGAGCAAGGGCGAGCGCGTCTGCCTGACGGTCGCTCATCTCGACAGCCTCGTCCTGGCGCGCTGCGGCTTCAACCACTCCGCCGATTACCGCGCGGTCATGGCATTCGGTACTGCCTATCTCGTCACTGATCCCGAGGAGAAGGAGCGTGCGGTGATCGCGATGGTTGACCGCTTTTTCCCGGGCCGCACGGCGAGTCTGCGCCAGAGCACCACGCAGGAGATCAAGGCAACGTCCTTTATCGCGATGGAGATCGAGGAGGCCTCGGCCAAGATCCGCGCCAAGGGTGTAGCTGACGACGACGAGGACTATGCGTTGCCCATCTACGCCGAGCGCATCCCGGTCCGCACCGTGCTCGGCCCCCCGGAGCCGTGCCCGCGCCTGCTCGACGGCGTCAGCCGGCCTGCGACGCTGAATGGCTATAGGGAAGGCCGGCTGCTCGAAGATGCATTGCGGGATGCATATTTTGTGGAGTACCCGAACGGCTGAAATCGAGTAGGTTGCGCGGCACCGATGATCCGAATGCCGATTGGAGTTGCCTGATGAATGCCGAAACGCAGCAGAGGATTCTTGACGCCGTCGATAGCGGCTTCGAAGCTCAGCTTGCAACCACCCGCGATTTCGTCGCGATCCCTTCGACCCGCGGGGCTGAGGGGCCCTGCCAGGACATGATCGGCGACCTCCTTCGCGAACGCGGCTACGAGGTCGACGATTGGCACATCAACGTCGACGATCTGAAGGATCTGCGCGGCTTCGGTCCGATCGAGCACGACTTTTCGAAGGCGCGTTCTGTGGTGGGTACTTACCGTCCACAAACCAATGCCGGCAAATCGCTGATCCTCCAGGGGCACTGTGACGTGGTGCCGGCGGGCCCGCTGGAACTGTGGGACACGCCGCCATTCTCGCCGGTCATCAAGGACGGCAAGATGTTCGGCCGCGGCGCTTGCGACATGAAGTCAGGCACGATCGGTGCGCTCTACGCCCTAGACGCGATCAAGGCCGCGGGTTTGAGGCCGACGGCACGGATTCATTTTCAGTCGGTGATCGAGGAGGAGAGCACCGGAGTCGGTGCACTCTCGACGCTTCAGCGCGGCTATCGCGCAGACGCCTGCTTCATTCCGGAGCCGACAGGCGGCAAGATGGTGCGCTCGCAGGTCGGCGTGATCTGGTTTCGCCTGCGCGTGAAGGGGCATCCAACCCACGTAGCCTTCGCAGGCTCCGGCGCGAACGCGATCATGGCGGCTTATCACCTGATCCAGGCGCTGCAAAAGCTCGAGATCGAATGGAACGAGCGGGCCAAGGCCGATCGTCACTTCAAGACGCTCAACCATCCCATCAACTTCAATCCCGGCATCATCAAGGGCGGCGACTGGGCCTCGAGCGTCCCCGCTTGGTGCGACGTCGATTGCCGCATTGCCGTATTGCCGGGCTGGTCGATCGCCGATCACCAGAAGGAGATCACGGCTTGTGTCGCTGCTGCAGCGCGTAACCACCGCTTCCTCGCCAACAATCCGCCGGAGATCGAATGGTCCGGCTTCCTGTCGGAAGGCTACGAATTGACCGACGCCGCCGCGCCGGAAGCCGCGTTCGGCAAGGCCTTCAACGTCGTCTATGGCGGTGCGGTCGAGGATCTCGTCTTCACCGCGCTCACCGACACCCGCTTCTACGGCCTCAATCACGGCATTCCGAGCCTGTGCTTCGGTGCCAGCGGCGGCGAGATGCACGGCTTCAACGAATTCGTCGACCTGGAATCACTGAGGAAGACGACCAAGGCGATGGCCCTGTTCATTGCCGAGTGGTGCGGGGTGGAGAAGGCGTAGACGTCTCTCCGCCGTCATTGCGAGGACTTCTTGCAACGAGGCAATCCAGACTGCCGCCCTGGTAGGTTCTGGATTGCTTCGCTGCGCTCGCGATGACGGATGATAGTCGGGTAGGTGGGCAAGGCGCTCTCGCACCGTCGCCAACCAAACGGGAGGGGCGCTTCTCGCTGCCCATTCCACCGGCTTCGCTAATCCTTTAAGCTTAAAATAAAGACTAGGATGCAGCCCTGACCGGTGGCAGACTGGCGCCCGATCGCTGGACGAGACGGTGGAGTCACAATGCGCGATTGGGACGATGCTTATGCCAATTCGGCCCATGTCCCGGGCTCGGACAAGCTGCCGGCACTCTGGGCGGAGCGGGCGGCGACCTACCGCGCGGGGCTGAAGGAATTTCGCTCCGACATCGCCTATGGCGCCGGCGAGCGCCAGAAGCTCGATCTGATCCTGCCCGATGGCGACAGCAAGGGCCTCGTCGTCTTCGTGCATGGCGGCTACTGGATGCGCTTCGACAAATCGGCCTGGACCGATCTCGCCGGAGGCGCGCGGCATCACGGCTGGACGGTGGCGCTGCCGAGCTACACGCTGACTCCGGCCGCACGCATCTCCGATATCACTGCAGAGATCGCCGCGGCAATCACCAAAGCGGCAGCGCTCATACCAGGGCCGATCCGGCTCGCGGGACATTCCGCGGGCGGCCATCTCGTCACGCGCATGCTGTGCGACGACAGCCGGCTGGAGCCCGCCGTCTACAATCGCATTGCCGGCACGCTTTCGATCAGCGGCCTGCACGATCTGCGTCCGCTGCTCAAGACCAGAATGAACGAGACGTTACGCATGACGATAGAAGAGGCGACGCTGGAAAGCGCGGCGCTGCATCTGCCGCGCGGGCATTCGCCCCTGACCGCCTGGGTCGGCGGCGGCGAACGGCCCGAATTCATTCGCCAGTCGGATCTGATGGCCAATATCTGGACCGGCTTCGACGTGCCCACCCGCCTCGTTATCGATCCAGGGCTGAACCATTTTACCGTGGTCGACGGACTGAAGGATCCGTTGTCGGCAATCACAGCCCGCCTGATCGGCCTTGACTGAAGCGGGGAACATGGATCGAAAGGCACCCGTCATGACGTCCAGCAATTACGATCCCACGAGCGAAGGCGCCGAGACCGATTTCGCCCGGCGGATGTCCTATGGCGATTATCTGGCGCTGGATGCGATCCTCGGCGCGCAGCATCCGCTTTCGGGAGCACATGACGAGATGCTGTTCATCATCCAGCATCAGACCACGGAGCTGTGGATGCGCCTTGCCATTCACGAGCTCAGCGCAGCGCGCCGAGCGATCTCGCAAGATGAGGTGCAGCCCGCGATGAAGATGCTGGCGCGGATGTCGCGCATCTTTGAGCAGCTCAACGCGGCATGGGACGTGCTTCGCACGATGACGCCCAGCGAATATACCCGCTTCCGCTCGCAGCTCGGGCAGTCCTCAGGCTTCCAGTCGACCCAATACCGGCTGATCGAATTTCTGCTCGGCAACCGCAATCACGCCATGCTGAAGCCGCATGCGCACGATGCGGAGACGACGAAGCTGCTCCAAGCCGAACTTGCGACGCCAAGCCTCTATGACGAGGTGTTGCGCCTCGCCGACCGGAACGGGCTCAGGATGCCGGCGGCGGTGCTGGCGCGCGATGTTCGCGAGACCCACAGCTTCAACGAAGGCGTGCTGCAGGCCTGGCGCATCGTCTACGAGGCGCCGGAGACGCACTGGATGCTCTACGAACTGGCCGAGAAGCTGGTCGATTTCGAAGACTATTTCCGCCGCTGGCGCTTCAACCATGTGACCACGGTCGAGCGCGTCATCGGGTTCAAGCGCGGCACCGGCGGCACGGGCGGCGTCAGCTATCTCAAGCGTATGCTGGAGGTCGAGCTGTTTCCCGAGCTCTGGCGCGTGCGGACGATTCTGTAGGGATGTCATGGCCAGGCTTCGCGTCTACGACGACACCAGGGCGCTATTCCATCTGCCTGACGGCGTGATCTATCTCGACGGCAACTCGCTTGGCGCGCTGCCTCTCGGAGTTGCCGAACGCGTCAACCGCGTCATCACGGCCGAGTGGGGGAACGAGCTGATCCGCGCCTGGAACACCGCAGGCTGGTACGTCCAACCCCGTCATCTCGGCGATCGGATCGCGCGGCTGATCGGGGCTGCGGCCGGTTCGGTGATGGTCGGAGACACGCTCTCGCTCAAGGTCTATCAGGCGCTCGCCGCCGGGCTCGACATGAATGCTTCGCGCGGGGTCGTCCTCTCCGACACCGGCAATTTCCCGACCGACCTCTACATGGCCGAGGGTTTGATCGCGACGCTCGGGCGCGGGCATCAATTGCGCCTGGTGGCTCCGGAGGCGATTGAGGCTGCGCTGTCGGAGGAGATTGCAGTGCTCTACATCACCGAGGTCGACTACCGCACCGGACGCCGCCACGACATGGCGAAGCTCAGCGCGAAAGCGCATGCGCTCGGGATCGTCACCGTCTGGGATCTCGCCCATTCCGCGGGTGCGCTGCCGGTCGATCTCTCCGGCTGCGCCGTCGATTTCGCCGCCGGCTGCACGTACAAATATCTCAATGCCGGTCCCGGTGCGCCGGCTTTCCTCTACGTCTCGCCGCGGCATGCCGAGAGCGCCCGCGCTGCGCTGTCGGGGTGGATGGGCCACGCGAAGCCGTTTGCGTTCGAGCTCGCTTATGCGGCCGCCGGCGGCGTCGAACGGATGCGCGTCGGCACGCCGCCGGTGCTGGCGATGGCGGCGCTGGAAGCCTCATTGGACATATGGGACCGGGTCGATATCGCCGAGGTCCGCGCGCGTTCGCTGGCGCTGGGCGATCTCCTCATCAGTGAAGTCGAGCGCCGCTGCCCGCAGCTCAAGCTCGTCACCCCGCGGGCACATGAGCATCGCGGCTCGCAAGTCTCCTTTGCCTTTGAGGCTGGCTACGCAGCGATGCAGGCCTTGATCGCCCGCGGGGTCATCGGCGATTTCCGCGCGCCTGACATCATGAGGTTCGGGATTACGCCGCTCTACATCGGTGAGATCGAGATTGTGCGGGCCGCGGAGATCATCGAGGAGGTGATCGTGAACGAGGTGTGGCGGCGGCCAGAATATCAGGTCGTGAATGCGGTCACGTGAGCTCTGCTGTGCCCAGACGCGGCGCAGCAACGCTGCGCGTCCGGGACACGAGACTGTCGGCGCAGCGGGCCTATGTTCAGCACGGCCATTACCTCCGAGGTCATTGCTTTGCCGCGTCAAGCAATTCACGCTGCGAGAACAACGAATTGGGAGGAGATATGATGACGCCGCTCGAGAAACTTAAAGCGATGAAGATGCCGTTCGCCGAGCTCAAGGGCGTCGAGTTCATCGAGGCCGGAAAGGATCGCGTGGTGGCGCGGATGACGGTTCGGCCTGATCTCTGCACACTTCACCACACCATCCATGGCGGGGCGGTGATGGCGCTGGCCGATTCCGTTGGCGCGGCTGCTACCGTGATCAATCTGCCCGAAGATGCCAAGGGCACGACAACGCTGGAGAGCAAGACCAATTTCATCGGTGGGGCGAAGGAGGGAACCACGGTCATTGCCACGGCAACGCCGGTCCATCGGGGACGACGGACCCAGGTCTGGACCACGCGGCTGGAGACCGAAGACGGCAAGCTCGTTGCCGTGGTCACCCAGACTCAGCTCGTCCTGTAAGACTACGGGACTCTGATTTTGTTAACGAATTGCTCGTTTGTCATGCCTGAAACTTGGGCAGGTCCTCGTCTTGCAAAATATGTTGCGATGCACAATATAGAGGGCCTAGGGATTCGAACGCCTCCTCGAGGGACACCAAGAGGAGTTCTGACGTGGTACTTGAAGATACCGTCCGCACGGCTCCCGGCTATGTACGGACCCTGATTCAGCAGGAAGAACTACCGCTCCTGCGCGATCATTTGCTGAGGCTCGATGCCGCCAGCCGACACGACCGTTTCAACGGCTTTCTCGATGACAGCTTCATCGAGCGCTACGCTGCCCGCTGCGCCGAGGACGGCACCGTCATCGTTGCCTATATCGTCGATGGCGTCGTGCGTGGCGCGGCCGAACTGCACCCGCCGGAAGGTGATTGCTTGCCTGAAGTCGCCTTCAGCGTGGAAGCCTCCGCGCGTCGCCAGGGTGTCGGCACCGTGCTGTTCCGTCGCCTGATCGCGGAGGCGCGCTGGAAAGGCTACAAGCAGCTGCGTATCACCACGGGCGCCGAGAATCACGCGATGCGGGCGCTCGCCCGGAAGTTCGGCGCGCATCTGGCTTTCCGCCACGGGGAGTCGACCGGTACGATCGACCTCGTCAAGACGCCCGAGGCAGAGCTCGCCGATCTCGCAGCCTCGCCGTTCACGACCGGGCGTGCTCTCCTGAGCTTCAACAGCACTTGCTGGAAGCTGATCTCCAGCATGTACGGCAATCGCGCCGCATAGCCCGAAAACAACGGGCAGGAATCACAAGCGGACCGGCAAGGCCGGTCCGCTTTCGTATTCCGGGTATGAAATAAACGCTCAGGTCCCGGTGCGCTTGTCGTTGCCGAAACGGCGGACGACGCGGCGCTCGACGACCACGGAGCGCTGCGCGCCTTGCTCGCCGGCGATCACGCGGGTTGCGGTGAGGCGGCTGTTGGTTCGAGCCTGCTTCTTCACTTCGGCCTGGACGACGTCGAGCGGCATTCCCATCAAGGCTGCGGCGATCTCGGCCTGCTGCGCCTGATCGTCGGTGATGCCGACCGCGGCGAAGATTGCCTCGTCCAAGGTGGGCGGATCGTGGCGGACACGCCGCGTGCCATATTTGGTGTTCCAGTCTGCGCTCATAACGGCCTCATCGTGATGCCGGGATACCTAGTGCCGAGAATGTTGCATTGCAATATGAAATCGGTGTGGCATCTCAGCTATGCATTGGCCGGCATCACGGCAGTGTCGCCGGACCGGCATCAGCCCCAACCCGCTGCTGGGGCCAACGTTTCAGAGCCGCGTGTCCGGCTTCGGTGAGTCCGTAGATTCCCCGCTCGGTGCGGTCGAACCAGCCATACACATTGTTAAGCAAGATCTTTCCGGCGTCGGGACAGCGTTCGCGCAGCTCGCGCACGGGCTTCGGGCCCTCGGCGAGCGCGGATGCACAGGCCAATGCCTGCTGCCGATACGCCGTCATGATCGGTGCGCGGGTGCTGCCGCCGAGCACCGGATCGCCCTGGCGCCGCTGATGCTCGGCGACGAGCCGCGAGCGCACCTTCGGCTCGCGCCGCGGTGCCGCGGTCGGCGGCTTGACCAGCACCTCGACCTGGCCGCGATCGGTCACTCCCAGCATGCCGAAGCCGAGACGACGGCAGAGATTGCGGTAGCGCGCATCGTTCTCGCGTCCCTTGCCACGCGCTGACATCTTGGCTGCGATCCAGACTTCGTCGCCGGCCGGCGCGCGATCGACCGCCTGCAGGATCAGTTCGAGATTGAAGGCAAGCTTTAGCTCGCCGATCACAACGACCGGAGGATCGCCCGCGCTGAGCCCGACGAGATCGCAGCCGCCGATCTCGCCCTTGACCGTAAAGCCGAGCTCCTCAAGGAAGCGTTTGACGGGCAGATAGAGCGCGGTTTCCAAGGTCGTTCCGAGTCGGAGAATCAGTTGTTGGCCAGTCTAGTGCCTTCTCGGCTCCGATTGAATCGGGCCAGCAACCAGACAGTGCGTGATCAGACTCGTCCGCCGACGGGGATCAGGGCGCCCGTGACGCCGCTCGCGGCGGCGCTGGCGAGGAACAGGATGACTTCGGCGAGCTCCTGCGGCGTCACCCATTTGGAGAAGTCGGCTTTCGGCATGTCGGCGCGGTTGGCCGGGGTGTCGATGATCGAAGGCAGCACGGCGTTGACCGTGACCTTGCCCTTCCACTCGTCGGCAAGCGCTTCGGTGAGGCGATGCACGCCGGCTTTCGACGCCGCGTAGGGACCCATGCCGCTGCCGGCCTGGAGCGCGCCCGTTGCGCCGATGTTGACGATCCGGCCAGCCTTGGATGCGGCGAGATGCGGCAGCGCCGCGCGTGAAGTGTTGAGTGCAGTCAGGACATTCAGCGCGTACATGCGTTGCCACGTCTTGATGTCGCCGTCGCCGACAGTCTCGAAAGCGAAGCCGCCGGCGACGTTGATCAGCGCATCGAGCCGGCCGAAATGCCTTGCCGCCGCATCGACCGCAGTTTTCGCTTGAGCCGCGTCGGACAGATCGATGCCGCCGATCTCGATGCCCTCAAGCGTTGCGGGCTCTTGCGACGGCGCATGATCGATGCCGGCCACGCGCGCGCCGCGTGATTGTGCGATCTCGACGACCACCTTGCCGAGCGCGCCGCGTGCGCCTGTAACTATCAGGACTCTGTCTTGCATGTCGTTCTCCGGCGCGGCCGCCTATGATTGCAGATAGCGAGCCTTTAGCGCGCTTCGCTCTGCCGCGCCGAGCTTGAGCCCATCGCGCAGATAGGTTTCGAGATCGCCATATTCATGGCCGACGGCTTCGAAAGCCGCAGCAAGATAGGAGGCATCGACGCTGCCGATGGCCTCGAGAACATCGGCGGGAAGATCCGAGGCGGTTGACACGTCGCGCCTGTAGTGCCGGTTGGTCAAGAGGTAGTCCTCGGCAATGACGTCATCGGGCACGCCGAGCGCATGCAGGATCAGCGCGCTGGCGAAGCCGGTCCGGTCCTTCCCGGCGGTGCAGTGAATCACCAGCGGCGCGCGGTCTTCCAGCAGATGGCCGAACAGCGCGCGAAAGCAGTGCGTGTTGTGGCGAACATAGTTGCGATAGGACTCGCGCATGAGCTCCAGCGCCACCGGCGCCGTGAGCTTGCCCCGGGCGAGTTCCGTGCGTAGCGCGGCCACCACGGTCGGCTCGATCGGAAGCGGATGCACCATGATCTCGTTCAGGGCGCAGAGCCCGGCCGCGCGCTCTTCCAGCCCGCGAAAATCGAATGCGCTTCTGACGCCCAGTGCGCGGACGATCTCGATGTCGGCAGCGGTGAGCTGGCCGAGATGATTGGAGCGGAAGATGTGCCGCCAACGCGTGATGCGGCCGTCGGTGGTCGGATAACCGCCGAGATCGCGAAAATTGCTGGCGCCTTGCAGGGCAAGATGACGGGCAGGAGAGTCTGACATGAGATCAGGTTGGGTTATGGTTCCATGGATGCGCTACGGCATCCTTGAGTCCACTAGAGAGGGCGAACATGGACCGACACAAGGCCATTGTTTTGGTCGTCACCATGCTGGTGGCAGGAATCCTGGGAGCACGGCGTGCCGACGCACAGACGTTCCAGACCTATCGCTGTGTCGATGGTACGCAGTTCATTATCGGGCTTTATGACGGCGACAGGCGCGCCTTCCTCCAGATCGACGGTGAGCCGGTCACGCTGGCCAGGAGACCGGCGGTTTCGGGGATACGCTATTCGGGGGCTGGGGTCACACTGAGGATTCCCAAGGCCGGGCCCACGACGGTGAAGCACCTGAAGCGCCCGGTTACGGCCTGCGCGGTGATCTGAATGATGTGGTTCGCGCCGGAATCAAAAGGGACCGAAACTCCGTTGTTTCGGTCCTTTTCGAACTGCCACCGCGTGACGGCGAGGGTGCGGCGCTTTCAAACCGAGTAAAGGCATCAGCGGTCCCATTTCGGCTTGGCTTCGTCGACTGCATCCTGATGATACCAGCTGTCGCTGCAAATCGAGACGTTCGAAGGCGGCGAAGCGTGATCGGCAGGAAGGCGGGTGTCGCCATAGCGGCGTCCGGCGAGAGCCGCGCGGCCCCCGGCGGGGAACTGATAGATCTTCGCAGATCCGTGACTTAGACCATTGTTCATCATTGCGATTTCTCCTTGGTCGAAGCGCCTTGGCCTCCATGTTGCGCCCGACTCGTTCGATTGTGGTTACTGGAGTCCCCATATCGGCCGCGCTTCCCGAATTGGAAAGTGCTGAAAAGGAGATCAGTTGCCGCTTAATTTGTAGGCAGGCGGCCTGCTGCATCTCCCGAGGCAGCGTCTCGAAGGCCAACGCGTAGGCCGTTCCAAAGGTTGCTGGGCAGGGGTGTCAGCCTTTGCGAAAATTGCCGGCCGTTGATGCGCGTTTGGTCGGCAACCTCAAAGTGCCCGTCCACTGCTTGAGAAACGGGCGTTTTCCCCGCCATTCCGTCGTGCAGCATCACGCGAGGGTGCGCCGCTATGACGCACAGTCCAGGTGGGGCCTCGTCGGTGGCACGGAGAGACCCGCTCCGCGGAAAACCTCTCGCCCTGCGTCCTTTTGGCACGACAAATGCTTGGGAAGGCCCGGCCGATGATGGCCGGGTACAAAACGTGCGGGGGCCTCCCGGGCCCCCAACCTTTCGCATCATCTACAGAGAGGCTCAATGACCAAGTATAAGCTCGAGTACATCTGGCTCGACGGATATACGCCGACTCCGAATTTGCGCGGCAAAACTCAGATCAAGGAATTCGCGTCGTTCCCGACGCTCGAGCAGCTTCCGCTCTGGGGCTTCGATGGCTCCTCCACCATGCAGGCCGAAGGTCACAGCTCCGATTGCGTGCTGAAGCCGGTCGCGGTGTTCCCGGATGGCGCGCGCACCAACGGTGTGCTGGTGATGTGCGAAGTCATGATGCCCGACGGCAAGACCCCGCATCCGTCCAACAAGCGCGCCACGATTCTCGACGATCCCGGCGCCTGGTTCGGCTTCGAGCAGGAATACTTCTTCTACAAGGACGGCCGTCCGCTCGGCTTCCCGGAATACGGCTATCCGGCGCCGCAGGGCCCGTACTACACCGGCGTCGGCTACAAGTTCGTCGGCGACATCGCCCGCAAGATCGTCGAAGAGCATCTCGACCTCTGCCTGGCTGCCGGCATCAATCATGAAGGCATCAACGCGGAAGTCGCCAAGGGCCAGTGGGAATTCCAGATCTTCGGCAAGGGCTCCAAGACCGCTGCTGACCAGATGTGGATGGCTCGCTACCTGATGCTGCGCCTGACCGAGAAGTACGGCATCGACATCGAATTCCACTGCAAGCCGCTCGGCGACACCGACTGGAACGGCTCCGGCATGCATGCCAACTTCTCGACTGCCTATATGCGCGAGGTTGGCGGCAAGGAGTATTTCGAGTCGCTGATGGCCGCCTTCGAGAAGAACCTGATGGACCACATCGCCGTCTACGGCCCGGACAACGACAAGCGGCTGACCGGCAAGCACGAGACCGCGCCCTGGAACAAGTTCAGCTACGGCGTGGCCGACCGCGGAGCTTCGATCCGCGTTCCGCACTCGTTCGTCAACAACGGCTACAAGGGCTATCTGGAAGACCGCCGTCCGAACTCGCAGGGCGACCCCTACCAGATCGCTTCGCAGATCCTGAAGACGATCGCGTCCGTGCCGACCGACAAGAAGGCCGCCGCCTAAGATCCTCCCGGCCCGGGCTGGGGGGCTGGCCCGGGTTGGTCTCAATCCGCCGGAGCGAAAGCTCCGGCGGATTTTTGCATCGTGACGATGCTCGTTCCTCTGACGCTCGTGTCTGCGTTGCTGGTCGAGACTTGAGCCTTGAATTTGCCGGGGCGGGGACGCAACGTAACGACTATGCGAACCAATCTCCTCGCGATGATTTTCGCGCTTGCCGTGCCCGTGATGGCGCATGCGCAATCGGCCGACCTCGTCCTGTGCGACCGCATTGCCGCCGATCCCAGCGATCCCGACAAACCGGCGGACGTGAAGGGCGTGACGGAAATCGCGCCGTCAGACGTCGCCACCGCCATCAAGTTCTGCAAGCAGGCCGCGCCGTCAGCGCGCCGCGCCATGTTCGCGCTCGGCCGAGCCTATGCGGCCAACCGGCAGACCGGCGAGGCGATTGCGGCCTGGCGCAAGGCTGCCGAGAAGGGATCGAGTGCGGCCATGGTCGAGCTCGGCGTCGCCTACGCCACCGGCTCCGGCATTGCCAAGGACGAAGGGCAAGCGCGAAGGCTGTTCGAGCAGGCGGCGCAGTCCGGCAACCCTCGCGGCGTCAGCAATCTCGCCGCGCTTGGCGGCGCAGGTGGCGCCGCGCCGGCCGACCCCGCCCAGGCGCGCGCGCTGCTCGGCAAGGCAGCCGAGACCAATGCGGAAGCGCAGTACCAGCTTGGCCTGATGCTTTCCGAAGGCTCGGGCGGCGCCAGGGACGATGCCGCCGCGCGTGCGCTGTTCGAGAAGGCGGCGGCACAAAACCATCCCGGCGCGCTGGAGAGGATGGGCGCATTCGCACAGGAAGGCCGCGGCGGTGCGAAAGACAAGGAGGCGGCGAAGGCGTACTACGAGCGCGCCGCCGCGCTCGGCGACGAGGACGCCAGGAAGGCGCTGGAGCGCATTCGTTGCCCCTATGCGATCAAGGACAAGCAGGGCAAGCTCGTCACCACGCTGTGCTTCTAGCTCACTTCATGTAGTAGGCAAGATCGTTGCGGGCGTCGCGGTAGGTGGTCTCGAGATAGTCCGGATATTTTCGCCCGGCCTGCGCCACCGCGCGCACCACGCAATTCCAGAAATCGCCGTTCCAGTCGAATTGCTTGTTGTATTCATCCTCGAATTTGACGGCGGTCATGATGGCCTGCCGGATCGCCTGGTCGTCGGCGCGCGGATGGGCACGCTTCACATAGCCGAACATCGGCCCTTCATGGGCGTAGTGGCGATCATGGCGGTACTTGCCGCTGAGCTGCTCAGGGGTGAGGGTGCGGTTGACACGGATCTCTTCGGCCGTCGGCCGGCCCGCAATCGTATCCAGGCGATGGCGCTGGCGCCAGAGCTCGTACGCCGCATCGAGCAGCGGCTGCCTTGCGGCGCTGGAGATGATCGCGCTGAGCTCGTCATCGGCTGCTTGCGGTGTCGCATTCATGCCGCTTGGTCGTGCCTTGGAGGAAGCCGGTTCAAGCGTCATGCCGACTGCGTCCGGGGTCTCTTGCGCGAGCCGCACACGAAATCGAAAAACGACCCCATGCACAGTAGCCAAGCCACTGAAATTACACGAATGCGGATTTTGCGCAGTCGATTTGACCTGTCGGGCAAAACAGGGACATACTGGCATCGTAGCGCTGAGGGTCCCGTGAGCGGTCATTCGCGGAAAAGCCGTGTGGCTTCAAGCCGGCCACGATGCTAGGTAGCGCGCAATTCTTTCCGATTTCGGGTTCATGACGTTGCTGGACGGACTCTACAAGGTTGAATACGGCGTCAACGACGGTTTTGGCCGCAGCATCATGTGCTTGCACGACGGCAAGATGCTGGGCGGCAATTCGGGGTTTGCGCATCTAGGCACGTACGTCGAGCGCGACGGCGAGATTATCGCCGGGGTCATCACCGAGCGGCACAACCACGATCCCAACTACAAGCCGCTGATGGGTGCGGACGTCGCCTCGATCGGGGCGCGCGGCCGGCTGTATGGCAACGAGATCCGTCTGGAGGGCAGCTCGGACACGATGCCGGGCGCCAGATTCTGGGCCAATCTCACGCGACTTGACGACGAGGGCTTGCCTCCGAGCGGTGCGGTCGGGCCGGGCGGCATCGCCAACGGGCTCTACGGGATGAAGCTGAGCGCGCTGGACGGCATCGATGCCGGACTGTCCGGAGTGATGCTGCTGATCGACGGTCGCATCCTCGGCGGCGATGCGTTCTTCTATTATCTTGGCTCCTATTCCTCGGCGGACGGCCGCTGGAAGGGCGAGATGCTGAACCAGGAGCATACGCCGGCGAAGGGGGAGAACCCGGTGTTCGGCGGCCTCGAGGTCGGGATCGGGTTCTCCGGAACCTGCACGGAAGACAGCGGCGAGCTCGAAGGCATCGCACTTGCCGGCAAACGCAGCTTGCGCCTTGCGGCCTCGCTCAAGCTGATGAGAAGGGCGTAGGACCCGTACTCACACGGTCGTGTCAGCCACTCGATTGAACATGAATGCTGTTCAAGTTTGAACGGTGTCCTTGGGCCGAAGCAGGTTTCGGGAGCGAAGTGGCTTGAGCTGGGGCTGACGTTGGCGAGGAGCAATTCCCGCCATCCGACCCAGGCGATCGCGGACCAAACCTATCGCCATGTAGATTAGGAACAAACCAAAACCCCGTGCGTAGTCGGGCCAACGCGTGGAGGATTCATGACGACGACGCGAAACCGTGTGCCTCTCCATTCTTCCGAAAGCGACAACCTGCGCATCAAACGCACGATGCAGGCCAACGTTGCCTATTTCGCCGAACACCGCGATCAGATCGCCGGCAGACTGCGTGAAATCGACGAGGAGTGGGATATCGAGAGGGCGATCGAAGCCAATGCCGCGGTTATCGGCTTCGCCGGCATCGCGTTGGCCGCCACTAACAGCCGGCGCTGGCTTGCCCTTCCGGCGTTGGTCACGAGCTTTCTATTTCAGCATGCGATCCAAGGCTGGTGCCCTCCGGTCCCGGTTTTGAGAAAGCTGGGCTTCCGGACGTCCTACGAAATCGAGGAGGAACGCCGAGCCCTCATGGCGCTGAGAGGCGATTTCGGACACGTGGCTGAAAGCGCCGACGCGGCCCTTCGGGCTTCCACCGGTAGGACGAACGCGACCGTACCGGCGTAGCTCTGCCGGTCACCCAGTAGAGGAGTCTGGAATGTCCTACTACTTCGCGAAGAAGCTTGACGTTCCTTTTGCGGAAGGCGTCGACCGAGCGATATCGGCGCTCAAGGGCCGCGGGTTCGGGGTGTTGACCAGGATCGACGTGCAGTCGACTCTAAAGGAGAAAACCGGGGCCGACTTCCGGCCCTACGTTATACTCGGCGCCTGCAATCCAAAGATGGCTCACGAGGCGCTGATGGCGGAGGACAAGATCGGCACCATGCTTCCGTGCAATGTGATTGTTCAGGAAGTGGCCGGAAAGACGGAGGTCGCGGCGGTCGATCCGGTCGCGTCAATGCAGGCGATACAAAACGAATCCCTGAGAGCCATCGCGGAACAAGTTCGCGGTGAGTTGAGGGCCGCGGTCGAAGCGATCTAAGTCGCTCTGGCGTTACTCGCCTCGTCGGTGCGACGACATGTCGGACCTCAATCGCGGCATGAAATCATTCGCGGGCGGCTGCGGACTCCACGGCGGCCGGAAGCACCACGACCTTGGTTCCCGATGGAACGCGACGGTACAGATCGATCACGTCCTGGTTCATCATGCGAATGCAGCCGGAGGACATCGCCTGGCCGATCGACCACGGCTCGTTGGTGCCGTGAATCCTGTACAGCGTGTCCTTGCCGTTTCTGAACAGATAGAGCGCGCGCGCACCGAGCGGGTTCTGCGTGCCGCCGTCCATGCCTCGGACCCACTTGACGTATTTGTTCGGCTCGCGCGCGATCATGTGCCTGGTCGGTGTCCAGCTCGGCCATTTACGTTTGATGGCTACCTGGGCCGTACCTGACCACGCCATGCCGGCCTTGCCGACGCCCACGCCGTAACGCAATGCCTTGCCACCTTCCTGCACAAGGTAGAGGAATCGGTTCTTCGGATCTACGACAACGGTCCCGACAGACTCTCCGGTCGGATCGTCGACGAGCTGACGCATGTAGCGAGTCTTCAAGTCGCGGGCAGGAACAGCAGCAATAGTGTAGTCTCCGTCCGAGACCGCATCATATCGAGAACCGGACGTCGACGCGTAGGCCGCCGCCTTGGGCATGATGTCGGAACCGGACACACAGCCTGCGAGCGCCATCGGCAGAAGTAGCGCCGCAGCTACCGCCCATCGCTTGTGAGACATCATTTCGGCTCCTTCGACGCCGCCTGTCGGCGCGGGTTCGCGACAGCCCGGCGGAAGCCGACGTAGTCGAGTTTGTCGTAGCGAAGATCGCTGATCAGGTACGCCGGCGTACCAGGTCCCGGGAAATATCCTACGCTCCATGCATCCGTCCTTGAGAGAAGGCGTGCCTCCGAGATTCGACGATCCCGGCGTGCCACCGCCGATGGCGGCAAGCTTCGATCTACAGCCTACGCCAGCTTTGAGAGCGGCTCCGCGTTGCTCACTTCTTTGCCGCGCGGGCACGCGCGTCCGCAGCGACGCGCTTGAAGCCTTCGTAGTTCAGGGCCTGCGTCACACGGTACTGGCCGACGATGTAGGCGGGCGTGCCCATCAGCCCCAGCGAGTCCGCCTGGGCGAGATTGCGGCGCAGGAGCTTGGTGATGTCGTCGCCGTGGGCCTGGAGATCGGCATCGAGACGAGCCATGTCGACGCCGGACTTCGCGATCGCTTCCCGCATCCGCTCGGCGGGAATCTTCGGCCCGGGAATGCCCATCATTGCCAAGTGCGCGGCGTCGTAGCGGTTCTGATACTTCGCGGCCAGAGCCCACTGAGCGCCCTTGATCGAGTCCGGCGTTAGGATCGGCCAGTCCTTGTAGACGAGGCGGATGTTGCCATCGGTCTTCACCAACCGCTCAAGCTCGGGCTCCGCTTGCTTGCAGAAGGGGCAATTATAGTCGAAGAAAACCACGATCGTCAGATCGCCCTTCGGGTTTCCCGCGGTCGGTGCCGCGGGATCGTACAGGATCGCCTCGCGCGATACGTCTGCTTCGGAGGGGCCGTCGTCGGCGCGCGCGGGCCCGACCAGGCAGGGGATGGCGGCGACGGCGATCATCTGAGCGAGCGTGCGTCGGGAGATGTGCTGAATCATGTCTGCCTTTCTTCTTCCGTGAGTTTGGGGTCAGTCGGCCGAGGCGACGGCCGACAATTTTCCGAGCAGGGCGTCGGCATCGACGGCGCCGATGATTTTGGTCGTGGGATCGACGCTTCCGTGTGCGCCGAACAGCAGGATCGTCGGCGGCCCGACGATTCCGAAGCGCTTCATCAGGGCGCGGCTCGCGTCGTCGACAGCGGTGACGTCGGCACGCACTATCCTGAAGTCTTGCAGCCGCTTGCGTACTTCAGGTTTGCGCAGGACGGCATCCATGACCCTGCATTCGACGCACCAGTCGGCGGAGAAGTCGAGCATGACCGGCCTTTCGTCGGCGCGCGCCGCGGCGAGTTCATGGTCCAGCGCGGCGACCGATCGGATCGTTCGGACGGAGGGGTCGGGTCCGGTCTCGCGGCTCACGAATTGGTCGAGGATGCGCGTTGCGTCCGGATTGTCGTTGTCCGCCGAGCCGATCATCAGGACCGAGCCGACCAGAAGCGCGAAGCTCGCCATGCCCATCGAGACGAACCTCCATCGACTATGCACTGTCAGGAACTGGGTGCCGAAATAGACGGAGATGCCCGTCGCGAGCGCGCCCCACAGCTGCAGCTTGGTCTGCTGCGACAGAGCGCGAGAGAAGATCGAGATCGCGACGGCGAGCAGGATGAACCCGAAGCCATGCCTGACACGGACGAGCCAGCGGCCGGGCCTGGGCAGGAATCTCGGCCCTAGCGCTCCAAAGAGGAGAAGCGGCACGCCCATGCCGACGCCGAACAGGAAAAGGGCGGCCATGCCGCGCACGACGTCGCCGGTCCTGGCGACGTACAGCAGCGCCGTGGCAAGCGGAGGTGTGACGCAGGGCCCGGCGATCAGCGCCGATCCGAAGCCGAGAACGGCGGCGGCGGCCAGCGGTCCGCGACCGCCGACGGAGGCCACGTCCGGTATACGCGCGACAAAGGCGGCCGGCAGCTGGATGTCGAAGAAGCCGAACATCGACAGCGAAAGGATGACGAGCACCGCGCTGATCACGCCAAGCGCGAGCGGTGTCTGCAGCAGGATCTGCAGGTTCTCTCCGGATCCGGACCAGGCCGCGAACGCGCCCAGCGTCGCGTAGGCCGATGCCGACGCGCCGACGAAAGTCGCCGCCAGGGCGAGACCGCGACCGAACGAAAGCTCCTCCTGCGAACGGGCCAATACGCCGAAGAAGATCGGCACCAGTGGGAAGGTGCAGGGTGAGAATGATAGCAGAACGCCGAAGCCGAAGAACGATGCCAGCGTGCCGCCGAGCGTCACCCAGAAGGAGATGTCCACGTCAGGTGTGAGGGCGGCGGCCGTCTTCAAACCATCGTCTTCCGGTACGCCGGCTGCGACCGGAGCATCCACGAAAGGTGATGAGGATCCAGGCGACATCGCGCTGGTGTCGTCGCGGTTCTTGATGGCCAGCGTCTGCAGATCGATCGTCTTGGCGACCGGCGGGTAGCAGATCTGGTACTCTTCCGCACAGCCCTGATAGGTCACTACGATCTGGTGCAGCCCTTGCAGATCGGTGGATGCGATCTCAGCCTTTGCTGAGTTCCGGTAGATTTCCTGCGACCCGAAGTCCGGATCATCCTTGGGTTCTCCCGGCGGCGTCCGGACCGCGACGGGCGTCCCGGGAACCACTGCGTTGTTGGCGGCGATCATGGCGCGGTAGAGGTAGCTGCCCGGTCCGATCGCCCAGACGAGGGAGAGCCCGGCATCGTCGCGCGAAACCTTCAATTGGAACGCCTCGTCGGCGGGAGGCGGCGTTCCTGCCCGGGCCACCGCGAAGGAGGACGACAGAAGAACGACCAATATGACCGATAGTCGATGAAAGCCCGGCATCCTGTGGCGGCCCTGCGTCTTGTGAGCGGATGCCGCGACTTGGATAGTCTGCCTTAAGCCAGCCTTAAGCCGGGCGACCGAGGGGAGTCTCGGAGAAAATGATGCGCATACTCGTTGTCGAAGATGATCCGATCCTGTCCGACGGTCTGCGAGCGGGCCTGTCTCTGACGGGCGCAACCGTCGACGCGGTCGCCACCTGCGAGGACGCCGATAACGCGCTCTCGACGACGCGCTACTCGGCGGTCGTGCTCGACATCATGCTGCCGGATGGAAGCGGCCTGGATTTGCTGCGCAGGCTCCGGGGACGCCAGGACGCGACGCCCGTTCTTCTCCTGACGGCGCGCGATAGCGTCGGCGACAAGGTCTCCGGATTGGATTCTGGAGCCGACGACTACCTGGCGAAACCGTTCGATCTCGATGAATTGGCCGCGCGCCTGCGCGCCATCGTCCGCCGGGAAGGCGGGCGTGCGGGTCCAACGATGACCTACGGCGCCATCGTGCTTTCACCGGCCGATCTCTCGGCGACCGTCTCAGGCGAACCGATCAACCTATCGCGCCGCGAGTTTGCCATCCTGGCAGCGTTGATGGAGCGTCCGGAGCAGGTCCGCTCGCGTGCCGAGCTGGAGGAACGCCTCTACGGCTGGCATGAGGACGTGGAAAGCAACGCAGTCGAGGTTCACATCCACAATCTCCGCAATAAGATCGGGAGGGATGCAATCCAGACGCTGCGCGGCGTGGGCTACCGGATGGGGACCGTCCGATGAGGTCCTTGAGACTGAGACTGTTCGCGATACTGCTTGCCGCGACCGGGATCGTCTGGGTCGCGGCGGTCGTCTGGATCTACGTCGGAAGCCGCGACGAGGTAGAGCATGTTCTCGACACGCGCCTGCAGGAGGCCGCGCGCATGGTGGCCTCGCTGGCGTCGGGACTCGACAACCTCCCCGGAAACTCGGTGCCTGCGGCCGCGCAGCCGCTCGGCAGCTACGAACGCCAGCTGTCGTGCCAGATCTGGTCGCTCGACGGCCGGATGGTCGCCAAGTCGAGCGGCGCGCCCGACCAGCAGCTCTCGCCCGCCGCATCCGGCTTCTCGGACCGGATCATCGACGGCGAACCCTGGCGCGTGTTCTCCGTCGAGGACGCCGACCACAATCTGCGGGTGATGGTCGGGGACCGTGTCGGGCTGCGGGAACGCCTGGTGACGGATCTGATCAAGGGACTCATGCTGCCCGCGCTGCTGATCGCGCCGCTGCTCGGTGCCGCGATCTGGGCGAGTGTCGGACAGGGCCTGCGCCCGCTGCGACAAATGGCTCAGGACCTCGGCGCGCGGGAGCCGGACGACATGCGGCAGGTGGAAACCGAGCGGGCCCCGGCCGAGGTCAGGCCGCTGGCCCTCGCCCTGAACGGCCTTCTCAGCAGGGTTGAGGCCGCACGCCGGCACGAACGCGAGGTAACCGCCTTCGCCGCGCACGAACTGCGCACGCCGCTCGCGGGCCTGAAGACGCAGGCCCAGGTGGCTCTGGCTGCCGATGATCCGCAGGTCGTCCGTGGTGCGCTCGAGCAGATCGTAACCGCGGTCGATCGCAGCACGCGCCTGGTGCGCCAATTGCTGACAATCGCAAGGCTGGATTCCGACGCTGTCGACGCGCCGCTGGCGCCCGTCGCGGTCGGGCCCATTCTGGAGGAAATCGTCGCCGCTACGCCAAGGCACGAGCGGACGACCGTGACGATCGACGCCGGCGTACGAACGATGGTGCTCAACACGAATGCCGAATGCCTCCAACTCGCGCTTCGGAACTTGCATGAAAACGCCGTACAGCACACTCGAGAAGGACGTGTGGTCTGGAGCGCTGGCAAGAACGCCATCGCGATCGAGGACGAGGGGCCGGGAATCCCTCCCGACGAGCTCGACCAGATCGGCAAACGCTTCTTCCGGGGAAGGCTGAGGAGCCCGATCGGAAGCGGGCTGGGCCTCGCGATCGTCAAGCTCGCGCTTGCGAAGGTCGGGGCGAAACTCACCATATCGAATCGCGAAGATCGCCGCGGCACCAGATCGGAGCTGACGTTCGATATTTGAGCAACGATCAGTGCCGCAGCATACCGCGCTCAGGCAAGATCGTGATGCCCGGTCTCATTGATCTGCATCGTCACGTCTATTCGTGCGTCTCGGCAATCGGCATTCCCGCGGACGAGTTGGTGCAATTCCAGGTAGCAGCCGATCAGCTTCGTTGACAGCCGCAACAACAGGAGAGCCTGTTACGCGCCTGGCGTTACCCCAAAGCGGCCGAGGCCAGGCAGCTTGAGCGCCGGGCGGCGGATATCGAGGCCGAGAACGGCGCCGAAGAAATTGATCTCCACGCCTTCGACCCAGCCGATGGACAGGCCAACGTATCCGGCGAGCGAAGCAAAGATGCCCGTGCCGGACGCCGTCAGGCCGAACCATTTGCCGGTGTACGGGAAGTCCTTGCCGATCGCGGTCGGCGGCAGGACGGCCCGGAGCTCAGGGACGGAGTCGAGTGCGGCCTGCACGAAGGTGTTCGAATTGGGACCGGGCCAGACGCTGTAATCCCCGTAGGATCGAAACCTGTAGTTTTCGATCACATGCCGTATCTTCGGGATCAGCGCCTCCGCGCGATCTCCGTCGACAGCCACGATGATTTCTGGCGCGGCGCCGAACCACCGCCCGTCCGGAGCAAAGCCGTTGGTGCGGAGCGGCTCGCCCCACGCCGTGTAGTCGTAGCGGGTGTAGGTCGCCGCATCTTTCTCCTTGACGACGATCCAGGTGTGAATGGCGAAGATGCTGCGCCATCTCACCGTTCTCGCCCCGAACACCCGTATGACGGCTGCAGGGTGATCGGCAGCGGCGGTCAAGAGACCGGCACTCGACCGATCGGCCGTTTGCCAGTTCTGGCGGCCATCGCCCAGCCAGAAATATCTGACGGCTGATGCGGTCAGCGGCGCGAAGACAAGGAACAGAAAGATCAGCAAGGGCTTTTTCAAGGGAGCGGTACGGCGAGGCTTTCGAGAAGACATATAGTCCGCGTCGATGCCGACGCCATAGCTGCTCCCATTGGTGCCGGGGTCGGACGGGCACCCGAGAGGACGTGGTTGTTCTGCAACCGCAGCAGGATTGGAGCATGGGCATGGACACGAAGGAAGCCGCCGCGATGACAGAGGCCTCCGGGCTGACGGACGATCAGGGCGGCATAGAGCAGAGTTCGAGCTTGCGGTCGGGCTCCGGAGGGCAAAGCGGAGCTTTTGGTCCGCAGCTCCGGTCGCCGCCTGCAGACGCCGCGAAGCGGCTGGCTGACCAGCTGCGCGAGATCACTGTCAAGGCGCCGTTACGGTCATTGCTTATTGCGTTCCTGGCCGGAGCATGGATCGCGCGCCGGCGATAGGAGCTCTTCGTGACAAGGAACCCAGCGGTTCAGGAGCCGGCTGGCAGACGGAGGACGGACATGAGAATTCCAGCTTTGGCCGCAGCCATTCTTCTGAGCACCATTTCGTTCGCCATGGCGCAAAGCTCAGGAGGCGCTTCAGGCGGTTCTTCATCCGGCGGAGGGGCGAGCGCAGCTGGTTCTGGCTCTGGCGGTGGCTCGACGCTGTCGAACGGGACCACACTCAGCGGAACCGGCGGCTCGCCAGGTCCGAACTCGGCCAATGCCAAAGGCCAGGGCACCTCGGGTGAGAGACTTGGCGTCGCCGCTCCTACACAGGAAGGCGGTGGATCTCGACCGAACTACAACACCCCCGCGGCAAATGCTGCCGTCCAGCAGCTTGGAAACACCAACACGGGTATTCTCAAGAAGTGACGATCACCGGCGCCGGGCGACAGCTCGAGCACCGATAGCCGGATCATCTGGGTCCAAAATCCTCCGAGCTGCGGCTTGAACGGGGGGATTGCGGTCGACTTCGCCTGTCCCGGGCTTCCCCTGGCGGCCCGCATGGCCTATGACGCTGCAACGCAAAATCCCCCCACAAAGACCCCATGATCCGCCTCGACAACGTCAGCAAGCAAGCCGGCCATCAGATCCTGTTCATTGAAGCCTCCGCCGCCCTCAACAAGGGCGAGAAGATCGGCCTTGTCGGCCCGAACGGCGCGGGCAAAACCACGCTGTTCCGGATGATCGCGGGCGAGGAGCTGCCGGACGAGGGCCAAATCTCGACCGACCGCGGCATCACCATCGGCTATTTCAACCAGGACGTCGGCGAGATGTCTGGCCGCAGCGCGGTGGCCGAGGTGATGGATGGCGCCGGTCCCGTCAGCGAAGTCGCGGCCGAGCTGCGCGAGCTCGAGGCTGCGATGGCCGATCCCGACAAGGCCGACCAGATGGACGAGATCATCGCCCGCTACGGCGAGGTGCAGCACCGCTTCGAGGAGCTCGACGGCTACGCGCTCGACGGCCGCGCGCGCGAAGCGCTGGCCGGCCTCGGCTTCAGCCAGGAGATGATGGACGGCGACGTGGGAAAACTTTCCGGCGGCTGGAAGATGCGCGTGGCGCTGGCGCGCATTCTCCTGATGCGTCCCGACGTGATGCTGCTCGACGAGCCGAGCAACCATCTGGATATCGAAAGCCTGATCTGGCTGGAGAAATTCCTGCGCGATTACGAAGGCACGCTGCTCATGACCTCGCATGACCGCGAGTTTATCAACCGCGTGATTTCCAAGGTGATCGAGATCGATTCCGGTTCGCTCACCACCTATACCGGCGATTACGAATTCTACGAGCAGCAGCGGGCGCAGAACGAGAAGCAGCAGCAGGCGCAGTTCGAGCGCCAGCAGGCCATGCTCGCCAAGGAGATCAAGTTTATCGAGCGCTTCAAGGCGCGCGCCTCACATGCAGCGCAGGTGCAGAGCCGGGTCAAGAAGCTCGACAAGATCGAGCGCGTCGAGCCGCCGCGCCGCCGTCAAAGCGTGGCCTTTGATTTTCTGCCGGCACCGCGCTCGGGCGAGGACGTCGTGGCGCTCAAGAACGTCCACAAGGGCTACGGCTCGAAGCGCATCTATGACGGCCTCGATTTCATGATCCGCCGGCGCGAGCGCTGGTGCGTGATGGGCGTCAACGGCGCCGGCAAGTCGACGCTGCTCAAGCTGGTTGCGGGCGCGAGCGAGCCGGACGAGGGCACCGTGGCGCTGGGGGGCAGCGTCAAGATGGGCTATTTCGCCCAGCATGCGATGGACCTGCTCGACGGCGAGCGGACTGTGTTCCAGTCGCTCGAAGACGCGTTTCCGACCGCGGGGCAGGGCTCCTTGCGCGCGCTCGCCGGTTGCTTCGGCTTCTCAGGCGACGATGTCGAGAAGCGTTGCCGCGTGCTCTCAGGCGGCGAGAAGGCGCGGCTCGTGATGGCCAAGATGCTGTTCGATCCGCCGAACTTCCTGGTGCTGGACGAGCCGACCAACCATCTCGACCTCGCCACCAAGGAGATGCTGATCAATGCGCTGTCGGACTTCGAGGGCACCATGCTGTTCGTCTCGCACGACCGGCATTTCCTCAGCGTCCTGTCGAACCGCGTGCTGGAGCTGACGCCGGAAGGCATCCATCAGTATGGCGGCGGCTACACGGAATATGTCGCACGCACCGGGCAGGAGGCGCCGGGATTGCGGAGCTAGTCATTGCTCTTGCCGGTCAGCTTGGCGACGGTCTCGATTTCGTTGGTCCAGATGCCGCCGGAATAGCTTTGCGGGAGGCGGGCGAGCAATTCCGGCGTGTCGACGCCCGTAGAGAACTCGCCGCCGCTGTAGGGGCCGAGCACGAACGCGGCGCTGTTTACGCCATTCATGCGTGCGAGGAAGCGATCGGGCCAGCCCCATAGCCAAGGGGCGACGTTGATTGGCACCAGCACCAATGCGTTGCGGCAGGCCTTCGGGACCAGGCCTGTCCAGCCATAGCCGATATAGCGGAACAGGCAGCTTCGGATGGCTGCGCGCGAGATCGTGCGGACATCCGGGGCGAGGCGACGGATCACGTCGATGGGCTCGTCGCCGCCATAGACCATGATGGTCCGGCGCCGCTCGGCCGGCAGTGCGTTCAGCACGCCGGCAAGTCTCTCGCCTTCGTCCGGGTCGCGGCTTTTCACGTTGATGAGGAGCTTCTTGTCCGGAAAGGCTGCGAACACTTCCGATAGGGTCGGCATCATTCCGACCCCCTTGCCGCGAAACGGGAAGGTTTTGCCGCCGTCGGCGGTATAACCGTAACCGATGTCGAGTGACTTCAGCTTTGCCATGGTCTGCGCGCGGGTGACGCCATTGCCGTCCGTCCGGCAGTCCAGTGTCCAGTCGTGGAAGATGGCAAACTCGCCGTCGATGGTCGGGTGCACGTCGAGCTCGACGATGTCGGCACCAGCCGCGAAGCTCGCGCGCATCGAGCGCAGCGTGTTTTCGAGATAGTCGTGCGCCGGCGGCAGCATCCGCGCGGCGGTGCAGGTGTCATTCTTCAGGTCGCGCTCGTCGAAGCGTTGCGCCATGCCGCGATGGGCGAGCAACAGCGGCTTGTCGTCCTGATGTGACGCCAGAAGGCTTGTGTTGTTGACATAGATTGCAGCTGCGACGGCGATCACGATCGCCGCGGTCACTCTCAGTTTCCTACCCACCGGACAGTCCTCATTCCGCGATCATCTTCTCCGGCGTTTGAGGTTGATTTGCGGCACGCGGCGCATTGGAGGCTCCGGGTTCGGCGCCTTGAATACCCTGAGTCCGTTCGCTACGCTTTCGCCAAAGGGAGCGAGCACGATGAAGCAAATCCGGATCGGCGACATCACCATCGATGCGGTGATCGAGCGGGAAGGGCCGTGGAGGCGGGCGCAGGATTTCTTCCCGGCCTACGACGAGTCGGTCTTCAGACGCCATCTGCCGACGATGGAGCCGGAGGTGTTCGATGCCACGCGCGGCATGATCGTCATCACCTACCAGACCTTCGTGGTGCGCACGCCGCGCTACACGATCCTGGTCGATACCTGCACCGGTGAGGACAAGGGCCACCCGCCGCCGTTCGATTTTCCCGGCAAGGAGCGCTGGCGCAACGAATTGTTCGCGCTCGGCATCTCCTTCGAGCAGATCGACTACGTGTTCTGCACGCATCTGCACATCGACCACACCGGCTGGAATACGACCCTGCGCGACGGCCGCTGGGTGCCGACCTTCCCGAACGCGAAGTATGTCTTCCACAAGGGCGAGTACGCGGCCTGGGAGGCGGAGCACGCCAAGGGCAACGATCCGCCGGGCACCGTGTTTCGCGACAATTGCCTGCCCATCGTCGAAGCGGGGCAGGAGCTGTTGGTCGATGACGATTACGCGCTCGACGACACCGTGACGCTGACGCCGACGCCGGGGCACTCGCCCTGCCATTGCTGCGTGAACATCGTCTCCAGAGGCCAGCGCGCCGTGGTGACCGGCGATCTCATGCATCACCAGATCCAGTGCCGTGAGCCGGAGTGGTCAGCCAAGCCCGACTGGGATCCAAAGCAGTCGGCGCTGTCGCGGCGGAAATTCTTCGCCTCCGTTGCGGACACGGACACGCTGATCCTGCCGATCCATTTTCCCGCGCCGACCGTCGGGCTGATCAGGCCGCTTGAGGGGGCGTTCGATTATCGGTTCAAGCGGGAATAGCTCCCTCGCTCATGGCCGGGCCTGGCCCCGGCCATCGACGATCTCCTGGCACGACGCCCCAGACGTGGATGCCCGGGACAAGCCCGGGCATGACGAGTTCATGGAGCGAATGTTCGCGGAAGCAGCGATCTGCAGCGATCAGGCGCCGGTCTCGCACTTCTTCATGAAGCTGTTCTTGGCGGCGCCCGAGAGCGGCTTGCCGTCGGCGCTGACGGCCTTGGGCGCGCAGGCGTCTTCCTTGCACTTCTTCAGGAACGAGGTCTTGGCGGCGCCGGCCAGCGGCTTGCCGTCCTTGCCGACGGCCTTGCTCTCGCAGGTTTCTTGCGCCAGGGCCGAGCCCGCCGCAAAGCTGGCAACGATCGCGGCGAGGAAAATCCGCTTCATCATGGGTGTCTCCTAACCAGAAATGGCCGCCGGATTGGAGCCGGGAATCATTGCGCAATCAAGCAGGATGAGCAGCCATGGTCCGGTGTCCCTGGCGATTCTTCAACGCCGGCTCGGCAGCTGTTGCGTGTTGCACCGCTCGCTGACCCCGTCCGGCGATCCTGCTAGCTTCGATCACCCTAGCTGGATGGAGCATCGTCATGGACGCCACGATCGCGAAAGGCCAACAATCCGCCGATCGGCATTCTCACCTGGTTCGCCCCCAAGACATGGAATGGCAAAAGACCCGCTTTCCGGGGTGCGAGGCCAAGACATTGCTGTTCGATCGCAGCAGCGGACTGATGACTGCGTTGATGCGTTTTGCGCCGGGATCGGTGCTGCCCGATCACGAGCATGTCGGGATCGAGCAAAGCTGGGTCATCGAAGGCGCGCTCGTCGACAAGGAAGGCCCGGCTGAGGGCATCGCCTGCAAGGCCGGCGAATTCATCTGGCGCGAGGCAGGCAGCCGGCATGCCGCCTGGTGCCCGGAGGGCGCCCTGATCCTCGCGATCTTCCAGGTGCCGAACAAGTTCTTCGAAGCCGACGGCCGCGTGGTCGATGCGGCCGGCCAGGACTGGGACGAGATATGGGGGCACACCGGCGCCCAGCGGAGATCTCCCAGCTAGGGTTATGCGCCCCGGATGAGCAGCGCCTTGAAGTCGGCTCGCGCCCGCTGCGCTTCGGCGCGCGCGACGTCGGAGGCATCGCCCATGCCGAAATAGCCGTGGATCAGGCCGGGGCCTTCATGGTGCTTGACGCGCACGCCGGCGGCTTCCAGGGCCCGGGCGTAGGCTGCGCCCTCGTCGCGCAGGGGATCGAACCAGGCGGTGGTCACGATGGCCGGCGCGACCCCGGCGAGGGAGGGTGCGCGGAGCGGTGACACCCGCCAATCGGTGGCGTGGTTGGCATCGGCGAGATAGTGACCGCAGAACCATTCCATCGTTGCGCGGGTGAGAAAGTAGCCCTCCGCGTTCTCGGCGCGGGAGGGATAGCGCGCGTTCTCTTGCGGATCGGCGTAACGGCCGAGGACATCGGTCACGGGATAGACCAGCAATTGTGCGGCGAGCCTAATGCCGGCATCGCGGCAGGCGATCGCAGTGGTCGCCGCCAGATTGCCGCCGGCGCTGTCGCCGGCCACGCCGAGGCGCCGCGCATCGCCACCAAATTCCGCGACGCGGCCAAAGACGTCGTTCACAGCGGCGAAGGCATCCTCAAAGGCGCCGGGAAAGCGCGTCTCGGGTGGGCGACGATAGTCGACCGAGATCACGACCGCGCCGGTCTCGATCGCAAGGTTGCGCGCCTGCCGGTCGTGGGTTTCGAGATCGCCCGCAACCCAGCCGCCGCCATGGAAGAACACCACGGTCGGTGCCGGCGTGGCGCCGACCCGATAGACCCGTGCGTCGAGCGGACCGGCACCGCCCTTCACCTTGATATCCTGCACGCTGTCGACGGGCGGAGGCGGGATGGCGGCGCGCGAGGCAGCCAGTGCGCGCAAGGAATCGCGGGCGCTCTGTGGCGTCATGACCGTGGGATCGCGCATCGGCATGAGCGGGATGATCTGGGCGATGACGGGATCGAGCGGCGCGGCCATGGCGAATCTCCTCGCGAGGTTCTTGGTCTTGCTTGCGGGCTAGCATAGGTTTTGCGCGGGGCATCGGCAACCGGCCGTGTGCCATGTCGGACGAACGGGCAGGGAGGTTCACGAGTGGAATTCGAAAAGCTGGTCCAATCGCGCCGCAGCGTACGCGGTTTCAGGAAGGACCCGGTGCCGCGCGCGGTGATCGAGGCGATCATCGAGAGCGCCAAGCGCGCGCCATCGTCGATGAACACCCAGCCCTGGCATGTCCACGTGCTCACCGGCAGTCCGTTGGAAGAGCTGCGCCGCCGCAACATGGAGGAGATGGTGGGCGGCGCCAAGGTCAAGCGCGACATCGTCAGCCATGGCGAGTACCAGGGCGTGCACCGCACGCGGCAGGTGGACATCGCCAAGAAACTGTTCGGCGCGATGGGAATCGCGCGAGACGACAAGCCGATGCGGCAGGACTGGGTGTTGCGCGGTTTCCGCCAGTTCGACGCGCCGGTTTCGCTGGTCCTGACCTACGACCGCGTGCTCGATCCGGGCGCAGTCTGCCATTTCGACCTGGGCGCGCTCTGCTACGGCATCGTGCTCGCGGCATGGGACCGCGGCCTCGGCTCCGTCATCAACGGGCAGGGCATCATGCGCTCGGACATCGTGCGCGAGGTCGCGAAGATTCCGGAGGACGAGGTCATCATGACCTGCGTCGCGATGGGCTATCCGGACGACGGCTTTGCCGCGAACACCGTGCGCTCGGACCGCGAGCACAACGACGAGTTCGTGCGTTACGTGGGTTTTGCCGACTAGCACGAGCAGGAGGAGATTATTCTCCAGCTGAAATTTTCGGTGCGGCGCTGCGAGCGGCCTCTTGCAATCTCGAAGATGCAGGAGGAACAATGTCCGGAGTGAGAGGTTTGTTGCTGGCGCGAGGGATTTGACATGCGGCGGCTGGCTAGCCTGGTTCGGCGGTTCTTCGGCCCGCGGATGCGGCGTCCGATCGATGATGATCCGAGTCTTCCTTTCACACCCGACGAGTTCGGCCGCCTCATTCGTAGCGGCAGGCACGAGGACATGAAGCTGCTGGCCGAGGGGTTGGCCTGCCGGTCCATTCGGCGCCGCGCCAGATATCGTGCGACGCACTAAAGCGCCGTGAGATCATGGAAGGCATCTCGCTTTGAGTTGTTACTTGAGCACAATCTCTCCGGAAGGCCGCTGCACACTTTCCGGATCATGCCCAAGCTGGTTTCGGCGGCACTCACCTCGTGAGTGCGACTTGCTTGAACGCGGTCACCAGCGCCTTCTCGAGCTTTCCGGTCATCCCGCATAATATCCCGTACGCTTCCGCGCGGGGCATGGTCGGCTTGTACTGCCGATGCTCGATCAGCGCTGCGAAGATGTCGGAGATCGTGAGCATCCGCACGATGTCGCCAATGCTATCGGCACAGAGGGCGTCGGGATAGCCGCTGCCGTCGAGATATTCGTGATGATGACGAACGGCATCGAGGATCTCCGGCGAGATCTTGTCGTGCCCCTTCAGAAACTCGTAGCCCGCGGCCGGATGGGTCTCGATCAGGGCGCGTTCCTGCGCATCGAGGCGGCCCGGCTTGTCGAGGAGGGAGAGCGGGATTTGCGCCTTGCCGATGTCGTGGAACATGGCCGCCGAGTAGAGGCGCTCCAGATCGGGTCTTCTGACGCCGAGGCTCAGGCCGAAGTCGATGGCGACCCCGGTCACGAGCAGGCAATGCTGATAGGTTCCTTCGTGGTGGCGCCGCACCGTCGTGAGCCATTCCGACAAACCATGTTCGGTGATGCGTTCGGCAATCTGGCGGCCGGCTTCCCTGGTGCCGTCGATATCGAGCGGCTGGCCGAGGGTGACCGCCGTGAACATCGAGGCGATCGCGGTTGCCGCAGTCTCGACAGCATCGTCGGATTGCGCAGTTTCGCTTGCTGACGCGGAGGACCGAGCCGGCGGATCGGACAGGGCGGACAGCAATTTGACCCGGTTGATCGTGCCGGGCAAGACGGTCGTCGCTCCCAGCGCGTAGGCCTGTGAAACGCCGACGTGAGACGCGTGCTCCAGGAGGAAGATTCGCTTCCTCGCTTTCGCCAGCTTGCCCGCCCGCTTCTTGATGGCCGCGATGTTGTCGACGTCGCGAAGCTCCGCGCGGATGACGATGGCGGACGGCACCTGTGACAGCTTGGCCTCGGCGTCCAGCCGTTCGCCTGCGACGGAGAACCGTTCCTCGAGAATCGAGCACACGCCCGCCAGCTTGTCGGAGGTATCGGCCAGCACATGCACGAAGGGGCGGGCCGCTTCACCTTCGCGGATGCCGTTACGGTCGACGGGCCTTAAGATGGTTCGCGCGTTCTGCACGGTTCGACCTGTGATTCCAGAAGTGCAATATGCCCGGATGAACTTCTCTGCCTATTTGGGATGATCGGAGTTCTGCGCCGCGGCCGCCGGTCCGCTCGCCGGCTTCCTCTTGCCATCTGCAGTGATGAAGTGAAGGCCCGCCGTGGTCCCGTCGATCCAGACGAGCTCGCAACGCCGATAGGCCAGTCCCGTCGACGATAGCAGCATGAAGAATTCCTTCGCCTGGAGCACGTCCAGCGTCCCCTCGACCTCGACTTTCGCGCCCGTCTGCGACACGTCGAGCAGAACGCAGCTGCGCCGCCATGTGCCGTCGGAGCCCATGAGGTTGACGGGATGCCTGTGGTCCATCCGCACGCGCGAAGCTTTGCGACCGTCGAACTTCATCGCCTAACTCCCATTTTTGCGCCGCGATTTTCCCGACTGCTCCCTTTGGCGTTTGCGGCGATTTCACCCCATCGCACCGTCCACTGGCTGGTCGACAGAAGCAGGGTCTCGAAAATGTGCTGCGCGCGTTCGCGCTCGGCGAAGGAGAGCCTGGTGCCGCTGCGGTTGCCGAGGATGGCAAGCGTCGTCTGCCAGTTCAGCCGCGAAGCCCGGCAGGCCATGACCAAGCCCTCGCAATCCTGATCGGTCATGACGCGCTCGATGATCTCGATCGGAGCCCCGGAGAGTACCGACAGCGCCGTGAACAGATTGGCGGTCTCGCCGCGGATGGCGAAGCGGTTCACCGTGGAATCGTTGAGCTTGCCGATGCGGTTGAGTGCGACGATCTCGGGCCTCGCGTTTGCGTAGTCAGCCGCGCAGGGCAGCTTGGGGGCGATCGACGCGGCAGCTTCTGGACGCGAGACCGGGAGCGCCTCTGGCTGCCTGCGGGCGTCCGGATCCGGTGCGGCCGACAGCAGTTTCCGCACGACCAGATCTGGCGTGTCAGGCCTGAGCGCCAGCGCCTTCGTGAGCTCGTCGTCCCCGGCGCACTTCTCGAGGAGCGCAGCGTAGCCGGCATCGGAGAACAGTGCTCCTGCATTGCCGATCAGCGCGAGGTGGACGGCCCGGTCGCCTGCCTTGACGAGCGCCCCCGTCAGTGGCGGCTCGATCAAATCGCGAGCGGCGATCGCGAGCTGTTGCCGCCTGCCGCGCGAGGTCGCGATTGCCTCGAGATCCGAGGTGGACAGGGCCGGTGATTTGAGCAGGACTGGACAGGCCACGTCCGGATCGTCGTGTGAGGCGAGACGTCGTAAGGTCTGCGGCGGCGCTGCCTTCAACTCGGCAAGCGCATGGCTGAGTTGAACAAGCGCAACGGCCTCGACCCGGTCTGTCAGTCGCAGCAGCACACCATCGGTGACTCCGGCGAGCAGCTCCTGAGACCGGTCGCCGCTGCCGGTGAGCAACTGCACAATGCCGGACAGGATGCGGGCGCAGCGGTCGAGCGGACACGCTGCTACCGCATCCTCCAATTCGACCAAAATATCAGTAGGCGAGTTTGCCTTCATGGCAGCAGCCTGAATTGAAATGAACTTGACGATCAAACGACGTCATTGAGCCTCACGGACATTAATTTGAATTTTAGGTACCGACGGCTGCGGTATTTCCGCACCGTCCGGGGAGCCAAAAACGCTATCGAAATTCGGCGAGACGGGGCGCCCCGGCTTGTCCCTGCAATTAGCCCCCTCGCCAATTGCTCCGGACAAGTTAAGATTGATCATCGGGGCCTAGCGTAAAGCCGAAGGGGAAGCCAACCGGCGTGGTCGCCGGACGCGCGCCAATTGCGGCGCCGCGGTTCATCTCGCCATGAACAGTATTGATGATGTGCCGGGGTCGGCACTCAAAACGTTTCGCTTTTCAGACGTCGACGAATTTCGAAGCGCCATACGCGGGTTGAATTTCGAATTCACACCTTTCGTACGGAAGATTTCGGCCGAGCAGACGATCCTGTCCTTACCCGGCTGCGACGTGAATCTGACGCACGCCTTTCCTCGGGTGGTCGACGCGCAGCTCGTGGAGAATTGCACGGCGATTGGCTTCACGATGGACGACCTCAACGTGCCCATCCGCTTCAACGGCTCGCAACGTGCGCGACCGGTCGTGGTCATTGGCAGCAGTGGCGCCGGCTACACCACCATCGAGGAGGTGCAGCGTCAGATCGCCTCGGTGGTTTTCAGGCCGGAGGTAGGGGGACGTGGTTGGCCGCCTACGCCATCCAGCTTCAAGATTTTCGAGATCTCCGCGGACGGCTTGCAGCGGCTGCGCAGCGTGGTTCGCGAGGTGCTGGCCGAGGCCGCCGGCCCCGTGGAGGTGCCGGAGCTTTCATTGAAGGGCGCGGCGATGAGGGAGTCCTTGCTCGCAGCCGTTGATGAAGCCCTCCACAGCGTCGTTTCGGCCCGCTGGACGCTGGCCCCAAACGACGGACGGAGTTTCAGGATCTTCCAGGAGATCCGCTCGCTGCTCTCCGACCTGTCGCAGCCGATCTACAGCGACGAGATCGCGCACAAGCTGGGGCTGTCCGTTCGCACCATGCACGACGTGGTCCGCCGCTATCGCGGCATGAGCCTGCACCGTTACCTGCGCCTGCGCCGGTTGTGGCTGGTGCGCCGGCAGCTTCTGGCCGGGGCGGAGAGCGTCAAGGCGGTCGCGCTGGCGTTCGGCTTCTGGCATCTGAGCGATTTCTCCCGAAGCTACCGCAACCAGTTCGGAGAGACGCCGTCGCAAACGCTGGAGCGCGGACGCGGCCGATAGCGCGCCAGAAAATCGAGTAGGGCCGGGCGACGGTTTCGTGCTACCGTTTGGTCATGAGCAACCGCATCCTCGTCCTCTACGGGTCATACCGTTCCGACCGCATGGGCACCCGCCTTGCGAATTTCGTCATCAATCGGCTGCGCGACCGCGGCGACGACGTCGAATTCATCGACGCCAAGGCGATCGGCCTGCCGATGCTGGACCGCATGTACAAGGAGCACCCGAAGGGCTCGGCGCCCGCCGAGATGGAGAAGCTGGCCGGGCAGATCCGCGATGCCGACGGATTCATCTTCGTCACCGGCGAGTATAATTGGGGCATTCAGCCGGGGCTGAAGAACCTCACCGACCATTTCCTCGAAGAGTGGTTCTGGCGCCCGGCCGCGATCGTGAGCTATTCCGCCGGCCGCCTGTCCGGCGCGCGTGCCGCGACCGCATGGCACGGCACGCTGTCCGAGATGGGCATGGTGGTGGTGTCGAGCACCATTGGCGTCGGCCCGATCGCGCAGACGCTGTCGGCGGAGGGGGAGCCGATCGGCGAGGGCGGCAAGGCGCTGGAGCGCTCGTTCCCGCGCTTTGCCGACGATCTCACCTGGTGGATCGAGGCGGCGAAAGCGCAGCGGGCGCGCAAGGCGCCGCCCTACTGACGTCGCGTTGCGGGCTACGAATCCGTCCTCCTACGCGGCCCTGACCTCGCTGAGGAAGCGGTCGAACTGTCCGGCGAGGTCGCGCGACTGCGTGGAAAGCTGTTCGGCTGCGCCCAGCACTTCCCTGGCGGCAGAGCCGGTGTCGTCGGCGGCGCGCTGCACGCCCGAGATGTTGGTGTTGACCTCCTGGGTGCCGCGGGCGGCTTCCTGAACGCTGCGGGCGATCTCCTTGGTGGCCGATCCCTGCTCCTCGATCGCTGCGGCAATCGCGGTGCCGATCTGGTCGATTTCGCTGATGACCTCGGCGACGTTGCGGATTGCGGCGACGGTCTCGTCGCTCGCGGTCTGGATCGCGGTGATCTGCTCGGAGATTTCTGTCGTGGCCTTGGCGGTCTGGCCGGCCAGCGACTTCACTTCGGAAGCCACCACGGCAAAGCCGCGGCCGGCATCACCGGCACGGGCGGCCTCGATGGTCGCGTTCAGGGCGAGCAGGTTGGTCTGCTCGGCAATGCTCTGGATCAGCGTGACGACGTCGCCGATCTTCTGGGCTCCCTCGGCAAGGGTACGCGCGGTGTCGCCGGTGCGGCGGGCGTTGTCGACCGCGCGGGCCGCGATCTCGGTCGATTGCGCGACCTGGCGGCCGATCTCGGCGATCGAGGAGGTCAGCTCCTCGGTGGCGCTGGCGACCGTCTGGACGTTGGTCGAGGTCTGCTCGGACGCGGCGGCGACCACTGCGGCCTGGCTGTTGGTTTGCGCCGCGGTCGAGGTCATCGACTGTGCGGTGCTTTCCATGGTCGCCGAGGCGCGGGACAGGCCGCCGACCAGCTCGGTGACCTTGGCCTCGAAGGCGCGGGTGAGCTCGTCGAGCGCCTGCGCGCGACGCATCTTGCCGTCGTTCTCCGCCTGCTTCTCGGCCGCGAGCCGGTCAGCCCTGATCATGTTGTCCTTGAACACCTGCACCGCCGCCGCCATTGCGCCGATCTCGTCGGAGCGCTCGGCGCCGGGGATGCTGTCGTCAACCTCGCCGTCGGCGAGCCGCGACATCCGCGTCGTCAGGGTCACGATCGGAGCGCAGACGCGGCGGCGAACCATCACGATGAGGCCGACGCTCGCGATGAGCACGGCGACGAGGCCGGCGAGCGCGATCGTGAAGCTGGTGCGCGCGGCGGAGGAAGCGTCGGCGAGGATATGCTCGGCATTGTCGTAAAGAGCATCGCGAACGCCGATGATCGAGCCGAGACCTTTTTGTGAGGCTGCGTAATAGGTCTCGACGTCGTGCTCATATTTGCCGCTGATCGCACCGTCCTTGACCATCTTGAGCTCGCGTCCGAATTCCTCGACATAACGCGAATTCATGGCCTCCAATGCTGCGCCGACATTGGCCGGGGTCGCCGGATGGCCGCGCAGCTCCATCAGGGCCATCACGATCTGGTCGCTTCGGCCCTGCATGCGGGCAACGTCCGCCTTCTCGGCGTCGGTTGCAACCTTCTTGCCGCCAACGAGGTTCTTGTGGACGCTGGCATTGAGGCCGCCGATGTCGCGCAGCGTCATGGCGATGTTGGCGTAGTTGGCCTGGCGGAAGGCATCGCCGTTGAGGATCGCCATGCGGCGAACCTGCTCGTTGAGCAAGGCGGTGACGCCGGCGTTGAGCACCGCATTGTCGGCTACGACCTTCCTGGCGGCATCCTTGCGTGCCTCCGCGGGTCCTGCGATCGCCTTGTCGATGGCCTCGCGCAGTGCCGTGAACTTCGAGTTGATGGCGTCAATCTCGGTACCGATGGCGTTGCCGTCGTCGAGCGAGCCCGGCAGCTCCTTGCGCAGAGCATTCATCTTGTCGCGGGCGCCATCGGTCTGCTTGCGCAGCTTGTCATGTCCGGAGAGCTGTGCCGGATCAACGGTGGCCGGTCCGTAGAGGATATTGGTTGCAAAGCCGCGCTCGGGGTTGAGGTAACGCGGGATGTCGCTGACCGCGCGGACGATCGCCAGGCGGCCCTCGGCTTCGCTGATCCGTTCCATGGTCTGGTATTTCGTCACGGCGACGTAGACGGCGAGGCCGCCGCCCACGGTCGAGAGCGAGACGATGGCGCTGGTCAGGAGCGTACCGATTTTCATGATCTGTCCGGCAATTGATGGAGAACTATATTTTGCCCGGACGTTAGGCGGTCCGTGTTAATCGCGGGTTACGCTGCCGGTCCGATCAACTCAGCCGGGTGCCCGGTCGAGCTGGGACAGGATCTCCAGCGTGGCGCGGTCGCGTTCGCCCGCAAAATATCGGGCAATCGCCTGATCGAAGATCGGCTCGTCGGACACCGCACCGAACAGCGTCATCGACGAGCGGAATTTGGCGTCATCCGGAGCCCCGAGGATCGCGTTGATGGTCCGCCCCTCGACGGCGAGTACGAGCCTCGTGCACTCGATGAGGCGCGCCCCGAGGACGGGGTGGGCGAGATAGGCCTTCGCCTCCGCGCGGGAGCCGATCGCGTAGCGTTGCGACATGGCGCTGAAGCCGAGGCCGGCGACCTGCGGGAAAATGAACCACATCCAGTGAGTCTGCTTTCGTCCCCGGCCGAGTTCGCCCTGGACGTCGCGATAGACCGGGTCCTGGGCTCGGACAAAGCGTTCTAGATCGAAAGGGTCGGTCATTGGATACCTTGGCAGGCCTTTGCGCCGCGATTATGCCTAACTTTTGGCTCCCAATGTGGTAGCTGGTATAGAGTCTCTCCGGGTGGGGGTGGGTAGCCCCCGGGGGTCGATTTGGGGATCTGATGGTTTCCGACGCAGCACATGCCGAGAGGCTGTTGTCGCGCCGCCGTGTCGGGCGGGCCGAGACGATTCTGCTGTCTCTGGCGGCAGTCGCGCTGGCATTGGGTGCTGCCGCGTGGGTCGCGGATATCGGCGATTCGAGTCCGTTGGTCTCCGCCGCGCTGCCGCCGGCCAATGCCCCTTCATTCGAGGACCGTTTCGCGTCGGCGTCCGGCAGCCCGACGCCACGCGAGCTCGGCCTGCGGGTGTTGGAGCGCTCCACCGTGAATGCGGTCCAGTTGAAGCTGCGGGACGCCAAGGCGATGCTCGCGCAGAAGCTCCAGGGCGATGACTGGCGCTCGATGCTGACCGACGACGACGGGAGCGCGGAGGACGAGCGGAGGTCCTCGCACCGTGCCGACGCCATCCCAATGCCGCGCTCGCGTCCGGTCCAGGCGGACCTGGCCGCCCAGATCGCCTCCAGTCAGGCCTATGCCGATACCGGTTCCCGGGCCGACAACCGCAATTTCTTCGAAAGATTCACCGACAAGATCAAGCTGGCCTCACTGACGCCCAGCGACGGCCTGTTCGGAAAGGCGCCGGATCTCGCCGCCCTCGGCTACGATTCGCGGACGGCGGTCTATGACATCTCGGCCAAGGCGGTCTATCTGCCGAGCGGGGTCACGCTGGAAGCGCATTCCGGCTTGGGTGCGCTGATGGATGATCCGCAGTATGTCGACCGGCGCATGGTCGGCGCGACACCGCCTGCCACCTACGACCTGAAGCCGCGCGAGAAGCCGTTCCACGGCGTCCGTGCGCTGCGCATGACTCCGGTCGAAGGCACCAGCGCGCTCGGCCGTGTCGGTCTGCTCACGCACAGCTACTTGCTCGGACCGCGCGGCGATTCCAACGGCTGCGTCTCGATCAAGGACTATGATCGTTTCCTCAAGGCCTACGACAATGGCGAGTTCAACCGCCTGGTCGTGGTGCCGAGCCTGCGCGGCGCGACGACCGCTTCGCAGCGCGCGAGCACCGATTCCTGATATTCGCCTGCGACGGCGGGGCTGCCGTTTCCCCTTCGTTAAGCCGTCCTCGTCCAGAAGCAGCCCATGAGTGATCCCTCAAGTTCCGAAACACCGCTGCGCACGACGTTCAAGATCAAGCTGAACGGCGATACGCTGGCGATCGCGACCGTCGGTCAGGCCTATCAATTCCTCACCAACTTCAAGTCGGTCGAGTGGATGGAATTCCGCTCCCTGCACGAGGACGCCGTCGCAGCCCTGGAAGGTGCTGCCGGTAACGCCATGCTGGCCGTGCAGGCAACCAACGCCGTGCGGGCGCTGTTCGTGAGTGCCAAGCTGCTTTGAGGGCTTTTCAGCTCACAGTCTCGGCCCGGATGCAGCCCGGGAAGGGGTTGCCGCGGATCGATAGCCCTGCGCTTGCGTCCGCCCGCGCTCCAGGCCTTCTCCTCGCATCTTGAACTCCGCTACAGGAACGGGCAAACGGTCCGCGACCGCAAGTCCATAAGTTTGAAACTGACTTTCAGGGAGAGCCTCATCATGAAACGCCGTACATTCCTCAAGGGCGGTGCAGTCGCCGGTGCGACGACGCTGGTTGCTGCACCTGCGATCGCGCAGAGCATGCCCGAGATCAAATGGCGCCTGACCTCGAGCTTCCCGAAGTCGCTCGACACCATCTACGGCACGGCGCAGACCTTTGCGAAATACGTGGCCGAGGCCACGGACAACAAATTCCAGATCCAGACCTTTGCGGCCGGCGAGATCGTTCCGGGCCTCCAGGCGCTCGATGCCGTCAGCACCGCCTCGGTGGAGATGGCGCAGACGCCGCTCTACTTCTACATCGGCAAGGAGCCGGCGCTGGCCTATGCCACCGGTGCGCCGTTCGGCATGAACCATCGCCATCAGGAATCGTGGTGGCACTTCGGCGGCGGTGCCGATCTCACCAACGAAGCGCTCAAGCCGTTCAAGGCGCACGCCATCCTCTGCGGCAATTCGGGCACTCAGATGGGCGGCTGGTTCCGCAAGGAGATCAAGACCGTCGACGACCTCAAGGGTCTCAAATTCCGCATCGCCGGCATGGGCGGCCATGTGCTGGCGCGGCTCGGGGTCGTCCCGCAGCAGATCGCCGGAGGCGATATCTATCCGGCGCTGGAGAAGGGCACGATCGACGCGGTCGAGTTCGTCGGCCCCTATGACGACGAGAAGCTCGGCTTCCAGAAGGTCGCCAAGTACTACTATTTCCCCGGCTGGTGGGAAGGCGGCGCCATGCTGCACATGATCGTCAACGACGAGAAATGGGCCTCGCTGCCCAAGCAGTATCAGGCCATCGTCAACCAGGCAGGATCGGCGGCCGGTGCCTGGATGCTGGAGAAGTATGACAGCGTGAATCCGGCAGCGTTGAAGCGGTTGATCGCCAATGGCGCGGAACTGAAGGCGTTCCCGCAGCCGGTGATGGAAGCCTGCTACAATGCGACCCAGGACCACCTGAACGAACTCGCCGCCAAGAGCGCCTTGTTCAAGCGGACCAAGGAGAGCCACGACGCCTACATGAAGGAGCTCCTGTTCTACACGCAGATCGCCGAGAACTTCTACGACAACTATCTGCTGAGCAAGACGCGCAACAAGACCTGAGCGGAAGAACCGGGCGCGGTCTTCAGGCCGCGCACCGTCATTCAGGGGCGCGCCTCTTGGCGCGACCCCGGAATCCATTTCACGCGTGTTTTGCTGCCCGATGGATTCTCAGATGCGCAATTGCACATCGTGGTTCGCGACTTCGTCGCGCCCCGGACTGACAGCGGAACGGCGCTCTACGCCGTTCCCAACCCCAGCTTCGCGTAGATCCGCCTTGCATAGGCACCGAACGCGTCCGTGGTCTTGAGCGGCAGGTCGCGCGGGAAGGGCAGGTCGATCGCGAAGTAATCGGCCATCTTCGCCGGGCCCGCCGTGAGCACGGCGCAGTGCGAGGACAGGAAGACGGCTTCCTGAATTGAATGCGTGACGAAGATGATGGTCTTGCCGCTCTGGCGCCAGATCTTCAGCATCTCCAGATTCATCTGCTCGCGCGTCAGCGCATCCAGTGCGCCGAACGGCTCGTCCATCAGGATCAGCTTTGGATCGTGAATGAAGGCGCGCGCGATCGCCGTGCGCTGCTGCATGCCGCCGGAGAGCTGCTGCGGGTATTTCTGTTCGTAACCGGCGAGCCCGACCAAATTGAGCAGGTCACGCGCCCGTTCGCGCGCGGCTTTCATGGGAAGGCCGACGATCTCGGCCGGCAGCAGCACGTTGTCCAGAATGGTTCGCCATTTCAGCAGGAGCGCCTGCTGGAACACCATGCCGATGTCGCGGGTGGGATCGAACGGGCTGCTGGCATTGCCGATTTTCACGCTGCCGCCATCGGCGCCGTGCAGCCCGGCCAGGATCTTCATCACGGTGGTCTTGCCGCAGCCGGAGGGGCCGACCAGCGAGACCAGCTCACCTTCCTGCACGTCCATGGTGACGTCGGACACCGCGAGAAAGTCGGTGCCGCCGCTGCGATAGACCTTGCGGACGCCCTGCAGGCTGATGAAAGGGGCCGAGCTCATGCCAGCCATCTGTCCAGGTTTGCGGCGACGAAGGCATCGTCGCTGAGGTCGGCGTGCTCGCGCGTGACGCGATCGATCTCTTCCTTCTGACCGGGGCTGAGGCCCTCGTTCGGATCGAGGCACCACAGGCCCTTCATCAGGCCCTGGCGCCGCAGCACTTCATGGCAGCCGGCGATGCAGCCGTGGAAATTGTTGGCGACGTCGAAGAAGGCGCTGTTGCAATCGGTGACGCGGGCATCGAGCGCCAGCAGATCGGCGGGCACGCTGTCCTTGTGACGCGCCGCCTTGCAGCGCTCGAACTGTTTGATGGCGCTTGCGGTCCACACCGACCAGTGGCCGAGCAGGCCGCCCTTGAAGTAGGTGCGGGTGGTGACGCCGTTATCGCGCAGGTCGAACGGCAGCACCAGGTCGAGCAGGATGTGGTCGTCATTGCCGGTGTAGAGCGCGACGCGATCGAGCGCACCGGCGGCTGCGACGCCGCGGAGCACGTCGAGGGTCCTGTAGCGGTTGAACGGCGCGATCTTGATCGCGATGACGTTGTCGATCGAGGCGAAGCGTTGCCAGAACCGGCTGGACAGGATGACGCCGCCGACGGCGGGCTGCAGGTAGAAGCCGACCAGCGGGATCTCGGCGGCGACGGACGTGCAATGCGCGATGATCTCGTCCTCGGACGCATTCTTCATCGCGGCGAGGCTGAGCAGGCCGGCGTGATAGCCGATATCCCGTGCCGTACGGGCTTCGGTGACCGCCTGCTTCGTCGGACCCGCGAGGCCCGCAACCAGCGCCAGCGGACGCTTGGTCCAGTTCGCGGCAGTCTCGGCGGCAAGCTCCAGCACGGGGCGATAGAGGCCGACGTCGCGGATCGCGAATTGCGTCGTGTGCACGCCGACGGCGAGGCCGCCCGCCCCGGCGTCGACGTAATAGCGCGTCAGCGCGCGCTGACGCGTCTTGTCGAGCTGGCGCTCGGCGGTGAGCGCGAGAGGATGCGCAGGCAGCACGGTGCCCTCGGCGATCAGCTTGCGGATGTCGCTGTTGATCTGGCTGTGGTGCATGATGTCCTATCCGAATTCAGGGCCGGCGACGGCGAATGGCGTTTCCTTCGCGGCATTGGTGGCGGGGCCGAACCGCATGCGCTGGAACGGTCGCTCGATGGTCCAGCCAGAGGCCGTCAGGCCGTCCAGGAACTGGCTTTGCGATGCGACGGCGTCGATCAGGAGCGGGCTGGTCTCCGATGCTGCGATCGCGCCAACAAGGGCCAGCCCATCGGCAGCATCATCGGCGAATAACGGGCCGATATGGCGCGCGGTTCTGCCGTCGCGGACCAGCGCGATGCATCCGTTTGCGGCGACGATGCGTGACCCCGGGCGCTGTGCGAAGGCGGTCAGCAGGGCGGTGCGGTCGAAACCGCCGGCGCGCCGGTCGCGGGCACAAAGCGCCTCGATCGTTGCGGCCGATGGCGCCGGCGCGGATGACGGCGCGGGGTTGACCAGCTTCAGTCGTCGTAATTGCAGGGTCGGCGTGAACCCGAGCGGACCATAGACCTTGGCGCCGTCAGGCGTCGCATCGAGCCAGCTCGTCAGGCCGCTCTTGCGCGCCGTTTCCATGCAAGCGTCGACGAGACGTGTTGCCAAGCCGCGGCGGCGATGGGTGCCCGATACCAGCACCATGCTGATCCAGGCGTTGTTGCCTGAATAGGGCAGCAGCGCCGCGGTCGCGACCAGTCGGGCGCCGTCGCGGATGCCGAACACGACTCCGTCGCGCAGGAAGATGCGCCAGTCCTCTTCGGTCTGGTTCCAGTGCGCTTCCGTCGAGAGCGCCAGCCCGGCGATCTCATCCTGCTCGCCGAGCTTGATGACGGGCGGGCCGTCAGTAGCGTCCATCGCGCACCTCGTATTTGGTGGGCTTGCCGAGGCTCGGCATGGCGCGCGAGACCCAGTCCGCCGTCCAGGCGATCAGCTGCTCGGTGTCGACGACGGGCAGACCAAACAATTCGACCGCCCTGGACGTGTCGGTCAGCCATGCGGTCGGCTCTTCCTTGCCCGTCAGTACCGGCGCACGGCCGAACCTCGCGCCGAATTTCTGCGCGAGATCGCGCACCGCCAGGATCTCGTGGCCGCTGACATTGATCGGGGAAGTCGGCGTCGTGCAATGGGCGAGGCAGCGCAACGCCTGCGAGGACGCATCGCCCTGCCAGATGAAGTTGACATGGCCGAGGCTGACGTCGATCGGAGTACCCGTGAGCACTTTCGTCGCGATGTCGTGCAGCACGCCATAGCGCATGTCGATCGCGTAATTGAGGCGGAACAGCCGCCCCGGCGTTCCGAACTTGCGCGAGAAATATTCGAACATGCGCTCGCGGCCGACGCAGGACTGGGCGTACTCGCCGGGCGGGTTCGGCGCCATGTCCTCGGTCGAACCTTTGCCGTCGACAGGCACGAACGGATAGATGCAGCCGGTCGAGAACGCCACGATGCGCGAGGAGGGGAAGGCCTGCGCGACCAGCGCCGGCACATGCGCGTTCATCGCCCAGGTCAGCGACAGATCGCCCTCGGCGCCGAACTTGCGGCCGGCCATGAAGATGATGTTCGGCGCCTTCGGCAAGGCCTGGATCGCGCGCTCGTCCATCAGGTCGCAATTGATGGTCTCGACGCCGCGCGCGTGCAGCCAGTCCTTCACACCGGGTTCGCTGAAGCGGGCGACGCCGATCACGCGGCGGTCGGGCGTGGCGGCTTTCGCCAGCCCCGCCAGCGTCGGCCCCATCTTGCCGGCGACGCCGAGGATCATGATGTCGCCGTCGACCTTCTCGAGGTCGTCGATCAGCGCCTGCGTCGGCCGGCACAGCAGCTCGTCGAGAGCGGCGATATCGGGAATGGTCTTCGGCAGCGTCTGGCGGGTGAGCAGCATGGATCTTTCCAGTCCTAGTTCTGCCTGGCGTCGCCGACCACGAACATGCGTTCGAGGGCCAGCACCAGGCCATAAAGGGCGACCCCGAGCAGCGTCAGCAGCACGACCGCCATCACCATCGCGGGCGTATCGAGGGAGGATTGCACCTGGATCATGAGGTAGCCGAGCCCGCGCTCGGAGGCGATGAACTCGCCGACGATGGCGCCGGCGACCGCGAGGATGGCGCCGACCTTCATGCCGGAGAAGATGTAGGGCAGCGATCCCGGCAACTGGATCTTGCGGAACAGAGTCCAGCGCGAGCCGCGCAGCGATTTGACGAGATCGAGCAGATCAGGCTCGACCTCGCGCAATCCTCGTGCGGTGGTGAGCAGGATCGGGAAGAAGCAGATGCTGAAGGCGATCAGGATGTTCGGGACGATGCCGTAGGAGAACCAGACGATGAAGAGCGGGCCGAGCGCGACCTTCGGGATCATGTTAAGCGTCACGAACAGCGGCAGCAGCACGAGGCTCAGCAGCGGCGCCCAGCTGAAGATCACCGCGAGCGTCACGCCGACGAAGGCGCCCAGCGCGAAGCCGCCGAGGATCTCGATCGCCGTCACCAGCGTGTTGGCGCCCCAGGCATAGCCCGAGGTTCCCAGCGTCTGCACGGTAGCGAGCGGCGAGGGCAGGATGAATTTCGGAACCTGGAACGCGTCGACCGCGACTTGCCAGAGCACGAGCACGGCAAGGTGCACGATCAGGACGATCGCAAAGCTGCGTGCCGCGCGTGCCCGGTCGGCTGTCACGTCCTGCTCCCTGTTGTCCGTGGCCTCGCCGCCACGATGTCAGCCTAGCCGGCCTCGGGACAAGTTTCAACCAGTTGGTTGATTATGGCCGAAGCGAGTGCAGCACCAGATCGGCGACGTGGCGCCGGCGGGCGCGGCGTGCGGTGCGGCTCGACAGGTCCTTGCCGAAGATCGCCGACAGCGTCGGTGTGTTCGAGAAGAAGAAATAGCTGAGGCCGGCAATGGAGATATAGAGCTGGACCGGATCGATCCCCTTGCGGAACACGCCCGCGCGCACCCCCTCGTTGAGGATGTGCGAGACGCTTCTGACGAGCGGTGAGTGCATTGCTTCCAGGCGGGTCGAGCCCCGGACATGGCGGGCGCCGCCGCGGTTCTCGTCGTTCAGAAGCACGATGAAATCGGGGTTCGCCGCGAGATGGTCGAACGAAGCCTCGATCAGCTTGCGGATCGCCTTCTCCGGCGGCAGGCCTTCGAGATTGAGCCTGCGCTCCTGCTCGCGGATATCCTCGTAGACCCATTCGAGCACGGCGAGGTAGAGCGCGTCCTTGTCTCCGAAGTAATGATAGACGAGCTGCTTGTTGACGCCGGCGCGCTCGGCGATCTCGTCGACGCGGGCGCCCGCAAGGCCGTGCCGGGCGAATTCCTGGCGCGCCGCGGTCAGGAGCTTCTTGCGGGTGGCGACGGGGTCGCGGCGCTGCGGCGCGGTGTCGCCGGATCGTTTTGCGGGCATTTCCAACCAAACAGTTGACAAGTGGAGGGCGGGCTTGTTGCATTGGTATCGTCACATGGGGAGAGCGACAAGCCGGGTCGCGGCAATGAGGAGAGATGCGATGAAGCGTTTGCAGGCGGCGGGCTCGGCCCTGGTGTTGGCCTTGGGGCTCGGCGTGTCGGCGGTGCCCGCCCAGGCGGGAGAGGCCGTCAATCTGATCCTGAACTGGACGCCGACGGCCGACCACTCGCCGTATTATTACGCCAAGGCGCAGGGCTGGTACGAGAAGGCGGGCATCGATCTCACCATCGAGACCGGCAAGGGCTCCGGCGTCTCCGCCGCGAAGGTCGGCTCCGGCGGCTCGCCGTTCGGCGTCGCCGACCTCGCCACCATGCTGGTGGCCAAGAGCAAGGGCGCCGACACCGTCGCGGTGATGAGCGTCTATGCCAATACCGGCCAGACCTTCTACTGGCTGAAGAGCTACGGCGTGAATGGCGTCAAGGATTTCGCCGGCCACAAGATCGGCAATCCGCCCGGCGATGCCTCGCGCGTGATGTGGCCGGCCTTCGCCAAGGCCGCCGGCCTTGCGCCCGACTCCGTCGGCTTCGTCAATGTCGGGCCGACCGCGAAGATCGCGGCGCTGAAGAGCCACACCGTCGACATCATCAGCGACTTCTACAACGAGCACGATCTGAAGGTGATCGAGTTCGGCCAGGACCTCGGCTACCTCAACTGGAAGGACATCGGGCTCAACCCGTACGGCAATTCGCTGATCGTCAACGGCGCCTACTTGCAGAAGAATCCGAAGGTTGTCGAGGACTTCGTGCGGGTCACGCAGAAGGCGTTCGCGGCGTGCGTCGCCGACGTCAACCCGTGCCTGAAGGCGCTGTTGGACCAGGTCTCGGGCCTGGACAAGGCGAACCAGGAGCGCCAGTGGGAGCGCATCAAGTTCCTGATGACGGACGAGTTCACGACGACCAAGGGGCTCGGCTGGATCGACGGTGAGCGGATGAAGAAGGACTACGAGCTGGTGCAGACCTATCTCGGCATGGAGAAGCCGTTCGACGTGACGACGGCGTTCACGACCAAGATGCTGGATCCGAGCATCAAAATGGATGCGAGCAAGGTGAAGAAGTGAGCGGCGCCTGACCGCTCGCTGCGTCAGCCCTTCTTCATGTCGTAGACGTGCTCCGGTCCGGGAAAGGCGCGCGACCGCACGTCGGCGGCATAGCGTTCGATCGCCGCTTCAATGGCCGGACCGAGGTCGCCGTAGCGGCGAACGAATTTGGGCGTTCGTGGCGAAAGCCCGAGCATGTCCTCCAGCACGAGTACCTGGCCGTCGCAGGCTGCGCTCGCGCCGATCCCGATGGTGGGGATCGCGATCGCTTCCGTGATCTTGCGCGCCAACGGCTCGGCCACGGCCTCAACGACGACTGAGAACGCACCCGCATCGGCGACCGCCTTTGCATCGTCCTCGATCGGCCCCCAGTCGATCTCGCTGCGTCCCTGGGCGCGAAACGAACCGAGCGTGTTGATGGATTGCGGCGTCAGGCCGATATGACCCATCACCGGAATGCCGCGCCCGGACAGGAATGCAATGGTTTCCGCCATGCGGACACCGCCTTCAAGCTTCACCGCGCCGCATTGGGTTTCCTTCATGATCCGTACCGCGGAATTGAATGCCTGCTCCTTGGAGGCTTCATAGGATCCGAACGGCATATCGACGACGACCAGCGCTCGCTTCGATCCTCGCATCACCGCCGCGCCCTGAAGGATCATCATGTCGAGCGTGACCGGCACGGTCGTCTCGAAGCCGTGCATGACGTTACCAAGGGAATCGCCCACCAGAATGACGTCGCAATGCTGATCCACCAGCGCTGCCGTGTGCGCATGATAGGAGGTCAGCATGACGACCGGCTCGCCGTGCTTGCGGGCGCGGATATCCGGCGCGGTCTTGCGTCTGATGGACGACTGAATTGACATGATGGGCTCCGTCTGCGGGACGCGCATCGAAACCAGTTGGTACCACGGTGTCAATCCGGCAAGCGGGCCTGCAACCACATGGATGGCATGACATCCGAAGGACGTAGGGCATGCTCCGCTTGCCGTGACTGCTCGCAGCGCGACCCGGACACGGCAGCCGTGGCTGGTTCACGTTCCCACGTCACGCCCTGGGGAAATTAACTGACCGTTAACCATGTCGGCCGCATCGTTAACCATTCAATAACAGGGAACGAGTCGGCCGCCATGGAGGCTGCAGTCAAACCTCAACGCCAAATGGTGCGCCTGCGCGGGCGCTCCTATGTGGCCTTTGTTTTCACGCCGACGGTTCCGGTGCAGGACTGGCTGCATGAGATCGACGCCACCATTGCGCGCTCGCCGGGATTTTTCGCCGGACGGCCCGTGGTGATCGATCTGTCCTCGGTGGAGCTCAGCCAGGCCGGCATCGGCCATCTGCTCACAAGTCTTCAGGACCGCAACATCCGCGTGCTCGGCATCGAGGGCGTGGAGGAGGGAAGGCTGACTCCCATGATGCCGCCGCTGCTGTCCGGCGGACGCAGCTGCGTGGTGGAACCGAGCGCGCCGAAGAAGGCCGACGCGAAGGTCGAGGTCAAGCCGACTTCATTGCTGCTGGAACACCCCGTACGCTCTGGCCAGACCGTGATCTTCCCGGACGGCGACGTCACCATTCTCGGCTCGGTCGGGTCCGGCGCCGAGGTCGTCGCCGGCGGCTCCATCCACGTTTACGGCGCGCTGCGCGGCCGCGCCATGGCGGGCGTGAACGGTCACACCAGCGCGCGCATCTATTGTCAGAAGATCGAAGCCGAACTGCTTGCAATCGATGGGTTTTACCAGACAGCCGACGACATCGACGAGGCCTTGCGCGGCCGGCCGGCCCAGGCCTTCCTGCAGGGCAACACCATGCGAATTACTGCGCTGAACTGACCAGAAGGAGATAATTGAGATGGCCAAGGTACTGGTCGTGACATCAGGCAAGGGTGGGGTCGGCAAGACCACCACCACGGCCGCGCTGGGAGCGGCGCTCGCACAGCGCGGCGACAAGGTCGTCGTCGTCGATTTCGACGTCGGTTTGCGCAACCTCGATCTCGTCATGGGCGCCGAGCGCCGCGTCGTGTTCGACCTCATCAACGTGGTACAAGGCGTTGCCAAGCTCCCGCAGGCACTGATCAAGGACAAGCGGCTGGAGAATCTCTGGCTGCTGCCGGCCTCGCAAACACGCGACAAGGACGCGCTGACGGAAGAGGGCGTCGGCAAGGTCATTGCCGACCTGCGCAGCCGTTTCGACTGGGTGATCTGCGACAGCCCGGCCGGCATCGAGCGCGGCGCTTCCATGGCGATGCGCTTCGCCGACGAGGCCGTGATCGTCACCAATCCGGAGGTCTCCTCGGTGCGCGATTCTGACCGCATCATCGGCATGCTCGATTCCAAGACCATGCGGGCCGAGAAGGGCGAGCGCGTCGAGAAGCACATCCTCATCACCCGCTACGATCCCGCCCGCGCCGCGCGCGGCGAGATGCTGACCATCGACGACATCCTCGAGATCCTCGCTACGCCCCTGCTCGGCATCATCCCCGAGAGCCAGGACGTGCTGCGCGCCTCCAACGTCGGCACGCCCGTCACGCTGTCGAATGCGGACGGCGCACCGGCTCGCGCCTATATCGACGCGGCGCGGCGGCTGTGCGGCGAAACGATCGCCATGCAGGTGCCGGCCGAGCGCAAGGGCTTCATGGACCGCCTGCTGCGACGGAGGGCTGCATGAGCATGGGTTTGCTCCGGCTTCTCCGCGGCAACAAGGCCACTGCACCGGTCGCGCGCGAACGTTTGCAGATCCTGCTTGCCCATGAGCGCGGAATGCGCGGCCAGCCCGATCTGCTCGGTGTGCTGCGTGAGGAAATTCTCGCCGTCGTGTCCAAGCACGTGACGCTGGACCCGACCAAGGTCATCGTGCGGCTCGAGCGCGGCGACGAGGTCTCGACTCTGGAGGTCGACATCGAGGTGCCCAACGATTTCGAGCGCAAGCGCGCGGCGGTCGCGTAGGGCCCGGCCGAAGACTCTGGCCTCTCGGGGGGAGAAACGCGGTCCGCCGGGCATGGCGGGCCGCCATTGTGGTGTGGCTCGCTACGATCTGACGGAACGAGCTCCAGGCCCAATCGTTATGAGCAACCCGCGGCGGCAGCGACGCGCTGCACCGCAGTTCCCTCAAGCGGGAGAGCGCCCATGATGTCCGAGGTCCAGGTCCATACCATTGCCAGGCAAATGCTCGAACAGCACGGCTTTGCTGCGATTGCGAAGGCGGCCGAGCAGGCCCAGGCCTGCGAGGGCCGTGGCGATGCCGAGGAGGCCAGGGAGTGGCGTCACATCGCGGACGCCATGAAGATCATGCGTGGCCCGCATCAGGGCTGATATCCGAGCGCGAGCTGCCTCAACGCTCCCCGCGATCGGCACCTCGCGATGACGAACGATGCTGGGTCTGCGGCTGCCCGCGCTCGCCTGCCTCCTTGCAAGGGAGCTGCTCCCAGGAGCCGTCCGGCGCCTGCTGATAGGCACTGCAGGACGACGAGCTGGATTTTTCCTCGCCCCTCTGGGCGTCGGAATTCCTCGCCAGTGCGGGCGCAGTCAGCAGCGCAGCAGCCGCAATAGCGCCGGCGAAAACGAAATGGATACTCCGCATCAGTACCTCCTGTTCGTGTTCGAGGAAGCCGCATGCTGTGAAAAATTGTGACGATTTTTAGCCAGATCAACCGGGCTGCCGCGGCGTGCTTAACGTCCACGACGGGCTTGCTAGCCGCCCTTGCTGCGGATCAGGCCGGCCAGATTGGTCTTCTGGGCCTCACACCAGCCGGACATGCCGAGCCGGCGCTGGTCCAGATCGGTGGCCTGGGTCGCGACCGCGACCTCGACCATGAGATCGTCGTCCTGCTTCTCGCCCATCTTGCCGCCGGTGTGCATCCAGGCGATCGCCTTGCGCACCCGCTCGGTGGTGCCGTCGGGCAGCTGCATCTGCTGCGCTCTCTGCACGAGGTCCTGGTAGACGAGATCCGTGTTGGGGCACTCGACCTTGGCAGCGAAGGCCTGCAAGACCATGGTCACATAAGTCGAGCGTGGCGGTGCGTCGCCCGCGACGGCCGGCGCAGCCAGCAGCAACAGACCCGCAATCAGAAAACCGGTGCGCATCCTGGAACCTCCTCCATTTTATCGAGAGGCTAGCGCCGGTCGCGCTGCTCGGCAATGGTGCACGGCGCGATTGTCGTTCGTCCGGGTGGTGGGCTAATCTGGAACTCCCCAGTCTCGGAGCGCGACATGAGCCTGTTCAGCACGCCTTTCGACCCCGAACGCGACACCGCGCTCGTCACCGGAGCGGGCAATGGCATCGGCCGTGCGATCGCGCAGGCCCTCGTCGGCGAGGGCGTCCGCACCGTGTTCGCCGATGTCAGCGCGGAGCGCGTACGTGCCGCGATCGCCGCGTGCGAGCGCCCCGGTCTGGCTGTGCCCTGGGTCGGCGATCTCGGCAGGCTCGAGGCCTGCGATGAGCTGCTGGCTGCCGCCCACGCGGCGCTCGGCGAGGTCACGCATTTGGTCCACAGCGCCTCACCGCCACGGCGCGAATCCGATCACTTGCTCGCGGTCGATCGCAAGACATGGCAGGAGATGCACGCGGTCAATCTCGATGCCGGCTTTCACCTGGCGCGCGAACTCGGAAAACGGCTGATCGCGGCGAAGCAACCGGGCTCGTTCCTGTTTCTCACCTCGCTGCATGCGGGCACGCCGCGCAACCTGGCGCACTATTCGACGGCGAAGGCGGCAATGGCGATGCTGGTGAAGGAGCTCGCGAAGACGCTCGGACGCTACAACATCCGCGTCAACGCATTGGTGCCTGGCGCGATCGCAGCCGGCGGCTTCGTGGCCGATCCCGCGCTGGCGCGGCACATTCCGCTGGGGCGTCTTGGTGCGGCCGATGACCTCGCACCGATGGCGCTCACCGTGTTGTCGAACAAGCTGTCCGGCTACGTCACCGGCGCAGCCTTCGTCGTCGACGGCGGATTGTCGCTGACGAACTGGTTCGAGCCGCCGGTGCTCGATATCTAGCTAGCGCTGCCAGGCCGGCACGGGATCGAGCGGCGTGCGATAGAGCTCGTTGTGATCGCGATCGGTGACGCGCACCGCGCAACCCTTCTGCTGCAGCTCCGGCTTCACTTGCGACAGCTCGCAAGCCAATTGGTCGGCGCGATCGGAGGCAACCTCGATGTCTTCGAGGATGATTCCACCCTGGTTCCTGAATTCACCACCAACCACAAGATCGAAATAGTAGTAGGGCATCCGAATTCCCCGGTGTGAGGATGTCAGCTTCAGTGCAAGTCTCAACCCATGCCGGAATGTACCACTGAGTCGATATCTATCGAATGAACAGGCCGCGCAATCTCTGTGCTTATGGCGCAGAAATGATGTGCAGCGCGTGGGCTCGTTAAGAATTTATTAAATATGCCGGCGCGATCATGAGGCATGGAATTGCAGCAGAACCGGGCTCCGGGAACCGGCAGCTGCAAGAGAAGGCCGGCGGCATAGATCCCGACGGCCTTTTCTCTTGAGCGAAATATCGCTTCCCGTAATTGCCCGGTCTCAATCGATCACATCCACTCCGACACGTGGCAACCTGCGACGTGGTACGTCGCCCGAACCATGCTAGCGCAGCGGCATCGGTGGACGCACGATAGGTCCATCGTCGTCGGCTACGGCTTGGGTCGTTGCAACCGCCGCAGCCGGCGGCGGCGCCGCGGAAGCTTGCGACGGCGGCGGTGGAGGTGCGAGCGGCGTGGGCGAATAGGTCCGGGTCACCGGCGGCTTCGGCTTGCGAACCCGCTGCGCTGAAGGCTGCGAAGGCGACGCAGCAGCACGTGCGCGCGAATCGACCGGCTTCGTTTCAGCCGCCGCTGGCCCTTGCGCGGCAGGCTTCGCCATCTCGCGCGCCATCTGCTCCTGTCCGGCCTTCAACTCGGCGATGTTGGCTTTGAGCTGCTCGATCTGCTGCGCCATCGCCGCAAGGTCGTTCGACATCGACTGCACCAGTTGCGCCGGGTCGGGCTGCGCTGCAGCCGGTGGAACGCCAGCTTGCGTTGGAAGCGGCGAGGCTGATGGAACGACCGATTGTTCGACTGCAGCTTGTGCCGGCCCATCGTCGGCTTGCACGGCGGCAACCGGCATCGTCTGCGACGTCGAAGGCATCAACGACGCAAGCACCGGCTTCCATTCGGCGAGTATTTGCTTTGCGGTGTCGCCGTGTTGCTCCCAGGCTATCGAGGCAGCCACGCTGCCGCCCGCGAACAAAAATGCGACGAATGCACCGCGCAGCCACTTGCCGGCGGCGGATCGCTTCCGCGTGACAAGTCCATCACTGGTCGTGACGCGGATGGCCGTGTCGACCGGCGGTGCCGCAGCGGCTTTTCCGTACACCACGTTGATGGTGGGCTCAGGAGCACGCGGCGGCTCCGGAACGAACTTTGGCTCCGGAGCAAACTTCGGCTCCGGACGGGGGGCGATCTCCGTCGCCAGCGCCGGCGATACGCTGACCGGACGTGAGGCCAGCACGATCTCGGGAGAGATCTGAACCGCGTCGTGCGGATCGTTGTCCTTGACCGTGTCCTTCACGATCTCATCGACGATTTGCTTGGCGTTCAGCGTCGCGAGCATCGCAGCTCCTTTGAAGCCCAGTGGTGGAAACCCAGTTTGAAGCCCGGCGTGTGAGGCCCAGGTCGTCCTCATTGGCGCGGCGCCGATCGGCGAGGTCGCCCATCCCCAGCCCCCACGAGTCCAGCCGCGTTTGACCAAAGCAAGGCGAGGGGAAGGAGATGGTGCGACGCTTCTCCGCCCTTTGTGGTGATGGAACCCATCTCGCCGGACACGCGCACGTGTTCCGAGCCGCCTTGTTTTCAGCACGATTTTGACGGTATGTGGGGACGCGGGGGCGTTGCTGTCCGCAGTTGGGGGGGCCGGCGGTGCCAAGATCTTTGTTCGTTTTATTTGCGATTGCCTTGCTGCCGCTCGGCGGTTGCATGCAGACGACGCTTTCGCCATCGACGGACGCAAGCATGACGCCGCGCGACCGGCAATTGCTCGCGCACGCGCCGTATGCGAAGGTCAACGTGCCTGAGCAATATCTGCGTCACATCGTGGATTACCACCGCAAGGAGCAGCCGGGCACGATCCTGGTCGATACCGACGCGCGCTACCTCTATTTCGTGCTGCCCGACGGCAAGGCCATGCGCTACGGCGTCGCGGTCGGCGAGGAAGCCATGGCGTTCTCAGGCGTTGCGCGTGTCGGCCGGCTGGCGGAATGGCCGGACTGGGTTCCGACAGCCGATATCCAGGCGCGCCTCGGCCCGTATCCGCCGCGCGTTCCTGGCGGTCCCGCCAATCCGTTGGGGGCCCGGGGCATCTACCTCTATGTCGGCAACAAGGACACGCTCTACCGCATCCACGGCACGAACCAGCCGGAATATATCGGGCAGGCGATCTCGTCTGGCTGCATCCGGATGCGCAACGAGGACATCATCGATCTCTATGATCGGGTGAAGCTCAACTCGATGGTCGTGGTGCTGCCGCCGGGACAGAACGCGCAAGCCGAGAGGGGCACGCGCTGGCGCGGCTGACGGCCGCCTGCGGTTAGCTTGGTTCCGCCGGCCGTACTTGGCTCTAGTTCTCCGGCCGCGCAATGCGCCATTGCAGCGTCGTGGCATTGCCGTTGGCGTCACCGGGCGCCTTGTCGGCGGGCGAGGTGTAGAGCGGACGATAACGATACGCCCACATCTTGCTCCCGTCGTCGCGGTTGATCACGGTGAAATCGCCGACGGCCTTGGCGTCGGCCGTCGCCGCCAGTGGCACCCAGCTTTCCGTGCACTTGCCGTTGCAGCTCGATGATTTTCCGGTCGTGTCGCGCTCGTAATAGTAGAGCGTCATGCCGTTGAGATCGACGAGCTTGGCGCCCTGCTTGGTCAGGATGACCTTCGCCGGCGCAACCGCCGGCTCGGCTTTCGGCGGAGGAGGGTCGCCGCCGCCATGGCCACCTGCGAACGCCTGACCGGTCGAGAGCGCGATGGCTGCAGCCCCAACCAGGAACCTGAACATTCCCAAACTCCGCCCCCGCAAAGTTAATCGCGCGTTAAGCGCCCAATGGGATCGACGTTAGCAGCTGAAGGTTAGTTCCTGGTTTCGTGCGCTGCGACAATTACGCACTTGGCCTGGGATCAGACCTGCGCGTCGCGCAGCGGGGCGCGGCTGAGTTCATTGCCCGCGGCAATGGCCTTACGCAGCAACCGCATCAGCTCCTCGCCTTCCTTCGCGCTGAGGCCGCGCAGCATGATGCGCTGGGCAGATTCGACCGCCGGTGCGATCTTGCGCAGCGTGCGCCGTCCTTCGCCGGTGATCTCAAGCTCGCGGGCGCGGCGGTCGCGGCTGGAGGGGCGACGCTCCGCGAGGCCCTTCTGAACGAGGCGATCGATCACGCCGGTGATGGTGGTGCGATCGTATGCGATCAATCCGGCGAGCGTCACCTGGTCGAGCCCCGGATTGGCCTTGATGGTCGCGAGCGCAGCGTATTGCACCGGCGTCAGGTCGAAGCCGGCGTCCTCGACCTCGGCCAGGAAGACCGCCACCGCGATCTGCTGGAAGCGGCGCGCCAAATGCCCGGGCATGTCGTTGTTGTCTTTCACCGAATTCTCCGGACGTCGCGGCGAGTGAGGCGTCGTTGACAAGTATACTGATAGTCAGCATACTGAGCAATATCAAAACGAGCGTTGTCGGGAGAGGTGCGCATGCAATTCCATCTCAATGGATTTCAGCCCGGCGACCCTGAGATCACCGATCCCGCCGAACGCGTGCGATCCTCGGGTGCAGCGGGCGCTGTGCCTGACGAGGTCGATGTTCTCATTGTCGGCTGCGGGCCTGCCGGCCTGACGCTCGCCGCCCAGCTTGCGCAATTTCCCGATATCAAGACCTGCATCGTCGAGCAGAAGCCGGATCGCTTGCTGGTCGGTCAGGCCGACGGCATCGCCTGCCGCACCATGGAGATGTTCCACGCCTATGGCTTCAGCGAGCGTGTGCTGAAGGAAGCATATTGGGTCAACGAAACGACGTTCTGGAAGCCGGACGAGCGGACGCCGGAGAAGATCACCCGCAGCGGCCGGGTGCAGGACGTCGAGGACGGGCTCTCGGAGTTCCCGCATGTCATTCTCAACCAGGCGCGCATCCATGATTGCTTTCTCGACGTCATGCGCAAGTCTCCGGCAAAGCTCGAGCCGTATTACAGCCGGCGCGTGCTTGACCTCCAGGTCGATCCGGCTGCCGATCATGCCGTGACCGTGCGGCTCGAGCGCGTCGATCCCGCGAACGAGGGCAAGGTCGAGACAATCAGGGCACGCTACGTCGTCGGCTGCGACGGCGCACGCAGCACGGTGCGCAAGGCGATCGGGCGCGAGCTGCATGGGGATTCCGCCAACCACGCCTGGGGCGTGATGGACGTGCTGGCGGTCACGGACTTCCCGGACATCCGCTTCAAGTCGCTGATCCAGTCGGCCAAGGACGGCAGCCTGCTGATCATTCCACGTGAAGGCGGCTACATGGTCCGCATCTATGTCGAGCTCGCAAAACTCGACGTCGGCGAGCGTGTTGCGAGCCGCAACATCTCCGCCGCCGACGTGATTGCAAAAGCACAGCGGATCCTGAAGCCGCATACGCTGGAGGTGAAGGAGATCGCCTGGTGGTCAGTCTATGAGATCGGCCAGCGCCTCACCGACAAGTTTGACGACGTGCCGGAGAGCGCGGTCGATACGCGTCTGCCGCGCATCTTCATCGCCGGTGATGCCTGCCACACTCACAGCCCGAAGGCGGGGCAGGGGATGAATGTCTCGATGCAGGATGCCTTCAATCTCGGCTGGAAGCTTGCCGCGGTCCTGCGCAAGCAGTGTGCGCCGGGTCTGCTGCATTCCTACTCCGCCGAGCGCCAGGCGGTTGCGAAGGAGCTGATCGATTTCGATCGCGAGTGGGCGGGAATCCTCGCCTCCGCTGCCAGGGCCGGCGGCGCCGACGCGACCAAAACACAGGACTATTTCGTCAGGCACGGGCGCTACACCGCGGGCACGGCAACGCACTACAGGCCATCGATCCTGACCGGTGCGGCTTCGCATCAGCACCTCGCGCAAGGCCTCATCGTCGGCAAGCGCTTCCATTCCGCGCCGGTGATCCGCCTGGCAGACGCCAAACCGGTACATCTCGGCCATGCCGCGCAAGCCGACGGCCGCTTCCGCATCTATGCGTTCTCGCCGGCGGAAGATCCTGCAGCCGCCGGCTCGGCCATCCGCGCGCTGTGCGACTTCCTCACCGAAGCCGGGGAATCGCCGGTGAGGCGATATACGCCCCCTGGCACGGACGTCGACAGCGTCATCGACCTGCGCGCCGTCTTCCAGCAGGATCATCGCGAGCTTGCCGTCGCGGCGATGCCGCCGCTGCTGCTTCCGCGCAAGGGCCGCTACGGTCTGATCGACTACGAGAAGATGTTCTGTCCGGATCTCAAGGGCGGTCACGATGTCTTCGCAATGCGCGGCATTGACCGGAAGGTCGGCTGCATGGTCGTGGTGCGGCCAGACCAGTATGTCGCGAATGTGCTCCCGCTCGATGATTATGCCGGGCTTGCGTCGTACTTCGACCGCTTCATGCTGATGGCCAACTGATGCCTCAGGCGTCTCGATCGTCGCGCCTATGAAACAGCGGACGATAATTGGACTTCGCTCAGTGTCGCCATGATGCGCCGGCCGGCTACGTGGGGATTCGGGTTCCCTGCGCGTACAATTTAAGAAAGTTCTTCGCCGGCAGATTTCATCGATCGTAAGATGTGTACCCAAGGATGTACGCATCCACTCGGGGCAGCGGGGCACGGGAGGATGCGATGAGACAGAGCCAGGCGGAGACGCGCCGCCATAATGTCGCGAAGCGGTCGATGACCAAGGAGGTCAGGCAGCTGACCAGCCTGATCGCGGGACTGCGCAAGTCGCTTGAAGGGATCCAGAAGGAACGAATGAGCACGAAGCTTTCCAGCCCCGAGATGGGTTTTCTCGACGAGCGCCGCAACAATCTGTTGCTCACCATTGCAGCCCTCGACGACCGCCTCTCGGCGGTTCAGGGCCTGATCAATCTCGGCCGCCCCCACATCATCCGCGTCCACTAAGCGATGGCATCCTGGATCGTCGTCGCGCTCTAGGTTGTTTACGCATGGTCTCTGCGGAAGACCGACCCGCGCTTGTCCGGATCATGCTTTGGCGCCGATTCGACGCAGCAGGATCGACTCCGTTCCAGCAAGAGACGGGACTGGCCATACTGCTGCGGATGGCACCAAATTGCCACGCTCCCGGCGAATTGCCGCCAAAGCCCGCTGCCACGAGGAGGCGGGGTGCAGGGCGACGCAAGGGGATGCGAGTTGGCCTACAAAATGGTCGCAGAACGCGACAACGAGAAGTACAGTTTCGACCGCGAGAGCCGGCTGCTCATCGTGGCGAAGGCGAAAGTGTGGGCGAGCGAGGGGTGGCGGGTCGTCATCACCGATCAGGACGGCAAGGCCTACGCGCCGCCCGAATTCGATCAGCTGTCGGCGGCGTGAAAAGACGGGCGAGGGGACGACGGTCGGAGGGCTTTGGCGTCAATTGCCCGCGCCACCTAAGCGGCGGGCATCAATGCACCGCCGTCTCCGAGAATAGGTTGATCACCACGACCCCCGACACGATCAGCGCGATGCCGACGAAGGCCGCGGCATCCAGCATCTGGCGGAACAGCACGAAGGAGACGGTGGCGGTCAAGATGATGCCGACCCCGCCCCAGATCGCATAGGCGATGCTCAGCGGGATGACGCGAATCGCCACCGACAACGCGTAGAACGAGGCGACGTAGAACAGCACCATTGCCAGCGTTGGCCAGGGACGGGTGAACTGCGCGGATTGCTGCAGGAACGCCGACGCGGTGACCTCGAACACGATGGCGAGAGCGAGTGCCGCATAGGCGTTGAAGGCGGAGGTCATGCGGAGGCTGTGTCCGGGATGACAATGTGGGGCGTGTGGCAGGGTGTATCACGCCGGAATGACGAGTCCGCGACAAAGGGCTGTGCTTGCTTGCGTCTTGGCCTGATTGGCCCTACGGACCTCTGTCATGCTCGTCATCTCCATTCAGAGCCAGGTGGTCCACGGCCATGTCGGCAATAGCGCGGCTGCCTATGCCATCCAGGCGGAAGGCGTGAACGTTGCCGCGGTACCGACGACGCTGCTGTCGAACCATCCGCGCTATCCGACCCTGCGCGGGCGGGTGCTGGAGACCGAGCTCGTGGCCGACCTCCTGAAGGGCGTCGAGGAGCGCGGCCTGGTCGAGGAGGCCGCGGTACTCGTCACCGGCTATCTGGGCTCGCCCGGCAATGCCAACGTGATTGCCGATTTCGTCGAGCGCGCGCTCATGCGGAATGCGAAGCTGGTCTATCTCTGCGACCCCGTGATCGGTGATGACGGCCGCGTCTATGTCGCCGACGGCATTCTGGACGTGGTCCGGCACCGGCTGCTGCCGGCGGCGAAGCTGACGACGCCAAACCAGTTCGAGCTCGGGCTGCTTGCGGGCCTTGCGATTGCCGATGCGCAGGACCTGCGCGCGGCCTGTGCGGCGCTCGCGCGAAGTGGCCCCATCGATGTCGTTGCGACCGGCTGCACGCTCGCGGATACGGCGGAAGGGCGGTTGGAGACGATCCTCTGTGCCGATGGCGATCTGTCGCGCTTTGCGACGCCGCGTCTGCCGATCCGGCCCTATGGCACCGGCGATCTCCTCAGCGGTCTGATCGCCGCGCAACTGGCCAAGGGCGAGACGACGGAGGTGGCGGTGCAGCTCGCAGTGGAGACGATCTTTGCAGTGCTGGTGCGCACGCAGGAGGCCGGCACAGCCGAAATGCGCCTCGTGCCGCTGCCGGGCCGCAAGCCGTAACGGCTTCAGGTTGCGGGCTTGGCGCCCGATTGAGCCGACTTCTGCGGCTTTGCCGGACCCTTCTGCTCTCGCGCCGCCTGGGCCTTGGGGGGCTTTGCGTGGGCCGCGGTGTGCGTCTTCTTCGGCTTGACGTTGGCTGCTTCCTTGCGGTCCGCCGTGCCGCGACGCGAGATATATTCCTTGCCATCGATCGGGCCGACATGTGGCGGATCGCGGCCGAGGTAAGGCCGGCCGATGCCGTACGCCTTGCCGTTGGCATCGACCCACTTCCACAGGATCTCGGTCGAGACCCAGCGCTGCGCGCGGTTATTGCCCTGGGTGCTGACGATGTCGGCCGCCATGCCGTGACCATAACCGCCGCGCGCGCTGCCGCCGTGATAGGACCGGTCGGAGGCGGCCTTGAGGCCGCTCGCGATGGACTGGCGATAGTCGTCGCGGAATGCGCTGGTGATGCCCGGCGACAGGCCGGCGGCTTCGGCCGCGAGCATCATGCGAAACAGCTTCAGCTTGAAACTCTTGTCCATGCCGCCGATGACGTAGTCCATCATCGACATGCCGGCGCGCTCGGCTGCCTTCGGATCCTTCCAGGTGAAGTCCTGATCGACCAGCTTGGTGAAGCTGCGCATCACCGTGACGGTCTTGCCCTTGCGCTTGATTGTGACGGCGCGCCGCTCCTGGACCTTCATCGTGTCCTCCTTGGCGGTGCGCTGATAAAGCGTCCAGAGATAGCGGTCGACGCAGGCTTCCATTACGAAGCATTCGTCGAGCACGGCGACGGTGTCGGCCGGTGGAGATGCCTTGCTCGCGGGCGGGACGGGGCCGCTCGCGATCGCCGCAGGCGACAATGCGTCCGTCGTCACGATCTCGGTGGGATCGGCGGACGCGAGCTTGACGGGTTCTGGCGCGGGTGCAGCTTCGGAGACGATGGCTTCCGGTTCGGGCGAGATCTGCGCTACGGGCGCCGCATCTGTCGGCAGGATCAGCAGCGGGTCGGCCGAAGCGAGCTTGACGGCGGCGGCGGGCGCCTCGGCCGTCTCCTGCGGTGTCGTCGCCGGGGCAGGGGTCGCAGTGATGGCGGCGGCGATTTCGGCGGTCAAGGCGACGCCGTCCTCGATGGTCGCAGCGCGCGGTACGTCGGCGAGGTCAAGGCGGCTGATATCCTTCGCCGGTGAGACGACCGCCACATTCGCTCCGCTGTTCTCGATGAGGGCCGGCGCGTAGGCAGAAAAAGACAACGCCAGCCAGCCAGCGAGAACGGCGGAGGGACACGACACCGCAACCAGAAGAGACCGTCGATCGTTCATGATCCTGCCTCCAAACGGTTCTGTCCGAGCCATCTGGTCCGAACAGTCATGATGCAGACGCTTGACGAAAACAGTCTTGCACGGAAAGGCACGCAGCCCGCCGATTGTTCGGGGGATCGTGTGGCGGCGCAATGGCGCAAACCGACGAGGACCGGCTTTTCGAGGCGGGTGTTGCCGACGTGCAACGCGGGTTCCATGCAAGCCCGAGCTGCGGGCCGCCGGCAAAAACCCGGCAAATGCTGGATTGTTGTCAACTTGCGGCAATTGCGTTTACGCAATCTTGGATTGTGGTCGTGCATTTCTACGCGGCCGGCAGTTTCGAGTAGAATTGGGAGAATCGTTGCCCGTGAAATTGAAATGCATATTGGCCGAATTCGCCGCCGATGAATCCGGCGCCACCGCGATCGAGTATGGACTTATCGCAGCCGGAATCGCACTCGCAATCATCGAGGTCATCCATGCTCTCGGCATCAATCTCGTGGCAAAGCTGCAATCGCTGGCAACTGCATTGAAATGAGGCGCCTGCATCTTCGGCCTCTGGCCCGTTGTTTTGCTTGATGTCTCTGCCGCAACTTTGCAGCGGCTGGTGCGTTGGAGGCGCCATGACGCATCCCTCGCTTCGTCCCATGGACGCCTTCGATCCCACTGAGCCCGCCATCCTGCACGATCGTCTTTCCGACACGATCATTACTTGGACCGCCGATCAGGCCGACGACTACCGCCGAGCCAGCCGGCCTGGCGCAGACGGAACCGTTGCCTGGAGGAACTACGTGTTCGACGGATGGGGCAACGTGCTTGGTGGTTGAGGCGAACGTCGCCGCGATTCTCCATACCGGCGTAAGCATCAGGCATACCGCCATGCATTGAAGGGATTGTTGCGTTGCAACAAAGCATGTCGCAATGCAGCAAAACGGACCTAAATATGCTCCGAGTTCTCACCTCTGGAGCATCACCAATGAACAAGAAGACTTTGTCGATCGCCGCTGTTGTCCTCACGATCGCGGGTGGCACCGCTGCCGTCGCTGCCGAGCTGCCGACCTATGAGGCTAGCGGTTTCCCGGTTTCCCCGCTGCAGGTGCGCGTGCTCGGTGCGGCGCATGTCGAGCAGCAGGTTGAGGCGCCCGCCACGGTGGCCTCGGTCCACCAGGCGAAGGTGCTCAGCCCCCGCAAGGTCAAGACCGCGGACGTCACCACGGGCGCAGCCCGCTAAGGCTGAGCTCGCCTGAGGCGCGGCTCGCCTCGCGCCGTCGACAATCAAGGCGCCGCATGCGCATTTGCGCGTGCGGCCATCGCGGGGTTTCGCCGCATTCGGCGAAGCCTGCGTGCCAGCCCTGCAACTGCGTGGGTTGAGCGGCCCGGCGCGCCGACATATCGCTTGATCCATGGATCAGCGGACGAGCGGTGCCGACGCTCTCACTCAGAAGAACGATGCAGCGCCGGCGCTGCTCGGCGTGGTCTGCGGGCTTGCGGCGGCGCTGTTCTGGGCGTTCGGCTTTGCCGCCACGCGGCACGGGCTCAAGGTCGGCTTCACGCCGGTCGATCTCCTGGTGCATCGCTATGTCTGGTCGGGGATCGCGTTCCTGCCGCTCGTGTTGCGCGCCGGCGTCTCCGATCTCTGCGGGATCGGCTGGAGCAGGGGCCTCGTGCTGATGGTGCTCGGCGGTCCCGTGATGTCGCTGATCTCCTACGCCGGCTTCCTGTTCGTGCCGCTCGGCCACGGCAGCGTGATCCAGCCCTCCTGCGCGACGCTGGGCGGCCTGCTGCTGGCGGCGCTCGTGCTGAAGGAGCAGATCTCCGCCTCGCGTCTGGCCGGCGCGCTCGTCATCGTCGGCGGCCTCGGCGTGATCGGCGCGGAATCGATCGGCCATATCGGGGCCGAGGGCGTTCAGGGCGATCTGATCTTCGTGCTCGCCGGACTCATGTTCGCAGGCTTCGGCGCGATGTTGCGGCGCTGGCGCGTCTCGGCCGTCTCGGCTGCGCTGGTGATCAACGTGCTGTCGCTGCTGCTGGTGCCGGTCTATCTCGCGACCGTCGGCCTCGCCCATGTTGCGGCCATCGGTCTGACCGAGAACGCCATCCAGGCGCTGGCGCAGGGCGTGCTTGCCGGCCCCGCCGCGCTCTATCTCTACGCCGTCTCGGTCCAGCGTCTCGGCGTTGCCCGCGCCGCGGTGTTTCCGGCCTGCGTGCCGGCGCTGACGCTGCTCACCGGCTGGCTGCTGCTCGGCGAGCCGCCGACGATGCTGCAGACGGCGGGCCTCGTGACGGTGCTGTGCGGATTCTACCTGGCGCAGCGGCAAAGCTAGCGCGAGCTTACGCCTTCCTCACGAACTCCGATTTCAGGTTCATCGCGCCGATGCCGTCGATCTTGCACGCGATGTTGTGACCGTCGCTGGCATCCTGCAGGCGGATGTTGCGCACCTTGGTGCCGCCCTTGACCACGGATGACGAGCCCTTGATCTTGAGATCCTTGATCACGATGACGCTGTCGCCGTCCGCGAGCGCATTGCCGTTGGCATCGCGCACGCCGGCATCCTGCGCCGTGTCTGCAAGCGCGTCCGCCGCGCCGCTCCATTCATGACCGCATTCCGGGCAGACCCAGAGATCGCGATCCTGGTAGGCGTGCTCGGAGTTGCAGGCGGGGCATTTCATGGTGTCGGGCATCTCTGGTCTCGTCTCGCGGGTTCGTGCGCGGCGCGACCGTAGAGGCGGGAACCGGGAAAGCAAGGAAAAGCTGCGAACCGCGCGCGGCAGGCCCGACCTGCCGGTGCGATGTCACCGAAACAGCGCGACGAAGATCACGTAGAACCAGCCCAGGATGCCGTGGATGATCGCCCACAGGATCGAATGGTTGTTGGTGTAGGAGATCGCGATGGCGAGCGCCGAGCCGAACCCCACGCCGTATTTCGCGCCCTCGACCCGCACGCCGTAATAGCGGTTCTCGTTCATGGTGATGCCTCCTGACCTCGAATGAGCGCGAGCCTATGCGGTGAACGCGATCCTGGCGAGCGGCATGATCGATGCGGCAGCGCCTGCGCGCGTTGAGCTGCATCAACGGCATTGCGCGGCCGCGCTCTTGACGCAGATCAACCTGACCGGGCGGTGCCGACCTACGCTGGCCCGATGAATCAATCGCGAGGTTTGGCGATGTCGCACAGTGTTCGAATCTCCATCGGCATCATCGTCCTGATCGTGTTGTCGGTGCTGTTCCTCTTCAGCGTGGTCCACACCGCCGCCGGCGCGCCGAGGCCCGCATCGCGCATGGCCGCGGAGGGCCATCGCCTGGCGCAGGCGTGGTGCCAGTCCTGTCACGCCATCGAGCCGCACATGACCGACTTCTTCGACGAGGCGCCGAGCTTCCAGGCCATCGCCGATCGCCGGGGCACCACCGCGCTGTCGCTGAAGGTGTTCTGGCGCACGAGCCACCAGAACATGCCGAACATCGTGATCTCGCCGGAGCAGGCCGATGCGCTGTCGGCCTACATCCTGAGCCTGAGGAGCCGTTGAGAGACGGGCCCGGACTCGCTTTCGCGAAAACAACCCCATGCACAGTAGAGGTCCCCATGAAATCGCTCGGGGTTCCCGTCGACTTCGGTGATACCGAAAAATAGTTGCGGCGTCGGGCAAAACAGGGGCATGATGGCATGCTGGCGCTCGAGGGGTGGCGAGCCGCTTTGCGCGTCGTCCGGGGTGCGAAATCCCGGATATGACGTGCGGCATCACCCCGGATTTACGCTTGCGTTCCATCCGAGCTACGGTCGCTCCGCAACTTGCGACGAGTCTGACATGAGCTTCCTCCTCAACATCGACGTCCCCGACGTCGGCAAAGCCACGACCTTCTACACCGAGGCCTTCGGCCTCACCGTCGGACGCCGCTTCGGCACCGATTTCGTCGAGCTCAACGGCTGGCCGGCGCCGGTCTATCTTTTGACCAAGCAGGCCGGCACGCCGGGGGCCGGCGGCGACCGCCGCCGCTACGAGCGGCACTGGACGCCGATGCATATCGACGTCGTCGTCGACGATGTCGATGCCGCCGTCGCGCGTGCGGTCGGCGCGGGTGCGATCCTGGAGGCGCCGGCGCGCGATGCGCCCTATGGGCGGATCGCGATGCTGGCCGATCCGTTCGGCCACGGCTTCTGCCTGCTGGCGTTCAGCGAGAAGGGGTACGACGCGCTGCTTGGAAGCTCGTAGCCCGGATGGAGTGCAAGCGTGATCCGGGACGCTTGGCCCGCGGACACAAGACCCCGGATTGCGCTACGCTCCATCCGGGCTACGTAGCCAAGATCGGGGCGGCATGGCAAAGCAAGCGAAAAGCAAGCCGAAAAGAAAACTGAAGACCTACCAGACCTCGCTCGGCTTCTACGATCAGGCGATCGCGGCGCCCTCGATGAAGGCGGCGCTCGAGGCCTGGGGCGCCAGCTCCAACCTGTTCCATCAGGGCGTCGCCAGGGAGACCGACGACCCCGACATCGTCGCGGCGACCATGGCGAAGCCGGGTGTCGTGCTCAGGCGGCCCGTCGGCTCGGACGGCCGCTTCACGGAGAGCGCGGAGCTGCCGACCGATCTCGTCGAGAACGAGGCCAGGCCCGGCCGCAAGGCCAAGAATCCGGCAAAGAATCCGGCAAAGAAGCCGGCGAAGAAGCCAGCGAAGACCGCGAAGAAGGCATCCCGCGAGGAGGACGATGCGGCGGCGCGCAAGGCCGCCGCGGCGTTCGAGAAGGAAGAGCGGCGGCGCGAGGCCGAGCGCCGCAAGGAAGAGGCCGCCCGCGCCAGGGCGCGCGCCCGCCGCGACAAGGCGGTTGCCGCCGCCGAGGCGGCGCTCGACAAGGCAAGGCGCGAGCACGACGCCAAGGCGGAGGCGATCGAAGCCGAGCGCGCCGCGCTCGACGCGCGTGCCGAAGCCGAGCAGGAGCGCTGGGACAAGCAGAGGCTCAAGCTGGAGCAGGCGGTGCGCCGCGCGCACCAATAGCGGCGAGCGCGCTCATCACGTCATCACATCGCCCAGCGGCGGGATCGCGGTTCCATCCCCATATGAGATCGAGTCTCCTATAGGTCTGGAATGCCCGAAAAATCCTCGAAACCTGCAAGTCCGATGATCGTGCGCTCGCGCCGCGCGGCGCCGGTTCTGGTGTGCGCAAAGTGCCTCAAGCGCAGCGACGAGGGCCGCGACGTCAGGCGCGCGCTGAAGTCCGAACTGAAGGCGAGCAAGCGCGACGGCATCAAGCCGGCCAAGCTGGTCATGACCGGATGCTTCGGCCTGTGCCCGAAAAAGTCGATCGTGCTCGCGAGCGGCGCCAGCCTGGCGCGGCAGGAATATGTGCTGGTCGCGGATCGCGATCAGGTGCCGGCGGCGCTGGCGCGGTTGAACGGGGGGAGGGGCGAGTAAGACGCAGCTGCGCGAAAATACGATTGCGGCTTGCAGGGTCCGCGCCTCTCGATCGTCGTTGCGAGGAGCGAAGCGACGAAGCAATCCAGAGTCCCTCGGCGGAGGCACTCTGGATTGCTTCGCTGCGCTCGCAATGACGGAATATGCGGCGGCGGTGTGTTGCGGAGCCTGCCGTCGGGCTGCGCTCCGCGCGGACCCGATGGCTCGCAATGACGGAAAGTCGAGGCCCGCATCGGTCGTTCACGCAAAGTCGAGAACAAATTCGCTTGCCATGCAAAGCGTCCTTTTGCACTCTGGCGGCAAGGAGACCAACGCAATGAAGACAAAGACCATCGCCTATGCGCTCGGAACCGCCCTGGTGCTGGGCGGCCTCGCAACATCGGCCGCCGAAGCAAGGCCGCGGAAGGCGCAAGTGGTACGCGCGCCGCAGGAGCGGTTGATCATCACGGCGCCCGTGCTGCGGCCGACGCCATGGGACTACAACATCGTGCCGCGCTATCGCTATCGTCCCGAGGACGACAAGGTCGATCCCTACGGCCCGCCGCTGGTGCCGTCCTATGTGCGCTATCAGGGATGGCGCTGGCCGTATTGGTGGTGAGAGACGGCCGTTAGCGCACTTCGACGGCGCCTTCTGATCGCGCGCGGTCGCTGCAGGTCCGGCAGCGAGGGTTAACACATTGGTCATTTCTTTGCGGTCATTTTCGCGACCTCAGTCAGCAAAGAGGCACCATGTCCGACATCACCATTCCCGGCGGCAAGATCCGTTCCTTCGTCGAGCGGATCGAGAACCTCGACAGCGAAATGCAGGAGTTGAGCGAACAGAAGAAGGAAGTCTTCGCGGAAGCCAAGGGCGAGGGCTTCGACGTGAAGATCCTCAAGGAGATCATCAAGCTGCGCAAGGAAGACAAGAACGAGCGCGACGAGCGCGAAAGCCTGCTCGACCTCTACATGCGCGCGATGGAGACGGCCTCGCCGGAGCAGGCGAAGGCGGCGTAAGAGCAGAGGGTCACTTTCGCGGAAGTATCTGCATCGGCGAATGCCGGCTACTTCGTAGGGTGGGTTAGCCGAAAGGCGTAACCCACCACCGCGTATCCGACGGGCAAGACGGTGGATGACGCTTCGCTAATCCACCCTACGCGCTTTCCTCTCGGCCGCCGAGACATCGCGTGTCACTTCTCCTTCTTTTTCACGCTGATGTTGCCGTCCCCTTCGATAAAGGCCTCGATGACGTCCGAAGGGCTGTCGACGCCTTCTTCCCGGAGCTTGCTCAGCAACTCGTCCATCGTAACCAGCTCCTGTCGCAAATGGCGGCGAAGGACCTGGCCGTTCTTGATCAGAAGTAGCGGCGGGGGCTGAACAAGCCGCTCGACGAAGGGGACGTGATAGCCGACCCAATCGATGGCAAGGTTCCAGAAGATAATGGTGGCAACGAGCACCAGGCCTTCCGTGATCGACCGGTATTCACCCGCCATGCCGTTCTGCGCGGCATCGGCCAGAAGGACGACGAGGAGCACATCCGGGATGCTGATTCCGCCGGTTTGTCGCTTCAGGATGAGGCGCATCAACGTGAAGATGCCGAAATACATGATGGTGCCCCGTACGATCATCTCGATGAGAGAATGCGTCGGAGCAAAGATCTCTTGCCATGGGAGCTGGAAGTTCAACATGGGACCTCACATCTAGACAGGAGCTTCCTGCTAACATGTTTGGATGACCTGATGGACTGACGCTGTGCGCTTGCAGGCCGCCCACTCGGACGAGCGGGGAAGCCTGCTCGATCTCTACATGCGCGCGATGGAGACGGCCTCGCCGGAGCAGGCGAAGGCGGCTTGAGACGATCGGGTTGATCGGTGAGGGAGAAACGGCCGCGATCGAAAGGTTGCGCGGTCATGCGTTGGCAACCACGCAAGGTGAAGTGCAGCGGAACTCGCCGTCATTCCGGGGCGCGCGAAGCGCGAGCCCGGAAATCCATTGCGTCACGCGGCGTGCCGCCCGACGTGTTCCGGGCTCCTGTCCAAGCGGGCGCGCGCCGGATTGTCTTCGTCGGAACGGCTGCGCGCAGGTTGCGTTTCGCTCCCGCTCTACCCATCCACTCAACCGGCCCGGCTATCAATAGCGGCCGCCGCTGCCCTTTTGCTGCGTGATCCAGTCCGACAATGATTTCGGTTTCGATTTCACAGTCCGGCCCGGTGATGCCTTCGGATTGTCGCGAGCGCCTTTCGCCGGATGCGTGCGCGACGCTTGCGTCGCGCCGGCGCCCTTCGAGGCAGTCGTCGATGCCTCTGCGGCTTCCTTCTCCAGGCGCAACTGTTTCAATCGCGCCATCTTGAGGCGCTCGGCCTCGACTTCGGGCCGTTCGGCTAGCTGCGGCTTGTGATCAGCAAATTCCGCCGTGACCACGACCCCGAGAATCGTCGTCTCGCCGAGCGCCTTGCAGGCCTCCAACCGATGCAGTCCCTCGACCAGAACGAGGCGGTCTCCGTCGCGCCGAACTGAAATCGGGGTCTGTTGTCCGATGTCCAGCATGCTTTCCGCGATCTCCGCGACGGTCTCGGGGTTGAGAGCTTTCTTCTGCTTGGTGGGAACGAAGATCTGCTCGATGGGGAAGCTTTCCGGTTTGGGCATAAGTTGACTCCGCTTCTACCGGGCGGGTCGGAACTGACGCCGGTGGGGTTAGGAGTTTAGGAGGGAAGGGCTCGGCCGCAAAGGCAATTTCGACGTGGGTACTGATGAGCATCGAAGCCGGAATTCGGTGACAAAGGCCCATCCGGCCACGGCGACGAGCTGGCTTATTCGTTAGCGCCACGGGCCTGCTGTATTGCAAGCTGTCGGGCGCGGTCGGAAATCAACTGCCGCTCGGGCAGAGTGCCGATATACTTGCGCACAAATTCTCGTGCGCTATCGTCAATCGCCCAGACGTATTGGCGTGCCATGCTCACGGTGCGTTCGTTTATGTCCCGCACCATTTCGTTTTGCCTAGCGGCCGAGAGGTCTCGGAGGTCGAGGCGGTCTGAGGTGCCTACGAAGAGCGTGCGTGGCCCGACTGGCAACGCGATATATGAATCCTTGCTACCGAGGCCATGCGGTAAGTCCAGCGGGCGGTCAGAGGTTACGAGGGTCCAACGAGAATGCGGGAAGTTGATCCGTCCCCAACGAAGCTTCAGAATTCCATTCGCAATCGGCCCACTGTTCATCATGCTCTGCAGAAAGTTTGACCCTGCGATGGCTGGGGCATTCGGGTCCGTTCTGGCAATATATTCCTCAGCGGTGTCTGGATCGCCGGGCTGACGATAGGAATCATAGTCATCCCTGACCGCTTGAATGCTCTCGTTCCAAATCCGGCGCATCTCCTCTTTGACAACGGCAACGGCCTCAGGGTTGCGAAAAATAAGGGATAGGATGAACCGCACCCACGCGTCGCGCTCCTTAGTCGGCCACGTCGCGGTCGTGCCCGCCAAGATCTTTCTCATCGCGACGGCCGCCTGAGTATCGACCATGTGCATGAAGGTGCGCTCGAAGTGCTGAGCGACGTCAGTCGGAATGCCCTCGATCTTATACAGGTCCTTCTGAAACCCGGTACCGTCGGGCGCTTTGGAACTGACTATGATCTTGCCCCGGATCTTCCTCATCTCGCAGAGGAAGCCGTTCGTCGCCCACTGCCGCAAGTAGAAGACCGGGATGTAATGGTGTTTGCGGGGATTGTTCATGGCGCAAATGCCAAGATAGCTTGTAGGATGGTTGAGCCGAAATCGATCGCTTTCGTCGAACGGAATTGATGGGTGCTGCTCCGCTCAATCCACCCTATGGGCCAAGATAGCCGCGCTCCCTCATGTTCTTTCGCTCGGCATTGAGAAGGCCATATATCTCATCCAGTCGAGCACGATGTCTGATGGGATTAATCTGCTGTAGAAGCTCAAGCTCATCATTTACTGTGTAGTCGAGGTAGGGCAGCCTAAATCTCGTCAAGATCAGGTATAGAAAAGCTCCGAGTCCTAGCATCAAAATATACACCAAGAGAGCGGTGCTCCATATTCCGAAGCTCGGCTTGATCCAGAGGTGATGTATCAAGAGGAACAGATTGCAAACGGAAAATGCGAGGTATGTTAATATAAGGAGGGCCAAAAATAGAAGCGCCGTCACTCGGCCAATTACTCTCTGTAGCCGGTTTGGTATCATATAGGGCATATTGAATGGCTGGTAGCGGCCAAACTGCTCATGAGGAAAATAGCGCACTAAGTACAGATTTCTTAGTTCTTCTGGCACGGCAATTCTAATTGCTGACTTTATCGTAGCATCCAGAACTGCTGCATTAGATTGAAGAATGAGGGTGTAACAACTGAGCATATTACTTACTAAAAGCAAGCCTTCCGGAATTCCGCGTCCGTGGCGCAACGAGAAACCTGCCACGCTGATGTCGAGGCCGATGTCGAGATAATTGGTTAGCAGGAAGGCGAATGCGATCGCGGAGAACACTATCTGCTTCTTGGCAAGTCCCACTGTGTCGTCTCGAGCTTTCGCGAAATCCTCAACTAGCTTTAGGTCTATTCTATCCCGCGGTTCGAACAGGCTCAGGTCTTCTCCGATAATTTCGCCTGGTGAAAGCCATCGACGCGGAACAATACGCCGCCACGCCCTATATTCTCGCCATTTGAAAGCGAGAATCACAAAGGGGTAAGTAATCCAGAACCCCAGCCGTCTCAGCATGGCAGTTCTTCCGTGCTTGCTTTGGTCGATATGAGAAAGGGCTACCCGCGAGAGTAGCCCTTTCATTGTCCTCGCTATCTAAATCACGAAGGCGGGTCGCGTCTCACGAACACCCCGTCGTGCTTCCGCAAGTATCGCACTTCATGCACGTGCCATTCCGCACCAGCGTGAAGTTGCCGCACTCGCTGCACATCTCGCCCTCGTAGCCCTTGGCCTTCGCTTCCGCGCGGCGCTCGGCCTTGCTGGGGACGGCGGTCGCGGCGCTGCCGGCCTTGCTCCACTGCAGGGCCTCCAGCTTCTCCGTCGGGGAGAGGTCGTGCTGGACTTCCTGCTTCAGGGCGACGGCGCCTTCGAGGGCATCACCGACGCGGGCGCTGGCGCCATGCGAGGCCATCGCGGTGACCTTGCTGCCGCCGGAGGGCGCGCTGTCGCTGCCCTGGCTGACCGCGGCCGAGCCGCCGCGCATCACGAACAGATTGTCCGTGCGCGAGCGGGTGAGGCCGCGCGAGACCAGCTTGGTGGCGTGGTGGCCGCCGTCGTCGTCCGGCTCCTTGCCTTCGTCGACGCCCTTGCCGAGCGCGTCGAAGCCCGTCTCGTTGGGATCGACATGGGCGAGGTCGAAGCGGCTGAGGTAGCTCACCGCCAGCTCGCGGAAGACGTAGTCGAGGATCGAGGTCGCGTACTTGATCGAGTCGTTGCCCTGCACGGGACCCGCCGGCTCGAAGCGGGTGAAGGTGAAGGCGTCGACGTATTCGTCCAGCGGCACGCCGTATTGCAGGCCGAGCGACACCGCGATGGCGAAGTTGTTGATGAAGGAGCGCAGCGCCGCGCCTTCCTTGTGCATGTCGATGAAGATCTCGCCGAGACGGCCGTCGTCATATTCGCCCGTCCGGAGATAGACCTTGTGGCCGCCGACGACCGCCTTCTGGGTGTAGCCCTTGCGGCGGTCCGGCATCTTCTCGCGCTCGCGCATCACGATGATGCGCTCGACCAGCTTCTCGACGACCTTCTCGGCCACGTGGGTGGCGCGCGCCGCCATCGGCTTGTCGTGCAGCGCCTCGACCGCATCGTCCTCGTCCTCATCGTCGCTGATGAGCTGCGAGTTGAGCGGCTGGCTGAGCTTGGAGCCGTCGCGATAGAGCGCGTTGGCCTTCAAAGCGAGCTTCCACGACAGCATGTAGGCGGACTTGCAGTCCTCCACCGTGGCGTCGTTCGGCATGTTGATGGTCTTGGAGATCGCGCCCGAGATGAAGGGCTGCGCCGCCGCCATCATGCGGATGTGGCTCTCGACCGACAGATAGCGCTTGCCGATCTTGCCGCAGGGATTGGCGCAGTCGAACACCGGATAATGCTCGGCCTTGAGGTGCGGGGCACCTTCCACCGTCATCGCGCCGCAGATGTGGACGTTGGCTGCCTCGATCTCGCGCTTGGTGAAGCCGACGGCCTGGAGCAGGTCGAAGCCGGGGGCCGCGATCGCCTCGGCGCCGATGCCGAGCTGCTCGCGGATGAAGTCCTCGCCGAAGGTCCACTTGTTGAAGGCGAACTTGATGTCGAACGCGGTCGGCAGGGCCTTCTCGACCTTGGCGATCGCCTCCTCGGTGAAGCCCTTGGCCTTCAGCGTGGTGACGTTGATGCCGGGGGCATTCGCCAGCGAACCGTGGCCGACGGCGTAGGCCTCGATCTCGGCGATCTCGCTCTCGCGATAGCCGAGCGTGCGCAGCGCGGCCGGCACGGCGCGGTTGATGATCTTGAAGTAGCCGCCGCCGGCGAGCTTCTTGAACTTCACCAGCGCGAAGTCGGGCTCGATGCCGGTGGTGTCGCAATCCATGACGAGGCCGATCGTGCCGGTCGGCGCGATCACCGTGGTCTGGGCGTTGCGATAGCCGTGCTTCTCGCCGAGCTCGAGCGCCGCATCCCAGGCCGCCTGGGCACGGCTGACGATGTCTGCCTGCGGGCAGGAGACGAGGTCGAGCGGCACCGGGTTGACGCTGAGCGCCTCGTAGCCGTTGGACTGGCCGTGCGCGGCGCGGCGGTGGTTGCGGATCACGCGCAGCATGTGCGGCGCGTTCTTCTTGTAGCCGGGGAAGGTGCCGAGCTCGGAGGCGATCTCGGCGGAAGTCTTGTAGGTGATGCCGGTCATGACCGCGGTGAGGGCGCCGCAGAGCGCGCGGCCTTCCTTGCTGTCATAGGGCAGGCCCATGGTCATCAGCAGGCCGCCGATATTGGCGTAGCCGAGGCCGAGCGTGCGGAACTCGTAGGAGAGCTCGGCGATCGCCTTCGACGGGAACTGCGCCATCATCACGGAGATTTCGAGCACGAGGGTCCAGAGCCGGCAGAGGTGCTCGTAGCCTTCGACGTCGAAGCGCTTGGTTGTGGTGTTGTAGAACGTCAGCAGGTTGGCGGAGGCGAGGTTGCACGCCGTGTCGTCCAGGAACATGTATTCCGAGCACGGATTGGACGCGCGGATGTCGCCGGACGCCTTGCAGGTGTGCCAGTCGTTCATCGTGGTGTTGAAGTGCAGGCCGGGATCGGCCGAGGCCCAGGCGGCGTAGCCGATCTTCTCCCAGAGGTCGCGCGCCTTCAGCGTCTTGGTCACCTTCTTCGAGGTGCGGGCGGTGAGATTCCAGTCGCCGTCGGTCTCGACCGCGCGCAGGAAGTCGTCCTTGAGCGAGACCGAGTTGTTGGAGTTCTGGCCGGAGACCGTGAGGTAGGCCTCGCTGTCCCAGTCGGTGTCGTAGGTGTCGAACTGGATGTCCTTGTAGCCCTGCTTGGCGAACTGGATGACGCGCTTGATGTAATTGTCGGGCACCAGGCTGCGGCGGGCGAGCTTGATCTCGCGGCGCAGGGCAGGGTTCTTCTCGGGGTCGAAGCAATCGTCGCCCGAGCCTTCGCAGTTCACGCAGGCCTTCAGCACCGCCTTGAGGTGCTTCTGGTTGATCTTGGATCCGGTGACGAGGGCGGCGACCTTCTGCTCCTCCTTCACCTTCCAGTCGATATAGGTCTCGATGTCGGGGTGATCGACGTCGACGACGACCATCTTGGCGGCGCGACGGGTGGTGCCGCCGCTCTTGATGGCGCCCGCGGCGCGGTCGCCGATCTTGAGGAAGCTCATCAGGCCGGAGGAGCGGCCGCCGCCGGAGAGCTTTTCGCCCTCGCCGCGCAGGCGCGAGAAGTTGGAGCCGGTGCCGGAGCCGTACTTGAACAGGCGGGCTTCGCGGACCCAGAGGTCCATGATGCCGCCCTCGTTGACGAGGTCGTCACCGACGCCCTGGATGAAGCAGGCGTGCGGCTGCGGATGCTCGTAGGCCGACTTGGACTTGGTCAGCTTGCCGGTGAAGGGGTCGACGTAATAATGGCCCTGGCCGGGACCGTCGATGCCGTAGGCCCAGTGCAGGCCGGTGTTGAACCATTGCGGCGAGTTCGGCGCGACCATCTGCATGGCGAGCATGTAGCGGAGCTCGTCATAGAAGGCCTGGGCGTCGTCGTCGGAGGTGAAGTAGCCGCCCTTCCAGCCCCAATAGGTCCAGCAGCCGGCGAGACGGTCGAACACCTGCTTGGCCGAGAGCTCGCTGACATAGCGCTCCTTCTCGGGCAGCGCGGCGAGGGCCTCGGTGTCGGGCACGGAGCGCCACAGGAAGGAGGGGACGGATTCCTCCTCGACCTTCTTCAGGCGCGCGGCAACGCCGGCCTTGCGGAAATACTTCTGGGCCAGCACGTCGGAGGCGACCTGCGACCACTCCGAGGGCACCTCGACATTGTCCAGCTTGAACACGACCGAGCCGTCGGGATTGCGAATCTCCGACGTGGTCAGCCGGAATTCGATTCCCGCATAAGGTGACTGTCCCGCACTGGTGTGGCGCCGCTCAATCCGCATGTCTTGCCCCGTCTTTCATCTTTGACCGGTCACGCCCCTCGTTGAAGGCGTCCCGGGTCGTCATTTCACTTCGCGAGTCCCTTGGCCGTCGGCCTTCGGGCTCCGCAGCTCAGCCGGTGGACCCGGCCCTTGTTCTCCCGACGCGATCGCTCGGTGCGCGCACCTCACATCCCGCCTGCCTGTCCAGACCCATCCGCCCCCAAGGGGATGAGCCCGACATGCGATCAACGCCCCACAACGCCGCTACTTCTCTCACTTCACGCAGGTGTCACTCGAAACCACCGCGAAGTCTGCCATCCGAGCCTGTTGCCGGCCCGCTCTGGCGCCCCAGGAGTCCCGCCTTTCGAGGGCAGACAAGCCCTCATCCGCTGCCTTTGGCGGGCCGGCGGAGCTGAAATTTGCGGTGCCCTTTGGGGGAGTGCCGGCGGGACGCAAACTCACTCGCGCCGAACGGACCGAAAGCTAGGACTCTCCGTTGCGCCCGTCAAGAACTAGTGCGAGTTCCTGAATCAAATACTAAATATGGTGGATTGTGGGGGATAACAGGGGTCTTCGCCGCGCCTGTCTTGGGCCAAGTATCAGTGAGTCCTCAGGGATTCCCAACTGAAAAAATTTGCGTCTCGGGGTGATGCGGGCCTTCATCCCGCTGTTCACAGGCAAGGTATATTTTTGGCGATTGGGATTGCGTCTGCGGGACTCACGTTGCCCTACGGAAGGCGGGGGCAGGCATGCCCGCCAGGGCGGTGGTTCGGCCGGCGAATCCGGGCCAAGCTGCCGTCAGATTTGCCGGACTGCCCTCATGCATGATTCGACTCGCCGGGATGCGCGGCCGCGCATCGCCCCGGCCGGCCTGATGTTCCTCGCGATCACCTCGATCGGCTGGGGCTTCAACTGGCCCGTGACCAAGTTCCTGCTCGCGGAGCTGCCGCCGCTGACCCTGCGCGGGGTCACGGGCGTGCTCGGCGCGGTGCTGCTGGCGCTGTTCGCGGTGATGCGGCGGCAGAGCCTGCGCGTTCCGGGCGCGATCTGGCCGCGCCTGCTCACCGCCGCCGCGCTCAACGTCACCGGCTGGATGGTGCTGATGGGGCTGGCGCTGCTCTGGCTGCCGGCGAGCGAGGCGGCGCTGATCGCCTACACGATGCCGGTCTGGGCCTCGATCATCGCCTGGCCGGTGCTGGGCGAGCGGCCGACGGTCTTGCGCACGCTGGGGCTGGTGCTGGCCTTCGCGGGGCTCGCCTCGATCATGGGCGGCAACGGGATTGCCGCCAGCGCGGAGAAAGCGCCTGGAATCATCATGGTGCTCGTCGGCGCGTTTGGCTTCGCGCTGGGCACGGTGCTCTCGAAGAAGTACCCGATCCACCTGCCGCCGATCACGGCCGCGGCCTGGCAGATCGGGATCGGCTGTCTGCCGATCTCGATCGTCGGCCTGCTGGTCGAGACCACGGATCTGGGCAGGGTGACGCCGCTCGGCTGGTGGCTGCTGGTCTATTCGACCGTGGTGCAGTTCTGCATCGCCTATGTCAGCTGGTTCGCAGCGCTGGCGCGGCTGCCGGCCTCCGTCGCCGCGATCGGGACCATGGCGGTGCCTGTGATCGGCGTCGTGGCGTCGGCGGTCGCGCTCGGCGAGCCGCTCGGGGCAGGGCAGATCGCCGCGCTGGTCTTCACGCTGGCGGCGGTGGTGCTGGCGACGCGCGGCTAGTTGCCCAGCGCCTTGCGGATCATCTCGGCGAGCTGGTTGCGGCGGTAGGGCTTGGTCAGCAGCATCACGCCGTCGTCGAGCTTGCCGTGATGGACGATGGCGTTGTCGGTGTAGCCGGAGGTGTAGAGCACCTTCACGCCCGTCCGGCGCCTGGCCACTTCTTCGGCCAGCTCGCGTCCGCTCATGCCGCCGGGAATGACGACGTCGGTGAACAACAGGTCGAACGCCTGGCCCGCGTCGATCAGGTCCAGCGCGGATCTGCCGTCCGGCACGGCCACGGTCTTGTAGCCCAGGCTCTGCAGCTGCGTGGTGACGAAATTGCGCACGAGATTGTCGTCCTCGACCACGAAGATGGTCTCGGCGCCGCCCTCGGCGGCCGGGGTGACGGGCGCGGCCGCGTCCGCCGCACCTTCGCCCGGCGGCAGATAGAGCTTGATCGTGGTGCCGTGGCCTTCCTCGCTGTAGATCTTGATGTGGCCGCCGGACTGCTTGACGAAGCCGTAGACCATGGAGAGGCCGAGGCCGGATCCCTTGCCGACCTCCTTGGTGGTGAAGAACGGCTCGAACGCCTTCTGCTGCACCTCGGGCGGCATGCCGGTGCCGGTGTCGCTGACCGCGAGCATCACGTAGGGGCCGGCCGTCACGTCCGCATTGGCCTGCGCGTAGGCCTCGTCCAGCACGACGCGGTGCGTCTCCAGCAATAGCTTGCCGCCGTTCGGCATGGCGTCGCGGGCGTTGATCGCCATGTTGAGCACGGCGTTGGTGAGCCTGGATGGATCGATGTGCGTCTTCATCGGCCCCTGTTCCAGCACGGTGTCGATCTGGATCTGCTCGCCCAGGGTGGGGCGCAGGAGCTTTGCGATGTCCACGATCGCGGCGTTGATCTCGACGTTGCGCGGCTCGAGCGGCTGCTTGCGCGCGAACGCGAGCAGATGCTGGATCAGCTCGGCGCAGCGCTCGGCGGCATCGTCGATCAGCCGCGCCGTGCGCTGAAGCTCGGGCAGGTCCTTCAGGCCCTCCACCAGCGTCTCGGTGTTGCCGGAGATCACGGTCAGCATGTTGTTGAAGTCGTGCGCGACGCCGCCGGTCAGCTTGCCGACCGCATCCAGCTTCTGCGACTGGTGCAGCTGCCGCTCGGTCTCGCGCGAGGTCGTCGCATCGTGATAGACCAGCACCGCGCCGGAGACGTTGCCTTGCCCGTCCCGCATCGGCCGGCCGCTGATCATGAGATGGCGGGTGGGATTGCCGCTGTGCGGGCGGACGATCATCTCCAGCTCTTCGAAGTGCTCGCCGCGCAGCACGCGCGCCGATGGCAGTTCGTCGGTCTTGAGCGGCGTGACGCCATCGCCGTGAAACACGTCGGACAGCGCGCGCAGATTGCTCACGCTCATGCCGGTGCGATGCAGCAGCATGCGCTCGGCCGCCGGATTGGAGAGGAGCACGGTGCCCTCGGCGTCGATGACGAGCACCGCCTCCGCCATGCTGCGAAACGTGCTCTGGAGCACGTTGACCGACAGGCGGAGCTCGTCATGCGCGGTGACGAGGTGCTCCGTCCGCTCGGCCACCGCAGCCTCGAGCGCCGCCTTCGCGGCTTGCGTCTGCGCCAGCGAGCTCTGAAGCTCGCCCGTGGCGCGCCGGCTTTCGCGCAAGACCAGTGCGACGAGCAGCAGGATGAGCAGGGCGCCGGCGACGTCGATGCCGAGCAGCACGATGCCGGTGCGGCGTGAATCCTGGGTGCGCTCGGTGAGCAGGCGTTCTTCCTGGGCACTCAGACGGTCGAGATTGCCCATCACGGTGTCCATGAGGCCGCGGCCCTCGGCCTTGCTAATGAGCGCGGCAATGCCGGCCTCGTCGTTCTCGGCGCGCAGGCGCATCGCTGTGGCGGCGATCTCGATCCGGCGCAGCGCCAGCGGCTCGGTGCCCTCCAGCAGCGCGACATGGTCCGGATTGTCGCGCACGTCGCGCTTGAGCTCGGCGAGGGCAGGCGCGATCCTGGCCTGCACTGTCCGGAACTCATCGTTGAAGCCCGGCGTGCGATAAAGCTCAAAGCCGCGCGCGGCGCTCTCGGCGCGGCGCAGCAGCACGCGCAGATCGGAAATCTTCTTCTGCACCTGGATCGTATGATTGACCCGTGCCGCGTCGGACCGCGACTTGACGTCGAGAGCGATCGAGGCCGCGGTGATGATCAGGAGGATGGCAAGTCCGGCACCCAGAATGACGCGCTGCGTTGGAATCAAGGGGCTTCTTTCTTGTCCTTCGGCTGCGCGCTCTCGCCCGCGCCGGCGAGGCATTCCCGGATCGTCGTCAGCAGCGCTTCCGGCGTGAACGGCTTGCGCAGGCAGCGCGTTGCGCCGAGTTCCAGGGCCATGCGCAGGAAATCGGGAGAGGGCGAGGCGGATGAGGCAAAGGCGTAGCCAGACATCGCGATCAGCGGAGTGGTCGGCGCGCGCTCGTGAAAGATGCGGATGGATTCGAAGCCGCGCATATGCGGCATGAAGATGTCGACCAGCATCACGTCGAACACCTGCGATTCGAGCGCCGCCAGCCCGGTTTCGCCGCCATCGGCCAGCGTGACGTCGAAGCCCTGACGTTGGAGGAGGACCTCGATGGTCGCACCGACCATCGGATCGTCATCAACCACGAGAACACGCGGCATGACACTTCCCAGCAATCAAAGTCCCCTCTGCTTTTTGTGATATCCGCGAATCGTGGGTCGGGTCAATTTTGGATTGGATCACCGAGGATATGCACGGCGCAGTGCATAAAGGTGCATTTGCATTTCGTACGCAGCCTCGCGGGCACGGAGCATGAGGGAACCGAAAACAGGCTACATACACCTCAATGCGAAAGAGGCGCCGCATCGCTGCGACGCCTCTCGCCTCATGCGTCGGCGATCCGCTTACGGGCAGGGATGCCGCTTGCCGTCATAGCCGAGATAGGTGCCCGAAGCCGGGTCGTAGGACTTGAAGCGCCGGGAGCAATAGGCCACGGAGTCGCCACCGCCGTCCTGCACCACCGCAACCGACGGTTCGTCATAGTAGCCGTAGTAATAGGGATCATCGTAGTAGCCGTAGCCTCTGCCGTAATAAGCGTACGAGCCGATTCCTCCGATTGCGGCGCCAGCCGCGAAGCCGGGCCAGAAGCCGCCGCGGCGATGATGACGGTGCCAGTGGCGGCCGCCGCCGCCATGCCAGTTGCCGCCCGTCGCAACGTGGCGAGACCCGCTATAGGACGGTGCGACTCCGGGACGGGATGCCAAACCGCCTACGAAGCTGCCGCCGCCGGGACGGGCCGCGGGGCCCGCCGCGAAATTGCCGGTGCTCGGACGCATGCCGGCTCCACCGCCCATACCGCCGCCACCGCCTTGAAACGCGGGGCCGCCGCCACCCATCCGCGCGCCACCGCCACCGCCCCCGCCGATGG